>Ga0105251_10000427_pt1 | contig 40852 bp, 37 predicted proteins | sample KBSS64metaG_FD_80424 | JGI IMG/M metagenome (GOLD analysis project Ga0105251, IMG submission 80424) | Switchgrass rhizosphere microbial communities from Kellogg Biological Station, Michigan, USA - KBS S6-4 metaG | ecosystem: Host-associated > Plants > Roots > Rhizosphere > Soil | place...
CTTCGTTTCAGTCCTGGGAATATTGACCATCGTCGGGAGCTCAATCGCTGTTGCGGTTCGGGAAGAGCCGCCGGAAGGCCCAGCGGTCTAGTGACGGACGGCCGAGTCCACGCGGAAAAGCGTTGGCCGGTCGGATGATTTGGCTAACTGGGACAGCCGTTTTTCACTTACCTGGCACAGTTTTCACTTTCCGTGGCACGCGACATCTTTTGTCGGGTGACACCACCAGTGAGAAAGTGCGTCGTTGAAGTTAAAGCGCTTTTCAGAAAGGGCGGCACCGAGCGGCCGGCAGGTGCCACGGAAAGTGCAAATTTCCCGCGCACTGCCGCAGTAAGTGAAAAATCCTCGGTGTTCCATCGACGCGCCCGGAGTAGACGGAGCATTTGCGTCACAAGTTGCCTGATAAATCCCGGTTGTAATCCGGCGAATTCCTTTGCGCGCGGGGAAACACTGCGAAAGGTCAGCGTGCCGCTGGCCAGATCGCGTTCGAAGACAGCGATGTTACCCCGGAACTCGCTGAGCACGTATAGATGGCGCCCGGAAGGCAGGCGCAAAATGACGCGGACCGAAGCCGCGATCCAGGTCCACCATGTCGACTTCTTTTCGACGTTTGCGTGAGCTTGCCCGTGTGCCGGTCAATTGCAAATGTGAGCAGGGGAGCGCCGGGAGCCAACGCGTAGCTGCGACGATAGGCGACTGATCCGCAGAAAGCGCTAAAGGCATGACACGGTCCGCCGCAGGATAGCGATCTAGCGGTGTCAGGCTTCGGGTCCGGCCGTCGAGTCTGAATACGCCTATGTCTCCATCGTCGGCGTACGAAACGAAAGCGAAGTAGTTCATCTCGCTTTTGCGGAGTATCGGGTCCGACGTCTGATTACATGTTGAACCAAATAGTACGAAACAGCTCCTCACTGCATCAAGCTCCCTAGTATTTTCCCTTACCGCCAAGCCTGGTTTTCACGCAGATTGTCCTGCGCAATGTCAGTATTGCGTTCATTGCATTGCCAATATGTGCGCGGAATCGTATCGTTGTGTCCATTCAAGGAGACATTGATGAAGATCGCATTTCTGGGTGCAGGCGCGCTGGGCTGCGCCATCGGCGCTGCGCTGACCGAAGGGGGGCACGAGACGTGGCTCGTCGACAGGTTCGCCGCGCACGTCGAGGCCATGTCCCGCGACGGCCTGCAGGTCGACGACGAGCGCGGCACGCGCCGCGTCAAGGTGCGCGCGACGATGAATCCCGCCGCCGTCGGGCCGGTGGACCTCGTGATCGTCCTGGTCAAATCCTTCCACACCGATTCGGCGATGCGCGGCGCGCTCGACCTCGTCGGCCCCGAGACGCTTGTGCTCTCCCTTCAGAACGGCCTCGGTCACGAGGATCTGCTCAGCGAGATCGTCGGACGCGAGCGAGTGCTCGCGGGGAAGACCTATGTCGGTGGAGTGTTGCGCGCACCCGGCCACATCCAGTCCGGCGTTACCGGAAAGATCACAATCATCGGCGAGCTCGACGGCCGCGTGACCCCCCGCGCGCAAGCGGTGGCGGATGCGTTCAACAGTGCGGGTCTCTCGACCCTGGTCAGCGACAACATCCTCGGCACGATGTGGGACAAGCTGCTGATCAACGTCGCCACCGGTGCGATTACTGGCATCACCCGTCTGACATATGGGCAGCTTTACAGCGATCCCGTGCTGAAGGCGACGTCGCTCGCTGCCGTTGAAGAAGCGATGACGGCTGCAAAAGCGGCCGGCATTACGCTGTCCATTACGAATGCCGAAGACGCCTGGAACATGGCCGCCGAAGGACTGCCGGCCGGGTTCAAAACCTCGATGCTGCAAAGCCTGGAAAATTCCTCCGTCACCGAAATCGACTTCATCAACGGTGCGGTCGTGCGCTGGGGCGAGCGGCTGGGCGTGCCGACGCCGGTGAACTCGACGCTCGTTGCGTGCATAAAAGGCATTGAGCGTGGCATGACTGAGCGCAAGAGAGAGGGGGCCGCGGCATGAGCGTACCTAAAGCTTATCTCGAACACGTGGCGATCTGGGTGAAGGACATCCACTGGCACATCCGCTTCTTCGAGCAAGTGCTCGGCATGACCATGCGCGAAGTGGACGGCCCGCGCGAAGAGCCGCGTCAGTACTGGACACTCGGCGGGCTCCAATTCATCAGCGATCCTCTCCACGAGGGCCCTGAAGGCCGGCTCGCGCATCTCGGCGTGATGTGTGAGGACCTCGAAGGCGCGCTCGCCGCCGCGCAGCCCTTCGGCGTCACTGAAATGTCGCAGGGCCGCAACTGGCTGCGTCTGCCCGACGGACTCGCCGTCGAACTCATTCAGGCAAAACCCGCCGCATGCGTTGCGCAGGCGCTGTCGATCAATCCACGCGCGGAGGCGTGAGCATGAGCACCACCACCGAAAAATACTGGGACGATGCGCAGGAAGGCGACGAATGCGTCAGCCCGACCTACACGGTCACGAAGGAACGCATCCTCGCTTACGCCGATCTCACGGGCGACCACACGCCGGTGCATGTGGATGAAGAATACGCCAATGCGAGCCATTTCGGGTCGATCGTCGCGCATGGTCTATTCGGCCTGTCCATTGCCGATGGGCTCAAGACACAGAGCGACTATCGCTTCCTGCCGGGCATGTCGCTCGGCTGGACGTGGGACTTCGTGCTGCCCATCAAGGTCAACGACGTGCTGCATGTGAAGTTTCGCGTGACGTCGATGCGGGCGAGCAAGAGCCGCCCGGGCTGGGGCATCGTAGTGTTGCCATCCGAACTGATCAACCAGCGCGGCGAAGTCGTTCAACGCGGCGAGCATCGTCTGATGATCCCGCGCCGTCCGGGAGCTTACTGATGCAAGCCCGTCCTCTCGAAGGCATTCGCGTCGTCGACTATAGCCACTTCCTGGCCGGTCCCTATGTCGGACGCTGCCTCGCCGCGCTCGGCGCCGAAGTCATCAAGGTCGAGCGTCCCGGCAGCGGTGATGCAGGCCGCCAGCACGCGACGATTCTCGACGACCAGCAAAGCGCCTACTTCCTCCAGTTGAACATGGGCAAGCGCGGCGTGAGCGTCAATATGAAAGAGCCGCGAGGTAAGGCTTTCATGGAGCGCCTTTGCGATTCGGCGGATGTTTTCATTGAGAACTATCGCCCCGGAGCGCTGGACAAGCTCGGCCTCGGCTATGGGGCGTTGTCCGAACGCAATCCCGGTCTCGTCTATTGCTCCATCTCGGCCTATGGGCATACAGGTCCGGACGCGCATCGCGCAGGCTTTGGGCTGATCGCGGAAGCGAAGAGCGGCATCATGCAGATGATCGGCAACCCCGGCGAACCGCCACCGCTCATGCGCATTTCGCTCGGCGACATGTACACCGGCATCCACGCGGTCGCCGCGATCAACGCTGCGTTACTGGGCCGCGTAAAGAGCGGACGCGGCCAGCATATCGACATGGCGCTGTACGACACGCTGTTCTCGATGCACGAATACGCCGTCCAGTGCTACACGATGCAGGGCGTGGTCCCCGAACAGACCGGCCATGACATGCCGACATCAACTTTATACGGCGTGTTCCGGGCAAGCGATGGGGATCTGGTCATCGCCGCGCAGGTCGACGATTCGTGGAAGCGGTTCGCGACGGCCGTCGAGCAAAACGGCGGCCCCGCGGGCTTCGCCACTGATGCGCGCTTGCATAGCCTAAACGGGCGCAATGCGAACCGCGAGGCCATTCTCTCGGTTGTGAAGCCATGGGTCGCTGCGCGTAACGTCGCCGATGTGCTCGCGCTGCTCGACAGCGTCGATGTGCCATGCGCCAAGGTACAACGCATCGACGAGGTCGTGGCCGATCCGCAGATCGTCGCGCGTGGCATGGTGATCGAACAGGAGCATCCGCGCCTGGGCACGCTGCGTCTGCCGAACCTGCCATTTCGCTTCTCGGACTGCGATACGTCGATTCGCGATGTTGGCCCGGATCTCGGGCAGCACAACGAGGAAGTCGCCCGATCGCTGGGCTTCAGCGCGGCCGAAATCGATTCGATGCAGACCGATGGCGTGCTGTTCTCGAAGCGGAGCGCGTGATGGGCGATCGTTATGCGGTCATCGGCAATCCGATCGGGCACACGAAGTCGCCCTTGATCCACGGCTTCTTCGCGCAAGAGAGCGGTCAGGATATGAGCTATGAGGCCATCGAAGGGCCTGTGGAACCTGCCAGCGGCTTCTCTGACAGCGTCAGAAGTTTCATTGCTGCGGGCGGCCGCGGCATGAACGTGACCGCACCCTTCAAACTCGAAGCATTTGCAATGTCCGATGAGCGCAGCGAAAGAGCCGAGCTCTCAGGTGCGGTCAACGCGATGAAGTTCGAGAACGGCCGCATCATCGCGGAGAACTTCGATGGCGTCGGCCTCGTGCGCGACATCGAAGTCAATCTGCATCAGCCGATGGCCGGCAAGCGCGTGCTGATCCTCGGCGCGGGCGGCGCCGCGCGCGGCGCGCTGCTGCCGTTCGTCGCGGCACGGCCCGCGGAACTCGTCGTAACAAACCGGCACGTGGACAAGGCGCGGGCACTTGTTGAACAGGTCGCAAGACCGCTCACTGCTGCCGGATCGCTCATTGCATGCGGGTATGCGGATCTGGAGGCTATGGGGCGCTTCGACCTGGTTATCAACGCGACATCGGCGAGCCTGACAGGGCAACTGCCGCCGGTGCCACCTAGTGTCTTCAGCGCCAGCGGAAGCGCCTATGAACTCGCTTACGGGAAGGGACTCACGCCTTTCTTGCGGCTCGCGCGCAATGCAGGTGTGCAAGGTATCGCTGACGGCGTGGGCATGCTGGTCGAGCAGGCGGCGGAGGCGTTTGCATGGTGGCGGGGCATTCGTCCGGAAACGCGCACCCTTATCGACCGTCTGACTGTTCCGCTCGATTGACCCGAAGAGGACATCTCGCATGCAAGCCGAGCGATATCGTTTCTGCAGGTACGAAGTCGACGGGCCGCTTCTTACATTAACGATCGACCGGCCCGAGGTTCTAAACTCGCTTCACCCCGATGCGCACCGCGAACTTGCCGACGCCTTCGACCGGTATGCGGCAGATCCCGCGTTGCGCGTGGCCATCGTCACCGGTGCGGGCGAGCGCGCCTTCTGTGTCGGCACGGACTTGAAGGCACTCGATGCTACCGGCGACCACACCAAGCCATCGACAGGCTTTGCAGGCATCACGCATCGCTTCGACTTGTGGAAGCCGTTGATCGCCGCAGTCAACGGCCTGTGTCTCGGCGGCGGCATGGAAATTCTCGCCGCGTGCGATCTCGCCGTTGCCGCCGCTCATGCGCAGTTCGGCCTTCCCGAGCCACGTGTCGGTCTGGCAGCGCTTGGCGGCGGCCTCCTGCAGCGCCTGCCAAGACAGGTCGGCATGAAGGATGCCATGGCGCTGGTGCTCACCGCCAGACGCATTCCGGCGGAGGAGGCGCGTCGCATCGGCCTGATCAACGAGATTGTGCCGGCAGCCGAACTGATGAGCCGGGCACGTGCGCTCGCCGACGACATTCTGGCCTGTGCGCCGCTCGCTATTCAGGCATCGAAGCAGGTGATGCTGAGAAGCCTCGCACAGGCGGACCTCGCATCGACGATGCACGAGGATTATCCGCTCGCGCAGCGCATGCTCGCGAGCGACGACGCGCGCGAGGGTCCCAAGGCGTTCGCCGAAAAGCGTCCGCCGAAGTGGACCGGCAAATAGCCGGGCGAACGCATCCATCCCTCGATCGGATCGCTCGAAGAAGCGGCCTGACATCTACCGGAGACGCAATTGACGCCGCAAGAACACACACTGAACGGCGACGCCGCCGTTCGCGCCGAGCATCCCGATGACAAGCAGATGGCGAACCGTGCAGCGCTGAGCAGCATCGCGGGTTCTGCGCTCGAATGGCTGGATTTCGCCGCTTACGGAGCCATTGCAGCAACGGTCCTGCCACAGCTCTTCTTTTCCGCAACCGACACGACCACGGCCGCGCTCGCCGCCTTTGCGACTTTCTCGGTGGGGTTTGTCGCTCGGCCGTTGGGCGGTCTGATCTGCGGCGCGCTGGGCGATCGCGTCGGCCGCCGCAACATGCTCGTGTTTACGTTCCTGCTGATGGGCGTTTGCTCGTTCCTGATCGGCGTGCTGCCCACTTATGCGTCGATTGGCGTGTACGCTCCTGTGGCGCTCGTCGTACTGCGCTTCATGCAGGGCTTTGCGCTCGGGGGCGAGGTCACAGGCAGCCAGTTGCTCACGATGGAGCACGCGCCGAAGAACCGCCGCGGCTTTTACAGTTCCTTCATCGCGATGGGCTCGCCGCTCGCCCAAGTATTGGCGAATGCGGTTCTTTTCGGCGTCGCCGCGATCGTCACGAACGAACAGTTCCTGAGATTTGGCTGGCGTATTCCGTTTCTCTTCAGCTTCCTGCTGGTAGCGATTGGCCTGTTCATCCGCATGCGGATCTCGGAGACACCCGCGTTCGAAGCGCAGATGAAGCAGAAGCGTTCTGGTCGCGTGCAGTCAACCGCCGGTTTCGGCAAGCATGGCGGCACGATACTGCGTCTTATGATGGTGTGGGCCGCCGTGTCTATCGCGTACTTCATCGCGACGGTATTTATCCTCTCCTATGTGACAGGGAAACTCGGTATATCGAAGCAGACTGCGTTTGCAATTCTGATCGTCGCGCATCTTTGCTCGATGGTCGCGATGGGCTTCGGCGGCGCGCTTTGCGACCGCATCGGACGGCGACGCGCCATGCTGCTCGGCTCACGATCGATGCTTGTCGCGTTCATCGTGTTCTTCCCGCTGATCCTCAGCGGGCATGTTCTGCTGATTGGCCTGGCCATCGTGTTTCTGCTGTGCGCAGCGCAATTTCACGCCGGTGTACAGCCCGCCTATTTCGCCGAAGCGTTTCCCACGGAGTTCCGTTATCGCGGTTCCGCCGTGGCGTATAACCTCGCGGTCGTGATCGGCAGCAGCGCGCCGTTCGCCGCGACTCTGATCCAGGCGCACACAGCAGGCGCCACCTGGCCGATCGTCGCGCTCGGCATTGTGTTCAATCTGATCTCGATGTGGGCGATCCATGCCGGCCCGGAAAGTCACGGAGAGTGACATGACAAAGACGCGCATTGCTGTCGCAGGCGCCGGTTATATCGGCCTCGAACATATTGGATACCGTCGCCATCAACCTTCGTTTCGCAAACGGCGCCCTCGGCACGTTTCTTCTCTCCGACACGGCCGCCAGCGCGCGCAGCTGGGAACAGACGTCGCAGGAAAACAAGGCCTATCCGTCATACGCCGATGAAGACTGCTATGCGATTGCCGGTACGTTCGGCTCGCTTTCAATTCCGACGATGCGCCTCAAGACATACGGACGGGCCGAGGACCGGTCCTGGTGGAAGCCCTTCGATGTCGGCGTGGCCGAACTACCCGAGACGACCCGCTTGAACATCAGATGGAACACTTCGGCAGAGTCGTGCGCGGCGAAGCGAAACCTATCGTCACTGCACGCGATGGTCTTCGGAATCTGCGCATCACCGAAGCGATCGTCAAAGCCGCGAAAACAGGCGCAGTTGTCGAGACGGCATTGTTGGATTGAACATTAATGGACTGCAATCCACATTGGATGGAAGAATGAAAACGTTTCTTATGCTGCACGGCGTCAACCACAACATGTTTGGCAAGCGAGATCCCGTTCAGTACGGCACGGCTACGCTCGCCGACGTTGATGCAAAATTGCAGGCGCTCGGAACTGAACTTGGCGTAAAGGTCGAAAGCTATCAGACCAACAGCGAGGGCGACATGTGCGAACGCATCCATCAGGCGTTTACCGATAAAGTCGATGGCGTGCTCATCAATGCGGGTGCATGGACGCACTACAGTTACGGCATCCGCGACGCACTCGCCATTCTGACCGTGCCCGTCGTGGAGATTCATATGTCGAACATCCACGCACGTGAGGCTTTCCGTCATCATTCGGTGTTCGCGGAAATCGTCAAGGGGCAGATTTGCGGGTTCGGTATAGAAAGCTATTCCCTCGGTCTGCGGGCGGCGGTGTCGGCGGCTGCCTGACAGCGTAGGCCGTCGGGTGCGGGTCGAATACGGAGACGGCGATGATCATCGGCAACGAACAGGACGTCACGCGCGCACTGCTCGACGATCTGGCGCATGCGCCCGACGCGCGCTTCCGGGAAATCATGTCGGTGGTGGTCCGTCATCTGCACGATCTGGCGCGGGAAGTTCGGCTCACCGAAGCCGAGTTCCATCAGGCTTGCGCCGTCGTGGCAAAGCTCGGGCAACTCAGCAAGTTTGGCGTGACGCATGCGCTCGTCGGTCGCTACCTGCTGCACGAAACCGGCGCCGCGCCCGCGACGGATATCGACGGTCCGTGGCATTCACTCGATCATCACGTCGTGATCGAGCCCGGCGAAGCGCGTCTGCCGGCACCGCCGATTACCGGAAGGGCGGCCGGCTGACTAAAGGAGTTGGATCATGCCTATCGCATTGATCTCGAAGGACGTAGCATCGAGAAGAAACGCAAGTTGATCGAGAGCGTATCGCTTGCCATGTCAGAAAGTCTGGATATGCCCATAGACGCCGTTCGCGTCGTGGCCGAAGAGGTCCCGCCGGAGCTTTGGGGCCGTGGCGGGCGGACTGTCGCCGATCAGATCGCCGCTGGATCGGCCGCGCCGCCGAAGTCCTGGGCCCTCTCGCGGGCGAAGCCTCATGCGGCAGCCCACGCGCGGCGCAGGAACGCCGTGCTTTCGCGCATTCCGATCACGGGATCGCCCTTGATACCGCACTCGCTGCTGAGCAAACCGGTGTAGCCACCTGCCTTCGCCGCGTCGTCCTCAATGTGCAGCGGCACGAGTTGACCCTCGATATAGTCGAGCCCCGCCTGCTGCATGAGCGGCGCATGGTGAAGAGGCCCACACCAGCCGAAACGGGGTGTGATCATGGTCGAAGATGGGGTCAGCTTACGTGGCGAGCGAGCGCAGGACGTCGGGCGTCGTCGTCGGGAAGCCGAAGAATTCGAGGTAGGCAGGGATCTGTTCGAACAACATGTCCGAGCCGACCTGAAAGCGGCAGCCACGCCCCTGTACGGCCTTAAGAAACGCGGTCATCTCCGTTTTCATCACCCCTCGCCACGAAAGTCACGGGTCAAATGCGTTCGACGTCGACAGGAAAGCGGATCGCCTTCGCTCATATCCATACTTGTACAACAAAACCAGCGACGGGCACCGCGTTTGAGGTGCCCGCTCAACGCGTCAGCGGGTCTGCATCGCCGCCTTTGCGAGTCGCACCTCGTCTAGCGCCTCTTCGCGCAACTGGTCGTACTGCTCTTTTGGAATGGGCACCGCATCCTTCTTGCCAAGATCGCTGAGACGCACGCGATAGGTCTCCCGTGCGCTCCATGCGGCCAGCGCCGAGATGACCGTGACGCCGAGTGTGATGGAGCCGATCAGCATAGGAACGTTATGCGATCCAGGGGGAGCAACGGCCGCGAAAAGCGCGGGAAGCAGGGCCGTGATGGTGGTGCCGATGTTCTGCGCGATTGCCATAGCGGACACGCGAAAGCGTGTTGGGAACAGCTCCGGATAGTAACCCGGGAAGATCGCGTTATAGCCCTGGTAGACCACGCCCCACATCAGGATCGACATGACGAAGGCGACCGGAAGATTGTGGATGCTGATCGCGTAAAGATACGCGTAAGACAGCAAGCCAGATGCAAGGGCACCGAAAATGATCGGAACGCGGCGTCCAATGCGATCGGAGAGATTTCCGACGAATGGGATGACGAGTACCGCTACGATGTTCCCCACCACCGGGATCCACAGATACACACTTGCATGGAAGTTGATTCCGTAGGAAGGCTGCACGGCATATGCGGCACCGAAGATCGTCGTGACGACCGGGATCACGTTCATGAAAGCCATACACACGACACGAAGCATGTCGGGCCAGCTGTACTTGAATGCTTCGAGAACCGGCGCACGAGCAACTTGGCCGCTGGCATCTTCCTTCGTGAATGCAGCCGTCTCATCGACTTCACGACGAATAACGAAGCCGGCAATCAGAACGCCCGCACTCAGCAGAAATGGAATGCGCCAGCCCCACGCGACAAACGCGTCCTCAGGCATGTAGTAAGCGAGCGGCAGGAAAACGGCGGCCGCGAGAATCTGGCCGGCTTGCACACCCTGCAGCGTGAAGCTCGCAAAGTAGCCGCGCCGACCGAATGGTGCCTGCTCCATGATCATCGAACTGGCGCCGGAGATTTCACCTGCCACCGCGAAGCCTTGAACGAGCCGCAAAATCACCAGGAGCGCCGGCGCAAGGACGCCCACCGATTGATAGGTCGGCAACAGGCCGACGGCCATCGTGGAAACGCCCATGAGAAACATGCAGATCAGCAGCACAGTCTTGCGACCGTGCGTGTCGCCCCAGTGCCCCAGGACGAAAGCGCCGATGGGGCGTGCCACGTAGCCCACCCCGTACGTCGCGAGCGAGGCGACGATTGCAATCTTGGGATCACCTTTAGGGAAAAAGATCTGAGGAAAAATCAGTGCGGCAGCCTGCGCGTAAATGAAGAAATCGTAGTACTCCAAGGCGGACCCGATCCATCCGCTGGCTCTCGCCTTGCGTGCCTGCTTTCGGGCTCGCTCATCCATGAGCCCGTCGTTCACCCCGCCTTGACGTGGCAGTCCTTGTTCCATGAACGTCTCCTGATTCGACTTAACTGGAGCAGCATCGTCGGCTGCGTCTCTGGTGACATGGTCTGGCGGTTGCAACGCGTTCGACCACTCAAATCCAAAATCAAGATACGCAGTTGTTTTCGCCCTTGCAATGCAATGATTACAATAGGGACATTGCGTCGAACAATGACCACCGTGACTACCTCTGAGTTGCCTGATCTCAAGTTGCTTCAGCTTTTCGATTTGCTGTACGACGTTCGCAGCGTCACCCGCGCAGCCGAGCAGTTGGGACAGGCTCAGCCAACAGTCAGCATCTGGCTTGCGCGTCTGCGCGATCATCTACAGGATCCGCTGTTTGTCCGCACGCCAGGCGGCATGACGCCTACGCCGCAGGCGGACGCGCTGATCGGGCCATGTCGGGAAATCCTGGAGTCGTTGCGTCGGTTTTCCGCGTGGGATTTTTCGTTCGATCCGATGACAGCGAAGCGGCGGTTTCGCATTTGCATGACCGATGCGAGTCACATCACGCTGCTTCCGCGAATGCTTGCGCACGTACGTGCACAAGCGCCGGGCATCCGGCTGGAGGCCGCGCGAATTGACGGCAACACGGAACGCGCGCTCGAATCGGGCGAAGCCGATCTGGCAATCGGGTATGTCCCGTGGCTCGGAAGCGGTATGTTTCAACAACAGCTCTACATGCAGGACTGGGTCTGCCTGGTCAATCCGAGCCATCCACGTATACGTGCAAGATTGACTCTCAAACAGTATCGCAGCGAGGGGCACGTCATCATTGCCGCAGGAACGGGCACGCAACTGTTAGAGCAGGCCCTTCTGCGCGAGGACATTGAGCGTGATGTTGTGCTTGAGCTTCCTGGGATGCTCGGGCTTGGATCGATCGTCAAGTCCACCGACCTCATTGCCACCTTGCCGCGCAACATTGGTGAAACGCTGGCGAGGGTGAACGACTTAACCGCCCATACGTGTCCGTTTCCGGTTGATAAGTTCGCAGTGCGCCAGCATTGGCACGCGAAATACCATCACGAGGCGGGTAATCGCTGGCTGCGCTCGGTCGTGGCCGATCTATTTCTGAGCATGAATTAGGCTTTGAACGCAAAGGTTCGGTCGAAGAGCAATTCGGTTTAGGAAAGAGGTTCGCTAGCGCGGTGCCGCCGTCGCGCCACGCAGCCGAAAGAGAACCACACTTTCAACCGCGCACGAATTTTTGCGAGCTCCTGTGGGCATCCCCGTAGGCTCGTGTGCGAAAGCATTGACATGGGGCGGTACTTCTTTCGGCCCGGTTTTGGCGGTCAGATCACCTCACACAAAGCGGCAGCCCGCAGCCTAGGGCTGTATCGGCAAGGGGCGTGGGGCGTGCATTAGTCAAACCAAGGGTTACCCGACAAAGCTCGCGCGATTCAAACATACAAGCGCGCCGGAACGGACTCCCGCTGTCAGCTGCGGCTGTCGAAGCTGCGCGAAGCACTGCGTTGATGTGGGCGCGGTGTTGTCGAAACTCGACTTGGCCGGCAGGATGATCACCGGAGCTGGACTGACTTCGGCCGTAACGTCGCTATCAACTTGGGCGGGCGCAACCTGGAGCGGTTTGCTCGCCGTCTTCCCACTTCTCGGGATCATTCTTTCCGTGTCGTCTCATCGCACCCACGGTCCAGTATTCGTGATTGCACTATTGCGAGGCATGGTGCTGGGACGTTTCTCATTCGCCGCGTTTTGTCTCATGCTGGTATTCGCGCTTCTGTACCAACGACCCATCGCGGCTTTCACCGAAGCGGCGTTCCTTGCGATGATTGTTCAGGGGTGCACGAAGCGCATCGCAGCAAGCCGACAGCGCGCGTCGTCTCTCGCGGTTGCCGAGTAGCGCGTTCCCTAGGGTGCCACTTCTTAATCAAGAACAGGCACGCACCTTCCAGCTTCTGCCGTTCGCCTGGATTAGCGGCCGGACACTCGGACGGCCGGTTGACTTAGAAACCCGTCAAACGTTCGCTCCGGGTCTTGGATGCATGGATCGAAGACAGACGGACGTGCTGAGTCTAACCCGGCCCATCGCTCGCCGCCGCCAGCAGCGGCAAGATTAGATCGCTGACTGGCGTGGCGATGCCACGCGCGCGGCCGCAACGCTGTATGACGCCGTTCCGACTATCCCACTCGAGCGGCCGGCCTCCTTGCCGGTCGGCGAGGATCGATGTGCCGAGGTCGGCCGGTGCGCGCTTGAATCCATCGACAATTTCTCGCATAACTTCGTCGTCCAGCGTCGCGCCTTCCGCACGAGCGACCTCGATGCATTCCTTCAGATACGCGAGCGACAGGTGTTCGATATCGGTGCGGGAATACATGCCGGCGCGGCGGCCCGTCAGGACCATCAATCCGGCCACTGCGTTCTGAAGCAGTTTGCGCCACGCGATGCTGATGAAGTCCTCCGTCACATCCACGGAACAGCGAGTATCGCGCAACGCCGTCACGACGGCCTGGGCCGCCGGCGTGTCCGGCAACGTGAGTCTCGGCTTCGCACGCAGCCACACCGAGGCATCGGCTTCGCGTTGAGCGGGAAACCAGACCACCGAAGGCAGCACACGGTCTTTCGATACGTAAGGCGCGAATTGACTCCTCTGCTCCACGCCGTTCTGCAACACGCAAACCACGGTCTTCTCGCCGCACAACGCGGACAGCCACATCGACGCAGCTTCGACCTGCGTCGTCTTCACCGCGACGAAGACGAGATCGAACGTCGTTTCGATGCCGGCGGGGTTTGTCCGCACGGGACCGGGCACGCAAATCTGGCCGCCGTCGAATCGCAAGTCCAGATGGTCGTGTGCGGTGCGGCCGAATAGCGCCGGTGTACGTCCTGCTTCGTGAAGCGCGGCGGCAACGGTGACGCCGATTGCGCCGGGGCCCAGCAGGGCGATCGTCGGCTTGTCATGCATCGTCATAGGCTTCCTAATTTGTTGAGCGTCGCGCGTATTTGGCAACTCACGTCGTGCTCAGATGACGGCGAAGCGCAAGCGCAAATGGAAAGATGGCGAGCGCGGTGGCGGCGGCCGCGATCGTCGCGCCGTGCACGCCGATCCTATCGCCCAATAGCCCGTACGCGACCGGAGCGAGTGCCCCCGATGCGATCGTGCCGGTGTAGAAGAGCGCGAACGCCCGCTCGGTGCGGCCGGCCGGCGTGAGTTCGGGGACCGTGCCGTAAAGCACTGAGGACGTGCCGTTGAGCATCACGCCGAGCAGCGGCAGCAGGATCATCGCGGGCGCGAGCGGCAGCCAAATCACTGCGAGAATCAGCAGCGCGGTGGCGCCTTCGGTGGTGAACACCGTTCCTATAACGCCGACGCGCGCGCCGAGCGCGCCGCAAGCGAACTTGCCCGCTGCGCCGCCGATGAAAACCAGCGCCAGCGCCGTACCCATCATCTGAGGCGAGATGCCTTTCGAGCGCAGGAGAAACGGCAGAAACGTGAGCAAGCCCATTCGCACGGCGGTATCGAGCACGCCGATCGCGAACAGCAGCGAGAATCCGCTTCGCGAGCCCGTCGTGGCTTCGCTGGCCGTCGCTTCGGCTGCCGGCTCGGTCTCGCGCGCCGAAGGGAGAAAAAGTGCGATGACCAGCCCGACCAGAATGCCGATGGTCGACATCGCCCAAAGCGCATGACGCCACGGCATGAAGGTGATCAGCAGCGAAACAGCCGCGGGCAGCGCGGACTTGCCGAGATCGCCCGCGAAGTTATAGACGCTGAGCGGCGCGCGGGCGTCGCGTCCGTATGCACGCGACACAGCTCCCGACGCAAGAGGATGCTGCGTGCTCGATCCGCAGCCTGACACGGCGAGCGCGACGCATAGACCCAGCACAGAACCCGACATGCCCGCGAGCGCATAGCCCAGCGCCGCGAGCAGAGTGCCGATTGCGAGCGTCGCGCGCGTGCCTAGCACGCGCGCCAGGCTGCCAGCAGGCACTTGCAGCGTCGCCATGGTGCCCGCGTAGATGCCGCGCAACAGCGCGAGCGCGCCGTAGCCGAGGCCGAAATCCACCTGCCATGTAGGCAACAGCGCGTAGATCATGTCCGTGTAGCCGTCGTGCAACGCGTGTGCCGTGCATGAGAGCCATAAAACACGTGTGCGTTGCGCGGAGCGAGCCGGATTGGGGCGCTCGGCTGTGGTCTTCGCCGGCACGGAGAGGAAGAAAAGTCGCATGCGCTGAGCCAGGGCGCGCGAGTGCGAGTCACGTCGCGCATATCGTTGCAAGCCAGTCTGAAGTGTAGGGTCGGTCCAGCCGTGCAACAACTGACATAAAATTGGCTTAGACGGGAGAAAAAGTCACCTATGAGCGCTAGAAAGCGGGTTGCCGTGGATACTGGAACATTGCCCCCCTTGAATGCCTTGCGGTACTTCGAGGCGGTGGCCCGTCTCGGCAGCTTCGCGGCCGCGGCGAACGATCTTCACGTGACGCATTGGGCCGTGGGCAAGCAAATCCGCATGCTGGAAGACTGGTTCGGCGTTCCGTTGTTCGAGCGTCGCGCGCGCGGCGTCGTGCCCACCGACGAGGGAACGACACTGCTCGGCGATGTCAACGGCGCGTTCGCACGCCTGGGCAGTTCGGTGGGCCGGTTGCGGCGCGAATCCATCACGCGCCGAATCAAGGGTGTGGTGCGCGTGAATGCGCTGGCGAGTTTCGCGCTGTGCTGGCTCATTCCCCGGCTGGCGGATTTTCAGGCGCTTTATCCCGACGTCGATGTGAGGCTTTCGACTACTTCACGCCGGCTGCGCTATGTCAGCGACGCATTCGACATCGGCGTGCGTTCCGGACCCGAGCACGCGCCGGGCCTCGAGTCATCGATCCTGATGCCCGACCTGCGCTTGCCCGCATGCAGTCCGAAGGCTTTGGTCAGTTGTCCGCTCGGCACGGTCGCCGATTTGCGCAGCCACACGTGGCTGCATTCGGCGAGCACTCGCACGGCATGGTCCGAATGGTTGCGGGAGGCGGGCGAACCGGCGATGCAGGGGGCGCGTCATCTTCACTTCGATCACGTGTTCCTGCAATTGGCCGCAGCGACGGAAGGTCTCGGCGTGACCCTGGCGTCGCTGCCTCTCATCGAGCGCGAGATCGCCACGGGGCGGCTCGTGTGTCCGTTGCCGGGACCGGTTTGGCGCGGGCCGGATTACACCATGGTCGTCAATGTGGATCGTGCGGACGATGAAGCCGTCAAGGCTTTCAGGAAGTGGATGGTTACTGCGGCAAAAGCCAGTTTCCCATTGAGCATGAAGACTTCCTAGCGTGGACTGTTGACGCTGATGGTTCAATGCTTATGGAAGGACGAGGGGTATGCTCGTGCGGGTGCAGAGAATGGCCGGTCGCGGCGGCCCACCTTCGTCAATTGATTATGCATTCGGATGACTGCCGATCTCCGACAAGAAACATTTGAGGCAACCAGCAACGAACGTCCGAGAAGGGTCGTGAGTGTGAGTTCGCTGATGAAGGGGTTGCAGTCTGCCGGGCCACGTCGCCAACGTCAGCATCCCGCCAAACTGCTAAGGTTGAACGCGACCGGCTCCGATGTCGGCAAAGGCCGAATCAGCGACGCTCGGACCGCAGCGGTTTTATCCCTTCAAGCGCGGGGATGCGAGCGGCTATATCGACCACCCGGACCGGTGACGCCCTCGGCGCGAGCGTGTCTCATTCACGATTCGCTCGCGCCAAGCGGTTTTCGTCTTTAGGCGGGAGGAGGGCTCGCGGATGGAATGTGCCCGTCGCGTCGATTGCCGCATGTGGCGTCGCGTCGCCTCCGGATACAGTCGGCGGTCATGGGGAGATCGGCTTATGGCGCGCGTGGCCATCGGGGGCAAGGTCGGGGACTAATCGACGTTCTTTGCACCCACGACCCCGGCGCCAAAAGTCGCGGGGCGAGGACATGACGGCATCTTTGCTCGATAACCCTTCTGTGGTCCGTTCCATAGCACGGGATAGCTTTTACGAACACCACCTGTGTCCTGCGCTCCGTCGGATGTTCTGCTCCGACCATTCTGCGTCAGATGATCGACGCGCGCCCATCATTGGACTTCGCGCGAACTTGTGCGAGCGAGTCGATATCGTCACGATGAAGTTGCTCCTTGCCGTCATTAAGTATCGCGAACGCGGCGTTGCTGCGTCGCTCGCGCCTCGATTACCTGAAGATGCGCTGGGAAAGCTACGCCGCGGCTTTTCGCACCGCGCCGACCATGTCGAACCGCAGGTCGAGAAGCGATGCAACTGGGCGTTCACATAGTAGGTCGCCTACATGAGGAAGCAAAGCCATCGTATGGGCTAGCCGAGCCCACTTTGCGCATTAGCCCGCGCCGGCAGATCGCTCTGCGTATCGATCGGCGAAGGCTCGCGTTATCACAGCCAGATTTGCAGCGCGCGCCCGTCCTCCGGCGTCGAGGTGCCACGCTCCCTGCGACACGACGAGTTCGAGGCCAAGCGCCGCATCCTGAAGATCTGCGTCCAATGCCCCCCGTCGAAACAGTGTGTCGAGGGTAATCGCACCTGACAGAGCACGCGACAGTTCGGGGTTCCGTCCGCGGGCCCGTTCGTCAAGTGCGTAGGCGGCATCGAGAAGCCCTAAATAGATCCGGTTGCGTTTCCCCACCGGCAACTCCGTTTGAGCGATGATCGGACACGACCTGTCGAGCGGGTCGCGCGCGCGCACCGAATGTTTCGCGCATAACGCGGAACCTCTTGGCCACACAGGCTTCGGTGCATGTTGGGCATGCCGTGGGCATAGACGAAACGACGAATCCCGAGTTGTCGCTGGCGACCTGCGTCAGAATCGGTCAACTGGCTCGATAATTCTGCGGGACCACCAACCCTTCTTGAGGATGAGCAGGCTCGATCCGTTCTGCCTAATAGGCGCGACAAGCTCGATGAAAGGCGCGCGGCAGTTGTTACATGACGATACCGCGGCGAGGTTATGATGCCCATGTCGGTCGACGCAGGCAAGCGTTGTCGCCTGAGAAGGTGCCTTCGTCGGCCGCCAATGGAACGAAGCGGCGCTGCTCGGGCTCGCCTTTGCGTAAGAGAGCGGCGCTGGCAGACGCAAGCCGCCCGTGCTCGACCGAGACCCATCCAGTCGACCGAAGCATGGCGCGGAGAAACGCAACATGCTCCGCGCGCCGCGCCTACTTTGCCGCTTGCTCGCGCCACTTGTACGCCTGCTGCCAGCCCAGTGAACGCTTGAGCTTTTCGTTGCTGAGCAGCGTTTCGAATTCGCCCAGCGGCTTCCTGACCGGCACGTTCGGATAGAACCGCTTCAGCAACTCGGCAGTCGGCAGATCGGACGATACGTCATCGGCGGCGACGTTCATTACCTGAAAGCCCAGACCATCCTTCTCGATGGCGAGACGCGTTGCCGTCGCGAGATCGCGTCCGTCGATATAGCTCCAGGCGATGCGCTTTCTCAAGGCCGGGTCTGCGAGCCACGACGGGAATCTCTGGTAATCCGCGGGATCGAGCACGTTGCCGATGCGAAAGCAGTAAATGTCCGCTCCCGTGCGCGCATGAAACGCCTTCGCCGTCACTTCGTTGATCACTTTCGACGTGGCATAGCTGTCCATCGGATCGACGGGATACTCTTCGTCGAGCGGGAAGTACACGGGATTGCGGTGGCGGTGCGCGAACACCACGCCATAGGTCGTCTCGCTGGAGGCGACGATCACCTTGCGGATGCCGTATTTCGATGCCGCATCGAGTATGTTGTACGTACCCATCACGTTAATGCGGAACACCTCGCTGTCCGTCGTGACGAGAATGCGCGGAATGGCCGCGAAATGCACGATGGCGTCGATCGGCTTCGGCTCGATGTCTTCGTCGAACTCCTTCGGCGTCGTGCTCGAGGCCAGCGCGTTGAAGACCTGACCGGCATCGGTGATATCGGTGATGAGCGTTCGCGCGGTGCCTTTCGCCATCGGCACGCGGTCCACGTTCAGCACTTCGTAGCCGTGCGCGACCAGATCCTCCACCACCCATTTGCCGGCCAGCCCGCTGCCGCCGGTGACAATCACTCGCTTCGTCATGCTGTGGCTCCTTTTTGAATTCGACAGTGTATGAGCTCATCGTAGCCGCGGTTCGCTCCCATTTCTGTGACGCGCGTCATAGCGGCGTGCGTGTTCTGGTACGGGTCAACCCCGATGCGCAACTATGACGCGCGTCACAGATTTCGCGTTTGCCGCGCGCCTATGATCGGTTCCAGTCTGAACAGGAGGACTGACCGGTGAGCGCACTATCGTCGAACAAAGCGTCGGATAAGCCACACGCGCAGCCGTCGCGGGGCCTCGAATGGGTGCGTGCCTGTCTGCGCATCCGTGAATTGAACGTGCTGTCGGTGCTCGTGCTGGTGGGCTTGCTGATCAGCTTCTTCTCGCCGTACTTCCTCACCACCAACAACCTGATGGGCGTGTTCCGCTCGTTCTCGCTCGTCGCACTTATGTCCATCGGCATGATGCTCGTCATTATCACGGGCGGCATCGATCTGTCGGTCGGCTCGGTGATGGGCCTGTCGTCGCTCGTCACGGCGCTCGCGTTTCAGCATGGCCTCTCGGCGCTTCTCGCGGTCGCGTCGGGGCTCGCGGTCGGCGTGATCGCCGGCGCGTTCAACGGCCTGATGATCACGTGGATTCAGTTGCCGCCCTTCATTGCGACGCTCGGAACGCTGTCCATCGGACGCGGCCTGATGTACATCATCACCAAGGGCGTGCCGGTCACGCCGGACGTATCCGATGCCTTTACCTTTATCGGTCAGGGCTATATCGGCTTCGTGCCGTTTCCGGTCGTCATCCTGCTTTGGATGACCGTGGTGTTTTCCGTCGTCATGCGTCAGACGCGCTTCGGCCGTCACGTCTATGCGACGGGCGGCAACGAGGTGGCCGCTTGCCTGTCGGGCGTGCGTACTGCGCGCGTCAAGTTCGCGGTGTACGTGCTGTCGGGGTTCATCGCGTCCATGGCGGGCGTCATCGCGTTCTCGCGGTTCGTGTCGGCCGAGCCAGCCTCGGGCTTCGGCGCGGAGCTGGACGTGATCGCGGCGGCGGCCATCGGTGGCGCGAGCCTGTCGGGCGGGGCGGGCAGCGTCGAAGGCGCCATCATCGGCGCGGCGCTCGCGGGCATCATCACGAACGGCGTGGTGCTCCTGAATATCGACACCTATGCGCAGCAGGCGATCACCGGCTGCGTGATCCTGATCGCCGTGAGCATCGACATCTGGCGCGTGCGCCGCAAGGGACGTTGATTCCTATTCGACATCTAAAGAGGAGACGAAGCATGAACACCACACCAAGGATCATCGCGAGCATGACGCTCGCACTGTGCGCCGCGTTCGCCGGCGCCGCGCACGCGAAGGAATCGAAGGATATCTCGGTGGCCGTCATCCCCAAGGTGGCCGTGCCGTTCTTCGACGATTGCAACAAGGGCGCGCAGTCGGCCGCGGACAAGGCGGGGGTCAAGTATCAGTGGGTCGTGCCGCAGAACACGCAGGGCTCGACGCAGGTGCAGATCATCGAAGACTTGATCTCGCGTCACGTGGACGGCATCGCCATTTCGGTCAATGAGCCGAAGTCGGTCGAGAGCGTGATGAAGCGTGCCGCCAGCAGCGGCGTGAAAGTGCTGACTTACGATTCCGATTCGCCCAACAGCGGCCGTTCGATGTACATCGGCACGAACAACGTGCAGGCCGGCGAGACGATGGCCGACACGATGGGCCGCGCATTGAACGGCAAGGGCGAAGTCGCGATCATCACAGGGCAGCTCGGCGCGGTGAATCTCAACGAACGCATCACGGGCATCAAAAAGGGCCTCGCGAAATATCCCGGCGTGAAGATCGTCGAAACGCAAGGCACGGATGACGACCTAGCGCGAGGCGTGTCGGTCGTCGAGACGACGCTGCGCGGGCATCCGAATCTGAACGGCATTTTCGGCGTGAGCCAGGTCGGCGGGCCGGCGGTCGCGAAGGTGCTCAACACGAAGGAATTCGGCGCGATGAAAGGCAAGCTTGAAGTGCTCGCCTTCGACGATCTGCCTGATACGCTGAAGGGCCTGAAAGAAGGCTACATCCAGGGCATCATGGTGCAGCGTCCGGTGACGATGGGCTCGCTCGCGGTCCAGCATCTCGTCGCGCAAATCCAGGGCAAGGAGACGCAGCAGAAGGACATTGACACGGGTGTGACGGTGGTGACGAAGGACAACATCGGCAGCTACACGAAATGACGGCCGCCCGCGATCGCGCCACGCCGTTCCTGACGATGCGCGGCATCTCGAGGACGTTCCCCGGCGTGAAGGCGCTCGACCGCGTCGATCTAGACATCTATCCGGGCGAGGTGCTGGCGCTCGCGGGCGAGAACGGCGCGGGCAAGAGCACGCTGATGAAGGTTCTGACGGGCGTCTATGCGCCCGATCCGGGCGGCGTTATCGTCGTGGATGACCGCGAAGTGACGATAGCGGACAACAATCATGCGCGCGCGCTCGGCATTAACATCATTTATCAGGAACTTGCGGTCGTCGAAAATTTGACGGTCGGCGAGAACATCTTTCTCGCCAAGGAGCCGCGTTCGCGCTGCGGTCTCATCGATCGCGGGCGCATGTATCGCGAAGCGCGGGACGTGCTGCGCATGATCGACATGGATGTCGATCCCGCGACGCGTGTGAGCGAACTGAGCGTCGGCCAGCGGCAGATGATCGAGATCGCGAAGGCGCTGTCGGCGCAATCGAAGATCATCGTCATGGACGAGCCGACTGCATCGCTCAGTCATCACGAGACGAGCGTGCTGGTCGGACTCGTGAAGCGGCTGCGAGAGCGAGGCATCGCGGTGGTGTACATCTCGCATCGGCTCGAAGAAATTTTCGAACTGGCGGACCGGGTGACAGTGCTGCGCGATGGCCGCACCGTCAGCACGATGCCCATCGCCCAGGTCACGCGCGAAACGCTTGTGCGTCAGATGGTGGACCGCGAACTGAGCGAGCTGTACGGTGAACCGCAATCGCACGCCACGCGTGACGCCGTGCTAGACGTGCGCAACCTGTCGCTCAGACTCAAGAAGACTGCCGGTGCGCGCATCCGCGAGATCAGCTTCACGCTGCATCGCGGGGAGGTGCTCGGCATCGCGGGCCTGGTCGGCTCGGGGCGCACTGAGATCATGGAGCTGATCTTCGGGATGCGGCCATCGACGGGTTCGATTCTCATAGAAGGCAGGCCCGTCGCAATACGCAATCCACACGATGCGATTCGCGCGGGCATCGGCTTCGTGACCGAGGATCGCAAGGCGCAGGGTCTCGTGCTCGGCATGAGCGTGCGCGAAAACTTCAGCCTTACCCATCTCTCGCGCTATTCGCCGTTCCAATTCGTGCAGCATACGCGCGAACGCGCGAGTTGCATGGAGTATGTGCGCATGCTCGGCATCAAGACCCCCGGCGTCGAGCAGAAAGTCGTGAATTTGAGCGGCGGCAATCAGCAGAAGATCGTCATCGCCAAGTGGGTGGCGCGCAATCCCAAGGTGCTGATCGTCGATGAACCCACGCGCGGCATCGACGTGGGCGCGAAAGCCGAAGTGCATGCGCTGATTGCGCGGCTGGCGGCGCAAGGCATCGGCGTGATCGTGATTTCGTCCGACCTGCTCGAAGTGCTCGCCGTGAGCGATCGCATTCTGACCGTGCGCGAAGGGCGCATCAGCGGCGAGTTGCAGCGTGCGGAAGCATCGCAGGAAAAAGTGATGGCGCTTGCCACGGCCTGATTTCCAACCGAAGAACGTTCGAGCAAAACATGACCAAGATCGTCGTAGTGCATACCGGGCCGGTTACCGTCGAGCCGCTCAAGGCGCAATTTGCGGAGCAGATGCCCGATGCTCGCGTGGTGAACATCGTGGATGACAGCCTGCTCGCCGACGTGCGCGCGGCCGGCCACCTGACGCCTGAAGTGACCCGGCGTCTTCACGCCTATATGTCGAACGCGCAGGACATGGGCGCGGACATCATCCTGAACGCGTGCTCGTCGGTTAGCGAAGCGACGGATTTGCTGCGCGGGCTGATCCGCACGCCAATCGTGAAGGTCGATGAAGCGATGGCGGAAGCCGCGAGCGCACTAGGCGCGCGCGTGGGTGTGGTCGCGACGGTATCGACCACGCTAGAACCGACGGTCCGCCTCATCCGCAAGAAGGCGGTGGAACTGGGGCGCGAAGTCGATATCACCGAGTGCATCGCACAGGGCGCATTCGACGCGCTGCTCGCAGGTGACGCGCCTCGCCACGACGACATCCTGACGCGTGCGATCATCGAACTGGCCGATCATGTCGATGTGATCGTGCTCGCGCAAGTCTCGATGGCGCGCCTCGTGCCCGCGCTCGACTCGCTGGCGGTCCCGGTGCTATCGAGTCCGCAGAGCGGCGTCGCCGCAGTCAGGCGCGCACTGGCGAACGGGGCCTAGGCGGTCGCGAGGGCCTGTGTCTTGCCCATGAAGCGCGAAACGAATGCAGGCGTCAGGACGATCCTGCGTTCACGCATATCGACGAGACCTTCGGCCCTGAGTTCGCTGAAATGCCGGTTCACCGATTCTCTCGACGTGCCGATAAACTCCGCGAGCTTGTCCTGCGCGATCGGCAAGTCGATGAGGATCGCATCGCCATGCTCGGTGTAATCACACGCGGTCCCGACCTGTCCCGAAAACATCACGAGGATGTTCGTGAGCCGCTTGCGCACGTCGTGCAGCGACAGGTTCTCGATCAGTTGCTGCGCTTCCTGCCAGCGCAGATAGTGATTGCGCAGCACGAACTGGTTGATCACGTCATAGGACTTCAGCAGATCCTTGAAGTCCTGCTTGCGGATATAGCAGACCATACTCGGCGCGAGCGTCTGGGCGTGATGCGAATAGTTGGCCTGATTGAGCACGTCGCCATCGCCGAAGATCATGCCCGCCTTGACGAACGCAAGCGTTATCTCCTGTCCGTCCTCGGTCAGCCGGTAAAGCCTGACGCTGCCCCTCTTGAGCAGATAGACATGCTCGCTCGATTCGTCCGGCCGATAAACGACGCTGTTCTTGCGCAGCGTGCGATGGTCGCTGAAGGCCGGCATCACCTCGTCGAGGCAATGTCGCTGAATGAGAGAGAGCAGTTCGCTCTTGCCGACAAACCACATTGCCGTCTCCTTAAGGTTTTCTTTCGATTTGACTCTCTTTGCAGGCGCCTGGTCAGGACCATGAGGAACCTTGCCCAAATCGCGCCCATTCTAACCACCGAACATATTTTCGCGCATGGACGACCATGTCTTCTACCACACGTTGCCGTAAGGCACATCGGTTTGCGTTATTGCATTGCGGTCACCAGCTAAGGGAATAGGCACGGCGATGCACCCTGAAGGTTGCTGCGCTCGCGAGAGAAAAATGGCGCATCTCCGGCACCAGTGCGTACGGGAAAGCCCTAACATCAGACATCCGATGTATTGCAGCCCAAGCCACCTACTTGCGCAACATGCGTATACAGTTCGAACGCGATCGATGCGACAAGATCCATGACATGTTCCTTACGATAATTCGCGAGCCACAAGCTCCACGCCCGGCGACCAGGTTCCCACGGGGAATCGAGCGATGCGAGCTGCTTGGGGCCGGGCGCAGCCTGCGTGTAGCGGTGCCCTGATGATCTTCTATCGTGGGGCTAAAGAAAGGCATGCCCCGCTCGATGACTCCTCGCCGTTTACAATATCGATAATGCGGCGGTGCGGCGGGGCTGCCGCCGGTCGATGCCCTCAAGCAGCATTGACGGTCGCGCAGAGCTCAGAGGACCTTGCCACCGTCAGCCTTGGCAGCGCACGTGGTCCGCCACGCAGTTGCTGCCACCACGGCGCACGCGGACCTAAAAGCCTCCATCGTTTAAACGGCAGGACGTGACGATCACGCATGCGAATGGGGCCAGCACGCGTATCGTTCGATACGTTTGCGCATCGGCATTTCGCCCGCTGGTGAGCTGGGATATCTGTGTCGAGCGACAAGGCCGTTGACAGCGTTCCGTTGTAGAACGACCCGTGAACGCCTTCCGAGGGCTTAATGACAGCCGTTGGCCATGTGGTAGCCGGCTCCCGGTGTGCCGCCGGCTGGTCTCTGGCTGTAGTCGGCGGGCGGATTCAACCGGCCGATGGAACACCTAGAATCTGCGTGAGCAGCGGAGGTGTTGCATATCAAGCAGCGACCGCGAATTTATTACTCCGAGATCCAGAAAGCGCTGATGTGGGACCGATGGCGATTCCTTTCACGGTGAGCATCGGCGTGGCGACACGCGAGGCCGGCGAGCGCAACGTGGATGCGCTCATGCGGCGCGCGGACCGGCGTTGTATCACGCGAAGGCGGCGGGGCGTAATCGTGTCGAGGTTAGATGAACGCGGTGACGTAGTCTCATGCTGGAAACCGTGGCTGTGTCGGGTAGAAGCCGGGCCTGCAAGAAGCGCGAGTCCGCGCTTAATCCGTGAACAACGCCTTGCGGATGATCGCGTGCACGCCCCAGTTGCCATCGACGACTTGCGTGACGCCGAAGTCCACCGCCACCGACATCAGCGAGATGGCTTCGTCTTCGGTGAGTCCCTTGGTGGACATCAGAAACCGCCGCGTCTTGATGAAGGCATCGCGCATGGCCTGATCCAGCGTGGACTTCTGATAGACCTCGCTTTGCGCGCTGGTGCCGAATTCGGCCAGATAGTCGGGATGGCTGAAGCCGTGCAGCACCCATTCATCGGCGGTTTCGACAAGCGGATAGGTGAGGTCCGCGAACGACTGCGAGGCAAGCGTGGACTTCTTGTGCAGGATCAGTTCGAAGTCGCCGGTGAGCGAGCATTCGATGGCCGTGCCGCACAACTCGGAATCTCCTTGCGACGCGTGCGGGTCACCGATTGACAAGAGCGCGCCGGCCACGCCGACCGGCAGAAACACGCTTGCGCCCGGGCCGACGCGCCAGTTGTCGAGATTGCCGCCGAAGGCCGAAGGCGGAATCGAATCGATCAGACCGTTCTGCTGCGGCGCCACGCCGATCACGCCGAAGTGCGGTCGCACGGGAATGGTCACGTTCCTCAGCACGTCATGATTCTCGACCACGCTCGCGTGATCCACCGGCACGCCTGGATAATCGATGATCGGATGCAGCACGCCGAAGGGATCGCGCTGCGGCGTCCAGCGATAGTTGTAGACGGCGCGCGCATACGCGCTGTCGTCGCGCGCTTCGTCCGTGTGGATCTCGTAGATGGTTACGACTTCGCGCGGCTTCGGTTCGGTGAGCAGCTCGCGATAATGAAAGCCCCACCACGCCGCGACGTTGCTGCCGAACGCGCGGCCGTGGAACTTCGGATTCTTGCAGCGGCGAGGATGAATATCGACGATGCGCACTTCGAGCACATCGCCCGGTTCCGCGCCCGTCACCGCAATGGGCCCGGTGCAGATATGCACGCCGAAGCCTTCGCCCGCGCCGCGTCCATAGATGGAGGCGTTCATCGGGCCCGCGCCGCGACGGTCGACGTTCTTGCGTTCGGGTGTCCAGTGGAACACGCTCTCCGCGCCGGGATCGCCCGCGATCATGCGGTCCCAGTCATCCGACGCATGCTGCGTGAGCGCTTCGACCGTCACCGTATCGCCGCTCGCGACTTCGAGCACGGGCTTGAGATCGTGGCTGAAATAGCCCCAGTGCACCGTGTTCGCCGTTGCCCGCAGCAAATGATGCCGCGGCCTGCCGCCCGTCCGCGCGGGCCGCGCTTGCACGGCATCGCTTTCTTCGCGCACGGCGACGAGCGTGTCGCCCGTCTCTTCACTGCGCGCTTGCGCGACCAGACTCGCGGCGTTCACCGGCAGCCCGCGCGATAGCGAATGCACGAGATGGCGCGCGAGTTCCAGGTTCGCTTCGTGCCGGAACGTGCGGGGCGATGCGCCATAACGCTCGCGGAACACGCGGCTGAAGTGCGCCGGATCGTTGAAGCCCCAGCGAAAGCAGATGTCGGATATGGAGACTTTCTCCGAGAGCGGATCGGCCAGTTCCGCGCGGCAGCGTTCGAGGCGGCGCGAGCGCACATAAGTCGAGAAACTCTGTCCGGCGAGTTCGAACAGCTTCTGCACGTAACGCGGCGACACGCGTTCGTCTTTGGCGAGCGAGGTCACGCTCAGGGTTGAATCGGCGAGATGCGTTTCGATAAAGCGGCACATTCGCGCGAACAACGCCGACTGCGGCGGCGTCAGCCCGTTGAACGAACCTTTGCGTTCCTGTCCGGCAAGACAGGCCACGAGCATTTCGGCGAGCGCGAGTTCGGTGGGACGCAACTCCTGCGCGCTCAGCGTTTCGAGGCTTTCCACGACCGAACGCAGAAAGCCCGAGAAGATGTGGCCGATGCCCGTCGCGCCCGGCAGCAACGCCACGCGCAACGAGAGCGGCGAGATGACACGCGCGTTGATGGCGCTCTTAGGCGCCCGCACGATGAACGCGCGAAAGCGTCCCGCGAAAACCAGTGACGCGCTCTGTCCCGGCGCTGCATACACGATGTCATGCGGGCTCACGCGCTCGCGCAGACCATCGGCGATGAGCGTGGCGTCGCCATCGATCAGCAGCACGAGCATGAGACTGTCCGCATGATCCGCGCTCATCTGCAGCGTCTGCGCGGCCGAGGCGATGGTCGTGAATTCGATCCCGCCCGCCGATAGGCGCGAGGTCAGCGTGCCGTGCAGACCGCGTTCGCCGCCTTCGATCTTGGCGCGCCATCCGAGACGTGCGAGCGCCGCGTTCCATTCATGACGGCGTTCGAACTCGGGATACGACTCGGTGGTGAAGCGCGACAGGTTCAACGAAAACTCCACGATAGGCGAAGCAGGAAAATCATTCCAAAAGCAACCTTCACGCCATCGCGCTGCTTACGGCGCCGGGTGCGTCGCGTATCAAAGACAGTGCATACATGCGCCATCGCGGCGCACGCCTGCACTTGCGCGCATCACGCGACGCGCTGCGTCATGCGTTCTTGGATGAGCGTGCACGCCAATACCAGCAGTTGTGCGCAGCCAGTCAAGTTCGCGAGATTTCGGTCGCCTACGCTCTGGGCATCGCAAGTCAATCGTCATCAGCCGTCAGGAGCGTATCGATGCAAAGGAATCTCGTGGGCCGGTTATCTCGCGCAGGATTTGGCGCGCTGTGCGCGGTGTTGTTCGCCTTCGCGGGACAGGCGCACGCCGCCGCGCCCGCTGAATGCAGCGCGTTGCAGGCGAAGTACCCGCAGTTCAAGGGCAAGACACTCACCAATGCGATCAACCCGCATACGCCGGGCTATGAAGCGCTCGACCCGAACGATCCGAGCAAGTACATCGGCTTCGATATCGATCTGGGCGAGTTGATCGCGCAATGCCTCGGCTTCACGATGGCCTACAAGCCCGTGACCTTCGCCGCGCTGCTCACGACCTTGCAGAGCGGTCAGGCCGATATCGTTATCTCCGATATCTACGCGACCGAGGAGCGCGCCAAGGCCGCGGACTTCATCACGTACTCCAAGGTGTTCGACGGCGTACTCGTCGCCAAGGGCAATCCGAAGAAGATCACCGGCATCAACACGTCGATGTGCGGCACGACCGCCGCCGAAAACACGGGCTATGTGGAAGTGCCGCTGATTCAGGCGCTGGCGCCGCAATGCAAGGCGGCCGGCAAGCCCGAAGCCACCGTGCAGCTTTACGACAACAACGCCAACTGCATCCAGGCCATTCTCGCGGGCCGCGCGGATACGTACATCAACGACGTGAACACGGTCGACCAGGCGGTGAAGGCGTATCCGGACAAGCTGGAGAAAGCGACCGCCGTGACCTTGCCGTACTTCGTGGGCATCGGCGTGCCGAAGGACAAGCCCGATTTCCGCGATGCCGTGATGGCCGCGCTCGTCGCCATTCAGAAGAGCGGCGCGCAGTCCGGGCTACTCAAGAAGTGGAGCCTCGGCGTCGAGAATCTCGCGACGCCGCAACTCGTCGTTGCGAAGTAAGCGCGGAAGCATCGGCTATGGACCTGTTCCTTCACTATCTCGGCCTGCCTTATCTGCTCGACGGCATCCGCTTCACGATCGCCGTCACCTTGCTCGGACTCGCGGGCGGGCTCGTGCTGGGACTCGTCCTTGCCGCCATGCAACTGAGCCGAATCGGACCGCTCGCGGCCATCGCGCGCGGCTATACGGTGATTTTTCGCGGCACGCCGCTGATTCTGCAACTCGTGTTCGCCTACGACGCCCTGCCGCATATCGGCATCAAGCTGAGCGCCATCGGCGCGGCGGGCCTCGCGCTCGCCGCGAACGAAGCGCCGTTCATCGCGGAGATATTCCGCTCGGGCGTGCTCGGCGTGGATCGCGGACAGACGCTCGCGGGGCAGGCGCTCGGCATGACGCCTTCCGTGTTGATGCGCCGGATCATCGCGCCGCAGGCCCTTCGCTCGATGATTCCCGCGCTCGGCAACGAAACCGTCAGCGCGTTGAAGAACTCTTCGCTGGCTTCGGTTATCTCTGTGGGTGAGCTGACCTTGCGCAGCACGCAGCTTGCATCGTCGACGTTCGACTTCTTTTCGATCTTCTTTGCGTCGGGTCTCTTGTATTTGTGTCTGACGGGCGCGATTGCCGCTATTCAGCTGATGATCGAACGCGCGCTCGATCTGGACCGCACCAGCACGCGCGGCGGCTTCTGGGGACGACGCCGGAGCGCGCCTGTACCGACGCCCGCAGGCCCGACCGATCTGCCACCTGTCTTCGTCCCGGCGCCCGTCACACCCAGCGACCGCGCACGCCGTTACGACGCGCTGTCTCGTAACAGTACCGCCGTGCAGATAAACGGCGTACACAAGCATTACGGCGAGCAGCCGGTGCTCAATGGCTTCGATCTAAACATCCGCTCCGGCGAAGTCGTCGCGTTGCTCGGACCGAGCGGCTCGGGCAAGAGCACGCTGCTTCGCTGCATCAATCATCTGGAACAGTGGGAACAAGGCGAGATACGCGTGGGCGGACGTCGTCTCGGCTTTCGCGATGACGGGCGGCGCATGAATCCGCGCGAGCTTGCGAAGGAGCGCGCGAGTCTTGGCGTCGCCATGGTGTTCCAGCAGTTCAATCTTTTCGGCCATCTGACGGCGCGCGAGAACATTGCATTGCCGCTCGTCTGGGTGCATGGCGCGACGCTCGCCGATGCCAACCGACGCGCGGATGCCCTGCTCGAACGCGTGGGCCTCGCGCATCGCGCCGATGCTCTGCCGCGTCATCTGTCCGGCGGCCAGCAACAACGCGTGGCGATTGCGCGTGCGCTGGCGCCGAATCCGCGCGTGCTGCTTCTCGACGAGCCGACTTCCGCGCTCGATCCTGAACTCGTGGGCGAAGTGCTCGAAGTGATCCGCCGCCTCGCGCTCGACGATGGCCTGACGATGATCATTTCGACGCATCAGTTGCGCTTCGCCGATGAGGTGGCCGACCGCGTCGTGTTCCTGAGCGGCGGGACCGTCGTGGAGGACGGATCCGCGCATCAGGTTTTGACGCAGCCGCATCATCCGTTGACGGCGCGCTTTCTCAACGTGATGGGCGCGGGCAGCACGCTCGAAACCGTGCACTGAATCACATCGATAAGACACCCACTTGCCAAGGACGATTCAATGAAGCATTACACGCTGCCCGTTTCATCATCCACCGTGCATTGGGGATACTTCAGCAAACGGGTAGAACCGCGCCTCACGCTCAAGTCGGGCGACCGCGCCACCATCGAAACGCTGACGCATCACGCCAACGACGACCACGAGCGCATGATCGCGGGCGATCCGGGCGCGCAAAGCGTGTTCGAATGGACGCGCGAGCACAAGGCCGTTTCGCGGCGCGGCGCGGGTCCGACCGAAGGACCGTTCCGCCTGGGCGCTGGCGAAGGCGTGGGCGTGCATCTGCTGACCGGTCCGGTGGCAATCGAAGGCGCCGAACCTGGCGATGTGCTCGAAGTGCGCATCCTCGATGTCAGGCCGCGGCCCAGTTGCAGCGCGTGTCATGCAGGCAAGTGCTTCGGCTCGAACGTGGCCGCGTCGTGGGGCTTTCAGTATCACGATCTGATCGAGGAGCCGAAGCCGCGCGAAGTGGTGACCATCTTCGAACTCGATACTTCCGGCGAACCGTATGCGCGCGCGGTCTACAACTATGTGTGGACGCCGCAGACCGACCCGGATGGCATCGTGCATGCGACTATCGATTATCCCGGCGTGCAGGTGGATCACCGGCTCGTGACGAAGCGCGAAAACATCTTGCCGGATATCCGCGTGCCGGCGCGACTGCATTTCGGCACCATGGGCGTCGCGCCCGCCGAAGCGGACTATGTCAGTTCCATTCCGCCGAGCTACACGGGCGGCAACATCGATGACTGGCGCATCGGCCGGGGCGCGACCATGTATTACCCGGTGGCGGTCGAGGGCGCGCTCTTCTCCGTGGGCGACCCGCACGCCGCGCAGGGCGACAGCGAGCTAGGCGGCACGGCGATCGAAACATCCTTGACGGGGGACTTCGAATTCATCCTGCATAAGAAAGCGGACCTCGAAGGCACGCTGCTCGAAGGGCTCACGCATCCGCTGCTCGAGACAGATCAGCAATGGTCGGTGTATGGCTTCACGTTCCCCAACTATCTGGCCGAACTCGGGACTAGCGCGCAGGTAGAAGTGGCGCAGCATGCGAGCCTCGACAAAGCCATGCGCGACGCCTTTCGCAAGCTACGCCGCTTCCTGATGACGGTGCATGGTTTGAGCGAAGACGAAGCCATTGCGCTGATGTCGGTAGCGGCGGACTTCGGCGTGACGCAGGTGGTCGACGCGAACTGGGGCGTACATGGTTCGATCCGCAAGGACGTGTTTGCGAACTACAAGAAGAGTTGATCTTCGTCAGGTTGAGATCGAACGGATAAAGCGTTGATCGGCGCGATTCAGGACCTCCGATACCTCCCCTGTCAATCCGGCGACTTGATTGGTCGAGTCAAGCACGCACTGGATGCCTTGGCGCTGAACGCGCAACCACCTGCGCGGCGTCACGTCGTTGCCGCATCGCTTGCATAACTGAGACGAGCGGCCTGTCCATCTATCCATAACGTTCACGAATCTCTCACGAAGGGACTGGCTGGTCGCGTCCGCTCGTGTCGGCGGGCGAGAAGAGGGCATCGCCTGCACTTCGGCGATGCGCGTCGCGCACCAATCTGTTTCGTCGCCTTAACTGCGCTTTTGTCCGTCCGTGTCACTTTGGAAGACAACGGACATGCGGTCAGGCACGCCGCGCCAAGTATCGCCCGATTGCGGCCACGCGCGGGAAACCGGAACGGAAGCCGCTAAAGGGTAGGCGTTCCTAATCGACGCACGCGAAGGATGCCCTCATGCGACCCGCCAAAGTGCCTGCCACCGTCATTACCGGTTTCCTTGGAGCCGGCAAGACGACACTCGTGAATCATCTGCTCGAATCCACGCGGCCGATGCAGATCGGCATCGTCGTGAACGAATTCGGCGAAGTCGGTATCGACGGCCAGTTGATCGTCGCCGATGAACGCGCCGTGATCGAGATCAACAACGGCTGCGTCTGCTGCACGGTCCGCACCGATCTCGTCGCCAGCGTGCGCGACATGTTGATGCGCTTCGGCGATCGCCTGGAGCGGCTCATCATCGAAACGTCGGGCCTCGCCGATCCCGCGCCGGTGCTACAGACCTTTCTCGCCGATCCCGACGTGCGCGAGCGCGTGGAACTGGAATCGGTCGTCGCCGTGGTCGATGCGATGCACGCGCGGGCCCAGCTTCATGACGATATCGCGCGGGAGCAAGTGGTGTTCGCGGACCGCATCGTCGTCAACAAGACCGATCTCGTTTCGTCCGATGCCGTCGATGCGCTCGTCGCCGGGATTCGCCGGCTCAATCCGACTGCACGCATCGAGTACGCGCAGCGTTCCAGGATCGACGCGCATGCGCTTTTCGGCACGCGGAGCTTTTCGGTCGACAACCTGCTTGCCATCGAGCCGAAACTGCTCGACGAAGACAGCCACGATCACGAACACGACGACAGCATTGCATCGTGCGCGATCGTGGTGCCCGGTGGCATCGATGCGACGCGTTTCAACCGGTGGATCAATCAGCTCGTGCAAACGCAAGGCACACAGCTTCTTCGCATGAAAGGCGTGCTCAACATGCACGACGAACCGCGACGCCTGCATTTTCATAGCGTGCATATGTTGCTCGACACCACGTTCGGCCGTGCGTGGATGCGCGACGAAACACGAGAGAGCCGTTTCGTGATGATTGGCCGCAACATCGACGCCGCGCGAATGCGCGATGGACTTCTGAGTTGCATGAACTGAAGCCTTCATTCATTTCTTCTTCAAGGAGCTACGCATGAAAAAGCCAGAGGCATACACGGTGAGCATCGGCGTATTGGCGGTCGTCGATACATGGCTCACCGGCACGATCTTTCCGGTTCCCGTCTGGGTGACGTTCATCGCCTGGGCGTCGTTCTTCGTGCTCGGCGGCGGGCGCGCGGGCTTCGTCAAGAGCGTGGCGTCGAATCTCACGGGACTCGTGATCGCTTCGCTTACCTTGCTCTGCATTGCGACGACGAGCGGCGGCGCGATCGCGGTGGCGGTGCTGGTTGGCATCGGCAGCGCGGCGATGGTTCAGGCATCCAAGATCAAATTGCTCGACGTCTTGCCTGCGATCGTCTGGGGCTTCGCCTCGACGGTCGGCACGATGGTGGCCACAGGCAAGGCGATCACGACGGCGGGCATCGGCAATCCGGCGCTGATCGCGGCCGCCGCGCTCGTTACCGGCGCAGTCTTCGGCTTCGTCTCGGAAGTCGTCGGCGAAGCCCTGCAATTCAGACGCGAGCATCGGCTCGGATGAGACCGTTCCTATTCAAGCGGAGCACAACGTGAAGCTACAACATCATCTTGGCGGCATCGAAAATCTGGGGCCGGTCAGCACTGAAAAGCGCGTATTCGTCGAGCCATGGGAAAAGCGCATCTTCGGCATTCATACGGTCATGATGGCGGAGAGTGCGCATCTGTCGGACGCGCCGCATCGCTATCCGGTCGATACGCTGCCCACCGCCTTCAAAAGCAACTGGACCTGGGCCTCGCTGCGCACCGGCGCCGAAGACATGCAGCCGTTCGAGTACTTCAAATATCGCTACTACGAGAAATGGCTCGGCGGCATCACTCAGTTCTTCGTCGATCAGGGGTATGTGTCGGCGGAGGAACTCGCAGAGAAAACCGCCCACTACAGCGCGCACCCGGACGCGCCTTTACCCGATCGCCCCAATGCCGAACTCGCCGCGCAGATCGACGCCTATCTGCAGAACGGCGACTCGGGCTATCACGCGCTCGACGGCGCGGCGCGCTTTCGAGCTGGCGATGTCGTGCGTATCGCCGATCCCGAAGCGGTGGACCACACGCGCTTGCCGGGGTATCTGCGCAACAAGACCGGCGTGGTGGATCTCGTCTATCCCGGCGCGTTTTCCTATTTCGTCTCGACGGGCGCGGACGGTATCGGCGCGCCGATGCCTGTGTATCGCGTTGCCTTCGACGCCGCGTCGATCTGGGGCGCCGGCAAAAGCGAGCCGAACACGACCATTTACGCCGACCTGTACGAAGCCTACGTGCAGGCAGCCGAATGAACTCGAATATAAGCCAACCACGAGCGAACCCATGAGTCAACTCTTCGAATTTTCCGACGACCGCGAAGCATCGAGCGCCGCCAAAGTGCGTGCGCTGGAAGCCTTGCTGATCGAAAAAGGCGTGATTGCCACCGACTCCGTCGATGTCGTGCTCAAACACTTCGAGACGATGGCCGGCCCGTTCAACGGCGCGAAGATCGTCGCGCGCGCATGGGTCGATCCGCAATACGCGAGGCGTCTCGTCGAGGACACGCCGAAGGCGATTGCCGAACTCTCGCTTCCACTCGGCATGACGGGCGCGGAAGGCGAGCATATGGCCGCGGTCGCGAACGATGCGAACGTGCATAACCTGATCATCTGCACGCTGTGTTCGTGTTATCCGTGGCCGGTGCTCGGCTTGCCGCCGTATTGGTACAAGGACCCGGTATTTCGCGCGCGCGGCGTGCGCGAACCGCGCGCCGTCTTGCAGGAATTCGGCGTACAGGTGCCCGCCACGAAGGAGGTGAAGGTGTGGGACAGCAGCGCGCAGATTCGCTGGTTCGTGGTGCCCGAGCGCCCCGCAAACACGGAGCATCTGAGTGAGGAAGAACTCGCCGCGCTCGTTACGCCCGAGTCGATGATGGGCGTTGCACTCGTCGAAGCGCCCGCAGCCTGAGGAGCGTGTCATGTTCACGCGTTTCGAAGAATACGCTGCCGCGTCGATGCTCGGCGCACCGGATTCGCCGCCGCGTCTCGACGGCAAGCTGCTGTTCACCAATCGCTGGGAGCGCGATGTGTTCGGCCTCGCGCTCTCGCTATCGAAGGCGGGATGTTTCGAGTGGGAGGACTTTCGCCAGAGCCTGATCGCGTCCATCGCGAAGTGGGAAGCAATCGAATGCGCGAATCAGCCGCGCTGGGATTACTACGCACGTTTTCTCGAAGCGCTGCTGAACGTGGTCGAGACGAGCGGCGTGCTGTCGCGCCGAGAGATCGAAGCTATCGTCGCGGCGCGCAGCCGCTAACATTTTTCTGACTCTTCCGGAGGTACTTCATGAATCAAGCTGTCCTGCATTCCACTGACACGTTCGAACCGATTCCGCTGCGCGAACTGCTGCCGTGGATGATCTTTGGCGGATTGCTGATGCTGCTGGCGCTATATTTCGTCGGCGCGGAGCAGGGTGCTACCGCGATCTTTCAGGGCACCGCCATTCACGAGTTCGTGCATGACGGACGCCATCTGTTGGGCTTCCCCTGCCACTGACGAGGAGACGACGATGGTCGGCAAACTGTTGATGCGCGGCATGCTCGTGGGCCTCATCGCGGGACTGCTGGCGTTCTGCTTCGCGCGAGTGGCGGGCGAGCCGCAGGTCGAACGCGCGATCGCTTTCGAGGCCCATGAAGCGCACGAGCACGCTCACGCAGGAGATGCGCCCGAGCCTGAAATCGTCAGTCGTGAAACGCAAGCCGGCGTGGGCTTGCTGACCGGCGTACTCGCGTACGGCGCTGCATTCGGTGGCCTCTTTGCGTTGTGCTTTGCCTATGCGTGGGGACGCGCGGGAAGCATGGGCGCGCGGCCGCTTGCGGCATGGCTTGCGCTCGCGGCTTTCGCCGCCTTGGTGGTGCTACCGACGCTGAAATACCCGCCGAATCCGCCTTCGGTGGGCGCCCCGGAAACCATCGGCATTCGCACCGCGCTTTATTTTTTCTGCATGGGGATTTCCGTCGCCATTACACTGCTGTCGATAGCTTTACGCCAAGCGCTGTCGCGCAAATGGGGCGATGCCAACGCGACGCTCGCCGGTCTGCTGGCTTTCGCGATCATGACTGCTGCGATGCTCGCGCTGTTGCCGGCTATCGACGAAGTGCCCGCCGAGTTTCCCGCCACGTTGCTGTGGCAGTTCCGGGTGGCGTCGATCGGCATGCAGGCGATTATCTGGACGGTCATCGGCGCGGCATTCGGTGTGGCGGCAGAACGCATGGCGCTGCCCGGCGCAGCGCGCGCGCGTCGAGGCATGCCCATGAACAAGCCTGTTCTCAGAGGATCCGGATATCCGCGATGAAACGCATCAAGGTCGGAATGCTCGTCTTTCCTGGATTTCAACTGCTCGACATCGCCGGGCCGAAGGATGCGTTCGCCGAAGTCAAGGTGCTGAGCGGAGGCGAGTGCGAGTACGAAATGATGATGGTCGGCACGACGCGCGGCACGGTCCAATCGTCGAGCGGCCTGACGACCGTGCCGGATCGTACGATCTTCGATCCCTGCCCGGAGTTCGACACCATCATCGTGCCGGGCGGGCTCGGCATCTTCGACGCCTTCGACGATCCGGCGCTGAGCAACTGGCTGCGCGCGCAGCATCGGCAGTGCCGCCGCGTGTCCGCTATCTGCAACGGGTTGTTCGCCCTCGGCTCGGCGGGGCTGCTCGACAACAAACTGGTGACGACTCACTGGATGGACGTGCCCCGGCTCGCCAGCACTTTTCCGAAGGCGCGCATCGAGCCGGATCATATCTTCGTTCGCGACGGCAGCATCTACACGACGGCCGGAGTCACGGCGGGCATCGACCTGTCGCTCGCGATGATCGAAGACGACTTCGGTCGGCAAATGGCGCTCGATGTCGCCAAGTATCTGATCGTCTATCTGCGGCGCTCGGGCGGGCAGTCCCAGTTCAGTCCGCTGCTGGAAACGCAGGCTTCGCCTGGTTCGCAGACTATCGAGGTCCAGCAATTCATGCTGGATAACCTGCATGTGGATCATACGGTAGCGTCGCTTGCCGAACGCGTGCATATGAGCGCGCGCAATCTCTCGCGTATCTTCGCAAAGGATTGCGGCATCACGCCGATGACTTATCTCGCCAATGCGCGCATCGATGCCGCGCGGCGCTACCTGGAAGCCACGGACTTGCCGCTGAGAGTCATCGCACACCGATGCGGCTTCGAGGACACCGACAAATTTCGCCGTACGTTCCTGCGCCGTCTGCAGATTAGCCCGGTCGATTATCGCAACCGGTTCAGATCGATGAACAAGCAAGAGTCGCTTAGTGCGGTTTGATGTGTCTCGCCATGCCGGGATGGTGCGCTGAGAATGACTTTTCTGGCACTAAACGCGTGCATGGCCATGCACTTCTTCGGGGCTAATCGGCGCATTAAAACTTTAATTAAAGGTTAATTTTGGCGAGCCGTAAGAGGCGTAATAGATAGGTGGGCGAACACGATCGCCGGCGGCCATTCGCTGCCCTGCGAGCGCCCGCCTGCATGACTTTTCTCGCACGCTTGCAAACGTCTCGCCCATGAAACGGAATCCTTTCTTCAAGCTGCTCGCGCGTTTGCGCGTGGGGCACAAGTTGCTGCTCATCTACCTGCTTGATCTGAGCGCGGTGATCTACATCAGCGGGATTCTGATTCACGAAAAGTATCTGGCGATTGATTTTTCAAACAAGGAGATTGTCGGCAACGCGTATGTTCACGAGGTGGAACATAGCATCACGTCCATCGCAATGGCGGGCGCGGGCAAACCGCCGACGGCGGCGCAACTCGATGCAGAGGTCGACAGGCTCGTTCGTGCCGAGCAGCAATACGGCGCGCAGATGGGAAGCGCAGAGCCCAGCAACGCGCTGCGGACCGCTCTGCAGACGATGGCGCACGAGCGTGAACTCAGGATCGCGTCGACGGACCAGGCGCTGACCGCCTCCCGCGATTTGATAACGCGCATCGGTAATCAGTCGAACCTGATTCTCGACCCGGATCTCGACAGCTACTACGCGATGTCGCTCTCGATCTTGCGCTATCCCGCACTGCTGACCGCGGTGAACAGCATCGGCCGCCATCTGCACAACGGCGTTCACGCGCGCTCGCGAGAGGAAGTGCGTTCGCGCTATCTGGTCCTCGAAGGGCAACTCGACGGCGTCATGCAGGGTTTGCGGTCGGACTACGCCGAGGCGGGGGCGGCCAATCGTCAATTCGAGCGCACGCTGACCCCGTCGTTCGATCGTATGCGCACTGCCGTCGAGGCATTCAGGCATGCGGCGCGGGTGGTGGTGGACGACAACGTGGCGCCGGATGCAGCGGTGCTGATGATCGTCGACAGCGCGCAGCAAGCGCTGGTTCAAAGCGTAGACGACCTCTGGCGCGATACCGGCGAGCAGCTCGACGGCCTGCTGCATGCGCGCGTGCACGCCCTGTTTTCGCGCATGTGGCTGCATTTGGGGACGGCGCTTTTCCTGCTGTGCGCCATCCTTACGCTAGTTTATTGCGTCGCGCAGCAGATTTCGTCGCCGCTACGCAAACTCGCGCGCGTAATGGATGTGGTGCGCCGTACCGGCGATCACACGAAGCGCGCCGACTGGGACAGTCAGGACGAGATCGGCCAACTCGTGCGCGGCTTCAACGAAATGCTTGCGCAGCTGGACCGCGAACGCGTCGTGCAGAAGGAATTGGCGGCGACCGCCCGCGCGTCAGCCGCGCAATCAGCGCTCGTGGAAGCCACGCCCGTGCCGATGGTAGTCACCGCTATTCCCGGCCACGAGGTATTGCACGCCAATGCTCCAGGACTCTTCTGGCTCAATGGAAGCAGCACCGACCCGTGGGCTCAGGGCCTCGACTCCGCCACCCGCGCGCGCTTTTTTCAGCAACTTTCCGACCGCGAAGCCATCGACGAATTCGAAGTTCACTGGAAAGCCACCTCTCAGCCGAGCTGGGCGATGCTGTCTGCGCGCCGTCTCGACTTCCAGGGACGCGACGCCATTCTCACCGCCTTCACGCCGATCAATCAGATCAAGCTCATGGAGCAGCGGCTGGAACTGTGGGGCAAGGTGTTCGAGGCATCGTCCGAGGCGATCGTCATCCTGAACGCCGAGGCGCATCTGCTCACCGCGAATCCTTCGTTCTTTCGCGCAACTGGCTATCGGATGGACGACGTGGCGGGCAAGCCGCCGGCCTTCATCGACACGCAGACGCAGGACGACGAAAACGGCCCGCTGGGTAACCTCCTGCGACGCGTCGGGCGCAGCAGTACGTGGCACGGGGAGGCGCAAATAAGCCGCCGCGAGGGCGGTGACTATCCGGCGTGGCTCATGATCAGCGCAGTACACGACAAGCGCGGCACCGTATCGCATTACATCTGCACGCTTATCGACATCACGGACCGCAAGAAGAGCGAAGCGCGCATTCAGTTTCTCGCGCAGCACGACGTGCTCACCGAACTGCCCAACCGTGCACTCTTTGCCGCGAAACTCGGGGTCGCCATTGCAGCAGCGCAGCGAACGCGGCAGCGCGTCGCGGTGCTGTTCATCGATCTCGACCGTTTCAAGAACATCAACGATTCGCTCGGGCATCACATCGGTGACGGCTTGTTGCGGTCCGTGTCGCGACGCCTGCTCAATGCGGTCGGCACCCACGACACCGTGAGCCGCCTGGGCGGAGACGAGTTCACGGTACTGCTCAACGGAGTCGGTCACGCGAGCGAAGTGGCGCGCAGCATCGCACAGCGGCTACTCCCGCTGCTTCGCGAAGCGCATGAAGTGAGCGGGTTGACACTGCAGGTTGCAAGCAGCATCGGCGTCGCACTGTACCCGGATGATGGCGAAGACATCGATACATTGATGCAGAACGCCGACGCCGCGATGTATCAGGCCAAGTCTGCCGGACGAAATCAGGTCAAGTTTTTCGCGGCCGACATGGCCGAACAGGCGCGTCATCGGCTCGCGCTGGAAACGGGTTTGCGCACGGCTATTGATCTCAGCGAGTTGCGGCTCGAGTGGCAGCCGTGCCTCGAAGCGCGGTCCGGTGCGCTCGCGAGCGTCGAAGGACTGCTGCGCTGGAAGAGCGCGGTACTGGGTGAAATCGGTCCGGCGGTGTTTATCCCGGTGGCGGAGGACACGCGCCTCATCGTTTCCATTGGCGCGTGGGTGATCGAGGAAGCATGCCGACAGCTCGCCGCCTGGCGCGACGAAGAGGGCCTCGAAATACGCGCGTCTGTCAACATTTCGGCGATCCAGCTACGCGAGCCGGAACTCGTTGCGGCGCTTGGCAAGAGTCTGCTCGCGCATGGCGTACCGCCGCATTGCTTGGAACTCGAAATCACCGAGACGGTTCTCATGGATGGCGCCGAACACTACGCGCAAGCCATTCACGCCATTCGCGGGCTAGGCGTCAAGCTCTCGCTCGACGACTTTGGCACCGGCTACTCGAGTCTCAGCTATCTGAACCGGTTTCCGCTCGACCGTCTGAAGATCGACCGCGCGTTCGTGCGAGACATGCTCGACGCGTCCGCTGATCTTGCCATCGTCAAGGCGATCGTCGATCTTGGGCATGAGCTTGGTTTGCGCGTGGTGGCCGAAGGTGTGGAAACCGGCCATCAAGCGCAGGTATTGCGCAAGATCGGCTGCGATGAGTTGCAGGGCTTCCTGTTCGCACCGGCGATCCCAGCCGAAGAACTAGTGCTGTGGAACAGGGCGCGGCAAGACGAGGCGCTCGATGCTTCGCCGGCTTGAGGCGATCCCATCGCCACATGCGAGTCCCGACTAGC
>Ga0105251_10000428_pt1 | contig 40780 bp, 36 predicted proteins | sample KBSS64metaG_FD_80424 | JGI IMG/M metagenome (GOLD analysis project Ga0105251, IMG submission 80424) | Switchgrass rhizosphere microbial communities from Kellogg Biological Station, Michigan, USA - KBS S6-4 metaG | ecosystem: Host-associated > Plants > Roots > Rhizosphere > Soil | place...
GGGCTGGTGGCATACGCCAGCGAAAGCGGGGAGCCGTCGCTATTTCGAAGCGGGCGAAATCATGCCCGCGATCGAAGGAAGCCCGTGGGGTGAGACATACTGGCATTGGTCGCCAAGCGGGAGTTAGCAGCTTTGCCTTGTTGCGAATCCAGCAACGCGCCTTAAGCATGCATTCGAATGAAACTTGCGCCTGCGCCTGCATGGTAAAAACCGAACGCCTAACTCACCTATCTCCCCGATTTGCTTAGTGCGGATATCGAGCACGCGCATCCATGGCCGGCACGCTTTATCCACCCCAGCACGCGATGTTTCTGATGAGAAAAGTTATCGAACTCCAGGCAGCGCGTCCGCCATGCGGCATTAGCTCTACAGCGGATTCCGAAGAACCCCCCACCCCTTCACCCAATGTTATTATCGGAAACACGACCCGCCCGCCCGAGGCGCGCAACAAACCCGCTGGCCCCATGGACACCCACCTCACCAAACCCGCCGACGCATCCACCACCGACCTCGGCCGGCGCGTGCGCGCCGCGCGCCAGGCGCAGGACCTGACGTTGGAAACCGCGAGCCGTCTCTGCGGCGTCTCCCGCTCGACGCTCTCCAAAGTCGAAAACGGCCTGATGTCCCCCACATTCGACGTGCTGCAGAAAATCGTCGTCGGTTTGAAAATCGAAATCGGCGAGTTGTTCGGCTCGACGCCCAAAGTCAGCGCCAACGGCCGTCGCGCATTGACCCGCAAAAACGAAGGCCAGCGTCACGCCTATCGCGGCTACCAGATGGAACTGCTCGCCACCGACCTCGCGCACAAAGCGATGCTGCCGTTTCGCATCCGCATCTCCGCGCACACGCTCGACGCGTTCGACGACTGGGGCCGTCACGAAGGCGAAGAATTCCTGTACGTCATCAGCGGCAGCGTGTGCCTCTATTCCGAGTTGTACGCGCCGACGCGTCTGAACGCCGGCGACAGCCTGTACTTCGACAGCCGCACCGGCCACGCCGCGGTGTCCACCAGCGAAGAAGACGCCGAGGTGTTGTGGATGGCGACCAGCGCCGACATCCCGCAAGCACCGGCAACCGTACCGCTCGCCGAATCGGGCAAGAAATAACGAAAGCGCCTTGACGACGCGCCGCCAACGTCCGCGGCACTCGCCTGGCAACGATACGTCAAGCCGCCTGGTTCGCGGTCATCTTGAAGATGCCCTGTGCGTTGCCCGCGTCGAAACGCAGATCCGTTTGCCAGCGGCGCGCGTCCTGATCGAACGTCCGCTTGCGCGTGATGAACTCGTAGAACGAGCCCGGCACGTCGCGCGTCACGATGCTGCCGTCGGCCGCGCGGAATTCGCGCCGCACGATGTCCGCGCGATACGCCGTCTGGAACACGCGGCCCGAACGCGAACGCTCCACTTCCGGCTTCATCGGACGACCCTTGGCTTTTTCGTCGTCGGCGAGTATGAACACGTCCGCGACGCGATCGGTGACGTGATTGAAGGCGTTGCCTTCGGTCGCGATCCAGGCCATTTCCGCCGACTCCTTCAACAACACGTCGTAATCGGCCTCGCATGGCGTCTCGTGCTGACGCGCGAACGCGCCGACGATCACCGGTAGCAACGCATGCGCCGCCTCCAGCGGCAGCACGCCTTCGCGTTCGAGCTCCCACAAATGGCCGACGGCTTGCGGCGTCAGCGGATCGCGCGACGCGCCGATCACATTCGTCACCGCCTGCTGGAATTCCGCCGAGAAACGCTCGGGGTGCAATTCGCTGACGAAGAATTGCGCGATCTCATCGGGCGCGTCGTCGTGCGCCCACGCGCGGCCGGTCATGCCGAGACGGTCGAGCGGATAGCGTCCGTTGATGCTGAAGCCGAGCGGACGCAGAATGCGCGCGAACGCGGCTTCGCCCGGCGGCAGCGCGCCGTTCTCATGCCAGCGCACGGTGCGCAATGCGCCGTGGTCGAAGTACACGCCGCCGCCCGCGACGATCGTCTCCTGCGTGTACTCGCGGCCATTCGCGGAGCGCGCCAGCAAGTCGTCGAACAACGCCATGTTCAGCGCTTGGGCGAGTTCGGCACGCGTCACGGTGCCTTCTTCGCATTCGCTGAGGATTCGCGGATGGTTCAGCGTGGCGAACAGCCGCGCGGTTTTGTCGACGCCGAGCAGTTTCAGCAGCAGTTGTTCGACATTCGCATTCTTGATGTTTCGCATATCGGTTCCGGGCGGCGTGCGGTGAGACGCGTTCGTGTATTTGGAGGACGGCATGCCGGCGTGGCTTCAAGCCCTATGCGCGGCATCGCCGAAGGCGAGATTATTCAGAGCCGCGGCGGCGCCGTAAAGCGAGATAAAATCGCCACTTGATGCGTTTTCGGAATCAACGTGCGAAAGTTCAAGATCCCCAACATGGGCGCGCTGCTCGCCTTCGAAGCCGCCGCGCGACACGAGAGCTTCACGCATGCGGCGCGTGAGTTGTTTCTCACCGAAAGCGCGGTGTCCCGGCAGATCAATACGTTGGAGAGCAATCTCGGCGTGCGGCTGTTCGCGCGCGCCAAACAGCGCGTGGTGCTGACGAAGGCGGGCAAGGTGTATAGCGCGCAGGTGCGGCGCGCGCTGGAGCAACTGGATCGCGACACGCTGTCGATCATCGCGCATGGCAGCGGCGGCGGTTATCTGGAACTGGCGGTGCTGCCGACTTTCGCGTCGCAATGGTTGATTCCACGGCTCGCGGCATTCAACGAACGGTATCCCGATGTACGCGTCAATATGGGCGTGCGCACGGGCACGTTTCCGTTCGGCGATACGCATTTCGAAGCCGCGATTCACTACGGCAAACCGACATGGCCGGGCACGTCGGCGGATTTCCTGTTCAGTGAGGAAGTCGTGCCGGTGTGCGCGGCGAGTCTGCTGACGCGGCCTGTTCGCAAGGCCGCCGATCTGCTGGATTACCCGTTGCTGCATTCCACCACGCGCCCCGATGGCTGGGCGGCATGGTTCGCCCACCTCGGCGTCGACGATAACCGGACGATGCAAGGCGTGCGCTACGAACTTCATACGATGCTGATCAGCGCGGCCGCGGCGGGTCTCGGCATTGCGCTGGTGCCACGCTTTTTCGTCGATGCGCAGCTCGAACAGCTTGGACTAGCGATACCGCTCGACGCGCCCGCAGTTGCCGACTCGGCGTACTACCTCGTCTATCCGACCGAGTTGAGTCACGGCAAGCCGCTCGCCAGCTTCCGCGAATGGCTGCTCGGGGAAGCGGCTGCGTATGGCGCGGTCAATCCGGGCTTGGCCGGCAATCCCGATACCGATTGATCAAGCGCCAAGCCTTGGAGCGTTACGCGCCCGTTTGCTCACGCGCCTGCGCGAGCGCGCTGAGATTGCCTTCGCCAAAACCGTGATGCCCTTGCCGCTGAACGATCTCGAAGAAGATCTCGCCGGCGTTACGTCGCACGAAAGTCTGAAAGAACAGCAGCGGCACGCCGTCCGCGCCGATCTCGCCGTCCACCAGCACATGCGTGCGCTTGAGCCGCTCGACATCGAGCCCATGACCCGGTAGCCGTGTGTCCAGTTGCTCGTAGTAGCGCGGCGGCGGCTCGACAAATTCAACGCCGTTCGCCAGCAGTTGCTCGACGCACGCGAAGATATCGTCGGTGGCGAGCGCGATGTGCTGCACGCCTTCGCCCGGATGATCCGGCAGATACTCGTGCATCAGATTGGTCCGGCGCGTGCCCTCTTCATACAAGGGAACGCGGATCGCGCCGCATGGCGACACCATCACGCGCGATTCCGCCGACACATGCCAGTTCGCGTGCAGTTCGTGAATCTCGCGGAAGTTGAGCAGGTCGCGATAGAAGTCGAGCCATTCCTGCATGCGGCCCTCGCCTACCGTCTGCGTGAGATGGTCGACCGCGACGAGGCCGGTGCCCACGTGACTCAAATCGGCGTGCGCGGTGTCGATCTCGATGGGCCGGAAGTCGATGTCGAAGATCGAAATGTCGCCGAGGCCGCCGCGCTGACCGCCGCGGCCGCGCCAACGGTCGACGAAATAGATATGCGAGTCGCCAATGCCCTGGATCGCCGGAATCAGCAGTTCGCCCGCGCCGAGGCGCTCGCCTTCGAACGCCCACGCGCCGAGTTCGATCGCGCGATCGAACGCGCGCTGCGCGTCGGCCACGCGAATACCGATCGCGCAGATGCCCGCGCCGTATTCCTCGGCGTAGCGCGCGGCGAACGAATCGGGTTCGGCGTTGATCAGGAAATGCATCTCGCCCTGGCGATACAGCGTGACGTCCTTGCTGATGTGGCGCGCAATCGCCTTGAAGCCGAGTTTCGTGAAGGTCTCGCCGAGCGCCTTCGGCTCGCGTGCGGCGAACTCGACGAATTCGAGGCCGGCTGTGCCGAGCGGATTGTGCTCAGGCGCCGACACGGCGCGCAGCGCGGCGTCTGGAGTGGGCAAGTCGCTGGGCATGGCAATCTCCTTGTGCAGTCTTTCGACGCTTTTTTCCGATGTTCGGTGCGAGCCGTCGCGCATCCGCAGTACGGCAACGCGGTCGGCGACGGTTTTTGCACCGTGTTTGTACACCGGCTAATAGAGCGTTCGCAACCTTCATTTTGTACCGGACGGTTCACTTGCAGCGAATCGACGGGCCGTGCATGGCCACGAGCGCGGCGGGTCAGGTCTTCAGCGTGCCGTGGGCGTTGCGGTTCCACGTGTACGATTCGCCTTTTTTGCCTTTGTCGCGGGCTTTGGCTTGCCTTCGGCGGCGGCGGCCATGCGCAATTGCGCGACTTCACGCACGGCGTCGATTAGCGCGCGCCCCACCGGCGACGGCTGCGTGTCCGAGCGCCGGATCAGTCCAACCGGCTCGTCGGTGCCGGCGAACGGCAAGGGCAAACGCACCAGCATGCCGTGCGCCAGTTCGTACTCCACCGCGCTCAGCGGCACGAACCAGACCGCGTCGTTTTCGAGCGTCAACGCGCGGCCCGTCGATACCGACAGCACCTCGACAAACGCCGACAGCGGCGGCACGCCCCACGCGCTCAACAAGCTTTCCGCCGATTGCCGGATGAGCGTGCCGAACGGCGGCAGGACCACCGGAAAATCTTCCAGCGAGGTGGCTGGCAAACCGGCGCCCAATGCCAGCGGATGCCCGGCCCGCACCACCGCGATCAACGGCTCGCTGAACAGCTGTTCGAAGCTGAGACCGACCATTCGCTCCGGGTCCGCGAGACGCCCAATCGCAAATTCGATCGTGCCTGCTTTCAGACGTTCGAGCAATTCGGGGTTGGCGCCGGTCGCGAGGCGCACGATCACGCGCGGCCATAGCGCGGCGAACCGCTTGAGCACCGGCGGAATAAGCGCGGCGGCGACGGTCGGCAGGACGCCGATTTCCAGCGTGGCCGCGGCCGCGCCTTCCGGGCGCGCCAGCAAGTCGACGCCCTGCCGCAGCGCACTGACGCAGGCGCTCGCATGCGGCATGAAGAGCTGGCCCTCGCGGGTCGGCACCGCGCCGTGGCGGCCGCGCTCGAACAGCTTCACGCCGAGAATCGCCTCGAGTTCGGCGACGGTCTTGGATACCGCCGGCTGCGTGATCGAAAGACTTTCGGCGGCCCGCTGCACGCTGCCGAACTGCGCGACGGCGAGAAAGCACTGGAGATGACGGAATTTGACGCGGCTGTCCGCGAGGCTTCGTTGCATAACGAAAGGTTATACGAAAAGGGCGAAAACGTCACTTTGCATAACCGAGCCGGTTAGATAAAGTCGCTCCATAAGTTGCACCCACAATTCCTCGAAGGAGACACTCATGGATGAGTCCTTTCTCACCGCGCGCGATTTCGCGTCCCACCCCGGGTACATCTATCCCGGCTACGGCTCATCGGTCAAACGTGGCCCAACGCGTCCGCTCATTCCGCTGAAGGAAAAACTGCGCGACCAGCGCGTGCCCGTCTACGGCACCGAAGACCTCGGCGCCCTCGACCACGATCTGACGCGCAATGCGGTGCGCAACGGCGAGCCGCTCGGCGAGCGCATCATCGTGACGGGGCGTGTGCTCGACGAGGGCGGCCGTCCGGTGCGCAATACGCTAGTGGAAATCTGGCAAGCTAATGCCGCTGGCCGCTACGTGCACAAGAACGATCAGCACGACGCGCCGCTCGATCCGAATTTTCTCGGCGCCGGCCGCTGCCTCACCGACAACGAAGGCCGTTATCGCTTTCTGACTATCAAGCCGGGCGCTTATCCGTGGGGCAATCATCCGAACGCATGGCGTCCGAACCACATTCATTTCTCGCTATTCGGCGAGCATTTCGGCTCGCGTCTCGTCACGCAGATGTATTTTCCCGGCGACCCGCTGCTGGCCTTCGATCCGATTTTTCAGGGCACGCCGGAGCATGCGCGTGACCGCCTGATTGCGAACTTCTCGCTCGACACCACGCAAGAAGCCTACGCGCTCGGCTACGACTTCGACATCGTGCTGCGCGGCCGCAACGAAACGCCGATGGAGCGTTAAACCATGACCACTCTCAAGCAAACGCCTTCGCAAACGGTTGGGCCGTACTTCGCTTACGGTCTGTGCCCGCAGCAATACGATTTCGACTTCAGGAGCTTGTTCACGCCCGTTCTGGCCGACCGTGAAGCGGCCGGCGAGCACGTCACGATCGTCGGGCAGGTGTTCGATGGCGACGGCAAGGTAATCGGCGACGCCATGCTGGAAATGTCGCAAGTGGATGCCGATGGCCGCTTTCCGGAATCGCGCGAGGAAATCCTGAAGACCGGTTTTCGCGGCTTCGCACGCGTCGGCACGGGTACGGATCCGCAGCAGCGCTTTATCGTGGAAACGGTGAAACCGGGCCGCGTGAGCCCGGATCAAGCGCCGCATCTGAATGTGATCGTGACGATGCGAGGCATGCTGCTGCACACGTTTACCCGCATCTATTTCGAGGACGAAGCCGAGGCAAACGAACACGATGCCGTGTTGGCAGCGGTTCCGGCGGACCGGCGCGGCACGCTGATCGCGCGCCGCGAACCGAACATGGCCAACGTGTACCGGTTCGACATCCACATGCAAGGCGATCGGGAAACCGTATTTTTCGACCTGTGAAGCAGAATTTCTATACTTTCAGATTGCTTTCACCTACACTGACGTTGATCCGTCTGGCGACTGGATCACGAAACTCCGAGTAGTTAAGCCCGCCTCGCGCGGGCTTTTTTTTTGCGCCCGTCGAGAGCAGTTACTTCAACGAGCACCGCAGCCAGCGGCTGATTCTCGCGACGTCGGCAATGTGGTCGCGCGCGCCGGACGCACCCAACACCACGATATCGACGGGCCGGCCATGCACGATCATCCGCACGACGACACAGTGCCCCGCCTCGTTGATGAAACCGGTTTTCTGCAACACGATCGACCGGTCACCGCCTCGCACCAGCGCATTCGAGTTGTGATAACTCAGCCGCGCGCGGCCGCTGCCGGGCAAGACGATTTGCTCGCGATCAGTGGAGTAAGCGCGAATCAACGGGTAACGGCTCGCCGTCTCGACCAGCAATGACAAGTCCCGCGCGGTAGAAACGTTCCGCGGCGACAAGCCCGTACCGTTCACAAACGACGTATGCCGCATGCCCAGCGCGCGAGCCTTCGCGTTCATCGCGGCGACGAAACCCGGCCGGCCGCCGGCGTAATCGCGGCTGAGCGCAGCCGCGGCGCGGTTCTCCGACGACATCAACGCAATGTGCAACATGTCATGCCGCGACAAGGTCGAACCGACGCCCAGGCGTGAGCCGGTGAACTTGTCGAAATCCTGATCCTGGACCGTGACGTTGAGCGGCGCGTTCAGCTTGTGCCTTGCATCGAGTGACACCACGGCCGTCATCAGCTTGGATATCGAAGCAATCGGCATGACTCGGTCGGCCTGCTTTTCGGCGAGAACGGTATGCGTTCGCTCGTCCACGACATAGACAGCCTTTGCATGAAGCAACGCTCGCGAATTAGGCGTGTAGCCGCAGCGCGCCAATAGACGCAGCGACGCATGCGAAGTGCCGCGCGGCGCTGACGCACGCTGCCGCGCATCGCGCTGTTCCGCTGTCGCTTGTGGGCGCCTCGCGGCGCGCGGCTCTCGCGCAATACGTGCAATACGCGCAGCCTGCCGGCGATGCTTGAGCGCGAGCTTGCCGACGTGCATCGGCCGCTGCGCGCTCGCCGCAGGCTTGCGCTTGTGCACGATACGTCGCCGCGCTTTGCGGACGGTTGGCTTCCTGGCTTTGGCTGAAGTTCTGGTTTGTGCTTTCGACGCGTGCCCGATGGACGGTGCAAGCTGCCGGCTCACGCCAACGGAGGTATGCCGCGCAGGCTCGTGGCCCGCCGCAAACGACCAGCCGATGTTCAGCCACAACAGGCCGAACAACGCGACGTAGCGGAACCACGCGGGAAAACGATAGACAGGAAATTCGAATGAAGGAGTTCGACGATCGTACGGCATGCAGCTTCCGGTTCTGTGCCGTGTGAGCCCGAATCGATTGGGTGCGGAGTCGGCAACGAGCCGCCGATCTTAAGGCAGTTCACGCACCCGATCAACGGCGAAGGCATATGCCGGCTGATTCATCGCCGTTATGCGAGCGCCGAAACGCAGACCTCAACAACGGAAGTGATCGATGTCCTGCCCAGCGTAAATCGCACGCGCGAGCCAGTCCGGCTTGTCGCCGTGACCGTCCCACGTATTGCCGAAGGCGTCGCGATACATCACGGCTCGCGTCTTGGCTGCGTCGGCCTCGATCGCCTCGGCTAGCGCTTCCGTCGTAATGCCGTATTCGTCCATGCGTCGGCGTATCCACAGGATCAAGCGCTCACGCGCATTCCCGTCGAGGTCGAACAGCCTTTGTTCTTCTCGCTCTTTCATAACGTACCGGTTTCGCGGCTGATAATGCTCGCGTTGGATATACAAAGAGTTCGCTAAAACAACGCGAAGCTTATGCGTGATTCAGATAGGCACGTGCGAATCGAACTCGCGACGCCTCTCCCGATGCGGGGAAACTCGCACCTGGGAAATCATGCCCAACAAATCCTGGATTTCGGGGAATTGGCCGGCAAACGGCTCGAATTCGGCCCACGACTTGCCTCAGTGTTCCGAGGCTGCTTCAGCGTATGGAAGGCAATTCTAGCATCCAATTTCTTATGTTTGCAGCAAGGGTTTGCTTTACCTGCGATGTGGGGGTTTTCAAATTCTTATTGGGTTATTAGGGTCGCCCGCGCAGGCGCGCAGTTAATTAACCTTGAGACAGCAAGGATAGATACTGGCGCAAAGCTAAACACAATCCGCACGGAAAAACGCAAATGCAAGACCTCACCCACTCATGCTATGTTTCATTGATTAACATCCGAGCGTACAGGAGACACACAACATGCCCGCATCGACCGCTATCGTCACGATTCTCGCCGCGCTGCTGCTCGGTGCGATGAGTCCCGGCCCGAGCTTTGTCATCGTGGCCCGCAATGCCATCGGACTATCGCGCGGCGACGGTCTCGCCACCGCGCTCGGCATGGGCATCGGCGGCGTGTTCTTTAGCGGCGTGGCGTTGCTCGGCCTATACACGTTGCTCGCCACCGTCGAATGGCTGTACATCGGCCTGAAAGTGGCGGGCGGTCTCTACCTGATCTACCTGGCGTCGAAAATCTGGCGCGGCGCGGCCAAACCGCTCGCATTCGATGCAGCCCAAGCCGCCCCGGCCAATGTGCGCAAATCTTTCTGGATCGGCCTGAGCACGCAACTCAGCAATCCGAAAACAGCCGTCTACTACGGCAGTATCTTCGCGGCTCTGCTTCCGCAACATCCGCCGCTGTGGTCCTACTTCGCATTGCCGCCCGCGATCTTCGCTATCGAAGCCGGCTGGTACACGATCGTCGCGCTGTGCTTTTCGAGCAAGCGGCCGCGCGAAGTCTATTTGCGGTGGAAAGCGTGGATCGATCGCGTCGCGGCGGGCGCGGTTGCGGCGCTTGGACTGCGCCTCGTTTTGACGGCACATAAAGTCGGCATCTGAAACCTCGCTTGCCGTGGTTCGGCTTGGCGCGCTGAGCCGCTTATGGCGCCGGATCGCGCGACACGCCGAACCACGGCCGCAAGGTATGCCCGGGCGAGGAGCAATAGGCCTTTTCCGAAACAGTTACAAGTTAAGTGTTGACGCTGGCATGCCCCGGCGGTTACTGTGGCGATCGAAGTTCAAGAAGTTCGATTGCTGTTCATCAATGTTCGCTCCTCAGCGGTATTCGTTGTCCTCTCCCTCCTTGACGCTTCAAGCGCTCCTCAACAGAGCAAATCTTTCTATTTTTTCCTCAAGGATTCTTCATGGATACCGGTACCGTTAAGTGGTTCAACGACAGCAAGGGCTTTGGCTTCATCACCCCGGACAAGGGCGGCGACGACCTGTTCGCGCACTTCTCCGAAATCAGCGGCGACGGTTTCAAGACGCTCGCTGAAAACCAGAAGGTGAGCTTCGAAACGAAGCAAGGCCCGAAGGGTCTGCAAGCGGCTAACATCAAGCCGCTGTAAGTTTGAAGGGCTCGGTGTCCGGCAACGGGCATCGGGCTGCAGCGACATCCTCGCGGAGCTTCGTCTCCCACAGTTGGCGCGATCGCTTTTAGCTGCACGTGTTTTTCGCAGCAAGCCCAAAGCGCCAAACGCCTCGTTGCACCTCTCATTCTCCCTCTGGCTTCAACGCCCTTTTTTCGCTTTCCGACTGCGTCGTGATTCGGCTTGCAATGGCTTGAATCGGCTCGTCCGCGTGACTCGTACAACGGTCCGCCCGGCAGGCACGCACTCGTACATCATTAAAATAAAATGACAAACAAACATAGGCATCACTACAACGGCTATGCCGTCCAACCCTCGGCGCATCGTTTGCCCGACGGCAGCTTTTCATCCAACCTGTTGCTCGAACGCGCTGACAGCGCGCGTGCCGAAGGGCGCTACCAGTTCTATTCGCTCGATTACTTCACGAACGAAGAACAGGCTTTGCAGCACTCGGCAAGCTGGGCACGCAACTGGGTCGACACGCGCGGTTAAGCGCGCGGCCCACGGCTCTACGCGATGACGCGCGCATGATTTGCGCGCGCATCTCGCGACATGACGTAGTGCGCCATGCGACACGCTTTGCAACCGCAAGTGGCCTTACTCGCCCTGCTCCGCCTTGATCCGCGCGCGCAGTTCAAACTTCTGAATTTTTCCCGTCGACGTCTTCGGCAATTCGCCGAAGCGCACCGCTTTCGGCAACTTGTATCCCGCAAGAAAGAGCCGGCAGTGCGCGATGATCTCTTCCGCGCTCACCTGAGCGCCTTCCTTGAGTTCGACGAATGCGCACGGCACCTCGCCCCATTTCGGATCGGCCATCGCCACCACGGCGGCAACCGATACCGCGGGGTGACGGTACAGCGTGTCCTCGACCTCGATGCTCGAAATGTTCTCGCCGCCTGAAATGATGATGTCCTTGCTGCGATCGCGAATGCGAATGTAGCCATCGGGCATCCGCACGCCCAGGTCGCCGGTGTGGAACCAGCCGCCGCTGAAGGTGGCCTCGGTGGCGCGCTCGTTCTTCAGATAGCCCTTCATGCAGATGTTGCCGCGGAACATGATCTCGCCGATCGTCTCGCCGTCGTCAGGCACGGGCGCGAGCGTGTCCGGGTCGAGCACCGTCACGGCCGCTTGCAAGTGGTAGCGCACACCTTGCCGCGCGTTCAGTTCGGCGCGTTCGCTGTCGCCGAGCGCTTCCCACTCCTCCTGTTTCGCACAGACGGCGGCCGGCCCATAGGTCTCGGTGAGTCCGTACACGTGCGTCAGATCGAAACCGATTTCCTTCATCTTCGCGATCACGGCCGGTGGCGGGGCCGCGCCGGCCACCATGGTCGACACGCGATGCTCGATGCCGTCTCGCCATTCGGCCGGCGCATTCGCCAGTGCGCTCTGCACGATCGGCGCGCCGCAATAATGCGTGACGCGTTCGCGGCGGATCAGGTCGAACACCGTCTTCGCGTCGAACTTGCGCAGACAGACGTTGACGCCGGCGCGCGCCGCCACCGTCCACGGAAAACACCAGCCGTTGCAGTGGAAAAGCGGCAAGGTCCACAGGTAAATTGCATGCTTGGGCATATCCCATTCGAGGATATTGCTGAGCGCATTCAGATAAGCGCCGCGATGGTGGTAGACCACGCCTTTGGGATCGCCAGTCGTGCCCGACGTGTAATTCAGCGCGATGGCGTCCCACTCGTCGGCCGGCATGGTCCACGCGAATTGCGGATCGCCCGATTGCAGCAACGCTTCGTAGTCGGTCGCGCGGATGAACTTACCTGGGTCGGCGGGCATCGCGTCCGCCACGCTGATGACGTGTAGATCGGGGAACTCCAGCGCGGCGCGATGCGCGAATTCGCCGTACTCGGTATCGACGATCAGCGCCTTCGCCTCGCCGTGACGCAACATGAACAGCAGCGACGGCACGTCGAGCCGCGTATTCAGCGTGTTGAGCACGGCGCTGGCCATCGGCACGCCGAAGTGCGCTTCTATCATCGGAGGAATGTTGGGCAGCAGCGCGGCGACCGTGTCACCGCGTTCTATGCCGGCCCGCCGCAATGCGCTGGCCAAACGCCGCGCGCGTTCATAGGTCTCGCGCCAGTTGCGGCGAATCTCCCCGTGGACGACCGCCGGCCGCTCACCGTAGACTTCGGCTGCGCGTACGATGAAATCGATGGGCGTCAGCGGGACATAATTGGCCTCGCGCCGCTCGAGGCCTTCTTCGAACATGTGCTTCATCACGTCGTCTCCTGGGGCGCGGGCCGCGCCGTCGATTGTTTTGATTGATGATTCAAGCCTAGCAACTGTCATGGTGAACTGTCTGTCATTCAAATGACAGAGTAGCGCGCGCCGGCTTTTGTGAATCGGCTTCGTCGGCATACGTATCCTTAACCGCTCATGAACGACGCTCCTCTCACCGCCCCGTCGGACGCTCGCTCGCACCGGCCGGCGCGGGTAGCGTGCGCCGACCTGCCGCGGCTATTCGCCACCTGCGCCTGGTTTCGCGCGCTCGCCGCCGAGCACCAGGCCATGGTGCTCTCCAGCGCGCACGCGGAGTACCTGGAAGGCGGCGCGTGGGTCGCGCGCCGCCAGGAACCGTCGGACTACTGGATCGGCGTGCATTCCGGCCTCATCAAGCTCGCGATCTACAACGCTTCGGGCCGCAGTTGCACGCTCTCCGGCGTGCCGCCCGGCGGCTGGTTCGGCGAAGGCAGCGTGATCAAGCGCGAATTGCGCAAATACGATGTGGCTGCGATTCAGCCTTCGCTCGCGATGTTCGTGCCGTCCAACACCTTCCATGCGCTTCTGGAATCGAGTCTGCCGTTCACCGGCTTCGTGATCCGGCAACTGAACAACCGCATGGGCGAATTCATCGCCTCGATCCAGAACAGCCGGTTGCTAGACGTGGATGCGCGCGTCGCGCAGTCGCTCGCGCAATTATTCAATCCCGATCTCTATCCTGATACGCGCCGAACGCTCGCCATTTCGCAGGAAGAAGTCGGCCTGTTGGCGGGCGTATCGCGCCAGCGGATCAATCAGGCGCTGCAAAACCTCGAAAAGCTGCGGATTCTGCGCCTCTCGTACAACCAGATCGACGTGCTCGATCTCGAACGCCTGTACGCGTTCGGCCGTGAACAGATCTAGCGCTTACGCGCATTTTCCATGCACGGTTTCGCCGCGCGTTCAGCGGCGACCCGCCTTGTATCAGCCCACATTTTGAGCATCAGGATAAAGAAAGCGCCGCAAAAGCCGTTATGCGAGCTATGCAGCGCAGATTGCAGCCCTTCCCCATTCCGAGCTCAACGTCCTGGCCAAGCTGATAATGAACCGTCTGACACTCAAACAGAAGTTGTGGGTCCCGTTGCTGCTTTGCTGGGTGGCGCTCCTGATCGTGACCGTTGTGAACGCGTTGGAAGCGCGTAGCGCTCAAATGGACGCGCGGCGCGCGGATCTGGCCGACGTCACCGACATGGCGGTGTCGATCGTCGCCGACTACGCGAAGCAGGCCGACGCCGGCAAGCTCTCCGTCGACGACGCGAAACAGCAGGCCATCGCCCGCATCAATGCGCAGCGCTATGGCACGTCCGGCTACGTGACGATCGTGCGCGGCGATTCGGTGATGATCACGCATCCGATGAGCCCGAAGCTGAACGGCAAGGACATGAGCGCCTTTCGCGACGCCAAGGGCAACGCGCTGTATCAGGACATCGCCCAGGCCGGCGGCTCGGCGGCGGGCGCCGGATATCTGCGCTACTGGTGGCCTAAACCCGGTGCAACGGCGCCGAGCGAAAAGATCGGCTACGTGAAGCGCTTCGTTCCGTGGAATTGGGATTTCATCGCCGGCGCCTATATGGACGACATCCAGGCGCAGTTCTATGCAACCCTCGGGCGTTCGGCCGGCATGCTCGTGCTGCTGGGCGTGCTGGTGTCGTTCGTGGCGTCGCGCGTGGTGCGCAATGTGTCGCGCTCGATCGGCGGCGAGCCTTCCAGCGCGGCGGCCATCGCCATGCAGATCGCCCAAGGCGATCTCGCCACGCACATCGACCTGCGCCGCGACGACACGTCGAGCCTGTTGTTCTCGCTGCGTGAGATGCGCAATCAGCTTGCCGCCACGGTCGCGCGAATCAAGACCTCCGCCGAGACGATCACCGTCGCCTCGAAGGAGATTGCGGCAGGCAACCTCGATCTGTCGAGCCGCACCGAGGAACAGGCGGCTTCGTTACAGCAAACGGCCGCCAGCATGGACGAACTGACGAAGACCGTCACGCAGAATGCCGACAATGCGGCGACCGCGTCCGAACTGGCGACCGATGCATCGAATATCGCCGCGCGCGGCGGTCAGGTGGTCAACGACGTGGTCGAGAAAATGGCGGGCATCACCGAGGGTTCGCGCAAGATCGGCGAGATCATCAGCGTGATCGAAGGCATCGCGTTCCAGACCAACATCCTCGCGCTGAACGCCGCGGTGGAAGCGGCGCGCGCCGGCGAAGAGGGCCGCGGCTTCGCGGTGGTCGCGGGCGAGGTGCGCAATCTCGCTCAGCGCAGCGCGACGGCGGCCAAGGAGATCAAGGTGCTGATCGACCAGTCGGTGGCGCAAGTCGGCGAGGGCTCGACGCTGGCCGGGAGGGCGGGCAGCACGATCGGGGAGGTGGTCGACGCGGTACACCGCGTGACGGCGATCATCAACGCGATTTCGGCGGCTTCGAAGGAACAGAGTTCGGGCATCGGCGAGATCAATCTCGCGATCCGTCAAATGGACGACGTGACGCAGCGTAACGCGGCGCTCGTCGAGCAGGCCGCGGCCGCAGCCGGTTCGCTCGATGAACAGACGGAACGGCTCCGGCATGCCGTTGCCGTGTTCAAGGTCGAGCAACATGCCTGATTGAGCGGGGCACTTTCCGCTTCGATTGAAAAAGGCCGTCACGGGCTGATCCGGTGACGGCCTTTGTTTTTGCGCTTTTCTGCGCGGTGAGGGAGGCTAATCGATGCGAACGGTGCGGGTGTCAGCCATCGGTCAAAACCGCGCGTCCATAAAAAAAGGTGCCGCGAACGGCACCTTTTCGTACGACAACCAGCTTCTGCTGAAGCTTAGAAGCGGTGACGCAGACCGACCGTAGCAGCCGTCTGGTTCTTCGACGACGACGGCAGTTGCGACACGTCGCCGCTGTAGATCGACGCGACACCGCCGTCGCCCATTGCGTGCTGGTACACGGCTTGAGCGTAGACGTCCGTACGACGCGACAGCGAGTAGTCGGCTTGCAGGCCGATCTGGTGGTAACGGGTCTTCAGATCGTTGCCGTCCGCGTTGGTACCGTAACCGCGTGCGTCCGTGAACGTGTAAGCGATGCCCAGGCCCAGAGCCGGCGTCACGTTGTACTTGCCGTTGACTTCGTAGTTGTTCGAGCGGCCTTGGCGTTGGCCCACTGCGGCGCCGACGAGGTTGTCCACGCGCGATTGCGTCCATGCGAGACCGACGGTAGCCGGGCCGAATGCGTATGAAGCAGCTGCGCCGAACTCACGTTGACGGAAGTTGCCGGTAATGACGCCGGAGTTGTTCGCCAGTACGCCGTCCGAAGCACCGGTGGCGTTTGCCGCCGGATTGTTTTGCTGTGCGTAAGCCGCGCCCAAACGCAGACCTTGGAACTGGTATGCAGCACCAACGCTGTATTCACGGTTGTTCGCGAATGCGCCAGCCTGGTTCGAGAAACCGTACGTGCCGCCGAACGTGAAGCCAGCGTAGTTAGCGCTCGAGTACTTGATCGAGTTGTTGACGGAGTAGCCGCCGTTCGTGTTCAGGTTGTCGTTGTTGAACGGATGCGCGAAGTACGTGCCGCCCCAGCTGCCCGTTGCGGTCAGCGGTGCCAGGTAGTCTTGCGCAGCATCGTATTGACGACCCAGCGTGACCGAACCGAACTGGTCGCTCGCCAAACCGACGAACGCCTGACGGTTGAACATACCGTTGTTGTTAGCGAACTTGCCGTTGTTGATGTTGAAGCCGCTTTCCAACGTGAAGATTGCCTTCAGACCGCCGCCCAGGTCTTCCGAGCCGCGCAGACCGAACATGCTTTGATTGATGCCACCGCTGCCAGCGGCCCACTTCGAACTGTGGTTGACGTTGCTGGTGTAGGTCAGGCCGGCGTCCAGCAGACCATACAGGGTCACGCTGCTTTGTGCGTGAGCGACGGAAGCGAACGATGCGGCAACCGCAACGACGATGAGACTCTTTTTCATGCGTGGGACTCCAGGTTCGATAATTTACGCGGGGAGCGGGACCTGCCTCAACGGCGCCTGCATCACACGCCGCCGCCCCGTTTGCTGAACCGCTTCGGATCAGCCAGGCACCCTCTGAAACGAAGCGTGAGTGTAGGTGGACACCCTGGTATCGACGCCTGCAATTCGCACAACATGATTTTTCCGAATCAGCAACAATCAACCTGCAATGAGTAATAGTCCTTGTATTTCAGCCATTTAGCGCAAGAGAGAAGATGTCTCGCGTCTGCCTGAGACGTAAATTATCCGCAACCAATCAATATAAAAGTTGTGCGTCTGCAACAGCGTTTTAACACTCCAGACTTAATCGGGCCGAAGTAAGAAGTTTGATTCGCTAAAGAACATCGCCAATTGCTCTGCCGTTCGAATGCGGCATAAATTTATTTTAGAAACTTTGGAACTTAATAGATTTGAGACAGTCGCCATCATCTGGATAAAGAAAGGGCGCGATCTTATCGCCGTGGATTGCCTTGCAATCATTTTTTGATTGAATTCCGGCTCTTCTTCTAAGACCGACAATTTGATCTTAGCCGCTCGGCAGTCTGTGGACCGGGCCCCGGTGGCGGTCGGCGCCGCACATGGGGCGGCGCGGGTGAGAGAACCGCCGTTTAGGCGGTCACGCATTCCTGAGCTAAAGCGGACATCACTTTGCTTGGAAAAAGCCAATGCGCTGAAAGAGGGAAGCCTTCAGCACGGGCGTTGCCCGGAGGTGAATTGCGGCGCCGGCCGCCGCGTGACAAAACCCGTGCTGAGAGCGGACGGCAAACATCTAACAGCCTTCCTGATTTACTTAACGGCGCTGCCGTACCCTTTTTTACAGGGAGTTTCCCTACTTTCAGTCTGGCCAGCCTTATGGCCTGTCTTGCGATCGGCCAAGCGTCTCTTCGTCTTCGGGCGAACTGCCTGGTGCGAGCGGATCGGTTTCCGGCTGCGTGTCCGGTCTGTCTGGCGACGGACGCGGTTGCTCATCTGGCTCATCGAGCGGCTGGCCGGCGGGATCGGCGATGGGATCAATGGTGGGATCGGTTTGCATGACGGGAACGTCCTCCTGGATGGGAATGCCTCCCGCCGTTCCACGCGCAACGAATATTCCCGGAACCGGGCAGCGGTTGCGAAGAACCTTGAGCGGGCAGTAGGACGACGCAGTCGGGAATCAAATCAGCAGCAATTCGCGGTGTCGGTGAGAAGACGACGGATAAAGACCGCCTTCTAAATAACCGAAGCAAATTGCTCAACTCGATTAACACCGCAATAGAAGTGGCATATTGCCGCGCTTAATAGCCGGCTTCATGCGATAAAAAAGGGCTCCGAAATCTCGGAACCCTTCTTTTACATCCTTGGTGGGCCGGGTCGGAGTCGAACCGACGATGTCCTTTCGGAGGCGGATTATGAGTCCGCTGCCTGCAACCAGCACGGCGTCCGGCCCAAGAAAAAGACCCGGTCTCAAGGCCGGGCCTATTCGCTGATTGGCCGACATACTACACGAAAAAGGGGTCTGCGCAACCGCTTCGCCGGCGCGAAACAACCGCAACAGCCCCTTCACAGCGCTAGATCGCCAGCCGCACGTCGCGCGCTTCGGTCAATTCCCTTCGAGGAACGACTTCAGCTTGTCCGAGCGGCTCGGATGACGCAGCTTGCGCAGCGCCTTTGCCTCGATCTGACGGATCCGTTCACGCGTCACGTCGAACTGCTTGCCGACTTCCTCGAGCGTGTGATCGGTGCTCATTTCGATACCGAAACGCATGCGCAGCACTTTCGCTTCGCGCGGCGTCAGCGAGTCGAGCACGTCTTTCACGACGTCGCGCATGCTGGCGTGCAACGCCGCATCCGCCGGCGCGACCGTGTTCGTATCCTCGATGAAGTCGCCCAGATGCGAATCGTCGTCGTCGCCGATCGGCGTTTCCATCGAGATCGGCTCTTTCGCGATCTTCATGATCTTGCGGATCTTGTCTTCCGGCATTTCCATCTTTTCCGCCAGCGTTGCCGGATCCGGCTCGAGACCGGTTTCCTGCAAAATCTGACGCGAAATGCGGTTCATCTTGTTGATCGTTTCGATCATGTGAACCGGAATCCGGATCGTACGCGCCTGGTCCGCAATCGAACGCGTGATGGCCTGGCGAATCCACCACGTTGCGTACGTGGAGAACTTGTAGCCGCGGCGATATTCGAACTTGTCCACCGCCTTCATCAGACCGATGTTGCCTTCCTGAATCAGGTCGAGGAATTGCAAACCACGGTTCGTGTACTTCTTCGCGATCGAGATCACGAGACGCAAGTTCGCCTCGGTCATCTCGCGCTTCGCCTGCCGCGCCTTCAACTCGCCCGCCGCCATCTGACGGTTGGTTTCTTTCAGGTCCTTCAGCGGCAGCACCACGCGTGCTTGCAAATCCAGCAGACGTTGCTGCTGTTCGCGGATCGCCGGAATGTTACGCGTGAGGATCGCGCTGTACGCGTGACCTTCGGCAACGATCTTGTCGGCCCATTCGAGATCCGTTTCGCTGCCGGGGAAGCGTGCGATGAACTCGGCGCGCGGCATGCCGCACTTGTCGACCACCGTATGCAGAATCTGACGCTCGACCTGACGCACTTCGTCCACCTGCGCGCGCAGCGTGTCGCACAGACGCTCGACGGTACGCGCGGTGAAGCGGATCGTCATCAGTTCGTTCTGGATCGTTTCCTGCGCCTTCAGGTAAGACTTGGACTTGTAGCCTTCCTTCTCGAACGCGCGGCGCATCTTGTCGAACCATTCGCTGATGAGGGCGAATTTTTCGAGCGACGCACGCCTGAGCGCTTCCATCTGCGCCGCGTTGGCCGTGGCTTGCGCCGTGCCGTCGTCTTCTTCCTCGTCCTCTTCGGCTTCTTCCTCGACTTCCTCGTCCTCGCTCTCGATCGCCTCGGCCTCTTGCGCGGAGAAGCCGTCCGCATCTTCCGCGTTGGCGTCGATCAGACCGTCGACCAGTTCGTCGATACGGATTTCCTCGTTCGCGACGCGTTCAGCCATCGCCAGAATGTCGGCGATCGTGGTCGGACACGCGGAGATCGCCATGACCATGTGCTTCAGGCCGTCTTCGATCCGCTTGGCGATTTCGATTTCGCCTTCACGCGTAAGCAGTTCGACCGTACCCATTTCACGCATATACATGCGGACCGGGTCGGTGGTGCGGCCGAATTCCGAGTCGACGGTGGAAAGCGCGACTTCCGCTTCCTCTTCCACTTCGTCGTCCGACGAAGCTGCCGGCGCGTTGTCGTTCAGCAGCAGCGTTTCAGCGTCCGGCGCCTGCTCGTACACCGCCACGCCCATGTCGTTGAACGTGCTGATGATGCCTTCGATCGCCTCGGTTTCCGTGAAGTTGTCCGGGAGGTGATCGTTGATTTCAGCGTAGGTCAGGAAACCACGCTCCTTGCCGAGCTTGATCAGCGCGCGCAGTTTGGAGCGGCGCTCCTCGATTTCCTCGACCGTGCCGGGCTGCGACGACGCGAACGCGTCTTTCAGCAGCGCTTTTTCCTTGGCACGGCGATCGCGAGCCTTGACCTTTTCCACCTTGCCGGGAACGGCTGCAGGGGTTTCTTCGCTCTGGGTTGCGTCGTCATCGACGGGTACTTCATTCAGCTTTTTCGTCATGGAGTTCGCCGTACCGGCTGTAGTCTCGACTCGCGGCTGGTGGACAACAGCCGGTTGAACCGTGGATACTGGAGTCTCGCGCACTACCGCATCGTCCTTCGCGGCAGCCGCTTCCCTTGCGCTTCTGACACCCGGCCGCCTGGCCACGGGTGATACAGCTTTCGCCGCCCTGACCGGCTCCGCTCGCGCAGCTGAAGTGGTCGAGGATTTCTTCCCCGCAGCCGGCGCAACGCTGACGGCAGACGCCTTCTTGGCGGAAGAAGCTAACTTGGCTTCGGTGACCTTTCCGGTCCGCTCCCTGGAGCGCGTGCCTGCCGCTTTCTTTCCGCCCGTGGTCCCGTCTGAAGTCTTTGCCATCGCATCGCCTTTTCGCCTTTGCTAGGAAAACCCTTTGAAAAACAAACCGCTGGAAACCTTTAATTATACCACCCAGGTTTCCGGCGTTCCGCCTACAACCCAAGCTGACGCTTCATGTCAGCCCGCTTCCGATTCAGCTCCGAGAGTTCCGCGAACTCCTCCGGCGTATGCCGGGATTGCCGCGAAAGCTGCTCGAGACGATCGCAGTAAGCGTCGTAACGCATCTTCAGAATCGCCGCCTTCAGTTCTTCGCCAACGATCCGTTCCTGCTCGCGCCGTTCCTCGATGACGGTCGCATCTTCCGGGTCCTTCAGCAGCAAATCCCGGACGTTTTCATCATAGTCTAGAATTTTGCGAAAGATTTCCTCGAAAGTTGGGGCGTTTGCGCCGTTGCGCAACAGATCCGACAACAATTGAAATTCCGCCGAATCGCCCAGCGCGCGTGCATGCGTCGTCACTTCCTCGAACAGCTCTCCGTGCCGGGTGACGCTCAGAAGCGCCTGTTCCGACTCTTCGTCGAGCACCGCCACCGTGCGCGGGTACATCACCAGATTGCGCAGCGTTTTCTCTTCGATCCCGGTCACGCTGCGCCGGTCCTTGCGTGCCGGGGCCGAACGGGCCGCCGCCGCGATGCGTGAATCGACCTCGCACAGCGCCGCCACTTCGTCGAACGGCACGTCCAGCCGGTCGGCGAACATATGCATGATCTGGGCGCGCAACGCGTTGGCCGGCAGCGCCTGCAGCAGGGGCTTGGCGTCGAATAGCGCGCGGGCGCGGCCTTCCGGCTGGTCCAGTTCCTTGCCTGTCAGTACTTCGTTCAGCATGAACTGCGAGAGCGGCATGGCGCGCTCGACCTGCTCGGCGAACGCCTCGGTGCCGAATTCACGCACGTAGCTGTCCGGATCGTGCTCGGACGGTAAAAAAAGGAACCGGATCGTCCGGTTGTCCGCCGCATGCGGCAGACAGGCATCGAGCGCACGGCGCGCCGCGCGCCGTCCCGCCGAATCGCCGTCGAAACTGAAGATGACCGTGTCGGTCTGGCGCATCAGTTTCTGGACATGAATCGGCGTGCAAGCCGTGCCGAGCGTGGCGACCGCGTTCTGGAACCCTAGCTGGGCCAGCGCAACCACGTCCATATAACCTTCAACCACGAGCACGTAATGCTGCTCGCGAATTGCCAGGCGCGCCTCGAATAGCCCGTACAGCTCGCTGCCCTTGTTAAATAGAGGCGTTTCCGGGGAATTCAAATATTTCGGCTCGCCACCGTCCAGCACGCGGCCGCCGAAGCCGATCACCTGCCCCTTCACATTGCGTATCGGGAACATGATCCGTTCGCGAAAGCGGTCGTATCGACGGTTCTGACCCTGTGCGTCGGACTTTTCGCTGACGATTACAAGGCCGGACTCGACCAGCGCGTCGTCACGGTAGTTCGGGAAAGCGGCTTCGAGGTTCTGCCAGCCGTCCGGCGCGTAGCCGAGCCCGAAGCGGGCCGCGATCTCGCCCGTCAGGCCGCGCTTCTTCAGATACTGGATCGCGACCGGCGCGCCGCGCAATTGCTTGCGGTAAAAGTCGCAGGCGGTCTGCATGACCTCGGAGAGCGCCGTGGTCACCGCCTTTGACGCCGCCGGCGCATAACCGCCGGAACCCCCACCGCCGCCGCCATACCCCGGCGAAGGCTCGTTCGGCACGGTCAGACCCACCGACTGCGCGAGTTCGTTGACCGCCTCGGGAAACGAGGAGCCCACATGCTCCATCAGGAAACCAATGGCCGTACCATGCGCGCCGCAGCCGAAGCAGTGATAGAACTGCTTGGTCGGGCTAACGGTAAACGAAGGGCTCTTCTCGTTGTGAAACGGGCACAGCCCCATGAAGTTCGCGCCGCCCTTTTTCAACTGCACATACCGGCCGACCACGTCGACGATATCGACGCGGTTCAGCAGGTCCTGCAGGAATGACGGTGGAATCACAGTAAATGACGCTGCCTGAAAAGCTCGAGGCCGCGCGAGCCGAGCCGTCGGGCGGCGGCAGGCGCGGACTGGAAATAGGGAATTACTTCGCGAGCGCGGCTTTGACTTGCGCCGAGACGGCGGTCATGTCGGCACGGCCGGCGAGTTTCGGCTTGAGCACGCCCATGACCTTGCCCATGTCCTGCGGGCCGGCCGCGCCGGTTTGCGCGACGGCGGCCTGGACTTCGGCGACGATCTCCGCCTCGGACATCTGCTCCGGCATGTAAGCGGACAGGATGGCCAGTTCGGCCTTTTCCTTGTCGGCGAGATCCGTGCGGCCGGCCGCTTCGAACTGGCTGATCGAGTCCTTGCGCTGCTTGATCATCTTGTCGATGACAGCGGTGATGGCAGCGTCGTCGAGCGTGACGCGCTCATCGACTTCACGCTGCTTGATCGCGGCCAGCAGCAGACGGATCGTGCCGAGACGCTCGGTCTCGCGCGCCCGCATGGCGGCCTTCATATCGTCGTTGATCTGGTCTTTGAGACTCATCACTCACCTGAATGCGTTGGAATTGAAAAACCGGCCGCGCCGCCAATTGCATCAACACAGATACCCGCTTGGGACTGCTTCCTCAAGCGGGTTGGCGCAATGTGCGTAGTGGATGCGACCCTGCCGGCTGGCCCGAAGGGCCGTGTTTTCCGTGATGGCGCCAGTTGCGCCTTCACCGTTGGATGTCGCCGCTCCGTTCGACAGGAACCGCGGCAACGCCAGAATCAGTAGAACTTCCTTGGCAGCATCTGGCTCCGCAGACGCTTGAAATGACGCTTCACCGCAGCCGCCTTCTTGCGCTTGCGCTCAGCCGTAGGCTTTTCGTAAAACTCGCGGGCGCGAAGTTCCGTCAACAAGCCGGCTTTCTCCATGGTGCGCTTGAAACGGCGCATGGCAACTTCAAACGGCTCGTTGTCTTTTACGCGGATGGTCGTCATTTTTCAATAACGGAACTTTGTAAAGGTTCAGGAGTATAGCAGAGCTTTCTCATAAAGCCATGGCGCCGTCAAGCCCCGCGGACGTACTCCGCGGCCGCCTGGCCGGCCGCCACGCCCGACGCCCACGCCCATTGAAAGTTGTAGCCGCCGAGCCAGCCGGTCACGTCCACCGCTTCGCCGATGAAGTACAGACCGGGCGCGCGGGCGCTCATCATCGTCGACGACGACAGGTCGCGCGTGTCGACGCCGCCGCGCGTCACTTCGGCCTTGCGGTAGCCTTCGGTGCCGTTCGGGGTGAGCGTCCAGCGCGACAAAGCCTCGCCGATGCGGCGCAGGGTCTTGTCGGGCAAGTCGGCGACGCGCGCTTCGGCGGGTATCTGGTGGGTCTCCAGCCACACATGAGCGAGCCGCTGCGGCACCCAGTCCGACAACAGATTCGCAATCTGACGCTTCGTGCCGGTTTTCGCTTCGAGCAATGCCGTCACGGCCTGCTGCTCCGGCAGCAGGTCGATGTGAATCGGCTCGCCGGGCTGCCAGTAGCTCGAGATTTGCAGAACGCCGGGGCCGGACAGGCCGCGGTGCGTCAACAGCAGGTCTTCGTTGAATTCGGCGCCGGTCTTTTTATCGCCGGTCGCCAGCCGCACTTCCAGCGACACCCCGGAAAGCGCCGCGAACGGCTCCCAGTCGGCGGGCGCGAAGGTCAGCGGAACCAGTGCTGGGCGCGTGTCGATCAGTTTGTGGCCGAATTGCTTGGCGAGACGGTAGGCGAAATCGGTGGCGCCGATCTTCGGAATCGACAAACCGCCGGTCGCGATCACGAGGGCGCGCGCCATGATCGGACCCGAGTGCGTGTCCAGCGTGAACCGTCCTTCGGCATCCTGCCGCACCTGTTCGACCGACAGCGGGGCGCGCCATGCAATGCCGCCCGCGTCGCACTCGTTCTTCAGCACATTGATGACGGCGTCACTCGTCTGGTCGCAGAACAGTTGCCCCTTGTGCTTCTCATGCCATGTCACGTGATGGCGCTTGAGCAGCGCCATGAAGTCGCGCGGCGTGTAGCGCGCCAGTGCCGAGCGGCAAAAATGCGGATTCGCCGACAGATAATTGGCCGGCCCGGCATACAGATTCGTGAAGTTGCAGCGGCCGCCGCCGGAGATCCGGATTTTTTCCGCGAGACGCTGCGAGTGGTCGATCAGCACCACGCGGCGGCCGAGTTGCCCGGCCACGGCCGCGCACATCATCCCGGCCGCGCCCGCGCCGATCACTGCGATATCGAAGGATTCCATGGGGCCGCATTGTACCTGCGCGTCCGCGGCCGCCTGCCCGCGCTGCTATACTTTCAGGCTTGCTTTTTCACTTGCGGACGCCTGCCGCGCGTCCTTTCAGGTTCACCTCACCATGCTCGTTCTCGGCATCGAAAGCTCCTGCGACGAAACCGGTCTCGCGCTCTACGACACGGAGCGCGGCCTGCTCGCGCACGCGCTGCATTCGCAGATCGCGATGCATCGGGAGTACGGCGGCGTGGTGCCGGAACTGGCGTCGCGCGACCATATCCGGCGCGCGCTGCCCCTGCTCGAAGAGGTGATGGAGCGTGCGGGCGCGGCGCGTGGCGACATCGACGCGATCGCTTATACCCAGGGCCCCGGCCTCGCGGGCGCGCTGCTGGTGGGCGCGAGCATCGCCAATTCGCTGGCGATGGCATGGGACAAGCCGACCATCGGCATTCACCATCTTGAAGGGCACTTGCTGTCGCCGCTGCTGGTGGATGAACCGCCGCCGTTTCCGTTCGTCGCGCTGCTGGTGTCCGGCGGTCATACGCAGTTGATGCGCGTGACGGACGTGGGCGTCTACGAAACGCTCGGCGAAACGCTCGACGACGCCGCCGGCGAAGCCTTCGACAAAACCGCCAAGCTGCTTGGTCTCGGTTATCCGGGCGGCCCGGAAGTCTCGCGCATGGCGGAGTTCGGCACGCCCGGCGCCGTGGTCCTGCCGCGCCCGATGCTGCATTCCGGCGACCTCGATTTCAGCTTTAGCGGCCTGAAGACCGCCGTGCTTACGCACGCAAAAAAACTTGGCGGCGCGAACATCTGCGAGCAGGCGAAGGCCGACCTGGCGCGCGCTTTCGTCGACGCGGCGGTCGAGGTGCTGGCGTCCAAGTCGCTGGCCGCGCTCAAGCGGACCAGGCTCAACCGGCTGGTCGTGGCGGGCGGCGTGGGCGCGAACCGGCAGTTGCGCGAGGCGCTTTCCGCTGCCGCGAAGAAGCGCAATTTCTATGTGCACTACCCGGACTTGTCGCTGTGCACGGACAACGGCGCGATGATCGCGCTCGCCGGCGCACTGAGGCTGCAACGCTGGCCCGATCAATCGGGAAAAGACTACGCGTTCACCGTCAAGCCGCGTTGGGACCTGACTTCCTTGGCGCGCTAATGCCGCGGCAAAACCGCGACACCATTAAAAAAGCCGCTTCTGACAGCGGCTTTTCGTTGAATCCGGCGAGCGGCTAGCCGAACTCGTGCATCAAGGCACGCGCTTATCCCGCTCGATCACCGCATACGCGCTGTGATTGTGAATCGACTCGAAGTTCTCCGCTTCGAGCACATACGCGACGATCCGCTCATCGGCATTCAGACGCTGCGCGACGTCGCGCACCAGGTCTTCAACGAACTTCGGGTTTTCATACGCACGCTCGGTGACGAACTTCTCGTCCGGACGCTTGAGCAAGCCCCACAATTCGCACGACGCCTCTTCCTCCGCTATACGGATCAGGTCTTCCACCGCCACCTCGCCCGCCAGTTCGGCGTTGATCGTGACGTGCGAGCGCTGGTTATGCGCGCCGTACTGCGAGATCTTCTTCGAGCACGGGCACAGGCTCGTGACCGGCACCAATACCTTGATGAACAGACGCGTCGCGCCGTTACGAATCTCGCCCGTCAACGTGACTTCGTAGTCGAGCAGGCTTTGCACGCCGGAGACCGGCGCGGTCTTGTTCACGAAGTAAGGAAACGACACCTCGATGCGGCCCGCCTCGGCTTCGAGCTTTTCGAGCATCGCGGCAAGCATGGTGCGGAACGTGGCCGCCTCGAGCGGCGCCTTGTTCTCTTCGAGCAGCGCCACGAAACGCGACATATGCGTGCCCTTCTGATCGGCCGGCAGATGCACATCGAGATTCCACATACCGACCGTCGGCTGTACCTCGCCGTCTTGCGTACGCACCGTCAGCGGATGACGCACCGCCTTGACGCCGACCCGCTGAATGGGAATCTGACGGGTATCGGGCGTGCTTTGCACATCGGGCATCACGAAGGCGGGATTCATCTGATTCATCTTTTTGTCCTCACATGCCATGCGGATCTCGACGCGCAATGGCGAACGCCGGCTCCTGCCGGCGTTGGGTGATGGGCCCGATGGCCCATCGATTCAAGTTGGAGATTGCTTGGGCCGCTATCGCTGCGGCATAGCGCACCGCAGGACGGACGAGCGACGCAACCAGCGACTCAACCAGGCTAAGCGACCCGCTTCACCGATGATTGACCGGCCATCGCGCCGCTGGAAAGAAAGCGCTCGCGAATCGACCTGGCGATACCCGCGCCGTCAAGACCGCACGCCGCCAGCAGCTTGGCCGGATCCCCATGATCGATGAAGCGATCCGGGAGGCCCAATTGTAGTACGGGCCGCATAACCCCACTCGCGAGCAGGGCTTCGACGCAAGCCGAGCCCGCGCCGCCCATCACGCAGCCTTCCTCGACCGTGACGATAGCGTCGTGCGTGTCGGCCAGTTCACGGACCAGGTCGGCGTCCAACGGCTTCACGAAGCGCATGTTCGCGACCGTGGCGTCGAGTTGTTCGGCGGCGGCGAGCGACGGCGCCACCATCGTGCCGAACGCCAGAATCGCAATGCGCTTGCCGGCCGGCTGCGACGTCTCGCGACGAATCTCGCCCTTGCCGAGTGGCAGGGCGGCCATCTGCTTGATGGTCGCCACACCCGTGCCGGCGCCGCGCGGATAGCGCACCGCCGTCGGGTTCGGCTGCTGGAGCGCCGTGTACAGCATCTGCCGGCATTCGTTTTCGTCGGATGCGGCCATCACCGTCATGTTCGGGATGCAGCGCAGGAACGCGAGATCGTAAGCGCCCGCGTGCGTGGCGCCGTCCGCGCCGACGAGACCCGCGCGGTCGATCGCGAAGACCACCGGCAGGTTCTGCAGCGCGACGTCGTGGATCAGCTGGTCGTAAGCGCGTTGCAGGAAGGTCGAGTAGATCGCGACCACCGGCTTCATGCCGTCCGCGGCCAGGCCGCCGGCGAACGTCACCGCGTGCTGTTCGGCGATACCGACGTCGAAGTAGCGGTCCGGGAAGCGCTTCTCGAACTCGACCATGCCGGAGCCTTCACGCATGGCCGGCGTGATGCCGATCACGCGCGCGTCCAGTTCGGCCGCGTCGCACAGCCATTCGCCGAACACCTGCGTGTAGGTTTTCTTCGACGGCGTGGTGGCGGGCTTGATGCCCTCAGCCGGATTGAACTTGCCCGGGCCGTGGTACAGCACGGGATCGGCTTCGGCCAGCTTGTAGCCTTGGCCCTTCTTCGTGACGACGTGCAGGAATTGCGGACCGCGCAATTCCTTGATGTTCTGCAGCGTGGGGATCAGCGAATCGAGGTCGTGACCGTCGATCGGGCCGATGTAGTTGAAGCCGAACTCCTCGAACAGCGTGGCCGGCACGATCATGCCCTTCGCGTGCTCCTCGAGCTTGCGGGCAAGATCGAGCATGGGCGGCGCGACGCGCAGCACGCGCTCCACGCCCGCACGCGCGGCCGCATAGAAGCGGCCCGACATCAGACGCGCCAGATGGCGATTCAGCGCGCCGACCGGCGGCGAGATCGACATATCGTTGTCGTTGAGGATGACGAGCAGCGGCACGTCGTCTTCGACGCCGGCGTTGTTCATCGCCTCGAAGGCCATGCCGGCCGTCATCGCGCCATCGCCGATCACGGCGATGCCCATGCGGTTGTCGCCTTGCAGCTTGCTCGCGATCGCCATGCCGAGCGCGGCCGAGATCGAGGTGCTGGAGTGAGCGGTGCCGAAGGTGTCGTATGCCGACTCGTCGCGCTTCGGGAAGCCCGAGATGCCGCCCAACTGGCGCAGCGTGTGCATCTGGTCGCGGCGGCCCGTCAGGATCTTGTGCGGATACGTTTGATGGCCGACGTCCCACACGATGCGGTCATGCGGCGTATCGAACACGTAGTGCAGAGCAATGGTCAACTCGACCGTGCCGAGGTTGGACGAAAGATGGCCGCCCGTCTGCGATACGCTGTCGAGCACAAAGGCGCGCAACTCGTCTGCAAGCGGTTGCAATTGGCGGCGATCGAGGCGGCGCAGGGCTGCCGGGTCGTCGATGGTTTTCAGCAAGTCGTACATCGTCGTTCCATTGTAGGAAAACTTACGCGCCCGCACTTCATACATGCACCCCGTAGCAAAGGTGCGCGGCGGCGGGCTTTCGCGCTCAGCTAACCCGGTTCACCACCAGGTCGGCCAATTCGGCAAGACGCTGTGCGCGCGCGCCAAACGGCGCGAGGGCAGCATGGGCGTCGCTGCGCAGCTGGGCTGCGAGCGAGCGCGACGCGTCGAGGCCAATAATCGACACGTAGGTCGGCTTGCCGTCCTTCGCGTCTTTACCTGCGGTCTTGCCGAGCGTCGCGGAATCGGTCGTCACGTCGAGAATGTCGTCGACGACCTGGAACGCGAGGCCCACGGCGGCTGCATAGGCATCGAGCGAACGCATCGCCTCGGCGCCCGGCGTTTCGCCGGCGAGCGCGCCCATGCGCACCGCGGCGCGCAGCAGCGCGCCGGTCTTCATCCGGTGCATGGTTTCCAGTTGCGCGCGCGTGAGCGTATGACCGACGCTTGCGAGGTCGATCGCCTGACCGCCGCACATGCCGATCGAGCCGCTCGCCAACGCCAGTTCGCGCACGAGCGATGCCTGCTGCGCGGGCGGCAGAACGTCCGATGTCAGCGCAACGAAAGCCTGCGATTGCAGTGCGTCGCCGACCAGCAATGCCGTTGCTTCGTCATATTTGACGTGTACCGTGGGCTTGCCGCGACGCAATGCGTCGTCGTCCATGCAGGGCATGTCGTCATGCACGAGCGAGTACACATGGATCATTTCCAGCGCCGCCGCCGCCGCGCCGAGGCACTCGGCGCGCGCGCCGGTCAGTTCGCCCGCCGCGTGGCACAGCAGCGGACGAACCCGCTTGCCGCCGCCCAGCACCGCATAACGCATCGCTTCGTGCAGCCTGGCGGGCTCGGTTGCCTCGGTGGGCAGGTAGTGTTCCAGTGCCGTTTCGACACGCTCGAGCACCGAGCGGGTCCATTGTTCGAATGTCATAGGTCGTCCCCGCTTTCAGCAGCGGCTGTGCCTGCGTTATTCATAGGCAGCGGCTTGAGCGTCTCGCCGTCGAGCACGCGCACCTGCTGCTCGACCTTTTCGAGCTGCTGCTGGCAAAACGCCACCAGAGCCGCGCCGCGCCGATAGGCGGCGAGCGATTCCTCGAGGCTGAGATTGCCGCCTTCCATGCGCGCGACAAGCCCTTCCAGTTCGGCCTGCGCAGCCTCGTAATTCCCAGGCAGCGGCGTGGTGTCGACGCCCTCGGCAGGCGCGGCAGCAGGATCGTTCGACGCGGTCTTCGCCATGAATAATCGCAAAATTAAAACAAGTCGGACATTCTACGGCAAAAGCGCAATTTCCGATCCGCTCGCCACCCTGCGTCCCGCCTGCGCCCAACGCGCCGCCCTTGCAGTCTCGCAGAAAAAAAACGATCGGTCTGCGGCGAAAAGCGCGAACTTCCTTGACATTTTTGACCCAAATCAGGCACTTAAGCGCCCCACATAAGGGGAAACGGGTATAATTGCGGGCTCCCTAAATCGAATCTTCGATGGTTGGGTTGTTCACTGCTTTCACGTCTTCATCGGGAGTGGGAATGTCCAATCTGAGCAATGCATTGCAGTTGCGGTCTGTTCACAGCCAGCTGCCAGTCACGGCTTACTTTGACGAAGCGCTTCTAACGCGCGAAATCGACACCCTTTTCAAGAAAGGTCCACGCTACATCGGGCACGAACTCATGGTGCCGGAAGCGGGGAATTATTTTGCCTTGCCCAGCGAGAGCGAGGGGCGTGTACTCGTCCGTAACCAGCAGTCGCAAGTCGAGCTGCTGTCGAACGTGTGCCGTCACCGGCAGGCCATCATGCTCAACGGCCGCGGCCAGACGGAGAATATCGTCTGCCCCCTGCATCGCTGGACGTACGATCTGAACGGCCAGCTTCTCGGCGCACCTCATTTCGCGGACAACCCCTGCCTGAATCTCGGCGCCACGCCGCTGCAAAACTGGCAAGGCCTGCTGTTCGAAGCGCAGGGGCGCGACGTCGCGCGCGATCTTGCACGGCTCGGCACGCGGCAACATTTCGACTTTTCGGGCTTCATGTTCGATCACGTCGAAGTACACGAGTGCAACTACAACTGGAAGACCTTCATCGAGGTCTATCTGGAGGACTACCACGTCGCGCCGTTCCATCCGGGCCTCGGCAGCTTCGTCAATTGCGACGACCTGACGTGGGAGTTCGGCGACTGGTACAGCGTCCAAACGGTGGGCGTGCACAAGTCGCTCGAACAGCCGGGCAGCCCGACCTACCGCAAATGGCACGACGAAGTGCTGCGCTTCCGCGGCGGACAGCCGCCCGAGTTCGGCGCGATCTGGATGGTGTACTACCCCGGCATCATGATCGAGTGGTATCCGCACGTGCTGGTGGTGTCATGGCTGATTCCGCGCGGTCCGCAGAAGACCACCAATGTGGTGGAGTTCTATTACCCTGAGGAAATCGCGCTGTTCGAACGCGAGTTCGTCGAAGCCGAGCGCGCCGCCTATATGGAAACGGCCCGCGAAGATGACGAAATCGCCGAGCGCATGGACGCCGGCCGCCGCGCGCTGATGGAACGCGGCGAATCGCAGGTCGGCCCGTATCAGAGCCCGATGGAAGACGGCATGCAGCACTTCCACGAGTTCTTGCGGCGCGAGCTCGGCACGATCTGACCGGTGCTTGCCTCGCGCTCGATCCGATTCTTGCGCGGGCACCAGCAATGCATGGAAAGACGGACTTCGGTCCGTCTTTTTTTGTTTAGACTAACAACATAGCCCTGCCATCCGCCAACGGCGTCAAGCCGCCGGAAGCAGCCGCCATCGCCTGTATCGAGGAGACGACGTCATGCCCCACACTCACTACACCACTCTGATCTCCGCGGCCAACCTCGCGGAGCGGCTGGCCGCCGCGCCGGGCAGCGTATTCGTCGTCGATTGCCGTTTCGATCTGGCCGATACCGAAGCGGGCGAAAAGGCTTATCTCGCAGGACATCTGCCGGGTGCTCATTATCTGCATCTGGATCGCGATCTGTCGGGGCCGAAGAACGGCACGAACGGGCGTCATCCGTTGCCGGATCGCGCGCGGCTGGTCGAAACACTGGAATCGCGCGGTCTGAAGCAGGGCCAGCAAGTGGTCGCCTACGACGCGCAAGGCGGCATGTACGCCGCCCGTGCCTGGTGGCTGCTACGCTGGCTCGGACATGACGCGGTCGCGCTGCTCGACGGCGGGCTGCAAGCCTGGCAAGCCGCCGGCCAACCGCTGACGCAAGACGCGCCGGCACAGAACACCGGCGATTTCAAAGCCGGCGCGCCGCTGTCGGTCACGGTCGACGTGCAAACGGTCGAGCGCAACCTCGGCTCGAAGGAACGCGTGGTGGTCGACGCGCGCGCGCCCGATCGCTATCGCGGCGAGAACGAAACGCTGGATCCGGTCGGCGGCCATATCCCCGGCGCGCTCAACCGCTTCTTCAAGGACAACCTCACCGCCGACGGCCGCTTCAAGCCGGCCCACACGCTGCGTGAGGAATTCCATGCGCTGCTCGCCGACACGCCGCCGGAACATGTGGTCCTGCAATGCGGCTCGGGTGTGACCGCATGCGTGAACGCGCTGGCGATGGAAGTCGCCGGTCTGCACGGCGCGGCGTTGTATGCCGGATCGTGGAGCGAATGGAGTTCGGATCCGAAGCGGCCGGTTGCCACCGGGCCGAATCCTTGAACGTGAACTGAGCCGGTTGTTGGCAAAAGGCCGTTGCTGCTTTTACGCAGCAACGGCCTTTTCAATTCATGCAGGGCAAAAATGACCCGACGTTCATCGCGGGCGCCCGCTTCGGCCAAACGCCTCATGCTTGAGCCTCAAGCTTGAGCCTCAACCCACCCCATGCTGTTTGAACCAGGCGAGCGCCCGGCGCCAGCCGTCTTCGGCATCGGCCTTCTTGTAGCTCGGCCGGTAATCCGCGAAAAACGCGTGACCCGCGTCGTCGTAGACGACGAATTGTGAGCCGCGCCCCGCCTGGGGACCTTGCGCGATCGCCTGCTTCATCTGCTCCAGCGTGTCTTGCGGGATGCTTTGATCCTGCCGCCCATAGAGGCCAAGCACCGGCGCGTGCAGGTCCGCCACCCGGTCGAGCGGATTAGCCGGCGTCATCGCGCTCTTGTCGCCCGTCACGCGGCCGTACCAGGCGACGCCCGCCTTCAGCTTCGGGTTGTGCTCGGCGTACAGCCACGCAATCCGCCCGCCCCAGCAGAACCCGTTCACGCCAACCCGATTCAGATCGCCGCCATGCTCGCCGGCCCACGCGACAGCCGCATCGAGATCGCCCAGCACCTGCTCGTCGGGCACCTTGCTGACGAGTTGCTCGTTGAGCTGCTGCATGCTTTTGTAAACCATGGGATCGCCCTGCCGCTCATACAGATTCGGCGCGATCGCCAGATAACCCTGCTTGGCGAAGCGCCGGCACACGTCGGCGATATGTTCATGGACGCCGAAAATCTCGTGCACGACGATGATCACCGGCAAATGCGTCTTGCCTTTCGGCTGAGCGCGATACGCCGGCACGATTGTATCGCCCGAACGCACGGACACTTCGCCGGCTTCGAGGCCATCGCTATCGGTATGGATGGTTTGCGCCGACACCGGCAACACGGCCGCGGCAAAACCGGTGCCGAGCGCGGCCTTGATGAAGGTGCGTCGATTGAAGGGAACGTGCGGGACCAGGCTGTCGATATCGGGTTTCAGCATGCGGCGCTCCTCGCGGTTGACTCGTGTGAGTCGGTTGAACGTTGGAGGCAACAGGATACGCCTCGCGCGCGTCCTGTTGCATCTGCAACGTTCGCGAGCGCCGTCAGTGCAGCTTGACCCGCGGCAGCGTGGTGCGCCGCAGCCAGTGCGCGAAGGTATCGAGCACCATCCGCGCATAGCCGTGCAGGGCGGCGATGTGCAGCCGGTACAGCGACATGTACATGAAGCGCGCGAACAGCCCCTCGATCAGCATATTGCCGCCGATCACGCCGCCCATCAGATTGCCGACCGCGCTGAAGTGCCCGAGCGACACCAGCGAGCCGAAGTCGCGGTACGTGAACTCCGGCAGCGGCTTATTGTCGAGCCGCGCCGCCAGCGCCTTCAGCAGAAAGCTCGCCTGCTGGTGCGCCGCCTGCGCGCGCGGCGGCACGTTGCGCTCATTGCCCGGCCACGGGCAGGCGGCGCAATCGCCGAGCGCGAAGATGTTGTCGTCGATTTCGGTTTGCAGCGTGCGGCGCACGTTCAGCTGGCCCAGCCGATTGACCGGCAGGCCGTCGAGTTCGCTCAGAATCGGCGGCGCCTTGATGCCCGCCGCCCACACCGTCAGATCGGCGCGCACGGTTTTGCCGCTGGCCGTGCGGATGATGCCGGGCGCGACCTCGGCCACCGTCTCGCCGGTCATCAGCTTCACGCCGAGCTTGGTGAGCAGTTCGGCCGTGGCTGTCGAGACACGTTCCTGCAAGGCCGGCAAGATGCGCGGTCCCGCCTCGATCAGCACGATGCCGACGTCGTGCCGCGGATCGAGCTTATGCAAGCCATACGCGGACAACACCTGCGCCGTGTTACGCAGTTCAGCCGATAGTTCGACGCCCGTTGCGCCACCGCCGACGATCGCCACCTGGATGCGCGGCTCCGTGGAAGGCGAGGTGCCCGGTCCCGATTCGACGGGTTCATGCACCTGATGCTCGGCGCGCATGCATGCCGCGATCAGCCGCTTGCGGAAACGCTCGGCCTGGCCGACCGTATCGAGCGCGAGGGAGAATTCGGGTGCGCCTTTCACGCCGAAGAATGCCGTGGTGCTGCCGATCGCGATGATCAGCGTGTCGTATTCGAGCTGGCGTTCCGGCAGCAGCTCAGCGCCATCGTCGTCGAGCACGGTGCCGAGCGTGATGCGTTTGTTCGCGCGGTCGAGTCCCGTCAGGTCGCCCTGCTGAAACTCGAAACCATGCCAGCGCGCCTGCGCCGCGTATTCGAGCTCCTGCGTGAACGGGTCCATGCTGCCGGCCGCGACTTCATGCAGCAGCGGCTTCCAGATGTGGGTGGGATAGCGGTCGACGAGCGTGACCTGCGCCCGCACGCCGCCCTTGTTCTTGTGGGGCGCATAGCGATCACCCAGGCGTGTCGCCAACTCCAGCCCCCCCGCGCCTCCGCCAACGACGATGAAACGATGCATTGAACTCTCCGTGTTTGCCGATGGGTTATGCGTCGCGACGGCGCGCGTGAAACGCGCTGTCTTTCAGCGATTGTCCGCGAGCCGCACGGTTTGTCACAAGCCATCAATACGGATGTGTGACATGCGCACGACGATATCGCCCGGTATCTCCGATACCCACCGCTATCGCGCGCGCCGTCACAGGCTTGTCAATGCGCTTCTTCCCAGTTCAGGCCGGCGCCCACCTCGGCGACCAGCGGCACCTTCAGGTCGGCGACACCGCACATCAACTCGGGCAAGCGCTTGCGCACGTCGGACAACTCTTCGTCCGGTACTTCGAGAATCAATTCGTCATGCACCTGCATGATCATGCGCGTGCCGATCTTCGCGTCCTCGATCCACTTCTGCACCGCGATCATCGACAGCTTGATGAGGTCGGCAGCCGTGCCTTGCATCGGCGCGTTGATCGCGGCGCGCTCGGCGGCCTGGCGGCGCGGACCGTTGCCGCCGTTGATCTCCGGCAACCACAGGCGGCGGCCGAACACGGTCTCGACGTAGCCCCTGGCCTTCGCGCTCACGCGCGTTTCGTCCATATAACGTGCGACGCCCGGATACCGTGCGAAATAGCGGTCGATATACAGCTTGGCCGCATCGCGCGTAATGCCGAGATTCGAGGCGAGACCGAACGAGCTCATGCCGTAGATCAGGCCGAAGTTGATGACCTTGGCCACGCGCCGCTGATCGTTCGAGACTTCGAGCGGCGTCACGCTGAAAATTTCCGCGGCGGTGGCGCGGTGAATGTCTTCACCTTGCGAGAACGCGCGCAGCAACGATTCGTCGCCGGAAATGTGCGCCATGATGCGCAACTCGATCTGCGAGTAGTCCGCGGACACGAGCTTGTGGCCCGGCGGCGCGATGAACGCCTCGCGAATCCGACGGCCTTCGCCGGTTCGCACGGGGATGTTCTGCAGATTCGGATCGTTCGACGCCAGCCGGCCCGTGACCGCGACGGCCTGCGCGTAATTCGTGTGCACGCGGCCCGTGGTGGCGTTGACCATGCGCGGCAGCTTGTCGGTGTAGGTCGATTTCAGCTTCGACAAACCGCGGTGTTCAAGCAGGATCTTCGGCAGCGGATAGTCTTCGGCGAGTTTTTGCAGCACCTCCTCGTCGGTGGACGGCGCGCCGCTCGGGGTCTTCTTGACCACCGGCAATTCGAGCTTTTCAAAAAAGATCTGACCGATCTGCTTCGGCGAGCCGAGGTTGAATTCGCCGCCGGCCAGCACGTAGGCTTCGCTTTCGAGCTGGATCAGCCGCGTGGCGATTTCACTGCTTTGCTGACGCAGCTTTTCAGCGTCGATCAACACGCCGGTGCGCTCCATCTTGCGCAACACGCGCGAGGTCGGCACCTCGATGTCGCGATAGACGTGCTCGAGCGTTTTCTCGGCGGCCACTTGCGGATACAAGGTCTGGTGCAGACGCAAGGTGATGTCGGCGTCTTCGGCCGCGTATTCGGCGGCCTTGTCTAACGCGACTTCGTCGAAACCGATCTGCTGCGCGCCCTTGCCCGCCACCTCTTCGTATTTGATCGTCTTGACGCCGAGATGGCGCAGCGCGAGGCTGTCCATGTCGTGCGTGCGGTGCGATTCCAGCACGTACGATTGCAGCAGCGTATCGTGTTCGATGCCGCGCATTTCGATGCCGTAGTTGGCCAGCACCTGCTCGTCGTATTTCACATGCTGGCCGACCTTCTTGTGTTCAGCGCTTTCGAGCCACGGCTTGAGCTTGCCGAGCACTTCGTCGCGCGGCAATTGCACGGGCGCGTCCGGGCCGCGATGCGCGAGCGGCACATAAGCGGCGCGCCCGGCTTCCACCGAGAACGACAGACCGACGATCTGCGCGGTCATCGGATCGAGCGAGGTGGTTTCCGTGTCGAACGAGGTCAGCTCGGCCGCGTTGAGCCTTTCGAGCCACGCGTCGAATTGCTCCCAAGTCTGCACGGCTTCATAGTGGCGTTCGTGGTCGACGGTAAGCGCCGGCGACACGTCCGTTTCCGGACCTTCCACCGCGTCCGCGATTTCCACTTCGCGCAGCCAGGTCTTGAAGCCGTGGCGCGTGAATACCTCGCGCAACTCCGCGCGCGATTCCGGCTGGCTTTGCAGGCTTTCCTCGATCGACACGATATGGTCGGTCAGATCGCAATTGCGCTCGACGGTGACGAGTTTCTTCGCCATTGGCAGAAAATCGAGCGCTCGCCGCAGATTGTCTCCTACCGCACCTTTGATTTCGTCCGCATGTGCGACGATGCCATCCAGCGTCTCGTATTGCGCGAGCCATTTGAGCGCGGTTTTCGGCCCGCATTTCTCGACACCCGGCACGTTGTCGACGGTATCGCCGATCAACGACAGGTAGTCGACGATGCGCTCGGGCGGCACGCCGAACTTGGCGAGCACGCCGGCGCGATCGAGCGTTTCGTTGGTCATCGTATTGATGAGGGTGACATGATCCGACACGAGCTGCGCCAGATCCTTGTCACCCGTCGACACGATCACCTTCATGCCGCGCTTTTCCGCCTCGGTGCTGAGCGTGCCGATCACGTCGTCGGCCTCCACGCCGTCGATCATCAGCAAGGGCCAGCCGAGCGCGCGCACGGCGACGTGAATCGGCTCGATCTGGCGCGAGAGATCGTCCGGCATCGCCGCGCGATTCGCCTTATAGTCGGCGTACCAGTCGTCGCGAAACGTTTTGCCCTTGGCGTCGAACACGCACGCGCTATACTCTGCTGTGACTTCCTTGCGCATGCGCCGCAGCATGTTGATCATTCCATAGAGCGCACCCGTCGGACCACCTTCGGGCCCGCGCAGATCAGGCATCGCATGGTAGGCCCGGTACAGATAACTCGAACCGTCGACCAATAGCAGGGTCTTACCTTCAAGGCTTCGTTCTTCAGGCATTATGACTAAGAGAAAAGTGATTCCGAGTCTGCGATCACTCGCAGATCAAGAGCGCGCAACGGCAAAAAAGGCCCGCGCATCGTGGCAGATGTTCACGATTATGGCAGAGTTTATCGAGGCGACCGAGTACCTCTCGGAGATTCGCCCGGCTGTCAGCATCTATGGTTCGGCGCGCCTGAAACCGAACTCGCCGTACTACAAACTGGCCACGCAAATCGCGCGCAAGCTGTCCGATGCGGGCTTCGCGGTGATCTCCGGCGGCGGCCCCGGCATCATGGAAGCGGCCAATAAAGGCGCGCATGCAGGCAAGGCACCGTCGGTCGGCCTGAACATCGAACTGCCGCACGAGCAATCGGGCAATCAGTGGCAAGACATCTCGCTGCGCTTCCGCCATTTCTTCACGCGCAAGGTGACCTTCGTGAAGAATTCGGATGCGGTGATCGTGATGCCGGGCGGCTTCGGCACACTCGACGAGCTCGCCGAAGTGCTCACGCTGATCCAAACCAAGAAGTCGCGTCACGTGCCGATCATCCTGGTGGGCGCCGAGTTCTGGGAAGGTCTGCTCGCGTGGTTCAAGAATTCGCTCACGCCGATGGGCCTGATCAATCCGACCGATATGGACTTGATGCAGGTGATCGACGATCCGGACCAGGTGCTCGAGGCGGTGCTGAAGTTCTACGAAGACCGCGAAGAAGCCGAACCGCATCCGGCCAAGTCGGATGAAGACCGGATGTTCTATCTGTGACGGCCCGCTTTTCGCGCCTCAACCGCGCGAATTGAATAGCCAATCAGCACGCGCGCTAGCGGGCGGCTTCCAGGCCGCCCGTTTCCGTTTCATCGGTCTGGTCGCCTTGCGCTTGCAGCCACTCGCAGAATTGCGCCACCAACGGCGCATGCGCGACCTCGCGCCTTGCCACCCACCAATAGCCGCGTGCGTCGATACGCGGGGCGGCCAGCGGCACGACGAGCCGCCCCGACGCAAGTTCGTCCGCCAGCAACGGCAACGGGCCGAGCGCCACGCCGAGCCCGTCCACCGCCGCCTGCAAGGCAAGATAGAAGTGATCGAACGACTGCTTCTTGCGGCACTTCGCCGTCACGCCGGCTGCCGATAGCCAGTGGCGCCAGGCGTCGGGGCGCGTGTCGGAATGCAGCAGCACGTGTTTGGCGAGGTCGTCGGCTGTGTTGATCGGCAGGCGCTGCAGCAGCGCGGGACTGCACACCGGCAACTCGCTTTCGCCGAGAAAATGCCCGCTCACGCAGTTCGCCCAATGAGCCGGCCCGCGCCGCACGGCGACGTCGAAGCTGTCCAGCGTTTCCACCGGCGCGTTCGAGGTCGACAACCTCAACTCCACATTCGGCACCTTGCGCTGAAACTGGTGCAGACGCGGCAGCAGCCATTTCATCGCGAAGGTCGGCAACGCATTCACGCGCAGCACATGAACGACGCCGGTGTCGCGCAATTGATCCGTGGCGAGCGCGATGCTGTCGAACGCCGCCTGCACGGTGCCGAGATAACGGCGGCCGTCTTCGGTTAGACGCACGCGTTTGCCGCGACGCTGGAACACTTGCACGCCGAGCCACGTTTCGAAAGCCGCGACCTGACGGCTGATTGCACCGTGCGTCACATGCAGTTCGTTCGCGGCAGCGGTGAAGCTTTCGTGCCGCGCGGCGGCCTCAAAGGCACGCAGCGCTGGAAAAGGAGGAAGATTACGGGACATGCTTGTGATTCTAGATCACAAAGGCGCGCTCAAAAATCGTTTTGCTGGCCGCCGCTTCGGCGCTAACCTCGTGAGCTTCACCTGGAAGCTAGCGACATGGACCACAAACTGACCTCGCCCGAATCCGCACTGGCGCCCACGCCCACGGTGCGGGAAATTTTCAGCGGCTTTCTCGGCCTTGGGCTGATCTCGTTCGGCGGCGCGCTGCCATTGGCGCGGCGCGCGCTGGTCGAGCAGCGCCGCTGGCTGAGCGCCGAGGAATTCACCGACTTGCTGGGCCTCTGCCAATTCCTGCCGGGCGGCAACGTGATCAATCTTTCGGTGGCAATGGGCATGCGCTTTCGCGGCGTGCCCGGCGCGCTGGCCGGCCTGCTCGGATTGATCGCGGGACCGTCGCTGGTGGTCATCGGCCTTGGCGTGCTGTACGAGAACACACAAAACGACCCGCACGTTCGTCATCTGTTCGCCGGGCTCGCCGCCGCCGCGGCGGGCCTGCTGATCTCGATGGCCGTGAAAATCCTGCTGCCGTTACGCAACAAGCCGATGGGCGCCCTCATCGCGGCGCTGGGTTTCATCGCGATCGCGATCATGCGCCTGCCGCTTCTGCCCACCATGCTCGTGCTGACGCCGCTCAGCATCTACCTCGCGGCGAGGAATGCACAATGACCGACACGCTCGTTTCCCTCGCCATCATCTTCAGCCAGCTTTCGTTGCTCGCGTTCGGCGGCGGCAACACGATTCTTCCGGAGATGCAGCGTCAGGTGGTCGAGGTGCATCACTGGATGCCGGCCAGCGAATTCAGCGCGTTGTTCGCAC
>Ga0105251_10000430_pt1 | contig 40700 bp, 46 predicted proteins | sample KBSS64metaG_FD_80424 | JGI IMG/M metagenome (GOLD analysis project Ga0105251, IMG submission 80424) | Switchgrass rhizosphere microbial communities from Kellogg Biological Station, Michigan, USA - KBS S6-4 metaG | ecosystem: Host-associated > Plants > Roots > Rhizosphere > Soil | place...
AGAAAGGAATCGGATTAGTCGCGTTATGTGAGCGACGAACCTTTCAGCCGCGGTACGACTCAGCGGCGCGCCGGTTTCCGGGCGAACGCCGCAATCGGATCGTCGTCCGGTGTGTTCACTGCGGTCTGAACGGGTGCCTTGCGCGCCGTGTGCTTGATTTTCTGCGGTGCAACAGACTTTTGCGGGTTGCGGACGACTTCCGCGCTGGATACCCAGTGCTCGGTGTATCGCGCGCTGGCGGGTGCGGCGCTCGAAAAGAGCGCCACGGCGACCGGTATCAGGATAATGCTGGGTGTTCGCATGGCTGTGATGTTGGTTTGACGGTACGGCATCGCGAAACGGTGCAGGCGCGGCATGCCGTGTGCCCGGTGTAGAGGAAAAGCCCGTGCGGGGCACCGGCATCGGATCGATCCCGTTCGCGTCCCTGGCGACACGCGAGCGAGGTGAAAAAAGCTCAGTGCGAGGTCATGATCATCTGAGCGGTCTGGTTTTCCGCGTCGTAGTGCAAGGCGGCGTTCGCGGCCTGCGCCTCGTGAATCAGAACTTCGCGCGCGGCTTGGGCGCCTCGCTCATAGCCCGATTTCGCCGCGTGTTCCTCGAGGGCGGCGATGAGCGGCAACTGCTCCTCCGCGACCGAACGCATCAGATTCAGAATGTCGCGGCGCATCGATTCGGGATACGAGCAGAGTTGTTCGAAACCGCCGGGCGCCGAAACGATATTCACGAGCGACATGAGCAGCCGGGCGCGGTTGGCGCAATGCTCGCTGATCTGCACCGATTGCGAAAGCGTGACGTAGCCGTTTGCGTCGACGGAAATCTGCAGTTCCTTCATCTTGTGAGTCTCTTGCAAAGAACAGAAGGGCTGCATTTAAGCGGCTTCAGCGGTAAAAAACGCTCGGACGAATCCTATTACCCCTGCGCGCGACGATCCTTTACCTTCGTATGCGATTGCTCACGCAAAGCGTCGCACGAGCGTACGCCAGAAAGCGCGCCAGCGGCCCGGCGCGACGACGCGCGACGCATCCATGTCGCGCTGCCAGGTCGCGTTTTCTCGATCGTCACGCGCCGACGTGACCAGTGTCCCGAAGTACATGGCGAAGCTCCTTTGCGGGTATCGATGACGGAAGGCGTCGCCCTGCGCGACAGCCATCCGCTCAGGATGCCGATGCATCGGCAGCCGCGAAACCCCGATGACGGCGGCCGCCGGATGGATGGGGCGCAGCCGCCGCGCGGAGATGGACGAAAGGACGGCGCGCGAGGCCGAACGAGGCAGCGAGCGCAGGCGCCTGAGCGCCGCGCGCGATTCGTCGCGGGCTGTCTTGTCGAGCCAGCGCACCGCTTCGTCGACGGCGTCCTTGTCTTGCAGCGCCGGCGCGACACGCCGCAACGCTGCCTCGCCCGCGGGCACGTCGTGGAGTCGCACAAGCACGGCCTGCGCCGCGAGCAGTTGCGTCATCGTTGCCTGCTCGAGCTTTTCGCGCCGGTGCTCGAGCGCGGGCATCGTCATAACATTGCGCGGCATCAAAGAAGCGACGACGAAATTGCAGTCGATCACGCAACGAAGTTCATTCCCACGTGGGTGAAGGTCGCGGTGGCGATCGCGCTCGGCCTCGGCACGATGGTCGGCTGGAAGCGCATCGTCGTAACCGTGGGCGAGAAGATCGGCAAGCAGCATTTGACGTACGGGCAGGGCGCGTCGGCTGAAATGGTGGCGATGCTAACGATTGGCGCGGCGGATGCCTGCGGCCTGCCGGTCTCGACGACGCACGTGCTGTCTTCGGGCGTCGCGGGGACGATGGCCGCCAACGGGTCGGAGCTGCAATGGAGCACTGTGCGCAGCCTCGTGCTCGCGTGGGTGTTGAGGCTCCGGGCCTCGATCGCGCTGGCGGCCGGCCTTTACTGGGCCTTCCGACATCTCTTCTGAGGCCTGGACGTTCAAGCGTTCGCAGGGCGGCCGGTCTTGACCGTTTCGAGCGCTTTGATCGCTTCGACGAGACGCTTTTCGGGCGCGGCGTCGAGCATAGCCAGCGCGGCGCGCAGAAGTTCGCTCTTCTTCACGCGCACGCCGTTCTTCTGGCACTTCTCCTTGAGCGTGGCGATCTTCGCGTAGTCCGATTTAGGCATCGTGAAGCTGTCGCGCACGACCTTTTCCTTTTTCACGCGTCTGGGTTTTGCGTCGGACTTGGGCTGACTCTCGACGGTCTTCTTCGCTGCGGCGGCTTCGACCGAAGAGGTCTTCGCGGCCGGCTTTGCGGCGGGCGCTTTCGCGGGTGGTTTCTTCGTAGTCTTCGGCGTCGCGGCGGCCTTTGTATGCGTTTTCTTGCCTGTGTTTTTGTCCACTTTCCCGGGAGCCTCGGTCTTGTCAGCGGCGCGGTTCGGGGAAGGGAACGCCTTCCTGGTCGGTGCCTTGACTTGCGGTGTACTCATCCGTTTTCTCCTCATGTGTGGAGAAAACAGTATATACGGTTTTTAGGCGCGCATTCCCGGTCGCACGGGGGAACGCGGGTCGCCCGGACAGTGGACCGCGTCCCCGCAAAAGCGCCGGCGCGCGGCCGGCGTCGTGGACAAAAACATCTGCCGGGTTATTGCTTTATCGTCCCGGTCGATTGCGACCCCTGCGACTGATTCGGCGACATGCCTTGTTCGCGTTGCTGCATGAGCGTGCCGCTGCCCGATGTGCCGGACTGCACGCCGCCTTGCGACGCATCGCCCGTGCGCGGACTCGGCATCGGCTCGCTCTTGCCTGGCTGCATTTGCTGCTGGCGCTGCATCAACTGATCGCGCGACATTTCCTGCGAAAGCGCCGCAGTGCTGGCGAGCGCGAGAAGCGCGCCGGCGATCATCATGGGGGTTCTCATATCCGTCTCCTTTGAGGTCGGCGCCAGTCGCGCCGCTTGCATTCTTGTTAGCATCGAACGTGCCGCGCTGAAGTCGCATTAGGATTGTCCTTATTTATGTCTGAAACGACGATAAAGGCCGATAAACGGATAGCATATTCAACAGGCAATCAAGGGCGCGGTCTATTACAATTCGCGATCCAAACAATCTCGAACTCACTGAATCCGACTCAAAGGGCTGAACGCCACGGAGTATTTCATGTCGATCACATTGAACGATTTACTGGAATGGCGCGATCGTTTGCCCGAACCGTCGGGCGAAGAAGCGCAGATGGTGGGCGCGTTGATCACGCGCCGCGAGGCGGAGTTGCGTATCCGTATCGCGGATTTGATCGCGTCGGTCAGCCAGCGAGAAAACTGGAAACTGCAACGCTGCGCGGCAATTGCCCGGCGCGCGGAGCAGGCGCCGATTCACTATCTCGAATCGATTCACAAATTTTTTCAGGATCGCGACGAAGGAACGCATCGTTTCGAAACGCCCGCTGTTCTTTCCGACTTCTTCACGGAAAATCGACCGGAGCCGCAGGTGCCTCGTGCGCCCGTGCAGAAGTCTTTCGTGGCCACTGGCAGAGCCGGCACGCCCGCCCCGATCATCGACCTGCACGGCGTGATGGGCACGCTGGAATCCCGGGTCGCCAATACGCCGGGCATTGCGTGCGGCATACAGGGCATCAGGATCATGCGCATGGTCGCGCTGATGTCGAAAGCGCGCTCCGCCCAGATCGCAAAGTTGAGAATGAGCGGCACGCAGGCGTCTTATCGTCACTCGTGAAGTTCGGCCATTATTCGTCGCGTTCTGATTTCGTCGCTTTAGGTTTTATGGTGTATTACTTGTCGGACCCGCATACCGCATCGGCGTTTCATTGCACTTCGTTTGAAACGGCGGGGGTATTGCCTATACTTCATTCGACGGCTTACTGGATCGAAAACTAATGGCCGTCGTTCGTCATGCAGAATAATCGCGTTCTGCATTCAGGAAACTCGAATAACACATGTTGCGGTCCTGTTTTCCGCCAAGGTCACTGCATGACGGCGGGTCCTGAAAATGGATCTGCCAGGGAGCCATCGTGAAAAGTCTGCTGAGCAGAAGAGGGAGCTTGCTCGACAATGCGCCATCGTTTCTGGTGCGCCAGAAAGCGCACAATCCAATCCGCTTCCCCGCGCCTGAAATTCACGCGGAAGACATGCCCAAGAACGAAGAGGTCCCGTTAGCCCCGTCTTCGACGCGCGTGACGCCGCTGCGGCCTGCCGCGGTTCCGCTTCAGCAATCCGGCAAGCAGGCGTTGCAAGCTGCGCAACTCGCCGAGGTCGAATGGCTCGTTCAGCAAGGCTCGCTTTCGACGTTTCGCACGTTTCAGAGCTTTGGATATTCCGCGAGTCTGATGTTTTATCCGCGCGAGCTGATTTATTACGCCGTGCTGTATCACGAGGGCGCCGTCTGGCGGGTGCTCAAGGCCGGCGACATCGACGCGGCGGAGCCGGCGTTCCGGCATTTCGTTGAACAGGCAATGCGTCTTGCCGACGCCGAAATGCGGCGCGCGCATCTCGAGGCCCAGAACGAGCAGTTCTCGCGTCTCATTGCGGAGTCCGAGGCACAGATCGAACGCGTGCGTGTCGATCTGCATCGAGGCGGCGAGCAGGATCAGGAAGTCGCGCTCAAGCAGCAGGAAGTGCGCAAGGCGCTCGCGCAACTGGAAGGGCGACGCGTCGCCGCGCAGACGCAACTAAACAAACTACAGCGCCAACGTCATCAACTCGATGCGACCATCAACGAGAGCGTGCCGCATCTGCCGCCCATACGGTGACATTCCGTCAGATTCATCCGAAGAAAACGTTCCGATCTCGCGTAGAATCGCCCCTTCGTGCAGCTAGTCGATTCTTTCGGCATACTCCGCAACGAACTTCGCAATGTATGTGCTGAGCCCGCGTCCGGCGCGGGCGAGTTGCTTCATTTCCTCGACGCGCGTGCGACCGGGCACGCGATAGTCATACAAGTATGTCCCGCCGCTGACAAAGCGCACCTTGATGCCGTCGCGCAGGATGTCGAATGCTTCGACGCCCGAATTGCCGGCTAGATTTCGATAGGGTTGCATGGCGTCTTCAAGCCGAAACGTGCGCAAACGATTGCGCGTTCAAGGCTGGCCTAAAGTTTCATCGGCCGGGACCGTTAAGGGTGTCATGGATAAAGATCAATTCCCGTTCCTCGACTCGGACGACCCACACTTTCAGCACGCACGCGCGCTGAGCCTCTCGGTGGGTGCGATTCGACGTGCGCAGGGCAAGTGCAGTCCCAACGACTTCCCGGTCGGCTCGCTCGAATGGCACTTCGCCATCGAGGACTTCGCGGGCGACGTCCTGCGCGCGCTGATGGACGAGACCGAAAACATCGACATTCAAGTCGGAGAGCGTCCGCGCGATTGAACGCGCGCACGCCCTTTGCACCTTCCTGCCGCCATTGCGCGGCGATCCCCGTTTATAGCTTCACGCCGCCCGCTTCCGGCGCATCCACGCCGCCTGGCGGAATTGCGCCGCTCGGGCCGACGTCGCTCACGCGGTCGTTCGACCAGTACGGCTCGCGTCCGTAGTGCTGATGCACGGTGCTCGCCCAGACGCGGTCGGCCATCGACGGCCACGAATCCTTGTCGAAGCCCGGCGAGTTGCGCACCTGTTCGGCTGTTGCGTCGATCCGGAAGCAGCGGTTATCGGTATCGAGCGTGAGCGCGCTCCAGGGCACGGCCAGCAGCTTGTCGCCGATGCCGAGAAATCCGCCGCTCGACAGCACCGCATACGCCACGCGTCCGCTCGTCACATCGAGCATGATTTCCTTGAGCGAGCCGACGTCGTGGCCGTCGCTGCTCATCACTGAATTGCCGTCGAGCGTGCTCGCCGCCATGACGTCGGGTCCGGGGCCCGCGGCTGTCGCTGCGCCCTTGCCAACGATCTTCGCGCCTGCCGAAGACGGCTCGGTCGATTGAATCATGATCCGCTCCTTGACCGGTTGTGTAGACGCATTCCGATCAGCAACGGCCGTACCCATGACGCGTCGCGCGTGTCTGCTAAGCTCCGGGTTCGTTCAATCCTGCCGCTGCCCATGATTGCTTTCGAGGAACTGCTCGCCGTCGCGTACAAGAAGGAGCGCATGCAGAGCCGGCGGCTCGCCAGGGGCGCGGGAATATCCGAGCACGCGGCGCTCGTCAGGACACTGGAGAAAGCGGCGGACGGACAGTCCTTGCGCAATCTGATCGATGCGCGCCGCGCCGCGCAAACCCGACACGCGGATGCGCTGCGTTCGCGCGAAAGCCTTCGGGCCGAGCGCGCGGGCCAGGCGAAGCGGCGTAATGCCGAGGTCGACGCCGACGGATGGCGCGGCTGGTTCGACGGCTCTGCGCTGCCGAACCCGGGTCGGCTCGGGATCGGCGGCGTGCTCGTCGGGCCGCGGGGAGAAACCATTGAGATCAGCGTCGCCGCCGGCACGGGCGACAGCAGCGCGGCGGAATATCTCGCGCTGATCGCCGTGCTGGAGGCGGCAGCGCGCGCAGGCGCCACGGATGCGGTGATCTACGGCGACAGCCGTGTCGTGATCGACGACGCAAGCGCGCCGGACGGCGCGGGCATTCGGTCGCTTGCGCACCATGCGGGGCGCGTCCGCGAGCTTGTCGCGCGGATCGGCGATGTGCGGCTGCAGTGGATACCGCGCGCCCGCAACGTGCGCGCCGACGCGCTATCGCGCGGGGCGCTCGGATCGTCGCGCGCGGCGGTCGAAGCGGCCTGATGGCGGTTCAAGTCCGCCATAAGGAAGTCATAAGTTGCGAAATTCAATAATCGCTTAAGTCAGTTCAGATCGCGGACATCCGCTGTCGGCGTATCGCCGAATGCCTCGCTCAATAGATAGTCGGCGACCTTGCGCGCGGACTCCTCGGGCGTCGCGAGCTGGCCATCGCGCTTGAGTGCGTCGAAGCGTTCGCGCATCGGAAAGCGGTCGAGGCCCGTGCTGCGGATTTCGGCTTGCATGTCGGTGTCCACGACGCCCGGCGCGACGCTGCAGATGCGCAGCGCGCGATTGCCGTCGAGTGCGACCGCGCGCGCGTGATGATCGAGCGCCGCCTTGGTCGCGCAGTAGATGCTCCAGCCGGGATAGGCGTTGCGTGCCGCGCCGCTGGAAACATGGACGATGCGCGTATCCGTGGCCTGCGCGCTCGCCTGGACCACGGCCGCGGCAAGCATCAGCGGGGCGGCCACATTCACGCTGACCGCGCGCGCGACGGCGGCAGGCTCTTGATCCGCGAGACTGCCGACCGGCGCGAGCATCCCCGCGTTGTTGACGAGCAGCACGCGCGCCGCTCCGGAGACGAAGCCCGACAAGGTTTCACCCGACAGCCATTCGGTGAGTTTCGGGAGATCGGCCAGATCCAGTTCGATTTCGTGAAGCCGGCCGGGATGGCGCGCGGCGAGTTCGTCGTTGCGCTTTCGGGAAATCGCAAGCACGTCGGCGCCTTGCGCGAGCAAAGCTTCCGCGAGCGCGGCGCCGAGTCCGCGGGTGTGGCCGGTGAGGATGGCGCGAATCTGACTGGACATGGGCATGGGCGTGATGAGGTTGGCTGAAGTCGTCCGATTCTAGCGGCATGCGCCTGCACGTGCCGTCTACGCCCAATCGCCACGATCCGGCAACATGAAAACGCGTCGAGAACGGTCGAACGTTGGTTCCAGGACACAGCGGCGGGGCGGGACTTTTTTCTGACTGACAAACCCTGTCGCAAAATTGACAATCCACTTGAAACGAAAACCGCTGGAGACTTTCATGCCGAACCGCCCCAAAGCGTCCCGAACTGCGTCGTCGATCGCCGAGGGCCGCCATGCCGCCGCGCCCGACACGCCCTCGCTCGCGTTTTCGGTCGCGGTATGCGCGATGCTCATCGGCTCGCCGGCGGCGGTCTGGGCACAGAGCTCGGTGCAGCTCTACGGCGAACTCGACGCCGGCGTCGCTTATACCAGCAACGTGGGCGGCCACTCGCAGTATCGTCTGACGAGCGGCACCATCGACGGCAGCTACTGGGGACTGCAAGGTTCCGAGGACCTGGGCGGCGGCGCGCGCGCAATCTTTCGGCTCGAGCGCGGCTTGTCGGTCGCGACGGGCGAAGGTCTCAACGACCATCCGATGTATGTCGGCATCGGCACGGATACGCTCGGAACGGTCACCTTCGGCCGCCAGTACGATTCGATTCACGATTATTTCCAGACCTTCACGCTCACCGGCAACACGGGCGGCACCGCGTTCGCCCACGTGCTCGATAACGACAACGCGAATAACTCGTTCCTTGCCTCGAACTCCGTCAAGTACACCAGCGCGAATTACGGCGGCTTCAGCTTCGGTGGCCTCTACGCGTTCTCCAACGAGGCGGGCGCGTTCTCGGACAACCGCGCGTACAGTGTCGGGGCGAACTACTCGATCGGATCGTTCAATGCGGGCGCGGCCTACTTGCACAACAACGGGCGCGGCAACACGACGATCGGCGCATACGATTCGCTTACGCTGCCCGGCTCCGGCAACACGGTCTTCAACGCGAACGTGCAGCGGCAGAACACGTTCGGCATTGGCATGAGCTACGAGTTGGGCGAATTCACGCTGAGCGGCGCGTTTTCCCGCGCGATCAACTCCGGCGTGACCGATGCGGACACCGGCGACGCGATGCCGTCGCTCGCGCTCAACAACTACGAGATCAATGGCATCTACAAGCTGACGCCGGCCATCCAGTTGTCGGGAATGTACGTCTACACCAGCGGCGGCGGAGCGCACTGGCACGAGGGGGCGTTGCAGGTCGACTATCTGCTGTCCAAGCGCACGGACGTGTATCTCGAGTCGATCTATCAGCGCGCGTCGTCGGGCGCGCCGGCGATCATCAACACCAACGATCCGTCGAGCGGCCGCAATCAACTGATGCTGAGCACGGGCATCCGTCATCGTTTCTGAGACTTTTGAGGGCGTCGTGCGCGTGATAACTTAGCCGTCTGTTTTCCGCTGGTCAGCAGGTGCCCCATGTCGCTCCAGACCTTTTCGATCTTCCTGCCCGCATGCTTCGCTATCAACATGGCGTTCGGGCCGAACAACGTTCTGTCGCTGTCGAACGGCGCGCGCGATGGCGTGCGCGCTTCGGTGCTGGCGTCGTCGGGACGGATCGTCGCGTTCGCGATCATGATCGCCATCGCGGGACTGGGGCTCGGCGCGCTGCTGCTGGCGTCGCAGACGCTTTTCACCGCGATCAAGCTGGCCGGTGCGGCCTATCTCGTCTGGATCGGCGTGAAGCTGATGCGGTCGGGGCCGTCGCTCGTCGTCAAGGAAGAGGGTGTGGCGCGCGGCCCTGTGAGTCTCGCACGGCTCACCAAGCAGGAGTTCTGGGTCGCTGCCGGAAATCCGAAAGCGATACTCGTGTTCACCGCATTCTTCCCGCAGTTCGTCGATCGCAGCGCGTACGCGACGAGCTTCGCGATCCTCGGCGCGACGTTCCTTCTGCTCGAACTGGTGGCGATCGTCATTTACGCCGCCCTGGGTGCGCGCCTGGGTTCGCTTTCGCGCGGCGCGCGTAGCTTCGTCTGGTTCAATCGCGTAAGCGGGGCGCTCATGATCTGTTTCGGTGTCATGCTCGCATTCGTACGCCGCCCTGCGACTTGATTCCCGTGTATCGAAATCGCATTAATCGCGCCGATTATTACGTTGACTCATGGAGAATGACGACGTAATAAGTCCTTAGCGCTATCCGCGAGTGACCCGAATCACAAATAACAACAAAATGCGTCGCTCGTGAATCGCAATACGCTTGCTTTTCGCTGAACCCAGCGACGCGCGTGAAGCGACCCTTCGGTGCGTTCGATATCTGCAACGATCGATTCTCACCACACGCGAGAATCGCGTCAGGAAAATTGAAGTTCAATGAAAGTTCAACCACTTGCATATGCGGCCACGCCGCGTCGCGCGCGCAACTCTCGCACCTCCCCGATATGCTTCACCGCCACGTCTCTTGATTGCAAGCAGACATTCGTCTGCAATCTGCGATAATTTTGAGTTTTACTCGCGGATAATCGCACCCGCGATCGCCACATGCCCTGATCCGCGCGTCTCGTTCATTTGGTTATTTCTTGCGATCGGAAGCTTGGTTTGCGCCGATTCGCTTATTGTTGTCCGAAGGATTTTCTCCGATGCTTACTCACTCGTCCGGCACCTCGCAGACGCGCTCGTTCACGACTGTTTTTCTGATCGAAATGTGGGAGCGCTTCGGCTATTACGGCATGGCTGCGTTGCTCGTGCTGTTCATGGTCGACAAGATTGGGTTCGCCGATGACCACGCCAACCTGACCTGGGGCGCGTTCACCGCGCTCGTGTTTTCGGCGCCGTCGATCGGCGGCTGGATCGGCGACAAGGTGCTCGGCGCGCGCCGCACCATGACCGCCGGCGGGATCGTGCTCGCGCTCGGCTATCTGATGCTCGCGCTGCCCATCGACACGCTCGGTTTCATGTATGCGTCGCTCGGCGTGATCGTCGTCGGCAACGGGCTTTTCAAATCGAACGCGGCGAATCTCGTGCGCCGCATCTACGAGGGCGACGATGCGCGCATCGACAGCGCGTTCACGATCTACTACATGGCCGTGAACATCGGCTCGACCTTCTCGATGCTCGCGACGCCGTGGATCAAGGATCACTGGGGCTGGCACGCCGCGTTCGCCGTGTGCTGCGGCGGCATGGCGCTCGGCCTGCTCAATTTCGCGTTGATGCGTCGAACGCTCGCGCACATCGGCTCCGCGCCGGACGATCAGCCCATTTGCTGGAAGCACGCGTTCGCGGTGGCGGCGGGCGGCATCGCGCTCGCGGCATCGACCGTGTTCGTCCTGCAGCACAAGGCGGTGGCCGTCGCGTGCGTCTACGCAGCGGGCGTCGCGATTCTGAGCATCTTCGGCTACATGCTCACGAAGTGCGACCGCAGCGAGCGCGCCGGGCTCGTCGCCGCGCTGATCCTCACGCTCCAGGTCATTCTGTTTTTCGTCTTTTATCAGCAGATGTCGACGTCGCTCACGCTGTTCGCGCTCCGCAACGTCGATCCGTCGTTCGCGATCGGCGGCGTCGAGCTGTTCACATGGAGCGCCGCGCAGTTCCAGGCGCTCAACCCGATCTGGATCATGCTGCTGAGCCCGATCCTCGCGTTCGTCTACACGCGACAGGCGCGCCGCGGCCGCGATATTCCCGTGGCGGCGAAGTACGCACTGGGCTTCGTCGTCGTCGCGGTCGGTTTCTTCGTCTTCGGTCTGAGCGGACGTTACGCGGTCGACGGGCGCGTGTCTTCGTGGTTCATGGTGGCGGGCTACGGTCTTTATTCGCTTGGCGAACTGCTCGTGTCGGGCCTCGGCCTCGCGATGATCGCGCGTTACGTGCCGGTCCGCATGAGCGGTTTCATGATGGGCGCGTATTTCGTCGCGACGGGCGTTTCGCAGTATCTCGGCAGCGTCGTGGCCAACTTTGCGCGCATGCCGTCGGGCAATCTCGAGCCGCTGCAATCGCTGCCGCTCTACACGCATCTGTTCGTCGGGCTCGGCTGGCTTGCGGCGGGCGGCGCGGCGGTCGCCGTGGCACTCCTGCCCGTGCTCGGCAGACTGTCGCGGGCGCATCAGCGTGCTGTGGAGGAGGCCGTGAACGCCGTAGCGAAAGAGCGTGCGCAGCCGGCGGCAGGATTGAGTGCAAACAACGTTTGACTTCGATGAATGCTTCGGTCTATAATTGAATTCTTCAGACGCGGGGTGGAGCAGTCTGGCAGCTCGTCGGGCTCATAACCCGAAGGTCGTAGGTTCAAATCCTACCCCCGCAACCAAATCGTCAAGCAAAGAGCCCGGTTCATCCGGGCTCTTTGCTTTTCCGCGCTCGTTTTTTTTCGTGCCTCGCACCGGCTAACCTATTCGCGCGACCTCGCCAATAAGAATTCCATCCCCAAGCACGAAAAGCCTGCATGAGCTTTCACTCATGCAGGCTTTGTGCGATCTTGCCAACTTGCTTCGACTGGGGCGCAACCGAAAGTGCGCAAATCCGCGAGCTTTCACGCGACCTGCGCGCGAAACCGCGACCCGATCGATCTCAGGTTGCGATGCCGATCCTGTCAGGATGGACGAGGGCAGTATGCCCTGCGTCGATCAATAGAATTTCTTCGGCAGTTGCGCGCGACGAATCTGCTTGCGCAGGCGAGCGACAGCAGCAGCTTTCTTGCGCTTGCGCTCGGTCGTCGGCTTTTCATAGGCCATGCGGGACTTGAGCTCTTGAATCAGGCCCGTGCGTTCGACGGTACGGCGGAAACGACGCATGGCGACGTCGAAAGGCTCGTTCTCTTTCAACAGTACTTTAGTCATTGAAATCTCGGTTGATCTGGCCCTGCCAGAATTTAGGGCAAAACGCAATTGTACACTTTTTGAGAGTCGGCCTGCACGCACTTTGTACGAAGACATGCACGCGCGGACTCGGGAATCACATCGTAGGTCGTTGAATCGAGACGACAATCCCGGAATACCCGGGTTCAGAAGCCGCGCGAGCGCACAGGGCGCGAATCGGGTACGGCCTCGCGCGCGTCGGGCTGTTCGATCGTCACGTCCGATTGCGCGAGCGCCACGCACGGCAGAATCCATCCCTCGGCCTGTTCCTCCGACGTCAGTCCCGGCCATTCGACGCGATACGCGATGTCACCATCGACGAGCCGGCACATGCATGCGCGGCACGTGCCGTTGCGGCACGATCGCGGCAGCGACAGGCCCGCTTGCAGTGCTGCTTCGAGCAGCGTGACGCCGTCTCTCACCGCGACGAAGTGCCCGGCGGGCTCGATGACCATCGCGAAGGCGCGCGGCGCGTCGTCGGTCACGCTTTCACCTCGACACCCGCGCGGCCATGGGTGAGATCGCGCAGTTCGGCGGCCGCCGGTTCGCGCGCCGCCGCTGGCATGCGCACGACGAGGCGCACGGTCATGCCGTATTCGCTCTGCACGAGTTCCGCGTCGTGCTGCTCGATCCAACGCCGCACGCGCGCTTCATCCGCGTAGTCGATGTCGATGCCGATCAACCCGCGCTCGATGCGCTCGATGCGTTCGGCCAGTTGCATCGCGCTGGCGATCGCGTCCGTATAGGCACGCACGAGCCCACCCGCGCCCAGCTTGATGCCGCCGTAATAGCGCACGACGGCGGCCAGCACGCCGTCGACTTCGTGATGCCGCAGCACTTCGAGAATCGGCCGGCCGGCGGTGCCGGAAGGCTCGCCGTCGTCGGACATGCCCGACTGACCGCCCGCGAGCAGCGCCCAGCAGACGTGCGTGGCGGCCGGGTGCTCGGCGCGCAGGCGCCCGAGTTCGCGCATGGCTTCATCGCGGTCCGCAACCGGCAGCGCGAGCGCGATGAAGCGGCTCTTGCGGATGTCGATTTCGGCGCTGACGGCAGAGGCGAGGGTGTACGTTGGCAAAGCAGAAAATGCGCAGAGGCAAAAGGCGAATCATAGCCGCTCAGCGCGACCGGTCATGCCGGGGCGTGCGGGGCCGCGTTCAGCGCGCGCTGCATGAGCACGGTGTCGACCCATCGTCCGTGCTTGAAGCCGACATCGCGCAGCACGCCGACATGCTCGAAGCCGAGCTGCGCATGCAGCGCGATCGATCCCGCGTTGCCGCTGTTGCCGATCACCGCGATCATCTGCCGCCACGGTCCGCGCCCGCATCGTTCGATGAGCGCCGTGAGCAGCGCGCGCCCGATGCCGCAGCGGCCGAAACCCTCGGCAACATAGACCGAATCCTCGATCGTATGGCGGTAAGCCGAGCGCGGCCGGTAGGCCGACGCATACGCATAGCCCGCCAGTCGGCCATCGAGTTCCGCGACGAGATAGGGCAAACCCGCCGCCGCGATTGCCGCGTGACGCGCGCGCATCTCGTCGACGGAAGGAGCGATCTCCTCGAAGGTCGCGAGCGCGTGCTCGACGTAGTGCGAATAGATGCGCGCGATGGCGTCGAAGTCCCCGGGCGCGGCGTCGCGCACGAGCGGACGGGGGCGGTCGTGTGAGTCCATAGTTATCGTTCGATGCAAGGAAAACGCCGTTTCTGGTCATGCCATTTTCGCACGGCGCGCAGTCGGCAAAAAAAGGGCCTGCGGGCCGTGCGGAAGCCCACCAAAAGGTTGAGTTTTCGGGCAAAGAATTCGTTGAACCGGGCGATGCCCGGCCCCTACACTAGGTCGTTTGTCCGAGACTCTCGCATGAGCGGCGCAAGACGAGCCGACGCAGTCGAGCAGGAAACGAAAAACGCGGCGCGCGACATGGCTCGCGCCGCGGTCCATCACACGCAATGAACAACATTCAACGTGGTGCCTTGGCGGCGCTTCTGATCGTCATCGTGGTAATCGCGGCGCTGGCGCCGGCGGGGATCGGCTTTTTGTTCGCGCAGCGCAGCCAGCGGCATGACGAGGCCGAGCGCCTGAACATGGTCGCCGAGGCCGCGCTCTATCGCGCCGAGGAGCTCACGCGGCGTCTTTCCGGTGCGCTCGGGGAGATCGGCAAGGTGGCGGCGACGCCATGCTCGCCGCCGTATCTGAAAGAACTGCGGCGTATCGCGCTCACGCATGAGCAAGTGCGCGATGCGGGCGCATACGATCACGCTGGCCGCTGGCAGTGCTCGTCGCTGCTCGGCGCGGTGTCGGCGGGCGTGCTCGACGGTCTCACGTTGCCGCCGCCGGACTGGCGCTCGCGCGACGGCGTGATGGCGTGGTATGGCCTGTCGCGCCTGCCGGGCGGCAAGTCTTCGCTCGTGATGGGCCGAAACGGTTTTTACATCGCCGCCGATCCATCGCTTTACATCGACGCGCTCGATGCGAACGACGACGTCGCGAGCGGCGTCGCCGTCATCAACACGGACGTGAGCCGCGTGATCGCGACCACGCCCGCCACCGATGCCAACGCCATCCTCGCCGCGTATCGCACCGCGCCGCCCGTGCGCGACTGCGCGCCGTACGTCGTGCGCCGCTCCGTGTCGATGCCGCTCGCGGTCGTCGTGAGCGCGCCGCATCAGACGCTGCATCAGCGCCTGCGCACGCTGCCCTGGGGCTGGCTGCTCGGCGGCGTCGTGGCGGGGCTCCTGTTCGCGAGCTGGGCGGCGTTCTTCGTCGTGCGCCGGCTTTCGCCGCGCGGCCAGCTGAGCGACGCAGTGCGGCGGCACCAGTTCATCGTCGCGTATCAGCCGATCGTCGATCTCGCCACGCGACGCTGCGTCGGCGCCGAAGCCCTCGTGCGCTGGAAATATCACGATCGCATCGTGCGGCCCGATCAATTCATCCCGCTCGCGGAGCATCGCGGGCTGATCCAGGCAATCACGGATCAGGTGCTCGACACGATCCTGCTGGAACTCGGCGACTTCCTCAGGCGCTATCCGGAGTATTACGTGTCGGTGAACCTCTCCGCGCAGGATCTCACGACGCGTCGCTTTCTCGACGTGCTCGGCCCGGCGATCGCGCGGCAAGGCGTGCGGCCGGCGCAGATCCGCATCGAGGCGACCGAGCGCAGCTTTCTCGACGCCGATGCCGCCAAGGAAGTCATCAGCGCGTTCCGGGAAGCAGGCCACGCCGTCTATCTCGACGATTTCGGCACCGGCTATTCGAGCCTCTCGCACTTGCAGAACTTCCGCATCGACGGCCTGAAGATCGACAAGTCCTTCGTCGATACCGTCGGGCAGGACGCGGCGTCGAGCAGCGTCGCCTCGCACATCATCGACATGGCCGTGACGCTCGATGTGCAGGTGATCGCCGAAGGCATCGAGCGCGAGGAGCAGGCCGCGTATCTGCAGGCGCGCGGCGCGCAGTACGGACAGGGCTGGTTCTTCTCCGCGCCGCTTTCGGCGGCGGAATTCATCCGGTATGCGGGCAGGACGCGCGGCGCTTGATCGATACCGAAACGTCCTCACTTAAGTCGTTTCCAGACGAGGCACGATCATGAACGACCAGACAGCCACCGCTTTCCTGCGCGACGTGCGCCATCCGCTGCTTGCGCTTCATCGCAGCGTTCTTGCGCATCTGCGCGCGCGCCACGAGGCCGAGTTCGGGCCGGTGTCGCCGGGCGAATTCCTGCAGATCGTGATCAACGGTTCGGCGTATCGCTGGCTTACGCCGCTTTCGACATTGATCGCCGCCATCGACGACGTGCTCGACGACGACGAAGCCACCGCCGACGCGCGCATCGCACATGCGAAGGCGGTTGCCGACATGTTCAGCGCCGGGACGCGCGATCCTGTTTTCGCGGAGCAGTTCCTGCCCTTGCTGCAGGATAGCCCGGAGGTCGCCGTGGCGAACGGGCAGGTCGCGCAGCACGTGCGGAGCGTCGCGCGCGCGTAGAGCGCCTGCGCGCGGTCTATCGAAAATGCGACCTGAAAAATGCAAATTTCGTCGGCCGCGCATGTGCGGGTTTTCCTGTCTGTCGCACGCGGACAGCATTGCGCGGCGGGCAGATGACGGCGCCGCCGCGCGCTTCGTTCTCATGCTGCGTCGCAGCAAACATGGTCCAACGTCATTGAGCGATTGATTTTCGCTTGCGAGTATCGCCGCCAATCGCCGGAGCGCGCCTTTGCATCGCGCGCTCCGTTTCTTTCCGGTCAACACGAAAAGACGTTGGAGGCGACTCTTGAACCTGTACGGCTTTGCTCCGCTCCTCTGGGCGGGCGCCAAAGAGACGCTCGCGCTCGCGGTGCTGTCTCTCGCGGTATCGGTGCTGCTCGGCCTGGCTGGCGCATCCGCGAAACTTTCGCGTCACGCTCCGTGGCGCGCCATCGCGACCGCGTACACGACGCTCATCCGCTCGGTGCCCGATCTCGTATTGATGCTGCTGCTTTTCTACAGCATCCAGATCGCGGTGAACAATCTGACCGATGCGTTCGGCTGGGATCAGTTCGATATCGACCCGTTCACGGCCGGCGTGCTCACGCTCGGCTTCATTTACGGCGCGTACTTCACCGAAACGTTTCGCGGCGCGTTTCTCGCCGTGCCGCGCGGTCAACTGGAAGCGGGCAGCGCATACGGCATGAGCGGCATGCGCGTGTTCGCCCGCATCCTCTTTCCGCAGATGATGCGTTTCGCGTTGCCCGGCATCGGCAATAACTGGCAAGTGCTCGTGAAGGCGACGGCGCTCGTGTCGATCATCGGCCTCGCCGATGTCGTGAAAGCCGCGCAGGACGCGGGCAAGAGCACGTTCAACATGTTCTTCTTCATTCTGATCGCGGCGTTGATCTATCTCGCGATCACGAGCGCGTCGAATCTCGTGCTGATGGCGCTCGAGCGCCGCTATTCGATCGGCGTGCGCCATGCCGAACTCTGACCTCTGCTAGCGAGCGACAAGCCATGATCCAGATCTTCGCCGAATACTGGCGCCCGTTCCTGTACTCCGACGGCATGCGCGCGTCGGGCCTCGTCGTCACGTTATGGCTGCTCGCGACGTCGATCGCGCTCGGCTTCTGCGCGGCGGTGCCGCTCGCCTGCGCGCGGGTGTCGCGCAACCGCTGGCTCTCGACGCCCGTGCGCATCTACACCTACGTGTTCCGCGGCACGCCGCTCTACGTGCAACTGCTGCTGCTCTACACGGGCATGTACAGCCTGGAATTCGTGCGCACGCAATCCTTGCTCGAAGCGTTCTTTCGCAGCGGCTTCAACTGCGCGATTCTCGCGTTCGCGCTGAACACCTGCGCCTACACGACCGAAATCTTCGCCGGCGCGATCCGCGCAATTCCGCACGGCGAAGTCGAAGCCGCGCGCGCCTACGGCATGAACACGTTCACGATGTATCGACGCGTGATCCTGCCGTCGGCGTTGCGCCGCGCCTTGCCTTTGTACAGCAACGAAGTGATTCTGATGCTGCACGCGACCACCGTCGCGTTCACGGCGACCGTGCCGGACATCCTGAAGGTCGCGCGCGATGCGAATTCGGCCACCTATCAATCGTTCGAATCGTTCGGCATCGCGGCGCTCCTCTACGTGGCGATCTCGTTCGCGCTCGTCGCGGCATTCCGGCGCGCGGAGCGGCATTGGCTCGCGTACCTGCGGCCGGCGGGCCCGGCGCATGGGGCGCGGCGTGCCTGAGCGGTAGAATTCGAAACCATGCATCAGTCCCTGTCATCACCCGAGGAGAAAGCGTTGGAGCCAACCGCCAAAGACGTCGCGACCAAGCTCGTCGCCGAGGACATTCACAAGCGCTACGGCGACAACGAAGTGTTGAAGGGCGTCTCGCTCGCCGCTCGCGCCGGCGATGTCATCAGCATCATCGGCGCGAGCGGCTCGGGCAAGAGCACGTTTTTGCGCTGCATCAACTTTCTCGAGCGGCCGAACGCGGGGCAAATCATCGTCGATGGGGAAACCGTGCGCACGAAGGCCGACCGCGCCGGCAATCTCGAAGTCGCGGATCACAAGCAGTTGCAGCGCGTGCGCACCAAGCTCGCGATGGTGTTTCAGCATTTCAATCTCTGGTCGCACATGACGGCCATCGAGAACGTGATGGAAGCGCCGATCCACGTGCTCGGCGTGTCGAAGAAGGAAGCGGAGGATCGTGCGCGCACGTATCTGGAGAAAGTGGGCCTGCCGCCGCGCGTCGAGAAGCAGTATCCGTCGCATCTGTCGGGCGGGCAGCAGCAGCGCGTCGCGATTGCGCGCGCGCTCGCGATGCATCCCGATGTCATGCTCTTCGACGAACCCACGTCCGCGCTCGATCCCGAACTCGTCGGCGAAGTGCTGAAGGTGATGCAGAAGCTCGCCGAGGAAGGCCGCACGATGATCGTCGTCACGCACGAGATGGGCTTTGCGCGCAACGTGTCGAACCACGTGATGTTCCTGCATCAGGGGCGCACGGAAGAAGAGGGCGCGCCTGCGGAAGTGCTGAGCGTCCCAAAGAGCGAGCGTCTTCGGCAGTTCCTGTCGGGCAGCCTGAAATAACGTGGCAGGCGCGCCGCTGCAGGTTGCGATCGTCGCGCTCCCGCCGATGTCGATGAGCGGCATCGGCACGATCATCGACTGTCTCTCTCTCGCCAACGAGATCGACGGCCATCGTCTCTACGAATGGCGCATCTGTTCCTGGGACGGCCGGCCCGTGCCGCTTTCGGGCGGTGCGCAACTCCCGGCCGATTGCGCATTCAACGACGCGGTGCGTTGCGACTGGCTCATCGTCGTGTCGGAGCGCTATCAGCAGTTCGCCGACTACCGCCTCTTTCTCGCGAGCCTCGCGCGCGTCGCGCCGCGCACGCCGCTCGTCACCGGCATTCATCACGGCGTATGGTGGCTCGCGATGGCCGGCCAGCTCGCGCAATATCGCGTCGCGGTGAACTGGGAAACGTATCAGCAATTCACCGAGCAGTTCGAGCGCGCGATCGTCAGTCAGCAGATTTTCGAAATCGACCGCGACCGCGCCACATGTTCCGGCGGCCAGGCGAGCATCGACTTCATGCTCGCGATGATTGCGCGCGATCACGGCCCGGATCTCGCGGAGCGCATCGCGGATTCGCTCGGCATCGGCACCTTGCGCGCGGGCACGGAGCGTCAGCGCATCCCGTTCGTCACCGCGCCGGGCGAGCGTCACCCCCGCCTGAACGATGCGCTGCAACTGATGGAAGCGAACATCGAAGATCCGCTCGCCACCGATGAAATCGCGAGTCTCGTCGGCATTTCGCGGCGGCAGCTCGAGCGGCTCTTTCGCCAGTACCTCGGCGCAATGCCCTCGAAGTACTACCTCAACCTGCGCCTCACGAAAGCGCGCACGCAGTTGCAGCGCACGAGCAAATCCGTGGTGCAGATCAGCCTCGCGTGCGGCTTTTCCTCGGCGGCGCATTTCTCCAATGCGTACCGCGACCGCTTCGGCGTGACGCCGCGCGAGGAGCGCCGCAACTGGATCGAAAAGCAGCGCGGGGGCGCCATCGACGAGCCGCGCGGCGGCGCGCTGATCGAGCCGCCCGAGCCCGCCTGAAGGCTGCGAAAAAACCCCATCGAAGCATGTCGCGAACGCGCAAGACGGAACGCGCGCGATTGCCTAATATCGAAGCTGATTGCCAAGAACCGGTGCTGACACCGATGCACGAACCTGACGAGGAGTGGCTCATGACCGACATCACAGTGAATCGCGGTACATTCGACGAAGTAATGGTCCCGGTATTCGCACCGGCCAATTTCGTGCCCGACCGGGGCCGCGGCTCGCGCGTATGGGACACCGAAGGCCGCGATTATGTCGATTTCGCCGGCGGCATCGCGGTAACGGCGCTGGGCCACGGTCATCCCGAATTACTGAAAGTGCTGCACGAGCAGGGCGAAAAGCTCTGGCATATCGGCAACGGCTACACCAATGCGCCGGTGTTGCGCCTCGCGAAACGCCTGACCGATCTGACCTTCGCCGATCGCGCGTTCTTCGCGAACTCGGGCGCGGAAGCGAACGAAGCGGCGCTCAAGCTCGCGCGCCGCTATGCGATCGACAATCACGGCGAGGACAAGATCGAGATCATCTCGTTTACGCAGTCGTTCCACGGCCGCACGTTTTTCACGGTGAGCGTCGGCGGCCAGCCGAAGTACGCCGAAGGCTTCGGCCCGCAGCCGGAGGGCATCCGTCATCTTCCGTACAACGATCTGCCAAAGGCGCTCGAAGCCATCGGCCCGAAGACGTGCGCGGTCATCGTCGAACCGGTGCAGGGCGAAGGCGGCGTGCTGCCCGCCGATCCCGCGTTCCTGAAGGGCCTGCGCGAAGCGTGCGACAAGCACGGTGCGCTGCTCATTTTCGATGAAGTGCAGACGGGCGTCGGCCGCACGGGCACGTTCTACGCGTACATGCAGTACGGCGTGACGCCCGACATCCTCACGAGCGCGAAGGCGCTGGGCAACGGCTTCCCCATCGGCGTGATGCTCACGACCAGCGAGATCGCCGCGCATTTCAAGGTCGGCGTCCACGGCACGACGTATGGCGGCAATCCGCTCGGCGCGTCGATCGCGGAGAAGGTCGTCGAGCTCATCAGCGATCCGAAGCTGCTCGAAGGCGTGAACGAGCGCAGCCGCGCGATCAAAACGCATCTGGAGCGTCTCAACGAGCGCTTCGGCATGTTCAAGGAGATTCGCGGACGCGGTCTCCTGATCGGCGCGGAGCTGAACGACGCATACAAGGACCGCGCGAAGGACGTGCTCAATGCGGCGGCGGCGAACGGCGTCATCATGCTGATCGCCGGGCCGAACGTGCTGCGCTTCGCGCCGTCGCTCATCATGCCGATGGCCGATCTCGACGAGGGCTTCGCGCGCATCGGCAAGGCGATCGAGCAGGTCGTCGGCACCGCGGCCGTCAAGTGATCAACAGGACCCGATGATGCTATTCGTTCGTCCCGCAAGACTCTCCGATCTCGACGAGCTCGAACGGATGGCGCGCGCAGCGCTTCCCGTGCTGCACTCGCTGCCGCGCGACCGGCGCGCGCTCGAAACGCGCGTCGCGTTGTCGGAAGACTCGTTTCGCGCCGAAGTCGAATTCCCCGGCGAGGAGTTCTATCTCTTCGTGCTCGAAGATGCGCAAACGGGCCGGCTGCTCGGCACGTCGAGCATCGTCGCGTCGGCGGGGTATTCCGAGCCGTTCTACGCGTTTCGCAACGACGCGCTGATTCACGCGTCGCGCGAGCTCAAGGTGAACCGCAAGATCCACGCGCTCACGATGTCGCACGAACTGACGGGCAAGAGCCGTCTGACGGGTTTCTACATCGATCCGTCGCTGCGCAACGAAGCGAACGAAGCGGCGGCACATCTGCTGTCGCGCGCACGCATGATCTACATCGCGGCGAACCGCAAGCGCTTCTCGAGCGAAGTCTTTTCGCTGATGCTCGGCGTCACCGACGACACCGGCGCCTCGCCATTCTGGGATGCGGTGGGCCGCAAGTTCTTCGGTCGCGACTTCGAGCAGGTGGAAGCGGAATCGGGCGGACGCAGCCGCACGTTCATCGCGGAAGTGATGCCGAGCTATCCGCTCTATGTGCCTTTGCTGCCAGGCGAAGCGCAGCGCGTGCTCGGCGAGCCGAACGAAGGCACGCTGCTCGCTTACGACATCCATCTCGAAGAAGGCTTCGAGCCGGATCGTTTCGTCGATATTTTCGATGCGGGCCCGGTGCTCACCATCGCCGTCGGCAAGAGCGCATCGGCGAGTTCGAGCGAGCTGCGCACGGTGCGCGAGGGCGCATCCGAAAGCGGCGCGCCGTATATCGTCGCCGCAGGCGGGGCGCATGAGTTCCGCTGCATCGTCGCCGGACTGGCGGGAACGCGCGCCGACGGCGCCGCATTGACCGCCGCCGCGCGCGCCGCGCTCGGCGTGGAGGACAAGGACACGGTGCGTTGCGTGCCGTTGCATCAGGCATCGGGAGAATTGCAATGATCGTCGTGCGTTGCACGCAGCCGGGCGATGTCGATGCGCTCGTCGCGCTCGCCCAGGAAACGGGTCCCGGACTCACCACGTTCAAGCCGGATCGCGGCGCGCTCGCGGCACGCGTCGAACGTGCGCGCCGCACGCTCGCCGGCGAGGCGCAGGCCTTCGAAGCGGGCTACTTCTTCGTGATGGAAGACACCGCGACGGGCGATGTCGCCGGTGTGTGCGGCATCGAAACGGAAGTCGGGCTGGAGCAGCCGTTCTACAACTATCGCGTGTCGACGGTCGTGCATGCGAGCAAGGACATGGGCGTATGGACGCGCATGTCGCTGCTCAACATCTCGCACGATCTAACGGGTTATGCGGAAGTGTGCTCGCTGTTCCTGAGCCCGCGTTATCGGACGGCGGGTGTGGGCGGCTTGCTGTCGCGCTCGCGCTTCATGTTCATCGCGCAGTTCACGGATCGCTTTCCGCAGCGTCTGTGCGCGGAACTGCGCGGACACTTCGACGAGAACGGCGAGTCGCCGTTCTGGGACGCGGTCGGCTCGCACTTCTATCAGATCGATTTCAACGAAGCGGATTACCTGAGCTCGCACGGCAAGAAGTCTTTCGTCGCCGAGTTGATGCCGCGCTACCCGGTGTATCTCGACTTGCTGCCGGATGCGGCGCAACGCGCGGTCGGCGTCACGCACAAGGACACGGCGCCCGCGCGCAAGATGCTCGAAGCGGAAGGGCTGCGTTACGAGAACCACGTCGATATCTTCGATGCGGGCCCGGTGCTCGAATGCCATACGACAGACTTGCGCACCGTGCGTGAGAGCGTGGTCGCCCGCGTGCGCATCGGCGATCGCACGCAGACGGACAGCGACGCGAAGAGCCTCGTATCGAACACGCTGCTCGAAGACTTCCGCTGCGGCGCGACGACGGGCGCGGTGGAGAACGGCGCGTTTGTGCTGACGGCGGAAGAAGCCGCCGCATTGCGCGTGAAGGAAGGCGACAACGTGCGCGTGCTGACGTCTTATCCGCGCGCGAAGTGAACGAGAGAGAACATGGATATTTCTAACCAGTTGTATATCGGCGGTGATTGGCAGGACGGCAAGGGCGCCGCGTTTGCATCGCGCAATCCGGGCTCCGACGAGATCGTATGGCAAGGCCGGAGCGCATCGGCGCAAGACGTGGATCGCGCGGTATCGTCGGCGCGGCGCGCGTTCGCTTCCTGGTCCGCGCTGTCGTTCGATGAGCGTGTCGCGATCGCCAAACGCTTCGCGGCCCTGCTCAACGAAAACAAGGACGCGCTCGCGAGCGCGATCGGCCGCGAGACCGGCAAGCCGCTGTGGGAAGCGCGCACGGAAGTCGCATCGATGGCTGCCAAAGTCGATATTTCCGTGCAGGCGTATCACGAGCGAACCGGCGAAAAGCGCGCGCCGATGGCCGATGGCGTCGCGGTGCTACGGCATCGTCCGCATGGTGTCGTCGCCGTGTTCGGGCCATACAACTTTCCGGGCCACTTGCCGAACGGGCATATCGTGCCTGCGCTGATCGCCGGCAATACGGTCGTGTTCAAGCCATCGGAACTCGCGCCCGGCGTGGCGGCTGCGACGCTCGCGCTGTGGATTCAGGCTGGACTGCCGGCTGGCGTGCTCAATCTCGTGCAGGGCGAGAAGGATACGGGCGTCGCGCTCGCGAATCACCGGCAGATCGACGGGCTGTTCTTCACCGGCAGCTCCGACACGGGCACGCTGCTGCACAAGCAGTTCGGCGGGCGTCCCGAAATCGTGCTTGCGCTGGAGATGGGCGGCAACAATCCGCTCGTCGTCGCGAACGTCGAGGACGTCGATGCAGCCGTACATCACACGATCCAGTCGGCGTTTCTGTCGGCGGGGCAGCGCTGCACGTGCGCGCGCCGTCTCTTCGTTCCCGACGATGCCTTCGGCGAGCGCTTCATGCAGCGCTTCACCGAGGTGAGCGCCAACATCCGTGTCGGCAAGTTCGACGACGAACCGCAGCCGTACATGGGCGCCGTGATTTCGGCGCGTGCGGCGGCGCGCCTCGTCGATGCGCAGGCGCGCCTCATCGAAGCGGGCGCGAAGCCGGTGCTGGAAATGGTGCAGCGCGCGGCGAATCTCGGCTTCGTGTCGCCCGCGATCCTCGACGTGACGAACGCCCGCGACGTGCCCGACGAAGAGCACTTCGGCCCGATGGTGCAGGTGACGCGCTACCAGACCTTCGACGAAGCGATCGAGCGCGCGAACGATACCGCGTACGGCCTTTCCGCAGGCCTGCTCGCCGACGACGAAGCCGCATGGAAGCACTTCCAGCGCACGATCCGCGCGGGCATCGTCAACTGGAACCGGCCGACCAATGGCGCATCGTCGGCGGCGCCGTTCGGCGGCATCGGACGCTCGGGCAATCAGCGGCCGAGCGCGTATTACGCGGCGGACTACTGCTCCTATCCGATGGCATCGGTTGAAAGCGCGCAATTGCAGATGCCCGCGAGCGTGTCGCCGGGACTCACGTTTTAAGTACGGGAAATGACCATGCAGGCATCGAAAGCATACGAGGCGAACTTCGACGGGCTGGTCGGCCCGACGCACAACTACGCGGGACTTTCGTTCGGCAACGTCGCGTCGCGCAGCAATGAGAAGTCGGTGGCGAACCCGAAGGCCGCCGCGAAGCAGGGCTTGCGCAAGATGAAGCGGCTCGCGGATCTCGGCTTCCAGCAGGGCGTGCTGCCGCCGCTGGAACGCCCGTCGATCAGGCTGTTGCGCGATGTCGGCTTTTCGGGCGACGACGGGAGCGTGATCGCCCGCGCCGCGCGTGAAGCGCCCGAACTGCTCGCCGCGGCAAGCTCGGCATCGGCGATGTGGACCGCGAACGCTGCGACCGTGAGCCCGTCGGCGGACACGGAAGACGGCCGCGTGCATTTCACGCCCGCGAATCTCGCGGCCAAGCTACATCGCGCGATCGAGCATGGCGAAACACGCCGCTCGCTCGGCGCGATCTTCGCCGATGAGTCCCGCTTTCGCATCCATCACGCGCTGCCCGGCACGCCCGCACTCGGCGACGAAGGCGCGGCGAACCATACGCGCTTCGCTCGCGAGTACGGCGACAAGGGCGTCGAGTTTTTCGTGTATGGCAAGAGCGAGTACGGACAGGGTCCGCAGCCGCAGCGCTATCCCGCGCGTCAGACGCTCGAAGCGAGCCGCGCGGTCGCGCGCCTGCATGGCCTGTCCAATAGTGCAACCGTGTTTGCGCAGCAATCGCCCGACGTGATCGACGCGGGCGTTTTCCATAACGACGTGATCGCGGTCGGCAATCGCACGACGCTCTTTTGCCATGAGCGCGCGTTCGTCGATCAGCACAAGGTCTACGACGAACTGCGCGCGAAGCTCGAGGCGCTCGGCACGCCGTTTACCGCGCTCGAAGTGCCGGAAAGCGAAGTGAGCGTGGAGGACGCGGTCTCGTCGTATCTCTTCAACAGCCAGTTGCTGTCTGGCGCGGATGGCAGGCAGTTGCTCGTCGTGCCGCAGGAATGCCGCGAGAACGCGCGCGTGGCGGCTTATCTCGATTCGCTCGCGTCGCGCGTAACGCCCATCGACGAAGTGCTCGTCTTCGATTTGCGCGAAAGCATGAAGAACGGCGGCGGCCCGGCCTGCCTGCGTCTGCGTGTCGTGCTCAACGATGCCGAGCGCGCCGCGGTCAATGCGCGTGTATGGATGAACGACGCGCTCTTCACACAGCTCGATGCGTGGATCGACAGACACTATCGCGACCGTCTCGCGCCCGCCGATCTCGCCGATCCGACGCTGCTCGCCGAATCGCGCGCGGCACTCGACGAACTGACGACCATTCTCGGACTCGGTGCCGTCTATGACTTCCAGCGCTGATTCACCCTTGCTCGAAGACTTCCTTGCTTTCACGCTCGAAGGCAGGCGTCCCGCGGCGAACGTGGGAACCGCGCCTTCCGGCGTGCGCTGGACGTGGCAGGGTGAAGGGGTTTTATCGCTCGAACCCGGCCAGGAACCGACGCACAGCGTGCTCGTATCGGCGGGCATTCATGGCGATGAAACCGCGCCGATCGAGATGCTGTCTTCGCTCGTCGCGGATATCGCGCGTGGCCGGGCGCCGCTCGCCGCGCGCGTGCTGGTCGTGCTCGGTAACATCGGCGCGATGCGCGCGGGCGACCGGTATCTCGACGACGACCTCAATCGCCTGTTCAGCGGCCGTCATGCGCGTTTCGAAACGAGCCGCGAAGCGCCGCGCGCCGGCGAACTCGAACGCGCCGCACTGAACTTCTTCGATGCGACCGCGCATCCGAAGTGGCACATCGACATGCATACCGCGATCCGCGCATCGGTGTTCGAACAGTTCGCGTTGTTGCCGCACACGGGCGCGCCGCTCGCGCGCGCGATGTTCGACTGGCTGCGCGATGCGCGTCTGCAGGCCGTGCTTCTGCATCGCGAGAAGGGCAACACCTTCACGCATTTCACGGCCGAGCAGGCAGGCGCGCTCGCGTGCACGCTGGAGCTGGGCAAAGTGCGGCCGTTCGGCCAGAACGAGCTTGCGCGCTTCGCGGCATCGGATGCGGCGTTGCGTCGCCTGATCGCGGGCGAGGCGCCAACGGAGGATGCGCCGTTGCGCGTGTTTACGGTCGTCGCGCAGATCGACAAGCAGAGCGACCACTTCGTGCTGAATGTCGCGAGCGATGTGCCGAACTTCACCGCGTTCCCCGCAGGCACCGAGCTCGCGCACGATGGCGATTATCGCTATCGCGTGTCGCACGATGAAGAGCGCATCGTGTTTCCGAATCCGAAGGTGAAGCCCGGGCTTCGTGCCGGCCTGATGGTCGTCGACACGACCGATTCGACGCTCGCCTCTCTCGATTGAGTCAATCGGCTGCCGAATCGCTTACCGGGATTCGTCCGAAGCCCCCGGGATTCGTGCACGCTACAATCGCGCCCCGGTGTCGGATGCGAGTGGGGAATTTTGTGCCGCAATGCTTCATCGGATGTGCGAAGCCGCATCATGACACCCGTATCGAACCGCAATGGAAGGAGATGGAAGTTGAAAAAATCGCATCTGGTCGGTCGCAAGTTCGCCGCGTTCGCTGTGCTGGGCGCCACTATCGTCACGGGCATCGCCGCGTTGAACGCGCAAGCAGCCGATAACATGAAGGAACTGCGTTTCGGCGTCGAAGCGTCTTACGCGCCGTTCGAATCGAAGTCGCCGAGCGGCGAGCTGACGGGCTTCGATATCGACATCGGCAACGCGGTGTGCGCCAGGTTGAAGATGAAGTGCGTGTGGGTCGAGAACTCGTTCGACGGCCTCATTCCCGCATTGCAGGCGCGCAAGTTCGACGGCATCAATTCGGACATGACGATCACCGACAAGCGCAAGGTCGCCATCGACTTCACGGATCCGATCTACACGATCCCCAATCAGCTCATCGCGAAGAAGGGCAGCGCGATCCAGCCGACCGTCGATGGTCTGAAGGGCAAGCGCGTGGGCGTGCTGCAAGGTTCGATCCAGGAGACGTACGCGAAGGCGAAGTGGGCGCCGGCGGGCATCGATGTCGCGTCGTATCAGGCGCAGGACCAGATCTATGCGGATCTGGCGTCGGGTCGTCTGGATGCGGCGTTCCAGGATGCCGAAGCTGCGTCGAAGGGATTTCTGAAGCAGCCGCAGGGCGCGGGCTTCGCGTTCGCGGGACCTGCCGTGTCGGATGACAAGCTGCTGGGTTCCGGCGTGGGTTTCGGTGTGCGCAAGAACGATAAGGCGCTCAAGGAAGCGCTCAATCGCGCGTTGAAGGAATTGAAGGACGACGGGACGATCGAGCGCTTCGCGCAGAAGTATTTTGATGTGAAGGTCGTGCTCAAGTAAGGCGGCGTCGACGCTGTATGCAAGAAGCCCGCTCAGGGAATTCCGGAGCGGGCTTTTTGTTAGTCTGGCTGGCTCAAGAGCGCATAACCATATCGCGAATGGCACGGAAAATCGCTCAACTCGACGGCGCAATCACCACCGTACACGTCGTCCCCGCGCTCAGCAGCACCCCCTGCGGCACGTCATCGATATGCAAGCGCACCGGCACGCGCTGCGCGAGTCGCACCCAGTTGAACGTCGGGTTCACGTCCGCGAGGAGTTCGCGGCTTTGCGGATTGTCGCGGTCATAGATGCCGCGCGAAATGCTCTCCACATGTCCCTTCAACTCGCCGCCGCTCATCAGGCGAATCGACGCCTTGTCGCCGATGCGCACACGCGGCAGCTTCGTTTCCTCGAAATAGCCGTACACCCAGAACGAATGGCTGTCGACGATCGCAAGCTTGGCTGCGCCCGCCGTCGCGTAATCGCCGCGAAACACGTTCAGGTTCGTCACGTAACCATCGACCGGCGAGAACACCTTCGTGCGTTCGAGATTGAGCTTCGCGGCATCGAGCGCGGCCTGCGCCTGTTGCAACTGCGCTTGTGCGGTCGATGCGGTCTGCATCGCGTTTTCACGCGCTTCCTTCGACACGACCTGACTGTCCATATCGGCGCGGCGCGCGGCATCCGCACGGCGCATGCGCAATTCGGCCGCGCGCGCCGCAACGTTCGCCTGCGCCTGCTCGACCGCGATCTGATAGTGCGACGGATCGATCTCCATCAGGAGATCGCCTTTCTTCACGAGCTGGTTGTCGCGAACCGGCAACTGCACGACCGCGCCCGAGACATCCGGCGCGACATTGACGACATCCGCGCGCACGCGGCCATCGCGCGTCCACGGCTCATCCATGTAATGCACCCAGAGCACGCGCCCGATGATGAGCGCGACGGCGAAAATGGCGATCGTCAAAACGACGCCGATGATTTTCCGAAGAATCATGATGCAACTCTTTTTCAGCTTGTATGAAAAGTGATGCCGCTTACGCGTAAGCGACGAGCCCGAGCGTGCCGCAGATGCACACGAGCAGGCTTGCGCGAAAAAGCGCCGGATGCCAGACCACGCGATAGAGTCCGGTCAGCGCGAGCACGCGGTCGACGACCCACGTGATCATCGCGCCTGCGATGAAGAGCAGCAGGATCGTCGGCACATAGGCTTCGAGAATCGCGACGTTACGCGCAAACATGGAGCGCTCCTTCATGCGTGTGTTTCCCGGCAGGCGCAAACCGGGCGAACGGTGATTCGTGATCGAGCAGCGCGGTGCGGATGAAATGCAGATGACTCGCGATGCGCTCTAACCGATGTCTTTCCTCGCGCGGCCGCTCGGCCAGGACGAGCAGCGCCTGGATATCGGAGATCGCGCGTTCCGTGGCGGCGAGCGCGGCGTCGAAGCGCTTCGCCTGCGGTCGATCGAAGAGCCGCGCGACCGCATCGAGCGTCGCATCGACCGAGCCGCGCCCGATCGGTAAGTCCCCGGTTCCCCGCCGCAGGTCGATCACCGCATTGCCGAATTCGAGCACCGCGAAGAGCCATTGCAGCGCATCGCGTTGCAACTCCGGACGGCCGTTGGCGAGCGCGTTGATCTGGGAGAGCAGATCGCGCGTGCGGCTCTCGAAGTGCGTCGTGAGGGTCGCGAGACGTCCGCGGCGCGCGTTCACGACTTCGCGCCGCAAATCGCCGAGCAGCAGATGACGCAGCCACGGCGCATCGGTCGGCAGGAGCACGGCGAAGGCGATCGCGGCGACGATCATCGACAGCACGAGCGCGATCGCATCGTTCATGAAGCCGGTCGGATCGTAGTGGACCAGGTTGTCCGGCCCCGCGAGAAAGCAGAAGAAGATGCAATAGCCGATGCCCACGCCCGCGAGCGTGCGCCGCGTGCTCAGATACGCGCCGAGCAGCAGGGCGGGCGCGAGCGCGGCGCACATCATCGCGAAGCCGTCGATATGCGGAAACACGCCGAACACGACGATCATGCCGGCGACGGCCGCGAGCATCGTGCCGATGGCCATTTGCGCCGACATGAGCGTCGGGCGCGGCGAGGACGAGGCGAGCGCGCACACGGCCGCGGCGTTGAGCACCATCGTGCCGCCGCTCGGCCATGCGGTTTCGATCCAGAACGCGGAGAGGACGAACATCACGACCGCGCCGCGCAAGCCCGAGATGGCCGCCGCGAGCAGGTTGGTCTTCGGCACGTAGCGCGCGATCCAGCGCTCGCGTTCGTGCGAGGGCGATGTCAGCGACGCGTACGTGTCGGCATACGCGAGCATGTCGTCGACGAAGCGGTAGAGCAGTTCCGCCGCGGTATCGAACTCCAGTTGCGCGAACTCCGGATTCGTTTCGAGCGCGGCACGCGCCGCACGCACGCGCTTCGGCAGGGCGGCCTTGTATTCGCGTAACTGCGCGGCGGCGTGGGCGGCGTCGGCGGCGTTGCGCACCGGCTCGCCCGACAGTGAGAAGAGCGGCGGCACTTCGCGAAAGAACGGCTCGAGCGCGGCGATGGTCGTCGCCGACGCGTTCTCGCGCAGCCGGTTCATCAACTGATGCAGCGCATGAAAGCGCGTCGATGCGCTCATGAACTCGCTGTTCAGACGTGCGAGCCGCCCGCCGCGCATGCGCGATTCGGGGTTTTCGAACACGGCCACACTGCGCGCGGCCTCGAAGCCGACGATATCCGACACGAACGCGAGATTCGTCCGCTCGATCTGCGCGCGTTCCATCTTGCCCGCCAGCGCGCGGCACACATAATCGACGAACTGCGTGAAGCGCCGGCGCACCGTCGTGCGGACCTGCTCGCCCGCATGCTGCGGAAAGATGAGCGCGCTCACCGCGCCGGAGCACACGATGCCGAGCGTCACTTCGCCGACGCGCGTGAGCGCCGACAAATATGCGGCCTCCGGATGCTGCGCCGCCGGAATGCCGATCAGCGCGGCCGTGTAGCCCGCGAGCACGAAGCCGTACGAGCGAAAGTTGCGGTTGCGCGCCGCGCCCGCCGTGCAGATGCCGACCCAGAGCGCCGTCGCCGAAAGAAACAGCACCGGCTGCTGAGAGAACAGGCTGATGAAGACCATCATCACGACGAGGCCGACCATCGTCCCGCAGAAGCGATAGAAGCTCTTGGCGAGCACCATGCCGCTTTGCGGCTGCATCACGACGAACACGGTGGTCATCGCGGTGCGCGGCTGCTGCATGTCGAGGCGCATCGCGATCCACAGCGCCAAAAGCGCGGCGAGCACGGCCTTGAAGATGTAGACCCACGCGAGGCCGTCGGTGCGCGCCCAGTCGAGCACAGCCAGCTTGAGCGACGGTCGTTCGGTGAAAGTAGCGGGCGTCGACATGCTCAGTTCCGCGCCTTGCTGAACGGCCCGATGTGCTTCGACGGCGCGAGCGCGGTCTGTTCGGGCCCGTTCGACGGATCGTCGATGCCGCCGCCGAGCGCCGACGTGAGCGTCGCGTAAGAGGCGAGCCGTTGCGCGCGCACGCGCGCCTGGCCGTCCTGCGCCTTGAGCAACTGCGACTGTGCAACGAGCACGTTCAGGTAATCGGTGAGCCCGCGCTTGTAGCCTTCGTTCGCGAGATCGTAGTTCTTGCGCGCGGCGGCGACGGAGCGGCCGGACGCTTCGAGCTGCGTGTCGAGCGAATGCACGCGCACGACCTGATCGGCAATGTCCTTCAGCGCCGCGACGAGCGTCGCGTTGTAGTGATCGACGGCCTGATCGTACTGCGCCGATGCCGCACCGAGCTGCGCGCGCAGGCGTCCGCCTTCGAAGATCGGCAGCGAGATCGCCGGGCCGAAGCTGTAGCCCGACGCATCGCGCGTCAGGAAGCTGAGCAGCGCACCGCCCGCGAATGCCTGTGTCAGCGACGCGGCGAGATTGATGTTCGGGTAGAAACCGGCCTTCGCCACGTCGATGCCGCGCGCCTGCGCCGCGACCATCCAGCGCGCCGCGACGATATCGGGCCGATGCCCGACGAGCTCCGCCGGCAGCGCGGAGGGCAGGGGCAGCGGCGTCGCAAGCGACAACGCCGGACGCGTGAGCGCTTCACCCGCGCCCGGACCCTCGCCTGCGAGCGCGGCCAGTTGATTGCGCGCGAGCTGGATTTCTTCCTTGTAGACATCGACCTGACGCTCGTACTCGGGCAGGGGCGCTTCGGCCTGGCTCACTTCGAGCTGCGTGCCGAGGCCGCCCTTCAGACGCCGACGCGCGAGATCGGCGATGCGCTCCTGCTGCGCGAGCGTGTCCTCCGCGATATCGAGCAGCGCGAACGACTGCGAGAAGCCGATGTACGCGCGCACCACGTTCGTTTCGAGCTCGAGCTGCGCGGCGCGCGCATCGGCGGCCCGCACATGGGCGACGTCGAGCGCGCGTTCGGCGTTGTTGTCGTCGCGATGCCAGAGGTCGAGGTTGTAGGACAGCGAGAGGCCGGCAATGTTGTCCCAGGTCGTCGTGTCGGCGAACGGGCCGGGGCCGTAGAAATCGTTATTGGGCCAGTTCTTGCGGGAGACGCTCATCGCGCCGTCCACGTGCGGCAAGAGCTCGGAGCGCGCGACGCCCGCCTGTTGCTGCGCTTCGCGCACGCGTGCAGCGGCCATCGCGAGTGTGGGACTGCCGTGGGTCGCGCGTGAAATCCAGGCGTCGAGCTGCGGGTCGCGATAGGCGCGCCACCATTGATCGTCGGGCCACCGGGCGTCGGCATTGGCGGCGCGAATGGCGCTGCCGGCGTCGAGCGTGGATGCGTCCGTGAGCGAGTCTTGCGGCGCGATCCTGCCCGTGCTCGCGCACCCGGCAATTGTTAATATGGCTGTAAGAACGGCGGCGCAACCAGCGCTTCTGAAGACTCGCCCTCCCACGATTCACTCCCGAATTGGAATTAGATTCAAGGAAGTGATTATATTTTTGCGTGGATTGTCGAATAACCCGTAAGGATGCAAAGCATTTTTACGATGGATGTCATAATCGTTGTTGCCTGACGTGCAACAATTCGACCCACGAACAGTTCTTGAAGACGGAAAAGCGCCATGGACACGCTCCAGAACATGCGCGTATTTGTGCGGGTCGTCGAAGCGGGCAGCTTCACCGCGGCCGCGCAGCATCTCAATACGACGACGGCCTACGCTTCGCGGGCCGTATCGGACCTCGAAGCGCACCTGCGCGCGCGCTTGCTGAATCGCACGACGCGGCGCATCGCGCTCACCGAAGCCGGAGAGCGCTATCTGCAACGCTGCGAGCAGATCCTGGCCTATGTCGATCAGGCGGAAGCCGAGGCCGGCGACGCCCACGCGCGTCCCTCGGGCAAGCTCAAGGTTCATTCGATGACGAGCTTCGGCCAGCACTACATCGTGCCGATGATCTCGCGCTATCAGCAGCGCCATCCTTCCGTGCAGGTCGATCTGACGCTCGCGCAGCGCGTGCCGGATTTGCTCGACGAAGGCTACGACGTGTCCGTCGTGCTCGCGTCCGATCTGCCGGACTCCGGACTCGTGTCGGCGCGGCTCGGCTCGGTGTTCAGCATCGCGTGCGCTTCGCCGGCTTATATCGAGCAGCACGGCGCCCCGCACGTGCTCTCCGATCTCGTGCGCCATACCTGCCTGCATCTGATGACGCCGGTGTTTCCGCCGGATCGCTGGGTGTTCGACGGCCCGAACGGGCAGGAAACGGTGAGTCTCGGCCCGTCGACGTTCACGGTGAACGTCGCGGAGGCGATGGTCGTGGCGATCCGCGAGAGCATGGGCATCGGCGTGCTGCCGACTTCGTCCGCGCTTCCCGGCCTGCGCGCGGGCACGCTCGTGCGCGTGTTGCCGCAATACACGATGCAGGAGCTGAACGTATACGCGCTTTATCCGTCGCGCCAGTATCTCGACGCGAAGATCCGCACGTGGGTTGAGTTCCTGCGCGAGGCGCTGCCCGACACGCTCGCCGCGGACACCGAGTCGTTGAAGGAATTCGTCGTCGCCTGAAGCGGTGCGCGGTCAGTTACCAAAAAGTCCGGAGCGCAACACTTGCTTACGCACGATGTGCCCGCAGCTTGATACTTTCTGCACTGGTTCCACCGCATTTCTACCGGGATAAATCACATGAGTACGCCACTTCTGCTCGCACTCGCCGCGCTTCTGGTGTTGATCGCCGTTCCGGCGTCGCGCGATCTCTTCAACGCCACGCGCGCCCAGTCGGAGCGCAACGCGAAGCGGCGCCTCGTTCCGGTGCGCATCGACGACGATCGGGAGGCGCTTGCGCGGCGCATGCGCGACCCTCACGATCGCTGATCTTCGCGGGACGGTGGTCAGAGCTGCGTTTCGAGCGGCTCGATGAGTCGCGGCTCGTCGTTCGTTGCGCGATTGACGTCGCTCGAAACGCGATGCCACACGAAGTGCGACGCCGACACGCCGTCCGCCTTGACGAGCGCCGCGAGATCCTCGAGTGATGCGCCGGGATCGAGCCAGCGTCGCGCGACGGCGGGCGAAAACACGAGCGGACGGCGGTCGTGCACATCGATCAGGCCTTCGTCCGCCGCCGCCGTCACGATGACGAAGCCCGCGCCGGGGGCCGCGGCGTCCTCGTCGCGCGTGATGCTGGTGAGCGCCGCGAGGTACATCGGCTCGCCGTCGGCGCGCTGGATGAAATACGGTTGCTTGAAGGGCTTCGTCGCCGGATCTGTCGGACGCGGCTCGATGCGCCATTCGAACCAGCCATCGGCCGGCACGAGAATGCGCGCCTTCCTCCATAAATGCTTGTAATACGCGCTCGTCGCGGCGGTTTCGACGCGCGCGTTGATGGTCTGCGGCAGCTTCTTCTGTATGGCCCACGGCGGGCAGTAGCCCCAATGAACCGCGCGGATGGTTTCGTCGGGATAGATGGCGAGCGGATGCGTGCCCGGTGCGAGGTTATAGCCCGGACGCCTGTCGGCGGCGTCCACGAGGACGAACGGATTTTTCAGATGCAGGCGTTGCGCGTAATGCATCGGCAGTCGGTACTGGCTGATTCGGCCGCACATGGCGTTCCTCCGCAAAGTCCAACACGGTTTCCGTGCTTCTGACGCGTTGCTGCGCTAGATCTCGACGACCTTGTCCCACGCGAACTCGGGATTCTCCCATTGCTGGCGGCGGCGGTGGAAATAGCCGCGCGGATTGCACACGACGCGCGTGCCCTCGACGACGTAATCGAACGATGTATGCGTATGACCGTGAATCCACAGCGATGCGGGCGCACGCGCGAGCGATGGCAGATGATTGACGAAGCCCGCCGATACGAGATCTTCCGCGTAGCGCCGCGCGAGGCTTTCGCGCATCGGCGCGTGGTGCGTGACGACGATCGTCTGGCCCGCGAACGGCTTCGCGAGTTCGCCTTCGAGCCAGGCGCGAGCCTGTTCGTGCAGGGCGAGGGAATCGTCGGGTGTGAACTCGCGGGGCTCGCCGTCGGGCTCGGGCCATGCGAGCTGGATCAGGCCTTTGTAATCGAGCATGACCTTCGTGCACGCCTCTTTGGCGTTTTCGATCTCCGCGTCACTGGATCCGAACAGCGCGAAGTCCGTCCAGAGCGTCGTGCCGAGCACACGCCATGCCCCACGGCGATCCACCAGCGACGCATTGTTCAGATAGTGCACGTTGTCGACGCTGCGCGCGGCGTCCTGCATCGCTGCTTCCATCGCGCCGAACTCGGCGTCGTAGTACTCGTGGTTACCGGGCACGTAGATGACGGGCACATCGGAACCGAAATTTTCCGCGGCCCAGCGCAAGCCTTCGGCGTGATTGTGGATATCGCCCGCCAGCACGACGAGATCGGCCTCGGCGTAGGGGATCGCCAGCGGCTCGTCGCATTCGAGATGCAGATCGGATAGCACGCGAATCTTCATGCGATGTTCTCCTTCGCGGACGACGCGCGCGAGCGCACGACCTTGCCGGGATTCATCAGGTTGTCCGGATCGAGCGCGGCCTTGATCGTCTGCATGAGGCGCACTTCGACCGGCGACTTGTAGTGCATCGCTTCATCGACTTTCAACTGCCCGAGACCGTGCTCGGCGCTGATGCTGCCGCGATGCCTGTGCACCTGGTCGTACACGAGCGCGTTGATCGGCGTCTGGAACTCGTCGAGGAACTGTTTCGCATCGACGCCTTCGGGCGCCTGCACGTTGTAGTGCAGATTGCCGTCCCCGAGATGGCCGAACGTCACCATGCGCACGCCGGGCACCGTGTCCGCGATGATCGCATCGGTTTCGTCGATGAAGCGGCCGATGCTCGAAATGGGCACGGCAATGTCATGCTTGATGTTCAGGCCTTCCTCCGCCTGCGCGAGCGGAATATGCTCGCGCAAGCTCCAGAAGGCCTGCGACTGCGCGAGACTCTCCGCGACGACGGCGTTCTCCACGATGCCCTTTTCGAGCGCTTCTTCCATCAGCCGCTCGAAAAGGGCGCGCGCGTGCGCATCGCTTTCGCTGTCGGAGAGTTCGAGCAGGACGGTCTGCCCGTGCGGCTCGTCGAACGGATAGCGCAGTTGCGGGAAATGCTTGCCGACGAGGCGCATCGAGAAGTCGGACATGAGCTCGAAGCCTGTCAGCAGCGCGCCCGCGTGGTGTAGCGCCAGCGAGAGGAAATCGAGCGCGGCGTGCGGCGTCGCAAGTCCGGCCAGCGCCGTGACCCTGGCGACCGGCGCCGGATGCAGCTTCATGACCGCCGCCGTGATGATGCCGAGCGTGCCTTCCGCGCCGATGTAGAGATCGCGCAGATCGTAGCCGGTGTTGTCCTTGCGCAGTCCGCGCAGGCCGTCCCAGATTTCGCCTTGAGGCGTCACGACTTCGAGTCCGAGGCACAGCTCGCGCGTGTTGCCGTAGCGCAGCACGCCGGTGCCGCCCGCGTTCGTGGAGAGATTGCCGCCGATCGTGCAACTGCCTTCGGCGGCGAGACTCAAGGGGAAGAGCCGTTGCGCGCTTTGGGCGTGCGCCTGAATTTCGGCGAGCACGACGCCCGCTTCGACGGTCATCGTGTTGTTGTGCGGATCGACGTTGCGAATGCGATTAAGCCGCTTCAGGCTCAGGACCGCTTGCGCGCCGCTCGCATCGGGCGTTGCACCGCCGACGAGACCGGTGTTGCCGCCCTGCGGCACGATCGCGATGCGATGCTCGCGTGCGAGCCGCACGACTGCCGCGACCTGCATCGTGTCGGCGGGCAGCAGCACGGCGCATGCACTGCCGCGATAGCGCTTGCGCCAGTCGACGAGGTAGGGCTCGGTATCGTGGGCGTCGGTGAGGACGTGCGGCGTGCCGAGAACGTCGGCGCAGGCGGCGATGAAAGCTTCAGTTGCGGTCATGTCAGATGAGCAAGGAATCCGATGGAGCGTAGTGCACAGTATCGCGCAGTGATGCGGCGCGCCACCCTCGTCCGAATGGCATAGGCACGCGCGTCGGCACGCGTTTCGTGCTAAAAAGCATCACGTCCTGGCGATGCAGACTTCAGAAAAGCGGCTGGATCAGCTTTTTTTCGAACGTGCGTTCAACCGGGCCGCGTGTTTGAAAGGCGCGACGTAAGCGAGCGCGCAAACGAAGAAGGCAAGGGCGAAGAGCGCTTCGAGCCAGGCGAGCGAAGCGGACAGACCCGCGTCGGTCATGCCGCGCACGACGCCTTCGGCCAGATAAAGAAGTACGAGCATCGACGCCCATTGCAGCGTGTAGACGTTCTTGCGCGCGACGCCCGGCAGCGCGCACGCCAGCGGCAGCCCCTTCAACGCGAGCGCCCACGCGCCGGGCCGCAGCGGTGCGAGCCAGAGTTCCCAGGCGAGCGCGAGCGCAATGAGCGCCACGAGGCTCGCGAGCGCGGCCAGTGCGAACGCGGCGTTCGATCGCGGATTCGCGGCGGCGGGTGCGTTCAGCGGCAAGTTCATGCCGAGCGAGCGCCGCGCACGAGATTGAGCGCGGTGCGCGCAAGCCGGGCGCCGAGCGCGATGGCCAGCGCCTTCTCGTCGGCGGAAATGCCGTGGAGCTGGTTTTCGTCGCTGCCCGCGCGCGCGTGATGCGACGCGCCGTAGGGCGTGCCGCCGCTTTGCGTCGTGGTCAGCCGCGACTCGGTGTACGGGATGCCGACGATCAACATGCCGTGGTGCAAGAGCGGCAGCATCATCGAGAGCAGCGTGCTTTCCTGACCGCCGTGCAGACTCCCGGTCGACGTGAAGACGCTCGCGGGCTTGCCCGCCAGCGCGCCGGAAAGCCACTGCGGCGTCGTGCCGTCGAGGAAGTATTTGAGCGGCGCGGCCATGTTGCCGAAGCGCGTCGGCGAGCCGAGCGCGAGGCCCGCGCATTCTTCGAGATCGCGCAGCTCGGCGTAAGGCGGGCCGTCGGCGGGAATGTCGGGGTGGGTGGCTTCGCAGACGGCGGAGACCGGCGCAACCGTGCGCACACGGGCTTGCATGCCGGGCACGCTGTCGACGCCTTGGGCAATCGCGAGCGCAAGCTCGCGGGTCGCGCCGTGGCGGCTGTAATAGAGCACGAGGATGTCGTTCATAAGGCTTTTTTAGTGAACGGCTATTATAGGTATTGGGTGATTTTCGTGGCGAGACGCGGCTTTGCGCAGGCGCTTCGCCATGACGGGAGAATGCGTTTGCAGCACGTTTCCATCGATCTCGCGGCGGTCAAGCGGCTCGCCAGCTTCGTCGCGCGACGCATCGGCGAAGATCGCGTCGCGCAAGTGGCGGGCAGCCTCACGTTCACGAGCGTGCTGTCGCTCGTACCGCTCGCCACCGTCGCCTTCGCGCTCTTCACTGCGTTCCCGATCTTCGGTTCGTTCCAGGCGTCGCTGCAGGATTTCCTTGCGGTGCATCTGATGCCGCCGCAGATCAACGATCAGATCTTCAAGTATCTGAACCAGTTCGCGTCCAAGGCCAAGGGGCTCACGACCGTCGGCATGATCATCCTGTTCGTGACCTCCGTCATGACGATGATGACGGTCGAGTCCGCGTTCAACGTGATCTGGCGCGTGAAGAAGGCGCGTCCGATCGCGCAACGCGTGCTCGTCTATTGGTCGATCATCACGCTCGGGCCGATTCTCTTCGGCTGCAGCCTGTCCATCTCGTCCTACGTGTTTGCGCATTCGGTCGCGTTCGCGGGCTCGCACAACCTGATGCCGCCGATCGTCGAATGGGCGCTGACGGGCCTCTCGCTGCCGGTCACGGCGCTCGCCTTCACGATCATTTACGTCTACATGCCGAACTGCAAGGTGGAGTGGCGCGATGCGATCGTCGGCGGATTGATCGCGGCGGTCGCTTTCGAACTCGGCAAGCGCGGCTTCGGCTATTACGTGCGGCGCATTCCGACCTATACCGCTGTCTATGGCGCATTCGCCGCGCTGCCGGTGTTCCTGCTGTGGGTCTATCTGTGCTGGATGTTCGCGCTCATCGGCGCGATGGTCACGTCCGCGCTGCCCGCCATTCGCACGGGCCAGTATCATCGGCGTGATTTTCCGGGCAGCGATCTGCTCGACGCACTCGAAATCCTCGCGCGGCTCGTCGAGGCGCGCGACGAAGGCAAACCAGGCCACACCGCATTGCAGCTTTCCAGCATGGCGCGCTGCGATCTGGATACGTCGACGCGCCTGATCGCACGGCTCGACGCGCTCGGCTGGATCGGCCGGCTGGAGGATTCGCGCATGCCGCGCTACATCCTCATCGCCAATCCGAGTCAGATCACGGTGACGATGCTCTTCGAGCAGTTCGTGATCGACCGCGCCGAGCTGGAATATCAACTGAAGCTGGACGCGGCGCAGGTCGATTGCGCCGCGCTCATGAACGCGCTGGAGAACGAAAAGCTGGAGATCACGCTCGGCTCGCTAATCGCCGCGCGGGTGTCCGCGCTCACGAATCCGCGCCTGCGCGAGGCGCCGCGCTCGTCGATGCCGGAGCAGCCCGCCTGAGCGAATGCCGGCGTTTGTCGCGCGCGGATCAAAGCGAGATCTTGCCGACGCAGATGTCCTTGAACATCACCCAGTCGCCCATCAGGCTGTAGACCGGATGGCGAAACGTCGCGGGGCGGTTCTTCTCGAAAAAGAAATGGCCGATCCACGCGAAGCCGTAGCCGCAGACGACGGCCGCGGGCAGCCAGAGCCAGTCGCCGGTCGCGACCGCCATCGCGACGCAGCCGATCACGCCGAGTGAGCCGATGAAATGCAGCCTGCGCGAGACCAGGTTCCGGTGTTCGTCGAGGTAATAGGGATAGAACTCGGCGAAATTCGCGAAATGTTCACCGTGTGCGGTGTGCGCCATGGCGGCCTCCCTGATGATGCAGCCGGTGTCGCGCAGGCGGTGTGCGCCTGTCTGACGATTGGCCGGCAAGAATCATTCTGCGACTGCGGCGCGCGCCATGCAAGCGGCCGCAGCGAGCATGCGCGGTCCGCCGCACGCGCGGTTCAGCCGGCCTTCGTGTCCGTTTTGAGGCAGGCGAGTGCGAACGCGAACAATGTGTCGAGCGTCGCGTCGGGCTGCTCGGACATCAGCGCGTGCCCGGCGTCGAGTTC
>Ga0105251_10000437_pt1 | contig 40388 bp, 36 predicted proteins | sample KBSS64metaG_FD_80424 | JGI IMG/M metagenome (GOLD analysis project Ga0105251, IMG submission 80424) | Switchgrass rhizosphere microbial communities from Kellogg Biological Station, Michigan, USA - KBS S6-4 metaG | ecosystem: Host-associated > Plants > Roots > Rhizosphere > Soil | place...
CAAGCAGATCATCTGCGCCGCCATGCGCAAGCTGCTGCATATCGCCTACGGCGTGCTCAAATCACGCACGCCCTTCGACCCTCATAAGGCCCTTGCCTGGTAGAGCGGAAGACGGTATCTACAAAAGCGGAACCACGGCGTCCGCACGCCGCGTCCGCCGCCGCGCGGCTAGAATCGGCGGATGACCGAATTCATTCCTCCCGGCAGCCGCTTCCTCGCCCTGCCCTCGCCGTTCCCGATGAAGCGCGGCGGCCAACTGCATGGCGCACGGGTCGCCTACGAGACCTGGGGCACGCTGTCGGCCGAACGCGACAACGCGATCCTGATCGTCACCGGGCTGTCGCCCGACGCGCATGCCGCGGCCAACGACGACGACCCCGCGCCGGGCTGGTGGGAAGCCATGCTCGGTCCCGGCAAGCCGATCGACACGCAGCGCTGGTTCGTGGTCTGCGTGAACTCGCTGGGCAGTTGCAAGGGCTCCACCGGTCCGGCCTCGCCGCATCCGGACGACGGCCAGCCGTATCGCCTGCGCTTCCCGGAGCTCTCGGTCGAGGACGGCGCCGACGCCGCCGCGCAGGTGGTGCGGGCGCTGGGCATCGCGCAACTGGCCTGCGTGATCGGCAACTCGATGGGCGGCATGACCGCGCTGGCGTTGCTGCACCGGCACCCTGGCCTGGCGCGCAGCCACGTCAACATTTCCGGCAGCGCGCAGGCGCTGCCGTTCTCGATCGCGATCCGCTCGCTGCAGCGCGAGGCGATCCGCCTGGACCCGAACTGGAACGGCGGCGACTACGACGAGGCGACCTACCCCGAGTCCGGCATGCGCATGGCGCGCAAGCTGGGCGTCATCACCTACCGCTCGGCGCTGGAATGGGATGGCCGCTTCGGCCGCGTGCGGCTGGATTCGGACCAGGCCGACGACGATCCGTTCGGCCTGGAATTCCAGGTCGAGAGCTACCTCGAAGGCCACGCGCGGCGCTTCGTGCGGCGCTTCGATCCGAACTGCTATCTGTACCTGAGCCGCTCGATGGACTGGTTCGACCTGGCCGAATACGCCGGCGGCGACGTGCTCGCCGGCATCGCCACGATCCGCGTCGACCGCGCGCTGGCGATCGGCGCCAACACCGACATCCTGTTCCCGGTGCAGCAGCAGGAACAGATCGCCGACGGCCTGCGCGCCGGCGGCGCGCAAGCGCATTTCATCGGCCTGGACTCGCCGCAGGGACACGACGCGTTCCTGGTGGATTTCGCGCGGTTCGGACCGGCGGTGCGGGAGTTTCTGGACGCGTTGTAGTGGCCGAGCGCCTTGCCGACCATCGGTGAGAGTGGAGGATTCGCCCCTCCCCCCGCCGCGACGGAAGGGAGCCTCCAGCGAACGATGGAAGACCCATGTAGGAGCGGCTTCAGCCGCGACAGATAGCATCCGCAATCATGGTGCTGCGGGCGCCGGTGTCGCGGCTGAAGCCGCTCCTACAAAGACGACGACGAGCCTCTCTCGCAGCAGCGGAGCGGATACTTGGAGACGCTCTGAAGCCGCTGCCATCACAAGGGCTTCCGGGCGCTGCTGATCGCGCACGACATCCACCTCCTGCCGCCATCACCAGCCATCGCACGGTCGCAGCCTGCCGCCAGCCTGCTGTGGGAGGGACTTCGGTCCCGACCGCAGGCCACCTCGGACAGCCGCCGCGGCCCTCGGTCGTGGCGACACTACGGCTCGACCCGAAGCCGCCCCTCCTGCAACCGATAGCGCACATGCACCACGCCGTCGGGCAGCGTGTCGTGGCTGATCAGCAACAGGCTGCGCTGGCCCATTGCCTGCGCCAGATCGCGCAGCAGGGCTTGCGCGGTATCCACGTCCAGGCCTTCGGTGGGTTCGTCCAGCACCAGCAGCGGGGCCTCGCGCAGCAGCGCGCGGGCCAGCGCCAGGCGCCGCGCCTGGCCGGCGGACATGGTCGCGCCGTTCTCGCCCAGCCACGCATCCAGCCCGCCGACTTCGTGCAGCCAGCCATCCAGGCGCACGTCGGCGAGCACGCGCTGCAGCGTGGCATCGTCGGCCTCGGGCGCACCCAGGCGCAGGTTGTCGCGCACGCTGCCGGCGAACACCGGCGCGCCCTGCGGCAGCCAGGCGAGACGCCGGTGCCACTGCGCCTGGGCCAGTTCGCGCAGATCCACGCCGGCGAAACGGATGCTGCCTTGCTGCGGATCCCACAGCCGCAGCAGCAATGCCGACAGGGTGGTCTTGCCGCTGCCGCTGTCGCCGCCGATGGCCACGCGCTCGCCCGGCGCGATACGCAGGTCGACGCCGTCGAGCACACGCCGCGTCTCGCCGGGCCAGGCGAAGACCACGCCGTCGAAACGCACTTCGCCGGCGGCAGGCACCGGCTGCGGCCGGGCGACGTCGGCCACCGGCGCGTCCTGCCCGGCGATCGCCTGCAAGCGCTGCGCGGCGACACGGCCGGACTGCAGCGCCTGCCAGGCCAGGCCGGCGCCGGCCCAGACTTCGAGCAGGGCCACGGTCAGGAAGATCAGCCCGGCCGCCTGCGCGGCGCCGATCAGATCGGCGCGCGCCGCGCCCAGCGCCAGCCACAGCATCGCCAGCAGGCCGAGCGCGGCGCACAGCGCGTGCAGCGCATTGCCGCCGATCAGGCGTTGCCGCTGCTGCCGGTCCTGCGCGCGCAGGTCCTGCGCGCTGGCGTCCACGCGCACGATCCAGGCGGCCTGCGCGTCGAGCGCGGCCAGGTCGGCGGCGCCCTCCAGGCCTTCGTAGGCCAAGGTGCGCAGCGTCTCGCGCTGCTGCGCACGGCGCTGCTCGCGACGGCGGCCGCCACGCGCGACCACCCACGGCACCCCGGCACCGACGCCCAGCGCCAGTCCCGCCAGCACCAGCGCCGCCGGCCAGTAGATCGCCGCCGCCGCGGCGACGCCGGCGACGCCGACGCCAAGCAGCGCCGCCAACGGCCCCAGCGCGCGCACCACCAGCCCGTCGACCTCGCCGATGTCGGACATCAGCCGCGCCAGCAGTTCGCCGGTGCGGCTGGCGCCGAGCCTGGCCGGCGCCAGCGGCAGCGCGCGGCGGAAGAACCACACGCGCAGGTCGCGGGCGATGCGCAAGGTGGCGTCGTGGCCGACCAGCTTCTCGCCGTAGCGCGAGGCGATGCGCGCGAAGGTCAGCGCGCGGATGCCGGCCGACGGCGAGAAGAAGTTGAAGCCGCTGCCCATGCCGACCGCGCCGGCCAGCGCCGCGGCGGTCAGGAAGCCGCCGGACAGGCCGAGCAGGCCGACGCCGGCCAGCATCGTGCACAGCAGCAGCAACGCGGTCAGCAGCAGGCGGCCGTGGTGGCGACGGAACACCCCGCGCAGGTCGTCGCGCACCGGGCCGCTCACGGCGCCACTCCCGCCGCGTCGCCGGCCAGCGCGCGCGCCGGCAGGCGCAGCACGCTGTCGGCCCAGCGCATCGCCGCCTCGCTATGGGTGGCGACGATCACGCTGCGGCCCTGGCTGAAGGCGGCCAGCGTGCGCAGCAGTTCGGCTTCGGTGTCCGGATCGAGGAAGGCGGTCGGTTCGTCGAGCAGCAACAGTTCCGGCTCGCGCAGCAGCAACCGCGCCAGGCCGATACGCCGCGCCTCGCCGCCGGACAGGCCGAAGCCGCGTTCGCCGACCACGGTCTCCAGGCCCAGCGGCAGGCGCGCGGCGAAGCGCATCACCTGCGCGGCCTCGGCCGCGGCCTGCAGCCGCGCGGCGCTGGCCTGCGGATCGGCCAGGCGCAGGTTGTCGGCGATGCTGCCGTGGAACAGGTAGGGACGCTGCCCGGCATAGCCCACGCGCAGCCCGGGGCGGAGCTGCAGGCTGCCGGCACGCGGTGCCAGCCAGCCGGTCAGCGCTTCCAGCAAGGTGCTCTTGCCGCTGCCGCTGGGGCCGACCAGGGCCAGGCGCTGGCCGGGCCGCAATTCGAATGACAGATCGCGCACTGCATCGCATCGCGCGCCTTGCGGCCGCAACACCAGGCCGGTGGCACGCACCAGCGGTTGTGCTGGCGCTGGCTCGACCGCCGGCGCGAAAGCCGACGTCGCGGCGGGCATCGCCGCGGCAGCAGCCTCCGTCGCTGGCGCATCCGCATGCGCCGCGTGCGGCGAAGGCGAAACCTCGCCGGTATGGGGCAACGGCGCAGGCAATGCCGCTCCCGTCGCCTCGGGCAGCGCATCGAGCAGGCGCTCGACCTCGGCCGCCGCCGCCAGCGCATTGGCGCGGTCGTGGTAATGCGCGGCCAGGCGCCGCAGCGGCGCATAGAACTCGGGCGCCAGCAGCAGGCAGAACACGCCCACGCCCAGCGTCGGCACCGCCGCGTGCAGCGAAATCATGCCCAGGTAGCTCAGGCCCAGGTACATCGCCACCATCGCCACGCTGACCGAGGCGAAGAACTCGAGCACGGTCGAGGACAGGAAGGCGATGCGCAGCACTTTCAGCGTGCGCTCGCGCACGCCCTCGGCGGCGTCGGCGATGCCCTGCAGTTCGTCCTCGCCGCGGCCGTACAGGCGCAGCAGGCCCAGTCCCTTGAGCCGGTCGGCGAAATGCCCGCCCATCCGCGCCAGCGCGCGCAGCTGGCGGCGCCCGGCGGCCTCGGCGCCCCACCCCACCAGCATCATGAAGATCGGCACCAGCGGCGCGGTGCACAGCAGCAGCAGGCCCACCACCCAGTCGCTCCAGCCCACCGCGAGCAGGATCAGCAGCGGCACCACGCTCACTTCCAGCCGCGCCGGCTGGTAGCCGGCGTAGTAGCCGTCCAGCGCGTCGCCGTGCGCCAGCAGCAGTTCGCCCAGCTCGCCGTTGCGCTGCCCGCGCAGCCACAGCGGACCGCGTTGCAGCAGGTGCCGGTACACACGGCGGCGCAGTTCGAACTTGGCGGCATCGGCGACGTCGCCGGCGGCGCGCTGGGCGCAGGCGCCTAGCAGCGCGCGCAGCGCCAGCATCAGCGCCAGCAGGCCGAAGGCGGGCAGCGTCTGCGCCAGCTCGCGGCGCTCCACCAGCAGCGCCTGCAACAGCCAGGCGATGGCGCCGGCCTGCACGATCAGCAGCGCCCCGGACAGGCTGATCGCCAGCGCCGCCAGCCGCTGCCGCCCGCGCGCCGCGGCGGCCAGCGCGGCCAGCCAGCGCAGGCGCGAGCGCCGCAGGTGCGGCGGTTCGGCGGGCGATGCGGCGGACGGCTCGGCGGGATCGGTCAAAACGGGCTCGGCACGGCGAACGGGCCGCCATTGTAAGTCGGCATCCCGGTCGGAACCGCCGCGTGCCGCCACGATGCCGGCGCGGGCCGCGGCGAACATTGATTTGGATCAAGGCCGGCGCGGCGGGGAAAGCGGAACATCGCCCTCAACCTACCGCCACCCGGCCCCACAGATGCGCATTTTCCACGAGGTAGCACAGCCATGATCGACACCACTGTCGTAGAGCTGTCGCGGCTGCAGTTCGCCATGACCGCGATGTACCACTTCCTGTTCGTTCCCCTCACGCTCGGCCTGTCCTTCATGATCGCGATCATGGAGAGCGTGTACGTCATGACCCGCAAGGAGGTGTGGCGGCGCATGGCGCTGTTCTGGGGCGTGCTGTTCGGCATCAACTTCGCGATGGGCGTGGCCACCGGCATCGTGATGGAATTCCAGTTCGGCATGAACTGGTCCTACTACAGCCACTACGTCGGCGACATCTTCGGTGCGCCGCTGGCGATCGAGGGGCTGATGGCGTTCTTCCTGGAAGCCACCTTCATCGGCCTGTTCTTCTTCGGCTGGAACAAGCTCTCCCCGGTCAAGCACCTGATGGTGACCTGGCTGATGGCGCTGGGCACCAACCTGTCGGCGGTGTGGATCCTGATCGCCAACGGCTGGATGCAGAACCCGACCGGCGCGGTGTTCAACCCGGACACGATGCGCATGGAAGTCGTGGACTTCATGGCGGTGGTGTTCAACCCGGTGGCGCAGGCCAAGTTCGTGCACACGGTCAGCGCCGGCTACGTGACCGGCGCGGTGTTCGTGATGTCGATCAGCGCGCTGTTCCTGCTGCGCGGCAAGCACCGCGACATCGCGCGCCGCTCGTTCGCGGTCGCCGCCGCGTTCGGCCTGGCGTCCTCGCTGTCGGTGGTGGTGCTGGGCGACGAGAGCGGCTATGCCGCCAACGAACACCAGAAGATGAAGCTGGCCGCGATCGAGGCGATGTGGGAGACCGAACAGGCGCCGGCCGACTTCACCGCCTTCGGCATCCCCAACCAGGCCACCGGCAAGAACGACTACGCGATCAAGGTGCCGTACCTGATGGGCCTGGTCGCCACGCGCTCGCTGAACACGCCGATTCCCGGCATCCTGGAACTGGTCAAGCGCGCCGAACACCGCATCCGCGGCGGCCAGATCGCCTACGGCGCGCTGCAACGGCTCAAGGCCAACCGCAACGACGTGGAGGCGCGCGAGGTCTTCGACCGCCACTGGCAGGACCTGGGCCACGGCCTGCTGCTCAAGCGCTATCGCGACGACATCCTCAACGCCACCCCGGAAGAGATCTCCAAGGCGGCGCTGGACACCGTGCCGCGCGTGCTGCCGCTGTTCTGGACGTTCCGGGTCATGGCCGGGCTGGGCTTCTACCTGATCGCCTTCTTCGCCGCCGCGATGTGGTTCTCGTGCAAGCACAACTTCGAGCACAAGCGCTGGTTCCTGAAGCTGGCGGTGTGGACCCTGCCGGCGCCGTGGATCGCGATCGAATGCGGCTGGTTCGTCGCCGAGTACGGCCGCCAGCCGTGGGCGGTGGAAGGGGTGCTGCCGACGTTCTACGCCGCCTCCGGCCTGGCCCTGCACGAGATCCTGATCACCCTGGCCGGCTTCGTGGCGATCTACACCGTGCTGCTGGTCATCGAGATCAAGCTGATGCTCAAGGCGATCCGCAAGGGTCCCGACGACCTGCCGGCGCTGCTGCAGCCGACCCCGCGCCCCGCCGCGCCCCTTGCCGCCAACGCGGCCGCCGGCCAACTCTGATCCCGGCAGGAGAATGACGATGGACTTCATTGCATTGGACTACACCACGCTGCGCGTGATCTGGTGGCTGCTGCTGGGCATCCTGCTGATCGGCTTCGCGGTCATGGACGGATTCGACCTGGGCGTCGGCGCGCTGCTGCCGTTCGTGGCGAAGAACGACGCCGAACGCCGGCTGGTGGTCAACACCATCGGCCCGGTCTGGGAAGGCAACCAGGTCTGGCTGGTGCTCGGCGGCGGCGCCATCTTCGCCGCCTGGCCGCCGCTGTACGCGGTCAGCTTCTCCGGCTTCTACCTGGCCATGTTCGTGATCCTGTTCGCGCTGATCCTGCGCCCGGTCGGGTTCAAGTTCCGCGGCAAGCTGCCCAGCCAGCGCTGGCGCAACGGCTGGGACTGGGCGCTGTTCATCGGCGGCTTCATCCCGGCGCTGATCATGGGCGTGGCGGTGGGCAACGTGCTGCTGGGCGTGCCGTTCCACTTCGACGACACCCTGCGGGTGTTCTACACCGGCACGTTCTTCGGCCTGCTGATGCCGTTCGCCCTGCTCGCCGGCATGCTCAGCGTGAGCATGCTGGTGGCGCACGGCGCGGCGATGCTGGTGCTGAAGACCGATGGCCCGGTGGCCGAGCGCGCCGCCCGCTACGGCAGCGTGGCGGCGCTGGTGGCCTGCGCGCTGTTCGCCGGCGCCGGCGTATGGGTGGCGATGGGCCTGCCCGGCTATGCGGTGACCTCGCAGGTGATCACCGACGGCGCCACCAACCCGCTGCTGAAGACCGCGGTGCTGGGCGAGGCCGGCGGCTGGATGCACAACTACCAGACCATGCCGCTGACCGCGCTGGCGCCGGCGGTCGGCCTGCTCGGCCTGCTGGCGAGCGCGCTGCTGCTGCGCCGGCGTCGCGGCGGCCTGGCCTTCATCGCCTCCGGCAGCGCCATCGCCGGCATCATCCTCACCGTGGGCTTTGCGATCTTCCCGTTCCTGCTGCCGTCGTCCAGCCAGCCCGGCTCCAGCCTGACCGTCTGGGACGCCTCCAGCAGCCGCCTGACCCTGTGGATCATGCTGCTGGCCACCGCGGTGTTCCTGCCGATCGTCCTCGCCTACACCACCTGGGTGTACCGGGTGCTGAAGGGCAAGGTCACCGCCGCGTCGATGGACGACAACCCCAACGCGTACTGACGCGCCCCTTCATGACCGCTTTAGGAGATTGACCATGTGGTACTTCGCCTGGATTCTCGGTGTCGGCCTGGCCTCCACCGCCGCCATCCTCAACGGCATGTGGTTCGAGGCCCGCGAGGGCGCCGCCCCCGACGCCAAGGACTGAAATTTTTTCGCAAAGGATCTTGCAGGATACGGATGACCCCCGTATCATGTGCGGCTCCTTCGGGGTGTAGCTCAGTCTGGTAGAGCGCTACGTTCGGGACGTAGAGGTCGCAGGTTCGAATCCTGTCTCCCCGACCAGTTTCAAGGTCACAAGAAACCTGGAAAACGAAAGTTTTCCGGGTTTTTTTGTGTCTGTCCCATTGCGCTGGCGCCGGCAAGAGCACGGCGCGGTGCGAAGAAGCGAAGAGTCCAGCGCAGCGCATGCGCCGCGGTCCAGCCAGCTAGCCGGCGACGGGGTCCGCACGCAGCAGCGGCGACAACTGCCGCCATTCCAGCGGCAACCACGGCGCGAACGGCATGGCGGCAGCGTCCAGTGCTTGCTGCAGTGCGGCCGGCGCAATCCAGCGCCATTCGCCGACCTCGTCGGGATCCACGTGCGGTGTGGCCGCGCCGATCGGCGCGGTGAACACATGGCAGAGTTCGTGCTCGCTGCCGACAGCGCCATAGCGCGCGTGGTAGACGAAGCGGAACCGCCAGCGGGGCGGCGCCGTCAGCTCCACCCCGAGTTCCTCACGTACGCGCCGCAGCACCGCATCGGCGAGCGACTCTCCCCAACGCGGATGCGAACAGCAGCTGTTGGCCCAATAGCCAGGCCACAGCGGCTTGAGCGCACTGCGCCGCTGCAACAGTACCCGGCCTTGCGGATCGAACAGGAACACGGAGAACGCGCGATGCAGCACCCCGTCGCCGGCATGGCAGTGGGCCTTGCTCAGCGGGGCCAGGGCCTGGTCGTCGGCCGTCACCGCGATCAGCCTGGATTCCGGGGGCGGGCATGGGGAAAACGCGTGCATGCCGCGACGCTAGCACCGCCGGGCACCACCAGGTGTGGCCAGATGTGGCAACGCCCCGGTGCGCGACTTGCTACCTTAATCGCCTCTTTACCTTCGCCTGCACCGCCGTGACTCACTTGCTGGTCGTCGATGATCACCGCACCATCCGCGAGCCGCTCGCCGCCTATCTGCGCCGCCAGGGATTCGAGGTGATCACCGCCGACGACGGCCGGTCCACCCGCGCGCGCCTGGCCGAGCGGCGCTTTGCGCTGGTGGTACTCGACCTGATGCTGCCCGGGGAGGACGGCCTGTCGTTGTGCCGGCACATCCGCGACGACTTCGGCACCCCGGTCATCATGCTCACCGCGCGGGTGGCCTACGGCGACCGTATCGCCGGGCTGGACATGGGCGCCGACGACTACGTGACCAAGCCATTCAATGTCGACGAACTGGTCGCGCGCATCCGCAGCGTGCTGCGCCGCGCCGCGCCGCCGCGTCAGGCGGCGTCTGCCGAGGAATCGGGCCGTTTGCTGTTCGAGGGCTGGGCGCTGCACCTGCTGCATCGCCGGCTGCACGACCCCGCCGGAGTGGAAGTGCCGTTGAGCACGATGGAATACCGGCTGCTGCGCGTGTTCCTGGAACGTCCCAACCAGGTGCTCAGCCGCGACGAGCTGCTGGACCTGAGCAGCCACCGCGACGGCATCGGCTTCGACCGCAGCATCGACAGCCAGATCAGCCGCCTGCGCAAGAAGCTGGAGCAGGATCCGCGCCGTCCGACGCTGCTGAAGACGATCTGGGGCGACGGCTATCTGTTCGCGGCGCAGGTGCACAGGGCCATGCCATGAAGCTGCTGCCGGGAAGCCTGGGCGGGCAGTTGGTGATCCTGATGCTGTGCGGCTTCGTCGTCGGCAGCCTGATCGGCACGCTCGGGCTGTGGTCGCGCGCTGGCGCCTTGCACCCGATCGCGCGCGACCACGCGCTGTCGCGTACCGTCACCGCCTACCGACTGGCGCGTCTGCAACCGGCGCGGGACACGGCCTGGCTGGAAGCGTTCAATACCGCCGTGGCGCACCTGTGGATCGACCGTCGCCCCAGCGATGCGGCCATGGGCGAGAACGAACGCAGCATCGCGCAGGACCTGCACGCACGCCTGGCCGCGCCGCAGATCAGCGTGCGCATGCCCTGCAGCGGCGACACGCAGCTGAGCGCGCTGCCCGCACACAGCGAGAGCACGACGGCGGTGGAGTGCGTGGAGATCGACCTGGCGCTGGGCGACGGCCGTTGGCTGCACACCCGCCAGGCGTTGCCGGTGCAATCGCTGTGGCAGGAAAGCTGGCAGTTGCTGCGCTTCTCGCTGCTGGTGGGGATTCCACCCGTACTGATCCTGATGTACATCTTCGTCAACCGCATCCTGCGCCCAACCACCGCGCTCACCAGTGCCGCCGAGCGCATGAGCCGCGGCGAACGACTGGATCCGCTGGCCTTGGACGGCCCCGACGAGATCCGCGAGATCGCGGTGGCGTTCAACCAGATGCACGAGCGCATCACCCGCTTCGTGGACGAGCGCACACGCATGCTCGCGGCGATCAGCCACGATCTGCGCACGCCGCTGACCGTGCTGGAGCTGCAGGCGGTGATGCTGCCGCCGAGCGAGGAGCGCAGCGAGATCCTGCGCACGCTCGAAGAACTGCGGCAAATGGTCAACGAAACGCTGGACTTCGCCACCGGCAACGCCCGCGCCGAGCCCGGCACGCTGGCGGACCTGGCCACGCTGCTGGCCGATGTGCGCGATCGTCAGCGCGCGATGGGGCGCGAGGTGATGCTGGAGGCACCGGCGACGCTGCGCTATCGCTGCCGTCCGCTGGCGCTCAAGCGCGCGCTCAACAACCTGGTCGAGAACGCGCTGCGCCATGGCAGCCAGGTGCAGGTGCAACTGCAGGACCGTGGCCACGAGGGCGTCTGCATCCGCATCAGCGACGATGGCCCCGGTATCCCCGAGGACATGCTCGAACGGGTATTCGAGCCGTTCTTGCAACTGGACGAATCGCGTCACCGCGACGTCGGCAGCAACGTCGGGCTCGGCCTGGCGATCGCGCGCGACTGCATCCAGGCCCATGGCGGCAGCATCCAGTTGCGCAACCGCGCGCAGGGCGGATTGCAGGCCAGCATCGCGCTGCCGCCGGCGGCGTAACGCATTCCCTGGCGCGCGGCGCCGCGTCGCATCGGGCGCAGGCACGGTATCGGCCATGCGTGCGCGTGCCGGCCAGGCCGGTGCCGCCGGCCTCGCCACACTTTTACAAAGTTTTCCGGCAGCGGGCACCTAAGCTGCTGCCCAACCGAAGCGCCAACGGCATTCGGGCACCATCGATGGCATGCGCCACGCACCTTCCCCGGACGCGTGGCGCATGCCATTTTTTGTTATATTTTTCCTTATAAATCAATTACTTAATTGATTTTGATCAATGCATCGGAAGGGTCGCAGGCGGAGCATGGCCGCACCAAGACCCATGGGATATCCATCCCGGAGAACACCGATGCGCGATCACACCTCCCCCGTTTCCCCCGTCCACGACCTGCGTTCGGCCATCGCCCTGCTCAAGCAGTACGACGACGAATACATCGAGACCGACGAGCCGGTCGATCCGGAAGCCGAACTGTCCGGCGTCTATCGGCATGTCGGCGCCGGCGGCACCTGCATGCGCCCCACCCGCACCGGTCCGGCGCTGATGTTCAATGCGGTCAAGGGCTACCCCGGCGTGCGCGTGCTGATCGGCCTGCTCGCCTCGCGCCAGCGCGTGGCGCGCCTGTTCGGCATGGACAAGGAAAGGCTCGGCTTCCAGATGCGCGATGCGGTCGACAACGCGATCGCGCCGGTGCTGATCCCCAACGCACACGCGGCATGCCAACAGGTGGTGCATCTGGCCAGCGACCCCGGCTTCGACCTGCGCACGCTGCTGCCGGCACCGAAGAACACCCCCGAAGACGCCGGCCCCTACTTCACCCTGGGCATGGCCTACGCCGCCGATCCGGAGACCGGGGAACACGACGTCACCATCCATCGCCTGTGCGTGCAGGGCAAGGACGAGATCTCCATGTACTTCGTCCCCGGCCGCCATCTGGACCAGTTCCGGATCAAGGCCGAAAACGCCGGCAATGCCCTGCCGATCACCATCAGCATCGGCGTGGATCCGGCCATCGAGATCGGCGCCTGCTTCGAGGCGCCGACCACCCCGCTGGGCTACGACGAGTTGTCCATCGCCGGAGGCCTGCGCGGCCGCGCGGTGGAACTGGTGCAAGGCGTGGCGGTGAACGCACGCGCGATCGCCAACGCCGAGATCGTGATCGAAGGCGAGCTGGTGCCCAACTACCGGGTGCGCGAGGACCAGAACACCAATACCGGCAAGGCCATGCCCGAATTCCCCGGCTATACCGGCGAGGCCAAGCTGGAAGTGCCGGTGATCAAGGTCAAGGCCATCACCCACCGCCGCAACCCGATCCTGCAGACCTGCATCGGTCCCAGCGACGAACACACCAACATGGCCGGCATTCCCACCGAGGCCAGCATCCTGCAACTGATCGGCCGCGCCCTGCCCGGCTTCGTGCAGAACGTGCATTGCCCCTCGCCGGGCACCGGCAAGTACGTGGCCGTGCTGCAGGTGAAGAAGCGCAACGGCCAGGACGAAGGCCGCCAGCGCCAGGCCGCGCTGCTCGCCTTCGCCGCGTTCTCCGAACTCAAGCACGTCTACCTGGTGGACGAGGACGTGGATCTGTTCGACATGAACGACGTGGTCTGGGCGATGACCACCCGCTACCAGGGCGACGTGGATACGATCTTCATCCCGGGCGTGCGCTGCCATCCGCTCGATCCCTCGCAGGATCCGGCATACAGCCCGTCGATCCGCGACCACGGCATCACCTGCAAGACCATCTTCGACTGCACGGTGCCGTACGCACTGAAGGCCAACTTCCAGCGTTCGCGGTTCATGGACGTGGATGTGGAGCGCTTCATTCCCGGCTTCGGGAAGTAAGCGATGCACGCCATGCAGACACCTCGCGTCATTGTCGGCATCAGCGGCGCCAGCGGCTTCCAGTACGGGATCAAGGCCTTGCAGCTGCTGCGCGAGCTGGGCGCCGAGACCCACCTGGTGATGTCCAGGGCCGCCGGCCTCACCCGCGAGCACGAGACCGCGTTCGACCGTGTCCAGGTCGAAGCGCTGGCCGATGTGGTGTACCCCGCCGGCGCGGTCGGTGCGGCGATCGCCAGCGGCTCGTTCCGCACCCTGGGCATGATCGTGGCGCCCTGTTCGATGCGCACGCTGGCCTGCATCGCCAACGGCATCGCCGACAACCTGCTCACCCGCGCCGCCGACGTGACGCTGAAGGAACGCCGCACGCTGGTGCTGATGACCCGCGAGACGCCGTTGCACCTGGGCCACATCCGCAACATGGCGGCGGTGACCGAGTACGGCGCGATCGTGTTCCCGCCGGTGCCCTCGCTGTACGCCGGGCCGCAGACGGTGGAGGACATCGTCACCCACAGCACCGCGCGCGCCATCGGCCTGCTCGGCCTGCAGCATCCGGACCAGCCGCGCTGGGGCGAAACCATCACCGCCATCGGCGCGGAAGGAGAACGGACATGATCGTCGGTCCCTACATCAACGGCGCGGCGGTGCTGTGCGGCGCGATCGGCGGCGCCGCGCTGGCCAAGCGCATGCCCGAGCGCCTGCGCAGCGCGATGCCGCTGACCTTCGGCGCCGCGTCGATGGCGATGGCGGTGATCCTGATCAATCGCGCCGTGCACATGCCGGTGATGGTGCTGGCGGGCATCCTCGGCGCGCTGATCGGCGAACTGATCTTCCTGGAGCGCGGTATCGGCAAGATCGGCGGCTTCGCCAGGGCGCTGGTGGAGAAGGTCGTGCCGGCGCAACCCGGCGGCGTGTCGCAGGAAGAGTTCCTGGAAAAATTCGTCGCCATCCTGGTGCTGTTCTGCGCCAGCGGCACCGGCATCTTCGGCTCGATGAACGAAGGCATGACCGGCGATGCGACGGTGCTGATCGCCAAGTCGTTCCTGGACTTCTTCACCGCCGCGATCTTCGCCACCACGCTCGGCTATGCGGTGGCCACCATCGCGGTGCCGCAGTTGCTGATCCAGCTCGGCCTGGCGTTCGCTGCGGTGCTGATCATGCCGCTGACCACGCCGGCGATGATCGCCGACTTCTCGGCGGTCGGCGGGTTGCTGATGCTCGCCACCGGCCTGCGCATCTGCGGCATCAAGGTGTTCCCGGTCGCCAACATGCTGCCGGCGCTATTGCTGGCGATGCCGATCTCCGCCGCATGGAGCCATGTGTTCTGAACACACGGACCCGACCATGACCCCGATCCCTCCCCTCATCGCCACCCAGCTGACGCAACTCAACGTGCTGTCGCTGGCCGTGTGCCACGACGACATGCCGTGGTCGGCCAGCGCCTTCTTCGCCTACGACGCGGCTGGGCAGCGCCTGCTGCTGCTCAGTTCGGCGCAGACCCGGCACGGCCAGTTGCTGGCGCTCAACCCACGCGTGGCCGGCACCATCGCCGACCAGTTCAGCGAGATCGCGCAGATCCATGGCCTGCAGTTCTACGGCCTGGCCGGCGTACTCGAACAACCAGCGCAGCGCGAACCCGCGCTGCAGTTGTACCTGCAGCGGTTTCCGCAGGCGCGCGGTTTCGACGCGCCGGTCTGGGAGATCCGCCTGCTGCAGCTGAAGTTCACCGACAACCGGCAGGGCTTCGGCACCAAGTTCCAGTGGCACCGGCACGACGGGGCGACGTCCCCCGCAGTGCGCGAGGCCGCTGCCTGTACGACGACACCAATGTCCATTCGAGGAAATGCAAGATGAGCACCACCCGTCTGTCACTGCTCGCACTGGCGCTGCTGGCCACGCCGGCGTTCGCGCAAACCGTTGCCGCCGATCCGGCCATCGCCGGTATCGCCCAGCCGCGAGCGCAGCCCACCCAGGTCCTGAAGGTCACCCGCTACGCCGACGACGGCAACCCCGGCAGCCTGCGCTGGGCGCTGGAGCAGAACAACGCCAACCCCGGCAATTACCGCATCGAACTGGCGGCCATCGGCCAGGGCCCCTACGTGATCCACACGCGCAGCGAACTGCCGCCGATCAAGGGCCCGGTCGTGATCGAGAACGTGGACTACCTGCGCAACGGCACCTATGTGGCAATCGATGGCGCCGAGTACGTCGGCGGCACCGATCCGGCCTCGTGCCCGGGCGCGGTGCCCGGCCAGTACGGCACCAACGTGCGCACCACCACCAAGCCCGGCCTGATCCTGCGCGACACCCAGGGCGTGCAGCTGCGCGGCGTGGAAGTACGCAACTTCTGCATCGGCATCCTGATCAATCGCGCGTCGGGCAACCTGATCGAGGACAACCGCATCGTCCACAACATCGGCGGCGCCGGGCTGATGATGACCGGCGACGACGGCAAGGGCAACGCCACCGCCACCACCACGGTGCACAACAAGATCCTGCGCAACGTGTTCGTCGACAACGGCGATGCGATGGAGGCCACCCGCGGCTCGGCATTCAACCTGATCGCCGACAACCTCATCACCAGCAGCGACCGCAACAACAAGGAACCGTCGCAGGGCCTGGAGATCCTGTGGGGCAACGACAACGCCATCGTGCACAACCACTTCGAGAACATGTCCGACGGCGTGCAGTTGAACTGGGGCAACCGCAACTTCATCTCCGGCAACACTTTCACCGGTCTGTCCTCGGCGGTCACCTTGAGCGGCAGCGGCAACATCGTCTCCGGCAACCGCATGATCGGCAACCGTGTGGCGGTCTCGGTACGGCCGCAGGCCGCGCCCGGTGCGGACGGCGCCTACGGCAAGAACCGCGTGCTCGGCCCGGCGATCAACACCATCAGCGCCAACGTGATGATCGACAACGGCAAGGACATCAAGCGCTGCTTCGCCGGCGGCGCCTGCCTGCCTGCGCAGCACGGCGCCATCGTGTTCAACGTACCGGGCCTGGAACACGCCCAGTACGTGGGCGACCGCGGCGGCGGCGTGGAGAGCGATCCGGCCAAGCTGGAAAGGATCTGCGCGCTGGACGGCGACGTCGAGGGCTGCGAGCCGGCGCCCAACCACGGCCAGGCCGCGCCGACGCTGCTCGCCGCCAAGGCCGGCGGCAACGGCAGCATGGCGGTGCAAGGGCGCTTCGACGGCCAGCCCGACACGCTCTACCGGGTGGAACTGTTCGCCAACGGCAAGGCCAGCCAGACCGAGGCCGAGCGCTACGTCGGTGCCATCCAGGTGCCGGTCGACGCGCAGGGCAAGGCCAGCTTCGCCTTCCCGCTGCAGGGCGTCGATGCCAAGGCGGCCAATGTCACCGCCACGGTGACCAGCGCCGACGGCGCCACCTCGCCGCTGAGCCAGCCGCTGGCGCTGCATCACTGACGGTTGCGCCGGCGGGCCTGCGACGAGGCAGGTCCGCCATTCGGCCGGCGCCACGCCCCTGTGGGGTGTGGCGCCTTTTCCCACGCTCCCCTCCCGAGGACAGTGCATGTACGGAACCTTCACCGCATCGGCGCTCAACCCGCTGACATGGACGTTTGCGCAACGCCTGCTCGCCGGTTTCCTCGGCTGCGCCGGCGTGCTGCTGTACGCGCTGTACACCCAGATCTACGGCGGGCTTACTCCCTGCCCGCTGTGCACCCTGCAGCGCGGGGCCTTCATGGCGCTGGCGGCGGTATTCGTGCTCGGCAGCCTGCATGCGCCACGCCGCTTCGCGGTGCGGGCGATCTATGTGGCGCTGGCCGTCCTCATCGCCCTGCTCGGCGCGGGCGTGGCCGTGCGCCATGTCTGGCTGCAGCAGTTGCCGCCGGACCAGGTGCCGGCCTGCGGTCCCGACCTGGCGCACATGCTGCAGTCCTGGCCGTTGCTGGACGTGGTGCGGCAAGTGCTGACCGGCTCGGGCGAATGCGCGGTGGTGGACTGGCGCTTCCTCGGCCTGTCGATGCCGGCCTGGAGCCTGCTCACCTTCCTGGTCCTGGCGCTGTGGAGCGCGCTGGCACTGCGCGCGACACCTTCATTCCGCTGAGCGGCACCGCGCTGCCGCCGGCACTCATTCCCTTCAGAACGACCCAAAGGCAAGACCATGCATCTCCATTCCGAACGTTTTCCGCACATGCATCCCTTGGCGGCCCATCTACTCGGCTACCTCGGGCTGCTGACCCTCGCCGCGCTGCCGGCCCAGGCGCAGAGCAGCGATGCCTACGGCAAGACCATGACCGGGGACTGGGGCGGCACCCGCACCGCCCTGGCCACCGACGGCGTCAACGTCCGCGGCAGTTTCATCACCGAAGCGATGGGCGTGGTCGACGGCGGCGTCGAGCACAGCGCGCGCAATGCCTTCCAGACCCAGCTCGGCGTCGATCTGGACATGGGCAAGCTGACCTCGTTCTGGGGCGATGGCCGCTTCCATCTCACCATCAACGACCGCCGCGGCCGCGGCACCTCGCAGGACCTGGCCGGCAACGACTACATGCCGATCCAGGAGATCTACAGCGACCAGTTCACCCGCCTGACCGAACTGAGCTACGACCAGAACTTCCTGGACAAGAAGGTGAACTGGAAGGCCGGCTTCTACGTGATGGGCAACGATTTCGGCATCAACCAGATCATGACCAACTTCGTCAACGCAGCGCTGTGCGCGCACCCGATCTCGCTGTCCACCAGCGCCGGCTGGACCAACTGGCCGCGTCCGCGCTGGGCCACGCACGTCACCGTGCACCCCAGCGCCGAGACCACGCTGCGCGCGGGCATGGTACTGGTCAACACCAACTACAACCTGGAGGCCAACCGCTGGAGCCTGCACGAGTCCGGCACCACCGGCCACCTGTATCCGGTCGAGTTCGAATGGGCGCCGGGCACCGCCGACAAGGGCCACTTCCCGGGCCACTACAAGATCGGCTACTACTACGACACCTCCGACAAGGCCATGGTCGGCGACCGCAGCAAGCTGATCGCCGACCACCGCGAAGGCGCTTACCTGATGACCGACCAGAAACTGACCAACAACACGGTCAACGGCGGCCTGAGCGTGTTCGCGCAATACACCGCGCAGTCGCAGCAGACCGCGGTGATGCACCGCTGGCTCTCCGCCGGCCTGGTCTACCAGGGCCTGTTTCCCAGCCGTGCCCAGGACCGCGTGGCGCTGGGCTACGTGCGCGCCTCGATCAACCAGCATCTGCTGCAGCAGCAATGGCAACTGGCGAGCATGGGCCTGATCAGCGACCCGGACTGGGAACTCAACCAGGCCGAGGAACTGTTCGAACTGGCCTACACGTTCCAGGTCCGCCCATGGCTGTCGCTGCGTCCGGACGTGCAGTACATCACCAACCCCGGCACGTTCCGCTATCGCGACACCGACAACGTACTGGCACTCGGCCTGCAGGCCAAGGTCACCTTCTGAAGCGCGCGGCGGCGTCTTGGCCGACGCCAGACGCGCGGCCTCCCTCCCACCATCGCATTCCACTACCAGGCACTCTCATGACCACACGCACGCGCCGCATCCCCTCTTCCCTCCTCCTGGCCGGCCAGCTGCTGCTAGCCGTCGGCGCCAGCGGCCTCGCCCAGGCCGCCCCTGCCACCAGCGCGACGGCCGCACCGGTAACCCTGCGTCACGCCCGGCCGTTCACCATCCGCAGCACGACGATCGGCCAGGGCGCGCCCAAGACCATCGTGCCGACCACCGGCACCACCGCCGCGCTGGTGCTGCAGCAGGCCGCCGCGATCGGCGCCAATGCCGACGCCGATCTGATCGAATGGCGCATCGACTACCTGGACATCGCCACCGATGCGCCCAAGCTCGCCGCACTCGGCAAGCAGGTGGCCTCCGCGGCGCAGGGCAAGCCGCTGATCCTCACCTTCCGCACCAAGGCCGAGGGCGGCGCACGCGCGATCAGCGACGCCGACTACGGCCGCTTGTACGCCGCACTGATTCCGGCCGGCTTCATCGACCTGCTGGACGTGGAGATGTTCCGCGACCCGGCAGTGGTGCAGACCCTGGTGGCGGCCGCGCACCGGGCCGGCATCAAGGTAGTGATGTCCAGCCACGACTTCCAGAACACGCCGGACACCGTCGAGATCGTGGCGCGCCTGCGCCGGCAGGAGACGCTGGGCGCGGACGTGCTGAAGATCGCGGTGATGCCGCACAGTCCTGCCGACGTGCTGGCGCTGCTGGATGCCTCGGCGCAGTTGCGTGGCCAGTATTCGAGCAAGCCGCTGCTGGTGATGTCGATGGGCGGACTCGGCGCGATCACCCGCCTGTCCGGCGAGGTGTTCGGCAGCGACCTGACCTTCGGCATGATCGGCGTGCCCTCCGCCCCCGGCCAGGTCGAGGTCAAGCAGCTGCGCCAGGTGCTGGACGTGGTCCACGGCGCGGTCACCGGCGGCAAGTGATGCCTGCGGGCGTAACTCACGGATGCGACGCGGTGGCAGCGGCTGCCACCGCGTCGCGCGCCGCATGGGCCGCGCCGTCGCTCAGCGCACCGGCAGACTGATGTAGCTCGCCTGCTGCGGCGTATGCCAGATGCGCTGCGTCGCCTTCTGGTAGTCGCCGGGCTTGGCGAAGTAGATGTTGGGCACGTAGGTCTGCGGATTGCGGTCGTACAGCGGGAACAGGCTGGACTGCACCTGCACCATCACCCGGTGGCCGCGCTGGAAGGTGTGGTTGGCGGTGGGCAGGCCGAAACGGTAGGCGAGCGGCTGGTTCGGCGCGATCGGCTTGGGCGTTTCGAAGCTCTCGCGGTAGCGGCCGCGGAAGATCGCCAGCGACACCGGCAACTCGTAGCCGCCCAGCTTGGGATCGGACGCCATCTGCTCCGGATACACGTCGATCAGCTTCACCACCCAGTCGCTGTCGCTGCCGCTGGTGGACGCCTGCAGGTGCACTTCCGGGGCGCCGGCGATGCTGAGCGGGGCGTCCAACGGTTCGCTGACGTAGGTCAGCACGTCGGTGCGGCCGTCGACGAAGCGCTGGTCGTGCACCAGCCAGGTGGTCCACATGTCGCGGTCGCCGAACGCGACCGGGCGCGGCACGAACGGCACCGGCTTGGCCGGGTCGGACACGTACTCCTCGTACTCGCCCTGCCCGGCCTGCGGCGCGTCGAACGACAGCTTGCCGCCGGCCGCCAGGTACAGCGGCTTGCTGCGCGACGCGCAGCCCTGGGCGCAGCTGCGCGGCCACGCCTGCAGGCGGTCCCAGTGGTTCTCGCCGGTGTTGTAGATGAACACCGGCGGGGTGTCGGCCTTGGGCGCGCCATCGACCAGGTACTGGTCGAAGAACGGCTTGAGCACGTCGCGGCGGAACTGCAGCGCGGTGTCGCCGTCGAACTTCAGCGCGCCCAGCGCCGAACCGTCGTAATTGACCTGGCTGTGCCGCCACGGGCCCATCACCAGATAGTTGCGGTCGTTGCCGGTGTCGCGCGGCTCCATCGCGGCGTAGCTGTGGATCGCGCCCCACATGTCCTCCTGGTCCCACAGCCCCTGCAGCCACATCGTCGGCACCTTCAGCGGCGTGCGCGCCATCACCTTGTCCAGCGCCTGCTCCTGCCAGAACGCGTCGTAGGCCGGGTGTTCGGTGAGCTTGCGCCACCACGGCAGTTGCTCCAGCCCCGCGGCCTTGGCGTAGTCGCCGGCCGAGCCGGCGCGCAGGAAATTGCTGTAGTCGTCGTAGCCTTGCCGCGGGATGCCCGCGCCCTTGCCGCGCTTGCTGAGCTGGCCGGTGAAGTAGTCGAAGTTGACCTGGCGGAAGGCGCCGTAGTTGAGCCAGTCGTCGCCCATCCAGCCGTCGATCATCGGGCTCTCCGGCGCGGCCACCTTCAGTGCCGGGTGCGGGTCGGTCAGCGCCATCACCACGGTGAAGCCTTCATAGGACGAGCCGATCATGCCGACCTTGCCGTTGGACTCGGGCACGTGCTTGACCAGCCAATCGATGGTGTCCCAAGCATCGGTGGCGTGGTCGACCTTGCTGCCGTTGAGCGGGCCGCGCAGCGGCCGGGTCATCACGTAGTCGCCCTCGGAACCGTACTTGCCGCGGATGTCCTGGAACACGCGGATGTAGCCGCCGTCGACGAACACTTCGTCGCCCTGCGGCAGCAGGTCGCGCATGTGCGGCGAGGCCAGGCGGCTGGCGCGGCCGCTGGCGTCGTAGGGCGTGCGGGTCAGCAGGATCGGCGCGCCGTGCGCGCCCTTGGGCAGCACGATCACCGTGTGCAGCTTGACGCCGTCGCGCATCGGGATCATCACCTCGCGCTTGATGTAGTCGTTGGCCGCGGTCGGCGCCACGAACGGCTTGCCGGTGATGTCCGGCGTCATCGGCGCGGTCTGGGCCTGCGCGGCGGTGGCCAGGGCGGCAGCGATCAGGGTGGCGAGCAAGCGGGCGGCGATGGGTCGCATGGGACCTCCGTACAGTGAGGAGGCGACTGTAGGCGCAATTGCCGCCGGCGCGGAAGTGTCGCCGCGACAAGAACCCGCCGCGCGCGGCATCGCGAATCCGCACGGTGGCGGCCCCTCGCGTCCGTCACGGAACGATGGGCGATAATGGATGTTTTCCGAGACGGCCTGCCCCGGCATCCTCGTGTGCCGGCCGCAGGTCTTCGCTGCCGCCATGGTCGATGTCCCCACGCTGCTCGGTTACACCACCGTGCTGCTGCTGTGCCTGTCGCTGCTGGTGCTGGTCGCGCGCCCGCGCGCGGGCAATCGCCTGTGGCTGGCGATGCCGTTCCTGGCCGGTGCCTGCGGCTGCGGCTTGCTGATCCAGCCGCAGGCGTTCCCCGGCCGGCTCGGCCTGCAACTCGGCGCGTTCTGCATCACCCTCGCCTACGCGTTCGGCTGGCAGGCGATACGCGCGTTCTACGAGCGTCCGCCGAAATGGGGCTGGCTGCTGTTGCCGGGCCTGCTGTGGCTGGGCCTGGCCATCGCCGTGTTCGGCCGCTACGGCTGGACCACGGCCAACGCCAGCCTGCGGGTCGGGCTGGTCTGCCTGTACAGCGCGTTGCCGGCGTGGGAGCTGTGGCGCCGGCGCAAGGGCGGCGTGCCGTCCACCGGCCTGCTGTCGCTGGTGTTCTGGGTGGCCGCGGCGCTGGCCGCACTGGCCGCGGTCCTCGCCCACTGGTTGCCGCAGCCGCTGGGCGCGGCGCCCACCCAGACCTGGGCGGTGGTGTTCTACAACGTCAGGATCCTGCTGCACGTGCTACTGGCCAGCGCGCTGCTGGTGGCCATGCACAAGGAGCGCGAGGCGCTGCGCTACTACGACGACTCGGTGCGCGATCCGATGACCGGCCTGTACAACCGCCGCTTCTTCCAGCAGCGCGCCGAGGAATGGCGCGACCGCGGCGCGCGGCGGCGCTCCGTGCTGTTCTTCGACATCGACCATTTCAAGCGCATCAACGACCGCCATGGCCACCGGCTCGGCGACGCGGTGATCGTGCTGGCCGCGCAGGTCGCGCGACGCAGCCTGCGCAAGGGCGACTGGATCTTCCGCTTCGGCGGCGAGGAGTTCGTCTGCGTGCTGCCCGATACCGACCTGGCGCAGGCCTGCGCCCTGGCCGAGCGCTTGCGCCTGGCGTTCATGGCCCAGGCCAGGGAGGTGGAGGGACGCCGCCTCGACGCGACCATCAGCATCGGCGTGGCGACCTCGATTGGCGGCATACCGCCAGTCGAGGCGCTGGTGGCGCAGGCCGACCGCATGCTCTATCGGGCCAAGGCCGCAGGACGCAACCGCACGGTGTCGAGCGGCGACGACCATCCGTTGCGCGCCGACTCCTAGCGCGTGCCGTCAGCGGCACGACGCGAAGCGCAACACCGCGACGTCGCGGCACACGCTCGGTGCCGCGCCTGGCCCTCGCCGCGCGCGGCGCCTCGTGGTGGACCTGGAATGACGTGACGGCAAGGCCACCCGGATCGCGCGACGCAGCGTCTGCGGGCGCGCTTATCGAACACATACGTTCAACGGAACGCGGCGCACGCTGGGGTTGGCACGCTGCGGCGCCACGCACGTGCCGCGACGATCGCCGGGCGGTCGGGACGCCCAACGGACGCATCAGCCCAAGCGGATGCCCGGCCCCAGCACCGCGACGAACCACAGGCTGGCCAATGCGCCGGCGACCCGCCAGCCGATGCCCAACCGCAGCCCATCGCGCTCGACTGGCGCGGGAGGCAGGAAGGATGGCAGCGCCAGCATGCCAGCCATGGCCAGGAATCCCGTCGCCACACCCGAACTCAACACCAGCGTCCAGCCGAGCGGGTTGCACAGCGCGCCCAACGTGAGCAGCAGCCCGAAGCCGAGGTAGGAGACGCGACAGGCACGCGCGGCTTGCGTGGCGGACAAGACGCCATCGGCGCATAGCGTCGCCAGCGCGGCCGACGCGACGCGCATGGCCGTCCAATAGCCGACGATGCCGGCGATCCCCAGCGGAATCCGCCAGGCCGCCGCATTGCCGATGGCAGCGAACACCGTCGCCCAATCGCCGCTCCCCAGCAGCGCCGAATAGACCAGATAGGCCGCTGCATTGAACAGATTGAACGTGCCAACGACCCAGGCGGCATAGCGCCATGCCGCTGGCAGGCCGGTGCGACGCGCCAGGGCGAGCGTGAGCGCGGAACAGAGATTGAACGCCGGGCCGGCCAGGGCGATCCAGGGCGAGGTGCCGACGCTGCTCAGGCCGATGGTCGAAAGCAGCCGCATGCTCACGCCGGGCGTGAACATCGCGACCACGGTGTGCGCGAGTTCGTGTCCGGTATCGCCGACCACGGCGGCCAGCGCGGCGACGGCAAGCAGCGAGAGGAAACGCAGACCGCCACGCCCGGCCTGCATGTCAGTGCCGCACCTGGCCCTCGCCGCGCACCACGAAGCGCTCCACGGTCAGCGCTTCCAGGCCCATCGGGCCGTAGGCGTGCAGGCGCGTGGTGGAGATGCCGATCTCCGCGCCCAGGCCCAGTTCGCCGCCGTCGGAGAAGCGCGAGGAGGCGTTGACCATCACCACCGCCGCGCGCAACGCCTGCACGAAGGCCTCGGCATGGGCCGCGTCCGCGGTGGCGATGACCTCGGTGTGGTCCGAGCCGTAGCGGCGGATGTGCGCGATCGCCGCGTCCAGGTTCGGCACCACCGCGATCGCCAGGATCAGGTCCAGGTATTCGGCGGCGTAGTCGTCGTCGCTGGCGCTGTCGATGTCCGGCAGCAGCGCGCGGGTGGCGGCGTCGCCGCGCAGCGCCACCCCGCGCGCCTGCAACGCCTGCGCCGCCAGCGGCAGGAAACGCGCGGCCACGTCGGCGTGCACCAGCAGCGTCTCCAGGGAGTTGCAGGCGGCCGGCCGCGTGGTCTTGCCGTCGACCAGCAGCCTCACCGCCAGGTCCAGGTCCGCCGAGGCGTCGACGAACAGATGGCACACGCCCTTGTAGTGCTTGATCACCGGCACCCGCGCATGTTCAGCGACGAAGCGGATCAGGCCCTCGCCGCCGCGCGGGATCGCCAGGTCGACGAGGTCGCTGAGCTGCAGCAACTCCAGCATGGTCTCGCGGCGCAGGTCCTCGACCAGGGTCAGCGCGGCCTCGCCGATGCCGGCCTCGCGCAGCGCGCGCCGCAGCGCCGCGGCGATGGCGGTGTTGGAGTGGATCGCCTCGGACCCGCCGCGCAGGATCACGCCGTTGCCGGCCTTGATGCACAGCGCGGCGGCGTCGGCGGTGACGTTGGGCCGTGCCTCGTAGATCATCGCCACCACGCCCAGCGGCACGCGGATCTTCTGCACGCGGATGCCGTTGGGGCGGACGTCGTCGCGGGTGACCTGCCCGACCGGATCGGGCAAGGCCGCCACCTCGCGCAGCGCCGCGGCGATGCCGTCCAGGCGCTTGGCGTCCAGCGCCAGCCGATCGAGCATCGCGCTGCCGACGTCCTTGGCCCGCGCCGCCTCCAGGTCGCGCGCATTGGCGGCGAGGATCGCCTCCGCATCGGCCTGCAGCGCCGCCGCCATCGCCTCCAGCAAGGCCTGTTTGGCCGCCGACGACAACTGCGCCAGCGCTTGCGCGGCATCGCGGCATTGCAGGGCCTGGGTGCGGATGGCGGTCATTGGGGGCTCCTGTGGCTGGGATTCGGGATTCGGGATTCGGGATTCGGGATTCGGGATTCGAAAAGGCTACGCGCGGCGCCGGGAAATGAAAGGCGACGAGCGCAAGGCGCGAGGCATGCGCGCGCATTGCAGCGGGATCCGCGGCGCTGTCGCGGCTGGCGCGGGGCCGGTGCAGTTAGGCCGATTCCCCATTCCCCATTCCCGATTCCCGCACCACGACCAGATCGTCGCGATGAATCACGTTCTCGCCATAGTTGTAGCCCAGGATCGCCTCGATGTCGCGCGAGTGGCGGCCGGCGATGCGACGGATGTCCACCGCCGCGTACTGGCTGACGCCGCGCGCCAGGCAGCGCTCGCCGGCCGCGTCGCGCAGGCGCACCTCGACCATGTCGCCGCGGCGGAACTCGCCCACGGCGCCGGCAATGCCGCCCGGCAGCAGCGAAGCGCCCTTGTCGAGCAATGCGGCCGCGGCGCCGGCATCGACCAGGATCGCCCCGGGTTCCACCGGCACTTGGCGCAGCCAGTACTTGCGCGCGGCGATGCGGGTGCGCGCGGCATGGATGCGGGTGCCGCGCAGGCGGTCCTGGGCCAGGCCGCGCACCACCTCGGCGCTGCGGCCGTTGAACAGGTAGGTCTCGATGCCGGCGGCGCCGGCCTTGGCCGCGGCCTCCAGCTTGGTGCGCATGCCGCCGGTGCCCACGCCGCTGCCGCTGCCGCCGGCCATCGCCAGCACCGCCGCGCTCAGTTCCTGCACCTCGTGCAGCGGCTGCGCCTGCGGGTCGCGGCGCGGGTCGGCGGTGTACAGGCCGTCGATGTCGGTGGCGATGAACAGCGCATCGGCGTCGACCAGCGCGGCGACGATCGCGGCCAGGTTGTCGTTGTCGCCGAGCTTGAGCTCGTCCACCGACACCGTGTCGTTCTCGTTGACCACCGGCAACGCACCCAGCCGCAACAGCTCGCCCAGGGTGGCGCGTGCGTTGAGGTAGCGGCGGCGGTTGCGCAGGTCGTCGTGGGTCAGCAGCACCTGCGCCACCGGCCGCTCGAAGAAGCGCTGCCACAGCGCGATCAACTGCGCCTGGCCGAGCGCCGCCAGCGCCTGCCGCGCCGCCAGCGCCGCGCCGGCTTCGGCGGCCTTGGGCACGATCGCGCGCCCGGCGGCCACGGCGCCGGAGGACACGATCACCAGTTCGCGCCCGGCGAGCAGGTTGGCCGAGACGAATTGCGCCAGGCCCAGCGCGAAGCGTGGCGTGAGCCCACCGCCGTCGGCGGCCAGCAGGCTGCTGCCGACCTTGAGCACCGCGCGTCGCCACGGCGGCAGTGCCTGTTCGGGAAACGGCGAAACGGCGGCAGCGGCATGCGGGGTCATCGAGGCTGTCTCAGCGGACGTTCCATTCGTGCACGGTCAGGTCCGAGGCCCGCATCGTCACCAACGGATCGGTGGCGACGATGGCCTGCGCCTGGGCGAGGCTGTCGACGTTGCACAGCACATAGGCGCCGCCGCTGCCGTCGGCGAATCCACCGGTCAGCTGCAGCCGGCCCTGCGCGCGCAACGCGTCGAGGAACGCCAAATGCGGCGGCACGGCGGCGGCGTCGAAATCGGGCCGGCGCATCGCCAGCACCAGGTAGACGGTCGTCATTGCGGGGGCTCCAGCTCGGCGGGTTCCCGGTCGCCGTGGCTGTGCGGCGCCGATATCACCAGGAAGCGGACGTCGGCCGTCGAGGCATTGCGCATCCGGTGCGCGGCGCCCGGCGGCACGTGCAGGCCGTCGCCGGCACGCAGCACGTGCACCACGCCCTCCAGCTCCAGCGCCGCCTCGCCATCCAGCACGCGGAAGAACTGCCGCGCGCGCAGGTGGCGGTGGCGCACCTCGGCCGCGCCGGGCGGCATGCGCTCTTGGATCACGCTCAGGTCCGGCACGTCCAGGAGATGCCAGCCATCGCAGTTGCCGCCCCAGGTGTAGTGACGGGCCGAGGCGATGTCGACCGGTCTCATCCGGCCAGCGCCTGCCAGCGCGCCTGCAGCTCGTCCAGGCGCAGATCGGCGGCGGCACCCGGCGACACCCGCGCGGCGAGGCTGCCCTCCGGCGTGCGCCCCTGCCCTGCGCTGTCGGCGGACGCGGCGGCGGCCTGGTAGGCCTCGCGGAACGGCACGCCGGCGACCGCGGCTTCCACCGCCACGTCGGTGGCGTACATGCCCGAATCGATCGCCGCGCGCAGCCTGTCCTCGCGCCACTCCAGGTTGGCCAGCAGCGCCGGCAGCAGTTCCAGCGCGGCCAGGCCGCGGCCGAAGCCGTGGAAGATCGCGCCCTTGCTGCTCTGCAGGTCGCGGTGGTAGCCGGACGGCAGCGACAACAGCTGCTCGATCTCGGTGCGCGCCGCGGCCACGCTGGCGTGGGTGGCGCGCATCAGTTCGATCACGTCCGGGTTGCGCTTGTTGGGCATGATCGAACTGCCGGTGGTGTACTGCGCCGGCAGCGCGACGAACCCGAATTCGCCGCTGGTGAACAGCGACAGGTCCCAGGCCAGGCGGCGCAGGTCCAGGGTGGCGCTGCCCAGCGCTTCCAGCGCGGCCATCTCGAACTTGCCGCGCGACAGTTGCGCGTAGATCGGGCTGACCTGCAGGCGCGCGAAGCCCAGCGCGGCGGTGGTGTGGGCGCGGTCCAGCGGCAGGTTGACGCCGTAGCCGGCGGCGGTGCCGAGCGGATTGCAGTCGACCAGGCGCAAGGTGTCGCCGGCGCGCAGCGCGTCGTCGATGAAGGCCTCGGCCCAGCCGGCCCACCACATGCCGGCCGAGGACACCACGGCGCGCTGGATGTGGGTATAGCCGGGCACCGGCAGGTCGCGCTCGGCCTGCGCGCGGTCCAGCGCCACCTTGGCGATCTCCGCGCTCAGTTGCGCCAGCCGCGCCAGCCTGTCCTTCAGCCACAGCCGGGTGGCGACCAGGATCTGGTCGTTGCGGCTGCGCCCGGTATGGATCTTGCGCCCGGCATCGCCGAGGCGTTCGGTCAGCCGCGCCTCGATCGCCGAGTGGCCGTCCTCGAAGCGCGCATCCAGCACGAACGCGCCGCTGCGGAAATCCTCGGCCAGCACCGCCAGCTCGCGCTGCAGCCCGGCCAGTTCGTCGGCCGAGAGGATGCCGATGCGCTGCAGGCCTTCGGCATGCGCGCCGCTGGCGGCGATGTCGTGCAGGAAGAATTCGCGGTCCAGGAGCACGTCGTCGCCGGCCAGGAACGCCTGGATCTGCGTGTCGACGGCGACGCCGGGTTTTTGCCAGAGGAGGTTGGTCATTGGGGGCCGGGAATGGGGATTGGGGAATGGGGAATCGCAAAAGCGGCATGCTGCGGAGGTGATGGATGCCGTGCTGACGTAGCGCCCTACTACGGCGCATCCATCCGGGGGATGGAGGTCAGTTCGTCCACCCGCAACGCCAGGTTGAGGTTCTGCATCGCCTGTGTCGCCGCGCCCTTGAGCAGGTTGTCCAGCGTCGCCACCAGCACCAGGCGCTTGTTGCCCGGGGCCAGGGTGAAGCCGCCGAGCTGCACGCCGTGGCGGCCAGCGATACGGCTGACCCACGGCGCCTCGTCGATCACCTCGATCAGCGACTCGCCGGCATAACGGGCGCGATACAGCTGCTGCACCGCCTCCAGCTTCAGCGGCTGCTGCAGCCACAGGTTCACGGTCATGGTGATGCCGCGGAAATGCGGCGCCACGTGCGGCATGAACTCCACCGGCACGCCGAGCTGCGCGGACACCTCGCGCTCGTGCATGTGGTCGGTCAGCGCGTACGGCATCAGGTTGTCGTGCAGCAGCGCGGGATTGTTCTTGTCCGACGGCGTGGTGCCGGCGCCGGAATAGCCCGACACGCCGAAGCACTGCGGCGGGCCGGCGAGCTGCTCGCGCAGCGGCGCGATCGCCAGCTGCATCGCGGTGGCGTAGCAGCCCGGGTTGCTGATGCGGCGCTGCCCGGCGTAGCGCGCGCGGGTCAGTTCCGGCAGGCCGTAGTACCAGGCCGGGTCGAAGCGGTAGTCCGCGGACAGATCGACCACGATGGGATCGGCCGCCCCGGCGCCGACCGCCGCGTCCAGCGCCGCCACGTAGGGCGCGGCCTTGCCGTTGGGCAGCGCCAGCACCACCACGTCGGCGCGCTTGGTCGCCACCGCCTCGGGATCGAGGTTCTCGTAGCGCAGTTCGCCCCGGTAGGCATCGTGGTGCGCATCGACGCGCTGCCCGTCCAGCTCGCGCGAGGACAGGAACGCCAGGCGCAGTTGCGGATGCGCGGCGATCAGGCGGATCAGCTCGGCGCCGGTGTGGCCGCGGGCGCCGACGATGCCGATGGAATAAACGGGAGTGCTCATGCGTGCGAATCCAGGCGGAACTGCAGGTGGCGTTTCACCCCGGCCCATTCCGTATCGATGATGGAGAAGACGACGGTGTCGCGCGGGGTGCCGTCGGCGTGGCGCTTGTGGTTGCGCAGCACGCCGTCCTGCTTGGCCCCCAGCCGCGCGATCGCGCTGCGCGAGGCATGGTTGAACCAGCTGGTCTCGAACACCACGCTGAGACAGCCGAGCGTGTCGAAGGCATGCCCGAGCAGCAGCAGCTTGGCCTCGGTGTTCAGGCCTGTGCGCTGCACCCGCGGCGCATACCAGGTGTAGCCGATCGACAGCGTCGGCACCTGTGGATCCAGGCCGTAGAAGCGCGTGCTGCCGACGATCTCGCCGTGCGCATCGCGCACCACGAACGGCAGCACCCGGCCCAGCGCCTGCACCTCCAGGGCGGCGGCGACATAGGCGTCCACGCGCTCCGGCGCCGGTACGTTGGTGTACCACAGCGCGTCCAGGCCGCTGCCGCGCAGCGCGGCGCGCAGGCCCTCGGCGTGCGCCGCCTGCAGCGGTTCCAGGCCGACGTGGCGGCCGCGCAGCGTCGGCACGCGGCGCCAGGATTCGGGAAGCACGGGATCGATGCTGGACATGGCCTGGGTCCTGTGGGCGCCGCTCAACCCTGCAGGGTCGGCGTGCGCGTGGCGCAATGCGCCACGCAGTGCTGGATCTGCTCGAAGCTGTCCAGGCCGTACCAGAACACCTTCCACTTTTCCTGCTTGAAGCAGCCGTCGGACTCGGCGTAGTAGAAGATGTTGACCTGATTGTTGTGGCGCGAGCGCCAGAACAGCTGCGGCGTCTCCTCGCGCATCACGTTCCACACCGCGCGGCCCAGGCCCTCGCCCTGCGCGTCGTCGAGCACCGCGAACTTGTCCAGGTAGGTATAGCCACCCTCGTCGGTGAGGATCACCGCGGTGCGGTAGTTCTCGCTGACGTAGGCGCGCAGCAGCTTGGTGGTGGCGAAGTAGTCCGGCACCAGGGTGCGGCCGAAACTGGATTCGATCAGGGTCTTCAGCCGCGGCAGGTCCAGCTCGCTCCACGCCGTGGCGCGCAGCACCTTCTCGCCGCGCCGCACCAGGGTGCCCGAGCCCTTGTGGGTAAACAGCTCCTTGGCCAGGTCGGCCGGGCGCGTGATCGACACCGACGACTCCAGCGGCAGCCGGTCCAGCAGGTCCTTGATCTGCTCGATCTTCACCTTCATGCCGCCGTGGATCCACGGCTGCGCGATCAGGTGGTCGTACTCGGTGGACAGGTTGATCGAATCGATCACCCGGCCCTGTTCGTCGAGCAGGCCGCCGGTGCCGGTCAGGAAGATGATCTTGTATGGCTGCAGTTCCTGCACCAGTTCGTTGGCGGCGAAATCGGCGTTGATGTTGAGGATCTGCCCGCTGGGCGTCTCGCCCAGGCTGGTGATGACCGGGATCGAGCCGGCCTGCAAACTGGCCTCGATCGGCGCCAGGTTCACCGCGGTGACCTCGCCGACCAACCCGTAGGTGTCGCGATCCAGGTATTGCGCCTCGAACACGCCACCGGTGATCGAGGTGGCGCGCGCGCCGTTCTGCTGCAACGCCTCGACCAGCTTGAGGTTGGAGGCCTGGAACACCCGGCGCACGATCGCCAGCGCTTCCGGCGAGGTCACCCGCAGGCCGTTGACGGTCTGCTTGTCGATGCCGGCGGCGGACAGCTCCGTGTCCAGCTGCGGGCCGGCGCCGTGCAGCACGATCGGGGTCAGCCCCACTTCCTGCAGGAACGACAGCGACGAGGTCAGCGCCTCCAGGTCGTCGCGCAGCACCGCGCCGCCGACCTTGACCACGGCGAAGCGCTTGGCGTCCAGTTGCGAGAAGCGCTTGAGGTACTGGCTGATCTCCTTCGCGCTGGCCATGCTCGAGAGCAGGCGCACGATGGTCTGGCGGGTTTGGCGGTTGGCGTGCATGGCGTAGGGCGGTGTCCGAAGGAATCCAGGGTGGAGCCGATCGCGGGATCGGTCCGGGCGACGTGGGAGGGCGTGCGGCTCAGTGCGCGCCGTTGATGATGCGGTGCACCGAGGCGGCGTAGCGCTGCAACTGCTCCAGCGTCACGAACTCGTCGGCGGTATGCGCCTGGGCGATGTCGCCCGGGCCGTAGACCAGCGCGGTGTAGCCGCCGGCGGAGAACAGCGAGGCCTCGGTCCAGAAGTCCACCGCGTTGCCGATCGGCAGCTCCAGCGCATCGGCGACGTCGCGCGCGGCCAGGCGCTTGTCCTCGGCGCGGGCGATGTCGCCCGACGGCAAGCTGGGACCACGGAATGTCTCCTCGAAGTGCGCCGCGGCCGGCTCGGCGAAACCGGCGAAGGTCGCCAGCAAGGCGTCCACGTCCATCGACGGCAGCGGCCGGAAACCGAAGCGCAGCTCCGCCGCCGGCGCGATCATGTTGGCCTTGATCCCGCCTTCGACCCGGCCGATGTTGAAGCGCAGGCCGGTCAGGCCGCCGAAGCGCGCATGCGCCAGCGACTCGACGTGATCCAGGGCCTTGCCGCCCCAGCGCATCGCCTGGTGCAAGGCGCTGGCCGAGGGATCCTGCTTGCCCGACGCATGCCCGGCACGGCCGGCGAAGCGCATCAGCACCGAACTGATGCCGCGATGCGCCAGCACCGCCTCGCTCATCGTCGGCTCGGCCACCAGCACCGCCTCGTAGGCGATGCCGCGGGCCAGGAACGCGGCGATGCAGCGCGGGTCGTTGGCTTCCTCGTCGCTGGAGAACAGGAACGCGGCGTCGCCGTCGCCGGCATTGGCCGCCGCGACCAGCGCCGCCGCCGCGCCCTTGATGTCGCACACGCCCAGGCCGACCACGCGATCGTCCAGGCGCCGCATGGTGTGCGGGTCGGCGCTCCAGTGCGGCGAATCCGGCACCGTGTCCAGGTGCACGTTGAACAGGTACTTCGGCGTGCCGCGCACCGCGTACAGGCTGACCGCGCCGGCGCCGTGGTCGATCACCTCCACCGCGAAGCCGGGCAGTTGCGCGCGGAGGTAGTCGAAGATGCCATCGGTGCCGATCGCCCGCGGCGGGTTGCGGGTATCGAAGGACACCAGCTGCTGCAGGTGATCGAGCGTGGAGGTGAGCAGATCGGTCATGGTCGGTCAGGCCGCCGTGGGGCGGGTGCGATAGAGGTCGGGGTGGGCGATTTCCATCAGCGACTGCGGCCGCGCCGGCGCGGTGAAGCCATGCCGGGCGTACAGCGCATGTGCATCGGACGTGGCGAGCATGAAGCGGCGCAGGCCCTGCAACTGCGGATGCGCCATGATCGCGGCCACCAGTTGCTTGCCGTAGCCGCGGCCGCGGTACGTGTCGAGCACAAACACGTCAGCCAGGTAGGCGAAGGTCGCGCCGTCGGTGACCGCCCGCGCGAACGCCACCTGCCCCGCGCCCTCGACATAGCCGCCGAAGCACAGCGAGCCGGCGATCGCCCGCCGCACCGTGTCCAGCGGGATGCCCAGGCACCAATAGGCCTGCTCGCTGAGGAAGCGATGGATCAACGGCAGATCCAGTTCCTGTTTGTCGGTGCTGATGCGCAGTGCGTGCATGGGTTCCATCACGACAGTTCCTTCTCCCACCGGGAGAAGGTGCCCCCGAAGGGAGCGGATGAGGGTACGGGCGAAGCCTGGTGAAGCGAATCGCGCCAGCGAGGTAAAGGGACAGGCGAAACGCGCAGCCAACGATTGCGAGGCTTCGCCCGTACCCTCACCCCAACCCCTCTCCCGAGGCGAGAGGGGCTTTTCAAAGCATCAGCGGTTGACCTGCGCGTACAACGTCGAGCTCATCCCGAACAGCTTGATGAAGCCCTCGGCCTCGGCCACGCCCCAGTCCGCCGACTGCGCGTAGGTCGCGCCCTTGGCGTTGAGCAGGTGCGGCGACTTCACCGCCACCGCGTCGACGCGGCCGCCGCGGGTCTCCAGCGTCACCTCGCCGTTGACCATCGCCTGCGACGACTTCAGGAAGGCCTCCAGGTCGGTCTTCAGCGGATCGTGGTAGAAGCCTTCGTAGACCAGCTCCACCCACTTGCGCGCCACGTCCGGCTTGAAGCGGTTCTGCTGCTTGGTCAGCACCGCGTCCTCCAGCGCGCGGTGCGCGGCCAGCAGCGCCACCAGGCCCGGCGCCTCGAACACGATGCGGCCCTTCAGGCCGATCACGGTGTCGCCGGTGTACACGCCGCGGCCCACGCCGTAGGGCGCGAACAGCTTGTTGAGCTTGGCCAGGATCTGTTCGCCCGGCAGCGCCTTGCCGTCGAGCTCGACCGCCTCGCCGTGCACGAACTTCAGCTTCACCGTCAGCGGCTCGGTCGGCCACGCGCTGCGCGGCGCGCACCAGCCGCGGGCGCCCTCGCCCGGCGCTTCCCAGCGGTCGATCTCGCCGCCGGACATGGTCAGGCCCAGCAGGTTCTCGTTGATGGTGTAGGCCTGCTGCTTGGCGCGCACGCCGAAGCCGCGCTCCTCCAGGTACTTCTGCTCGTAGGCGCGGGTCTGGGTGTGTTCCTTCTGGATCTCGCGGATCGGCGCGACGATCTCGTAGTCGCCCAGCGCCTTGACCGCCAGGTCGAAGCGCACCTGGTCGTTGCCCATGCCGGTGCAGCCGTGGGCGATGGCCTTGGTGCCCAACTCCTCGGCGCGCTTGAGCGCGGCGTCGACGATCAGGTAGCGGTCGGACACCAGCAGCGGGTACTGGCCCTGGTAGCCCTCGCCGGCCCACACGAACGGCTTGACGAAGCCGGCCCAGATCGCCGGGCCGCCGTCGACGGTGACGTGGCTGGCCGCGCCCAGTTCCGCGGCGCGCTTCTCGATGAAGTCGCGCTCCTCGGCGTCCACGCCGCCGGTGTCGGCGAACACGGTGTGCACCGCATAGCCCTTGGCCTGCAGGTAGGGAATGCAGAAGCTGGTATCCAGGCCGCCGGAGAAGGCGAGGACGATGTCCTTGAGGCCGGGAGTGGGGAGTGGGGATTGGGGATTCGTGGAAGCGGGGTGCTGCGACATGGGGGGCGTCTCTCTGCGGTTGACTAAATTAAGAACGGAAGGCGGGGCGCCATTGCGACTCCCCAATCCCGAATCACGAATCCCGGCGGCCCTGGCCAACCAGGGCCGCCATCACCGCCTTCTGCACATGCAGACGGTTCTCGGCCTCGTCGATGGCGATGCAGTTGGGCGAATCCATCACCGCGTCGGTGGCCTTGACGTTGCGGCGCAGCGGCAGGCAGTGCGAGAACACGCCGTTGTTGGTCAGCGCCATCTTGCGCTCGTCGACGATGAAGTGCTGGTACTGGTCGCGGATCGGCTTCTCCGGGCCCCAGTTGCCGAAGAACGGCAGCGCGCCCCAGCTCTTGGCGTAGACCACGTCGGCGCCGGCGTAGGCGCCGTCGATGTCGTGGCTGACCTGCAGCGAGCCGCCGCTCTCGGCCACGTTCTGCGCCGCCCAGTCCATGTAGCGCTGGTCCAGCACGTAGTCCGGGGTCGGGCACAGCAGGGTCACGTCCATGCCCAGGCGGGTGGCGATGGTCAGCGCGGAATTGGCCACCGCGGTGTTCAGCGGCTTGGGGTGGTAGGTCCAGGTCAGCACGTACTTCTTGCCGCGCAGGTCCTGGGTACCGAAGTGCTCCTGCAGCGCCAGCGCATGCGCCAACTCCTGACAGGGATGGGTGATGGTCTCCATGTTGATCACCGGCACCGGCGAATACTTGGCGAAGCTCTTCAACACCAGGTCCTCGCGGTCCTTGGCCCAGTCGACGAACTTCGGAAACGCGCGCACGCCGATCAGGTCCACGTAGCGGCCCAGCACCCGCGCCACCTCGGCGATGTGCTCCTCGGTGTCGCCGTCCATCACCGTGCCCAGGTCGAACTCGATCGGCCAGGCGTCCTTGCCCGGCTGCAGCACCACCGCATGCCCGCCCAACTGGAACGCGCCCAGCTCGAAGCTGGTGCGGGTCCGCATCGACGGGTTGAAGAACACCAGCGCGATCGACTTGCCCTTCAGCTCGCTGCCCAGTTTGTTGCGCTTGAACAGCGCGGCCTGGGTCAGCAGCGCGTCCAGCTCGGCCCGGCTCCAGTCCTGGGTGTTCAAGAAGTGCTTCAGAGACATCGATCGATCCTTTGCAGCGGTGGGGACGCGCGACGCGCGGGAGGTTCTATGGGCAGGTTCTTTACGGGTGAAACTTTTCCGGCCGGTGAAAACGAAAAAACCCAGCCTCGGGCTGGGTTTTCAGAACGAACGACACGACGCTCCGGTTACCCAGCGAGAATGTGGGATTCCGGTCGACGCGCGCGCGACGTCATGCCCGAGGCCATGCGGGCGGCGCTGAGATCGTGCTGGGGCAGGTTCGCTTTCATCGGCGCGCATCCTCGCATGCGCACGCCACAGGCGCAAGCGCGCGCTCAGCGCGGCGGCACCACGACCGCATCGGGCATGTACGGCGCCACCGACACGCGGATGCGCAGCCGGTTGCCCGGATCCTCCGGCAACCGCGAGCGGTACTTGGTGCCCTTGTACACATAGTCCACGTCGTAGGCGATCGGGCGGCGGAACTCGCGGCCGACCTCGACCAGGCGGCAGTTGCGTCCGCTCGATGGCGCCGCCGGTGCCGCGGCGGCGGCGGCGGGCGCTGTCTCGTGGCGGCGGCTGAAGATGTCCTTCACCGAGTCCATCAGCCGGTTCAGGCGGCTGTCGTCCTGTGCCGGCTTGGCCGGCGCGGGCGCCGGGGCCGGCGCCGGCTCGGCGTCGCACTGCTGCTCGGTGCGGGTCGCACGCAGGGTCTGGTAGACCGGCTCCACGTTGAGCACCTGCGCGTAGTCGAGCTTGACGTTCTCGATCACCACCACGCGGTTGCGCGCCTCGCTGTCCTGGGCCCAGGCCGGCGCCGTGCCGCATGCGAACAGGCCGACCAGCGGCAACAACAGGTACGGACGCATCGGCACCAGGCTTCGAGGGACAGAACGAGCAGTGTAGGCATGGCGCCTTGCGTCGGGCTGAACGCAGGCCTACGCGGGCGGCCCGCCCCACGCGACGCCCCCACCCTTTCGCGACCTGGATCGCCCGCGCGGCGCGAGGAAGCGAGAGGAAACGCGCCACGCCGGCAGGGAGACCGCGCGTGCCGCACAGGCGCGCGTCCCCCGCAGCCGCGGCTTTCACGCGCCCGCGCTGGCCGGCAGCGATGCCGCCGCGTGGCCAAGCCCCGTCGCCGAGTCGCCGGGGCGAGCCGGGAACGCATGAGACGCCCCGGGCCGCTGCCGGTAGAATCGAGCGGCTTCCCCACGCCCGATGCCGATGACCCTGCGCCTGCACAACAACCTGACCCGCCGGGTCGACGCCTTCGAACCGCTGGACCCGGTCGCCGGTCCCACCCTCTACGTCTGCGGCCCCACCGTCTACAACTACGCGCACATCGGCAACGCGCGCGGCCCGGTGGTGTTCGACGTGCTGGCCGCGCTGCTGCGGCGGCGCTACGGCGCGCTGCGCTACGCCCGCAACATCACCGACGTGGACGACAAGATCAACGCCGCCGCGCAGACCCAGGGCGTGCCGATCGCCGCCATCACCGACCGCTTCGCCGCCATCTACCGGCAGGACATGGCCGCGCTGGGCGTGCAGCCGCCGGACCTGGAGCCGGAGGCCACCGCGCACATCCCGCAGATCGTGGCGATGATCGAGCGCCTGATCGGCAGCGGCCATGCCTACGCCGCCGAGGGCCATGTGCTGTTCGCGGTGGGCAGTTTCCCCGGCTACGGCAAGCTGTCGCGGCGCGATCCGGAGGAGATGCTGGCCGGCGCCCGCGTCGAGGTCGCCCCGTACAAGCGCGACCCCGGCGATTTCGTGCTGTGGAAGCCGTCCAGCGACGACCTGCCCGGCTGGCAATCGCCATGGGGCCGCGGCCGCCCCGGCTGGCATATCGAATGCTCGGCGATGGCCGCCGCGCACCTGGGCGAGACCATCGACATTCACGCCGGCGGCGTGGACTTGCAGTTCCCGCACCACGAGAACGAGATCGCGCAGAGCGAATGCGCCCATGGCGGGGCCACCTTCGCCCGTTTCTGGCTGCACAACGGCATGCTCAACTTCAGCGGCGCGAAGATGAGCAAGTCGCTGGGCAACATCGAGACCGTGCACGACCTGATCGCCAAGCATCCGCCGGAAGCGCTGCGCTATGCGCTGCTGAGCGCGCACTATCGGCAGCCGCTGGACTGGTCCGAGGCGCTGATCGAACAGTGCAAGAACACCCTGGACCGGCTGTACGGCACCCTGCGCGCCCTGGACGCGATCGAGGCCACCGCGGCGATCCCGCAGGCGATCGAAACCGCGCTGGACGACGACCTCAACACCCCGCAGGCGCTGGCCGAAGTGGCGCGGATCGCGACGGTGGCGCGGCAACTGCTCGCGCCGGCCGGCGGTCCCGACGCAGCGCGCGACGCGCAGTTGCAAGCGCAATTGCAGCAGGCCAAGTCCGACCTGCTCGGTGCCGGCCTGGCGCTGGGCCTGCTGCAGCAGACGCCCGAGGCCTGGTTCAACCGCGGCGTCGGCGACGGCGACGACGCGCGCATCCAGGCGCTGATCGACGCGCGCAGTGCCGCCAAGAAGAACCGCGACTTCGCCCGGGCCGATGCGATCCGCCAGGAGCTGGCCGACGAAGGCATTGTCCTGGAGGACACGCCGCAGGGCGTGCGTTGGAAGCGCGGGTGAGAACACCCCCTAGAAAAAACGGAGCACGGCTGCTCCCTTCTCCCACCGGGAGAAGGTGGCGCGCAGCGCCGGATGAGGGGACGGGCGAAGCATAGAGAGATGAGGCCCAGCGAGTGGTATCGACAGTTCGCGAGGCTTCGCCCGTCCCCTCGCCCCAACCCCTCTCCCGGTGGGAGAGGGGCTTTGCATCGCTTGATCCTGGATTGCTGATGACCGATACCGATTTCCCGCTCGAACCCACGCCCGCCGCCGCCCAGGCCGCCATCGCCGAGGAATTCGGCTTCTTCGGCGACTGGTCCGAGCGCTACCAGTACCTGATCGACCTGGGCCGCAAGCTGCCCGCCTTCCCCGAGGAATGGAAGACCGAGGAGCACCGCCTGCACGGCTGCCAGTCGATGGTGTGGATCGTGCCCGAAGGCGATGCGCAGCGCCTGGTGTTCCATGCGATCAGCGATTCGGCGATCGTCTCCGGGCTGATCTACCTGGCATTGCGGGTCTACTCCGGACGCAGCGCGGCCGAGATCCTGGCCACCGCGCCGGACTTCGTCGCCGCGATCGGCCTGGGCAAGCATCTGTCGCCGACCCGCAGCAACGGCCTGGCCGCGCTCCTGGCCTTCATCCAGGACAGCGCGCGCGCGCAGGCATGAGCGCGCCGCTGCCGGCCCCGCCGCAGACCCTGCGCACCCTGCTGGCGCATCCCGGCTTCGCGCTGGTGCTGGGCTACCGCATCTGCGCGATGCTCTCCTACCAGATCGTCGCGGTCACGGTCGGCTGGCACATCTACGAAATCACCCGCAACCCGCTGTCGCTGGGGCTGATCGGGCTGGCCGAGATCCTGCCGTTCTTCTGCATCGCGCCGTTCGCCGGCTACCTGGTCGACCATCTGCCGCGGCGGCGGCTGGGCATGCTCGCCAGCCTGGGCCTGGTCGCGACCGCGGGCGTGCTGCTGGCGCTGACCCGCGGCTGGCTGCCGGTGCATGGCGTGTGGCCGATCTACGCGGCGATCGCGCTGACCGGCGCGGCGCGCGCGTTCCTGTCGCCGGTGTACAACGCGCTGTTCGCGCGCGCGCTGCCGCGCGAGGCCTATGCGCGCGGCGCCAGCCTCGGCAGCGTGGTGTTCCAGACCGGCATGGTGATCGGCCCGGCGCTGGGCGGGGTGCTGGTCGGCTGGGGCGGCAAGGGCCTGTCCTACGGCGTGGCGATGGCGGTGGCCTGCGTGGCGATGCTGTCGCTGCTGCTGCTGCGCGTCGCCGAACCGGTCCACGACGGCCCGCGCGCGCCGATCTTCCGCAGCATCGCCGAGGGCGCGCAGTTCGTGTTCTCCAACCAGATCATGCTCGGCGCGATGGCGCTGGACATGTTCTCGGTGCTGCTCGGCGGCGCGGTGTCGATGCTGCCGGCCTTCATCCACGACATCCTGCACTACGGCCCCGAAGGCCTGGGCATCCTGCGCGGCGCGCCGGCGCTGGGCTCGGTGCTGGTCGGGCTGTGGCTGGCGCGGCGCCCGCTGCAGCGCAATGCCGGCCGCATCCTGTTGCTGGCGGTGACCGGCTTCGGCCTGTGCACCATCGCCTTCGGCCTGTCGCGGCACTTCTGGCTGTCGGCGGCGATCCTGCTGGTCTACGGCATGTGCGACGGCGTGTCGGTGATCGTGCGCTCGACCATCCTGCAACTGGCCACGCCGGACGCGATGCGCGGGCGGGTGTCGTCGATCAACGGCATCTTCATCGGCTCGTCGAACGAACTGGGCGCCTTCTACGACGGGGTGATGGCGCGGCTGATCACGCTCGTGCCCGCAGTGGTGTTGGGCGGATGCGTGACCTTGGTCGTGGTCGGCATCACCGCCTGGAAAGCGCCGAAGCTGCGCAAGCTGGACCTGCGCGACCTGCAGTAAGGCCGGCGCCGCTCAGCGCGCGGTGGCGTCTCCCGCCCGCGCCACCGCGCGCGTCCACGCCTGCGCGCAATCGGACGCGCCTGCCGGCGCCACCAGCCCGCCCTGCCCGGCCAGGAACCGGCAGGTCGCCGCGAACACCGC
>Ga0105251_10000441_pt1 | contig 40238 bp, 40 predicted proteins | sample KBSS64metaG_FD_80424 | JGI IMG/M metagenome (GOLD analysis project Ga0105251, IMG submission 80424) | Switchgrass rhizosphere microbial communities from Kellogg Biological Station, Michigan, USA - KBS S6-4 metaG | ecosystem: Host-associated > Plants > Roots > Rhizosphere > Soil | place...
GCTGTAGCAACGCGACGCGCTCTGCCACGCGCGTCTGCGAGAACGACACGAACGCGCGCCGCGCCGCTGCCACCGCGCGGTCCACATCGCGTGCATCGCCGAGCGCGACTTCGCCGATCGCTTCTTCGGTCGATGGATCGATGACGGGCAAACGCATGCTGCCGAAAGGCTCGACCCATTCGCCATCGATATAGAACTGCTGTAGATGTCGCATGTTTTTCCGTAGCGAAAGAGTCAGGCCCGCGCGGCCGACGATGAACGCCTGCTCACGACGACGATCATCACGAGGCACAAGGTCAGCGCCGTCAGCATCGTGCTGATGGCGGCGATGGTCGGATCGATTTCATCGCGCAACGTGACGAACATGCGGCGCGTAAGCGTCTGATTATTGCCGCCGGAAATGAACAGCGCAACGACGGTTTCATCGAGCGCCTGAATGAACACGAACACCGCGCCGGAAATCACGCTGGCCTTGATCTGCGGCAGCGTCACCGCCATGAATGCGCGAAAGCGGTTCATGCCGAGACTGCGCGCGACCATCTCCTGCGTGCGGTCGAACGTGCGCAAATCCGCGCCGACGGAAATCAGCACATAAGGCAATCCGAGCATCGTATCCGCGATGATGAGGCCGCCGAGCGTGTTCACATAACCCATCTGCGTGAATACGAAGAACACGCCCACCGCTACGATGATGATCGGCACCATCAAAGGCAGCATCAACAGCGGTCGCAGATAGCGCAAGGACCAGTGCGATCCGTACTGAATGCCATAAGCCGCCGCGACGCCGACCGGCGTCGCGATGAGCGCCGCGCACGTCGAAGCTGCGAACGTGGTCTTGGCGGCATCGATCCACGCGGGGTTATCGAAGAACGTGTGATACCAGCGCAACGAATATGCCGGCGGGGGAAACGTCAGGAAGCGCGCGTCGGAAAAAGAAAGCGGCACGACGATGATCACCGGAATCATCAGAAACGCGAGTATCAGCATCACCGTTGCGCCCAGGGTCACGCGGCCAAACGATATCGGGTTCATTTCGCCCCCAGCGTCTTTTCGAGCGGAATCACGCGGCTCACGCCGTAGAAGATCGCGAACACGCAGATGAGCAGCACCACGCTCACCGAACTCGCCGCGCCCCAGCTGTTGTAGATCTCGACGTTGCGGCTCACGATCATCGACACCATCATCGACTTGCCGCCACCCATTAGTTCCGGCGTGATGTAGAAGCCGAGGCATAGCACGAACACGAGCGTCACGCCCGCGAGCACGCCGCTCATCGACAGCGGCAGGAACACGCGCCAGAACACATGCAACGGCGATCCGCCGAGACTCGCGCCCGCCTGCGAGAGATTCGGCGGAATCTTCTGCATCGCGGAATAGAGAGGCAGCACCATGAACGGCAGAAGGATATGCACCATTGCGATGATGGTGCCGAACTGGTTATATGAAAGCTGCAACGGCCGGTCGATCAGGCCCGCACCGATCAGCGCCTTGTTGATGAGGCCTGTGCGTTGCAACAGCACGAGCCATGCGTAGGTGCGCACGAGCACGCTGGTCCAGAACGGCAGGATCACCATGCCGAGCACGAGCGCGCTCCATCGCGGCGATATCGATGCCGCGAAGTACGCGACCGGATAGCCAAGCAATAGCGTGATGGCCGTCACGATGACGCTCAGCTTGAACGTCAGCAGAAATGTGTCGAGATACGCGCCCGTGAAGACGCGCCTGTAGTTCGCGAGCGACAACACGCCATCGTGATAGAAGGACTGCCACGACAACCATACGAGCGGCGCCACGAGCAGCACGACGACCACGAGCAGCGCGGGCACCATCAACAGCAGCATCGCGCGATCTTCACGACGCTGATGGCGCATCGAAGGGTCGATCGTCGCGGCTTGCATCACGGCGGTGTCCTGGAGAATCCGTTTGGCTGTCGTCATCATGCACCCACGGCGTCGAGAAACTGATACCACGCGGCGACGAGCCTCACGCCCGGCGCGCGCAGCGCATGGAACGGCACGGGCCGCAAGCCGTCTTGTGCGAGCATCGCCAGCTCCGCTTTGTCGCCGAGCGCCAGCGCCGCCGCGTGCTGGCCGATGAGGCTCGCCATCGCGACGCCCGTGCCGTTGTAGCCCAGACAGAATGTGGTGGCGTCGTCGCTGCGGCCGACATGCGGCAGCGCGTTGAACGTCATGCCGACATAACCCGACCAGCGATATTCCACCGCCACATCCTTCAATTGCGGAAAGAGCGCGACCATTGCGCGTTGCAGCGCGTCGAACCCGGTCGGCTCGCCTTCCTTGCCGAATGCATCGCGTCCGCCGAAGAGCACGCGGCCATCGACTTTACGGAACCACTTCATCATGCGGCGCGTTTCCGTATAGCTGCGACGATGCACCATGAGTTGCGAATCGAGCTCAGGCGACAGCGGCGCCGTTGCGATCATCGCGCTTCTGAACGGCACCAGTTCACGATGATAGGAAGCCGTGGCGTCGGTCAGATTCGAGTACGCGTTCGTGGCGACGATCACCTGCTTCGCGCGCACCGCCCCGCCTGGCGCCCGCAAAAGCACTCGGCCGTCTTGCGCGCGCGCCATGTCGATCACCGGTGTCGCTTCGTAGATCGGCACGCCGCGCGTGGTCAGGCCCGCCGCTATGCCGCGTACGTATTCGAGCGGCAGAATCGTGCCCGCATCCGCGCTCAGCACGCCGCCGACGAAACCCTTCGCGCCCGTCTCATGCTGCACTTGCGCGTGAGACTGCACGGTCATCGAAGCATCGCCGAGCATCGTGCGCACCCAGTCCGCTTCGGCACAGATCGATGAGAGCGCGCGCTCCGTATGCGCGCAGCGCAAGCTGCCCGTGTGCTCGAATTGCGCGCGCGTCAGCTTGAATTCGTCGATGAACGCCTCGACCGCACGCACGCCGTCATGTGCGAGCCGATGCATGCGCTTGGCCACATCGATGCCATGCGCGCCCGCGATGGCCGGAAAAGACAGCCGGAACTTCGACGACACCACGCCGCCATTGCGCCCGCTCGCGCCCCAGCCGACCGGATTCGCGTCGAGCACAGCGCATTCGACGCCGCGCTTTTGCAGCGCGTATGCGGCGCTCAGGCCCGAATAACCCGCGCCGATGATCGCCACCTCCACATCGATGTCGCGTGCCAGCGGCGCGCCCGTGCTGACCGGCGCGTCCATCACGGGCACGCGCGCGGCCATCGCCCGCCATAGCGATTCGGGTTGCGGGCGCGATGCCATGGTTGGGGTGCGCATTGTCAGGCGACGGCGCGTACTTCGTCGTCGACGGCATCCGCGAGCGCGGCCAGCGTCGCGAACTTCCAGGTCGGCGTGGTGACTGCCTCGGGCACCGGCGTCGCGCCGAAGCCCTTCATGCCCTGACGCCGCTCGATCCAGCACGTTGCATAGCCCAGCTTCGTCGCGATGCCGATATCGTGATACTGGCTCTGCGCCGTATGAAGAATCTCCTCGAACTTGTAGCCAAACGCCGCCTGACGTCCGCGGTTATAGGCGAAGAATTGCGGATCGGGCTTCGCGACGCCAGTTTCATCGCAGCACACGGTATCGTCGAACGGATTGCCGAGCGTGTGCGTATAAGCCGACAACGCGACGCGATCCGCATTGGTCATCGCCACGAGACGGAAGTGCTTGCGCAGCCGCTTCAATGCAGCGACGGAGTCCTCGAACGCGGGCCATTCGAGGACATCGCGCTGAAATGCTGCGGCGGCTTGCGCATCTTCGGGCAAGCCGAGTTGTTTCGCGAGGTACAGATAGACGTTCGCCATCTCATGGCTCGAACGGCCCGGATGCTTCGCACGGCCGTCCATATACGGCGCGAAGATCTGATCATCGGTCAAGTCCTTTGCCTTCGGGCCGCCCAGCCGGCGCACAGAATCCAGCACGCCCTTTTCGAAGTTGATCAGCGTGCCGACGACATCGAACGTCAGGACCTTGAAATCAGTGAGATTCATTGCTTCATCCTCTACGGGTTGCGGTAAAAAGAATCAGGCCGACACGACGATCGTGTCTTGCGGATCGAGCGCGACGATCATCGAGGCGCCCGGCGCGGGAATGCGCTTGCGCGCCTCGTGGCTGCCGGGTTGCCGAAGACTGATCGCGGTGCCGTCGGCGAGCGCGGCGAACACGCGCAGGCTCTCGCCTTGATAGAGCACTTCCGTCACGCGGCATGAAAGACAGTTCACATTCGCACGACCCTCGTCGCCGTCGATGACGAGCTTTTCCGTCTGCACGGCAAGTAATAGCTTTTCGCCGCGCGGCAAAGGGTGCGCAGTGCGCAGCACGGTGTCGCCGAGACGGACCGCATCGTCGCCGGCGCGCGTGACATCGAGCATCGTCGCTTCGCCGATGAAGCTCGCGACGAACGCATCGCAGGGACGGTCATATAGGCGTTCTGGCGTATCGATCTGCACGAGCCGGCCGTCCTTCAAGACTGCGACGCGATCGCTCATCGTAAGCGCCTCGCGTTGATCGTGCGTCACGTTGACGATGGTCGCGCCGAGCTGCCGATGCAGTCTGCGCAACTCGATCTGCATGGTCTCGCGCAACTGCTTGTCGAGCGCGGAGAGCGGTTCGTCCATCAGAATGAGTTGTGGCTGAAACACGATTGCACGCGCCAGCGCCACGCGCTGTTTCTGTCCACCGGAAAGCTGATGAATGCCGCGGCTTTCATAACCTTTGAGTTCGACCATCGCGAGTGCATCGGCGACGCGCTTCGCCCACGTCGATTTCGGCTCGCGGCGCGCGCGCAATGAGAACGCGACGTTCTCGCCCACGCTCATATGCGGAAAGAGCGCGTAATTCTGAAACACGATGCCGATATCGCGCTTGTGCGGCGGCGCAAATGTAATGTCACGCTCACCGACCCATACGCTGCCCGATGAGGGCTGCACGAAACCGCCGAGGATGCCGAGCAGCGTCGTCTTGCCCGAACCCGATGGCCCGAGCAGCGAGACGAACTCACCCGGCGCGATGTCGAGCGATACGTCGTCCAGCGCTGTCACCGCGCCGTAGCGCTTGGTCGCGGACCTGATCGACACTCCCGTTTTAGCGCGTGCGTCCATGTCGTTCGTCTCGTCGAAAAGAGCAGTGGTTGGGAAAATACTATGTCGCCATGTTTTTGACGGCAATTCCAAAATTGTTGGATCGGGCATAACATGAAGTCATGCCAAACCTTCGCAAGAAACTGCCTAGCGCCAACGCGCTCTTCGTGTTCGAAGCGGCCGCGCGCTGCGGGAATTTCACGCGCGCCGCGCAAGAGCTTTATGTGAGCCAGCCCGCCGTCAGTCGCATGCTCGCGCGCATGGAAGACCATATCGGCGTGCGGCTTTTCGAACGCGTGCGCGGCGGTATCCAACTTACGGAAAGCGGAGAGATTCTGTATCGCAAGATTTCCGAAGGCTTCAGCGGCATCGAAAGCGCGATTCGCGAAATTGAGGCGCGCGCGACGGGCGTCGAAACGGTCACGCTGTCCGTGTCCACCGGCTTCACGACGCATTGGCTCATGCCGCGCATGAGCCGCTTGAATCAAGCGTTTCCCTCGGTCGACATGCGGTTTCAATTGATATCGGGGCGCATCGGCGGCCCGCTGGTCGATGTCGATCTGGGCATGCGCTTTCTGCACGATGAAGAGATCGACGAAAACGCCGTGCTCGTGATGCCCGAGACGCTGCTGCCGCTGTGCAATCCGCGTTATCACGAACTCGCGCAGACGGATGCGGCGCGCGCGCATGGCGATACGGTCATCGTCATGGATGACGAGGAGCGCGGCTGGCACGAGCGTTTTCATGCGTTCGCTTCAAAGGAGCGCCATGCGGCCGGCATGCTGCGCTTCAACGATTACGCGATCGTCGTACAGGCAGCCTTGCTCGGGCAAGGGATCGCGCTTGGCTGGCTGAACGTGACATCGCACTGGCTCGCGCAAGGCGCGCTCGTGCCGGCCGAAGAGGAACTGCTCGTCACGAGTCGCCGCTGCTGTCTGCTCACACCGCCGAACCGGCCGGTGCGGCCCATCGTCGCCAGCGTGCGCGAATGGATCATTCAGGACGCGTTAAGCGACATGCGCACTGTCGAGATCAAATACCCGCGATTGGGTTTGCGTGAAGCGCTTCGTCAAACCGGCATCGAGCTCGGCTGAGGGCGTTTTGCCCGCCCGCTCGGTCTACAACGAAAGGCGAGCAATGCGGCGGATCGGGGAAGCCCTTTCTGCGCCCAACCGCATCGCATGGAACCGCATGCGGATCAGGAGTACTCGGTGCGTGATCGCATGAGTTCACAAGTCGCCCCCATTCGTCGGGACGCGTCAGCCCCCTGTCTTTGAGAAGTAAGCTTCAGGTCCAATCCTGCAGGGTTTTAACTAATTGTTTAAAATTCGCACCGGTGATTGGTGGATATGGTCATCGGCATATCGACTGCAGTCGCTGTCGCACCACGGAGCGCTCGCGGTCATTTGCACGTAGCTTTCGGTTCTCGCGTGCCGGCCTCACGCGAACAGTTTCATGGGAGAAGTCAGATGTCTGGAAGTGAAGCCCGGCCCTCAGCGACGCTGAGAGCCGGATGTGCATTGCTGGGGCTAGCGCTGCTGGCAGTGGGCCTGTTTTTCGTCGTCGGTGGCGCGAAGCTCGTGTCATTGCATGGTAGTGCTTATTTCCTGATTGCGGGCGTGGTCATTGCCGTATCCGCCGTGCAGTTCTTTCGGGCAAAGTCGTCCGCTGTCGTCATCTACGGCGCAGCATTCATTGGCACGCTGATCTGGGCGCTAATCGACGTCGGCCTCGATTTTTGGCCGCTCGTATCGAGGCTCATGGTGCCGGCCGGCTTCATGGTGCTGGCACTCCTCACCTGGCCGTCGCTTCGTAAGACCGATACCGCGCCGTCCGCAGCGAAGCCCGCCTTCGCACTCGCGGCTCTTATCGCGCTCGGCATGATCGTGACGTTCGTGCAGATGTTCCAGCCGCATCCGACGGTCGCCTTAGACGGCGTGCCGACGCCGCTCATACCCGTCGCGAAAGAGCAGGCGCAGAAAGACTGGAGCAATTACGGTAACACGCCGGGGGGCAGCCGCTTCGCCGCGATCGATCAGATCACGCGCGACAACGTGAACGACTTGCGGGTCGCATGGACTTTCCATACCGGCGATGTCCCCATCAGCCCGACCGGCAACGGCGCCGAGGATCAGGAAACGCCGCTGCAGATCGGCGATCGCATCTATCTTTGCACGCCGCATAACAACGTGATCGCCGTTGATGCGGACACTGGCAAGCAAATCTGGAAACGTGAGATAAACGCGCAGGCGCAGGTGTGGAACCGCTGCCGCGGTCTCGCTTATTTCGATGCGACCAAGCCGCTCGTTCAGCCTACGTCGGCGGGCGCGACGCCGGTGCCGCCCGTCGCCATCACGGCGGGAGCCAACTGCCAGCGCCGCTTGTTGATGAATACGATCGACGCGCGCCTCGTCGCTATCGATGCCGATAGCGGCGAAATGTGCGAAGGCTTCGGCGATCACGGCTTCGTCGATCTGAAAGCGGGCCTCGGCGAGGCGGCCGATCCGAAGTACCAGCTGACATCCGCGCCGACGCTGGCGGGAACGACAGTCGTGGTCGGGGGACGCGTCGCGGACAATGTGCAAACCGACATGCCGGGCGGCGTGCTGCGCGGCTTCGACGTGATGACGGGCGAGATGCGCTGGGCGTTCGATCCCGGCCACGACGATCCCAACGCGCGCCTGCAGCCGGGTAAGACCTATGCGCGCAGCACGCCGAACTCGTGGGCGCCCATGTCCTACGATCCCGCGATGAACACGGTGTTCATCCCGATGGGCAGCTCGTCTGTGGATTTGTGGGGCGGCAACCGCACACCGCTGGATCATCGCTACGCCACGTCGATCCTCGCTCTCGATGCGGCCACTGGCAAGGAAAAGTGGGTGTACCAGACCGTTCACAACGACCTCTGGGACTTCGACGTGCCGATGCAGCCGAGCCTCATCGACTTTCCCCAAGGCAACGGCCCGGCGAAGCCAGCTGTCGTGTTCGGTACCAAGTCCGGCCAAATCTTCGTGCTCGACCGCATGACCGGCAAGCCGCTCACCAAGGTCGAAGAACGCCCGGTTAAGAAAGGCACGATCCCGAACGAGCAGTATTCGGATACACAGCCGTTCTCCATGGGCATGCCGACGATCGGTGTCGGCCCGCTCAAGGAATCGGACATGTGGGGAGCCACGCCGTTCGATCAGCTGATCTGCCGCATCAGTTTCAAGTCGATGCGTTATGACGGCCTCTTCACGGCGCCGGACACGGATGTATCGCTGAGCTTTCCCGGATCGCTCGGGGGCATGAACTGGGGTAGTGTCTCGACCGATCCGAACCATCACGTCATCTTCGTGAACGACATGCGCCTCGGACTGTGGGTGCAGATGATCGCGCAGAAGACGGACAATGCAGCCGCAAGCAACGGCGGAGAAGCGGTGAACACGGGCATGGGCGCGGTGCCGCTCAAGGGCACGCCCTACGCGGTGAACAAGAACCGCTTCATGTCGCCGCTCGGCATTCCGTGCCAGAAGCCGCCGTTCGGCACGCTGTCTGCCGTCGACCTGAAGACGCGCAAGCTGCTGTGGCAAGTGCCGGTCGGCACCGTGCAGGATACCGGTCCATTCGGCATCAAGATGCGCGCGAAGATGCCCATCGGCATGCCGACGCTCGGCGGCACGCTGGCGACGCAGGGCGGCCTTGTGTTTATCGCGGGCACGCAAGACTACTATCTGCGGGCGTTCGACAGCGCGACCGGCAAGGAAGTGTGGAAGGCTCGCCTCCCCGTGGGCAGCCAGGGCGGTCCTATGAGCTATGTCTCGCCGAAGACCGGCAAGCAGTATGTGCTGATTTCGGCGGGCGGCGCACGTCAGTCGCCCGATCGCGGCGACTATGTCATCGCGTATGCGCTGAGTCGATGATGCGTTTCTGACGAAGAACGGCGGCGGCGCCCGACGCGCGTGCCGCCGTGCGCTCCCCACAATTGAGCAGTATCGGCGGCTCCCGCCGAAGGTTCCATGAGTTCGATCATTGCTTCGAGTCGCCTCGTTGCGAGGCGCTCTCGTTCGCACGCCATGACGCGGCGTGCAGTTTCAGTCGGCATTGCCGTTTTATCCGGCGTGTGCGTATCAGCGGGTCACGCGCAAAGCTCGGTCACGTTATATGGCGTCATCGATACGAGCATCGAGGTGACGAATCCCGGTTCATCGTGGACGCCGCGGATGGATTCGGGCGCGTATCGCGGCTCGCGCTTTGGCGTGCGTGGCTCCGAAGCACTAGGTTCGGGCACGCGTCTGCTGTTTGACCTCGAAGGCGGCTTCAACTCCGCCGACGGCAGCATGTCCACCCCCGGCACGCTCTTCAATCGCCAGGCGTGGATGGGTGTCGGCGCGCCGTGGGGCGAAGTGCGCGTGGGCCGCCAGTATTCGCCGATTTACATTCCGTTCAAGGGACAACTCGATGGCTTCGGCGCGGGAACCATCGCATCGGGCCTCAACAATCTGTCGAAAATAACGCCCTACACCAACAACGGCATTACGTATCTGTCGCCGGATATGCACGGCTTGACGGCGACGGTGATGATCGCGTTGCGCGACAGTGGCAGCGGTAACGGCCTGTCCGGCGACTTCGAAACCTTCGCGTACCGTCAAGGCCCGTTGCGCATCTCCTACGCGCATCAGCAGACGCACGGCGGCACGGCGACGTTGCGCTCCAACCTCGGCGGCGTGTCGTACCGGCTCGGTCACGTGACGGCGTTCCTGTCCTTCTTCAACGACGATGGCGGTTCGCCCAGATATCACAACGACGGCTTGTCCACGTCCGTGCGCTATGCGTTTAGCCCGCGTTTGCGCGCTTCCGCAGGGTACGCGTTCGCGCGCGACCGTTCGGGCGGCGGCAACGACACGGACCAGTTCAGCCTCGCGTGCGAATACGACGTGTCGTCGAAGCTGCTGCTGTACGCGAGCGGCGCGATGCTACGCAACCGCGGCAATGCAACCTTCACGCTGAGAGGCGTCAACGTCACCGGCCTCACGCCTGCCTATCCTGGCGCGCCCGTTCGTGGCGTGCAGATCGGCATGATCGACCGCTTCTAGGCAAGCGCAGCCGTCAGTTGCTGGCCGTGCCGCAAAGAGCCTTACCTCATAATCTACGCTCGGGCACTACAGCTCGCGCCGAAGCGCAATACCGACCGGGCCATCACGATCGACCGTTTGCCACACAAATCATCGGATCGCAATGGCAAACTGCCGCAAAACCGCGGGCGTCGCTACCGCGCGGAACGCCGCTTGCGCCCGCAGCACGACCCGCACTTTCGCGCCCGAGGCCTACAAGCCGACCCACGTCCGATGAACACACGCCTCTTCAGCCTCACACGCATCCCGTTCTTCCTCCCACTCGCCGGCGCAACGCTGATGCTCGGCGTCGCGATGTCGTTCACCGCGCCGTATCTGTCGCTGTTCAGCGTCGAGCAGGCGGACATGAGTCCTCTGCGGCTCGGCGTATTCATGACGCTCATCGCCGCGAGCGGCGTCGTCGCCAGCGCTTTCGCCGGCAAATGGTCCGACAGGCACGGCCACCATCGCGGATTGCTGCTGGCGGCGCTCATCGCATCGTCGCTCGGCTTTTTGCTGCTGTGTCTCGTGCGCAATTACGCCGCGCTGGTCGCGATCGGCGTCGTGTTTCTCGGCGCGGGCGGCTCGGCCATGTCGCTCGTGTTCTCCTTTGCGCGGGCCGCACTGCCCGTCGATGACGCCGCCGAGCGATCCTTCGCGCTCGCCACGCTGAGGACCGTCCTCTCGATGGCCTGGGTATTCGGCCCCTCCGTCGGCGCGCTCGTGCTGGCCGCGGCCGGTTTCTACGGACTGTTTCTGTTTGCGGCAGCCTGCTTCATCGCGTGCGGCGCAATCGTCTGGCGCATGCACGATTCGCCCAAGGGCGACGCGCACAGCGCGCCCGCGCACTATGCAGGCGATCCGTCATCGCTGCTCGAAGTGACCGCGCCCGACACCGATGAATTCGTGCCGCCGCACGCCGGTGTGTCGCACTCGCGCGCGGAAATCTGGCGCGCCACGATCGCGATGACGCTCGTCGGACTCGCCGCGAGCGCGACCATGATCGTCTTGCCGCTTTACGTCGTGCACGGCATGCACGGCACGCGCATCGACGTGTCGGTGATGCTCGGGCTCGGCGCATTCCTCGAAATTCCGATGATGCTCGCGCTCGGCGCACGCGGCTCGCGACTCGACAAGCAGCGATGGCTCGCGTCGTCCGCGGCGGTGCACATGATCTATTTCGTTGCGGTCGCGGCATCGCAAAGCGTTCAGTTCCTGATTCCGATGCAGGCCTTCAATGCGTTCGTCGTGTCGGTGATTTCATGTCTCGGCATGACCTACATGCAGGACCTCATGCCGCGAACCCCGGGTGCGGCGACGGCACTGTTTTTCAACGCATCGCGCGTCGGCTCGATTCTTTCCGGCGTGTTGTCGGGCGCGCTCGTGGCGGCGCTCGGTTATCGCGGCACGTTTCTCGTCTGCGGTGGCATCGCGCTCGTCGCGGCAGTGCTGTTCGCCAACCCGCCGTTCAGGCTCATCGCGCGGCGCCTGGTTGCCTGGTGGCAGGCGCGGCGTCAGCCGGCTCGCTGACATCGCCTGCATCGGCAATGGCAATATAGACGCACACGTCGTCCATCCAACACGCCAACATGCCCCAGCGCCTCCCGCCGCTCAATGCACTGCGTCTTTTCGAAGCCGCCGCACGCCATCGCAGTTTCAAGGTCGCCGCCGCCGAACTCAACGTGACGCCGGGGGCGGTGAGTCACGGCATCGGCGCTTTAGAAGACATGCTCGGCGTCGAGCTTTTCGTGCGCGAGCCGCGCGGGCTGTCGCTGAGCGCGGCGGGCGAGCATTATCTGCCTTACGTCGCCGAAGCGTTCTCGCTCATCGCCATCGGCACGCAAACGCTGCCCGACAAGCGCAAGCGCCGCTCCATCGCCGTCACGTGCGCGCCCACGCTCGCCGCGCGCTGGCTCGTCCCGCGCCTCGCGGATTTCCGCGCGCACTGGCCCAACGTCGACGTGACCGTCGACACCTCGCGCCGTCAGGCGGGCTTTCCCGTCGATGGCTTCGATTTCGGCCTGCGCCTCTCCCGCGGTCCGGTCGACGGCGCGTCGTGGCAACGTCTGTTCGGCGAGCGGCTCGTGCCCGTGTGCAGTCCGGCCTATCGCGCAACGCTGACGGGCGCGGACGGCATGCCCGATCTCGCGCGCGCCGCGCTCATCCACGTCGATACGGCGAGTCAGGACTGGCAGGCATGGATCGACGCGGCGGGCATCGACGGCCTCGATCTCCACGGCGGACTGCGCTTCGATACCGTCCAGCTCGCGTTCGATGCCGCCGCGGCCGGGCTCGGCGTCGTCATCGGCAGACGTCCGCTCGTTGATCGCGAACTGGCGGCGGGCACGCTCGTCGAGGCGTCCGCGACGAGCGTCGAAACGCAGACCGCCTACTGGCTCTGCGAGTCGCCGCAAGCGAGCGCCCGCGCGGACCTCGTCGCGTTTCGCAACTGGCTGATCGCGCAGGCGGCGGAGTTCATCGAAAACAACGGCGACGAAGCGAACCGTCACGGTTGAACTGCGTTCATCCGTTCGCGAAAACTTTTCGTTTGTCAGCACGGACGTTCGCCTGCGAGGATGCGCGCAAGGAGGAAAACGCGCCATGTCATCCCTGTCGAGCACTACGAACACCAACCGCGCAACGACGTGGGCGCTCATCGGCGCTGCCGCGCTGATCCTGAGCGCCGCGATGGGCGTGCGTCAGACTTTCGGGCTATTCATCGGGCCGTTTTCTTTCGATCGCGGGCTGCCCGTCACGCTGGTCGCCTTCGCCATTGCGCTGCACAATCTCGTCTGGGGCTTCGCGCAGCCGTTCGCCGGCGCCGCGGCCGACCGATACGGTGCCGCGCCCGTGGTCGCGACGGGCGCGGCCACGTTTGCCGCGGGACTCGCGCTCGCGGCCGGCGCAACTTCCGGATGGATGCTCGTGCTCGGGCTTGGACTGCTCGTCGGCATCGGCATCAGTTGCACGAGCTTCGGTGTCGTGCTCGCGACGGTCGGACGCGTCGCGTCGCCACACACGCGCAGTGTCGCGATGGGTCTCGCCAGCGCGGGCGGCTCGCTCGGGCAAGTGCTGATGGTGCCGTTCGCGCAGACAGTGCGCGTGCATGCGGGCGTGCCGGCGTCGCTCTATGCCCTCGCCTTCGTGCTGCTGCTCGCCGCGCCTCTCGGCATCGTGCTCGATCGCGCGAGCCGTCGGAGCAAGGCATCGGTGTACGCATCGGCATCGAACGAAACACACGCGATGCCGCTGCGCGAGACGCTCGCGTATGCGTCGCGTCATCGCGGCTACCGGCTGCTCACGCTCGGCTTCTTCACATGCGGTTTTCAGCTCGCGTTCATCGCCACGCATCTGCCGGGCTATCTGATGCTCTGCCACATGCCGGTCGGGCTCGGCGCGACGGCGCTCGCGCTGATCGGCTTCTTCAACATGGTCGGCAGTTGGGGATGCGGGTGGCTCGGCGGACGCTGGCGTCAGCATCACGTGCTCGCGTGGCTCTATCTGATTCGCGGCGGCACGATCGCCCTCTTCGTCCTGCTGCCGACGACGAGCGTGTCCGTCGTCGTCTTCGCCGCCGTCATGGGGCTGACGTGGCTCGGCACGGTGCCGCTCACGAATGGGCTCATCGCGAAAGTATTCGGCACGCGGCATCTGGGCACGCTGTTCGGCGTCGTGTTTCTCAGCCACCAGCTCGGCTCTTTTCTCGGCGCGTGGCTCGGCGGCTATGTGTTCGACACGACCGGTTCGTATTCGCTGATCTGGGGTGCGACCGCCGTTGCGGGTCTCGTCGCGGCGCTGCTGCACTTTCCTATCGATGATCGGCCTGTCGACGAAGCATCGATCGCGGGCGTGCGGGCTTGATTGGAGCGTGTCAGAAAATGTCGCCAACCCGCTTCGCATACCCCGACAAAAGAGCCCAACATGCTCCGAATGAAACCTGACCACGCGCGATACCTCAGCGCCGCCGCGCCCAGTACGCCAGCCCCGCACATGCAATCAGCAAGCTGCCAGTGGCGAAGAACACTGAGTGCAGCCCGAACCACACGCCGATCTGCCCGCCGATCAGCGGCCCCACCACCTGCCCGCTGAACTGCGCCGACTGCAGATAACCGAGCATCTGCCCGCTGCTGTTTTCACTGACGGCGCTGCGCGCGAGCTTCGCGATGGAAGGCAACAGGCCGGCAAGCGTCATGCCCATCAGCATGCGCAGTCCGGCGAGCTGCCACCACTGATGCACGAACGCCTGCGGAATCATCGCGATGCCGGTCAGCACGAGGCATCCGACGATCACATTCCAGCTTCCGATGCGATCCGCCAGCGCGCCGAGCCGCGCCGCCGTCAACATGCTGCCGAGCGCCGAGCAGGCCATGACGATGCCCGCGATGCGCGCCACGTGATCCGCACTCACGCCGAGACTGCCGATATAAACGGTGATGACCGGTTCGATCGACATGTTCGCGACCAGCACCATCATCGCGGTCGCGAGCAGCGCGGCGACCACGACATGGTTCGTGCGTGGCGCATGCGTCGAAGCCGCGTGCGACGCGCGCTTCTTCGCATCGTCGGGATGAAAGTCCTCTCTCACGAGAAAGATCGTGGCGAGCGCAGCCACCGTAATCATTCCCGCGCCCGCAAAAAACGTCCCGCGAATGCCGATCAATCCCGGCAGCATTCCGCCGATGAGCGGCCCGGCGAGATTGCCCGCGAGCGCGCCCGTCGACAATATGCCGAGCGCCCAGCCGGCCCGCTCGCGCGGCGCCTGCGTGCCGATCATCACGGTCGAGGCCGAGGCATAACCGCCGATCAACCCCGCGAGCAGACGCAACACGACCAGTTGATGCACCGAATGCGCCACGCCGATCAACGACATCACGACGGCCATGCCCACTGCCGCGCGCACGAGCATCGGCTTGCGGCCGTAGCGATCGGCGAGGCGTCCCCAAAGCGGCGCGGTGACGGCGGTGCCGAGAAACGTCGCGCTGAACGCGACGCCCGACCATTCGATCACCGCCGCCTGCGATTCCACGCCGAGCTGCCGGACATACAGCGGCAAGAACGGCAGCAGCATGCTGAGGCTCACGAGCGTCGTGAACGAACCGAACACGCAGACGGCGAGATTGCGCCGCCAGTACTGTTCGTTGCGTTCGGCGTAACCGGGCGGCACCGATGCGGAAATAACCTGGCTCATTTCGACCTCAACGCGGCAATGAGATCGATGGCGAGCGCAATCGCAAGCGCCCCCGCCCCGATCCCGAACAACAACCGATAATTGCCGCCGCTATTCGAAAACAGAAACGAGAGACCGTAAGCCGCGAGCGCCTGCAACACGGCGAATCCCGTGGTCGCGGTGCGCCACGCGCCCTTTTGCGCCGCCGGATGATGCCCGAGCAGTTCGTTCACGCGGCCGAGCACGAGCGGCACGATGCCCGGCGTGAACGCACCGACCAGCACGCTCGACACCATCAGCACACCCGAACTCGACGAAACCGCGGGCAGCGCGACGGCCACGAGCTGAAGCAGATACGCCACGCGCAATGCAGGCCCGAAGCCGGCGCGGTCGGCGAGATGGCCCGCGAGGAGCGGTCCGGCCATCGCGCCGAGCCCATACAGCACCCAGAACTCCGCGCCCGCGTCGACACCTTTGCCGAGACCACGCGCGACGAAATCGACGAGAAAAATCATATGCGGCACGAGACCGATCGCATTGAGCGCGTACTCGACGAACAGCGCGCGCAACGCGGGCGGCGACGGCGCCTTCGCATGGCGGTGTTCGTTCGCGTGCGCGGAGGCAGGCGCATCCTGCGACGGCCATCCGTTCCACGCGACGATCGTCAGCAGCGACGCCACCACCGCGAGCCCGAGCCAGGTCTGCGTGAGCCCTTGCCGAAGCAGCAGCGGCACGATCGTCCCCGACGCCGCGATGCCGAGCCCGATGCCGGTGAAGATCGCACCGCTCGCGAACCCGCGGCGCGACGGCGCGACATGCGCGATGATCGTCGGCGCGGCGAGCACCATCAACGCGCCGCCGGAAATGCCCGACAAGAACCGCCACGTGAAGAACCAGAGAAACGAAACAGGAAACGCGCACGCGATGAAGGCGACGGTCGCGAGCACCATCATCGCGCGCAGGACGGTCGCGGCGCGCGCGTGCCGCGCGAGCCAGCCCGCCGCGAGCGCGCCCGCGAGATAGCCTCCGAGATTGGCTGCGCCGAGATACGCCGCCGTCGACGCCGGAAACCAGTGCGCGCCGATGATCGCCGGCAGAAGCGGCGTGTAGGCAAAACGCGCAAGCCCGATGCCGATCAGACTTGCGCTGGCGCCGGCGAGCATGCCGCGCCAAAGATGGAACGGCTCGGGTTCCGGTCGATTCAAGACTGCGTATCGCATAGCCCCTCCACTACGGCTTCGAGCGCGGCCTACGCGCGCTTCGATGAAGGCCAGTCTATATTCGATCGAATGTGGAGAGAATCGACGCCCGCAGGAAGACAATCTTCCGTTATGCGGTTGAATCGATCTGCAATTGCTTGAAGTGACGCCGCAACCGCGGCGTCGCGAAATCGACGAACGCGCGCACCTTCGGCACCGACAGCCGTCCGTGCGGCGTCAGAAGATGCACCGGCAACGGCGCATGTTCGCTATCCGGCAGCACGATGCGCAGCGTTTCGTCCCTCACTTCTTTCGCGACGTGATAGGAAAAAAGCCGCGTGAGGCCGTGTCCTTCGACGGCGGAGGCCACCGCCGCGCGCACCGTGTTCACGATGAAACGCGGCGTGAACTGCACGACTTGCGGGATCGTCGAGCCGCCCGAAGTCGGAAAGCTCCACGAATCGAGGCCGAAGTGCGTCATCGAGATGATCCGATGTTGCGCGAGATCGGCAGGCTGTGCGATGCGCGGATGCTTCGCGAGATAGCGCGGCGACGCGGCCACGACGCGCCGCACCTCCCCCACGGGAATCGCGATCAGTGTCGAGTCCGACAGATGCGCGATGCGCAGCGCCACATCGATGCCTTCGTCGATCAGGCTCACGGGCCGGTCGAGCATTTGCAGGCGCACGGACACGGCGGGAAAGCGCGCGATGAAATCGTCGAGCATCGGGCGCAGCAGGTCTTCGCCGGCGGCGACGGGCGCGGTGATCGTCAGAAGCCCGCGCGGCGCGGAACGTTCGTGCGCGATCAGCAAATCGGCTTCTTCGAGATCGACGAGGATGCGGCGGCACGCGGCGGCATAACGTTCGCCGGCTTCGGATAGCTTGATCGTGCGCGTCGTGCGATGCAGCAAGGCCGTGCCGGTGTGTTCTTCGAGAAAGGCGATCGCCCGGCTCACGGCGGCGGGCGAGCGGCCGAGCCGCCGCCCCGCGCCCGCCAGACTGCCCTCGTCCAGCGTGGCGATGAAGACTTTCATCGCGTCGATTCGGTCCATGTCGGCTCGTTGCTTCGATTGATCGATGAAGCGCCAAGTCTACCGGACCGAATCGCCGATGCGCGCCGATGAAATGCGTCAGACCACCGTGATCGTCACGTCGATGTTGCTCTTCAGCGCCTTCGAATAAGGGCAGGTCTGATGGGCCAGGTTCGCGATTTCCTCGGCCACCGCGCGCTCGATGCCCGGCAGGCTCACGTTCAGGCGCGCGCGCAGCAGATACGCTTCGCCCGCCAGGCCGAGGTCCACTTCCGCATCGACTGCGGTGTCGGCGGGCAGCCGAGTCTTCAGCTTCGCGGCGGCCTTGCCCATCGCGCCGATGAAACACGCGGACCAGCCCGCCGCGAGCATCTGCTCGGGATTGGTGCCCGCGCCCGCCGATCCGGGCGGCGAGAGTTTCACGTCGAGACGGCCATCGGTGCTCTTCGCATGGCCTTCGCGGCCTCCGACGACGCGGGTTTTGCCGGTGTACAGGACGGTGTCGATCTGGGTCATGATGCGTTCCTCGTGTGTGTTCGAAAGGTCAATGGATCAGTGATGCGCAAAGAGCCTGGCCGCGTCGTTCGTCGACGTGCCGCGCAAGCCCGATTGCGAGACCGTGTCGGTCATGCCGCCATACGACTGCATGGGCATCGCGGCGCTTTCACTGGCGATGGTCTGCGCGCTCACGCCGCGCTGCGAGGCGGGCGCGCCGGCGAGCGGGTCGTAGTGCGGCGCGGGACCGTAGCCGCTGCTGGCGAACGCGGAACCGGCGGCGATGGCGCTGACGGCGATGACTGCGGCGGTGACGAATTGCTTGATCATGATTGGGCCTCTATGAGTAATGTCCGTCGATATTCGGTAATAAGTTGACAAGCCGATCAGCTGCCCTGATACAGACTGCGCAGCGCGGCGATCTGGCCATCGCGCTGTGCCTGAACCAGTTCGCGCTTCACTTCGGCGCGGGTCTTGCCGGCGTTGTTCTGGCTCGCCACGGCCTGTTGGGTCTGCACGTTCACCGGGTTGTTCGGCACGGCGGCATGAGCGACACCGGCGACAGCGCTGGCGACGAGAGCGAAAGCAACGATGGTGGATTTCATGGTGTTTCTCCTTGAGCGGATCGATCGGTCAGTTAGATGAGTCACGGCACTCGGGCTTCGCGGTGTGCGTCTTGCGTTTCACTCGTGAGCCGTCGTTGTGTGTATTTGAAGCCCCGCAGGTATCTGGCTTGTGTCCGGGATGCGGGCCTTGTGCAATGTTTTGTATCGCGTGCATTCCAGATACATTGCGATACGGAACCCGGCTTCAGCGCTCGGCCAAAAGCTTCCGGATCGCCGCTTCGGTCTGCGCGTAATCGCCCTCGCCGACGTGCGTGTAGGCCACTTGCCCGTGCTTGTCGATCAGATAGAACGCCGGCCAGTACTGGTTGCCGTACGCGGCCCACGTCGCATAGCGGTTGTCCTGCGCGACGGGATACGTGATGCCGAAGCGCTCGATCGCGCGCTTCACGTTGTTCGTGTCCTGCTCGAACGGAAACTCGGGCGTATGCACGCCGATGACGACAAGCCCCTTGTCCGCATACTGCTGATGCCACGACTTCACAGCCGGCAGCGTGTTGACGCAGTTGCCGCACGCGAAGGTCCAGAAATCGACGAGCACGACCTTGCCGCGCAACTGCGCGAGCGTGAGCGGCTCGCTGTTGAGCCAGTTGTCGATGCCGGCGAATTCCGGCGCGGCGGTGAAATGAGTGCCGGCGCTTGCGGGCGTTGCGGCGTGCACGGGCGTGATGGCCGCGCAGGCTGCCAGGCCGGCGCACGCGGCAGCGTTCTTGATGACGGCGAGCATGACGAAGTCCTTTGAATGCGGTGGAGATCGGAGCGGCGCGTCATGAACCGGTCGCCCCGGCAGGCCGACGTTCGCATCGGCATGACCGCATTGGACTGCGCGCGCGTATCGCGCTTGTGTCGGACAAGGGCGCGCAGCGCAATGTTATGTGTCGCGCGACATGCGAGATACACTGCGATACAAAACTTCCGCTGAACCGCGCTATAACGCAGTCATCGCATCATCAGCGGGAGCTTCGAATGAAACGCATGCTGGCGGTGCTCGCCTTTCTCGCAGGCGGCATCGCGACGGAAATGGCCCATCCGGTTCAGTGTCTGCTGGTTAGCCCGAGCCGGGTGCAACTCAAGCGTCAACGACAACGATCCATCGATGGAAACCACTGATCACGTATTGATCGTCGACGACGATCGCGGCATTCGCGAACTGCTCGCCACCTACCTCGAAAAGAACGGCATGCGCGTGTCGCTTGCGGCGAACGGACGCCAGATGCGCGCGGTGCTGGAGCAGCAAGGCGCGCCGGATCTGATCGTGCTCGATCTGATGCTGCCCGGCGAAGACGGTCTCGTGCTGTGCCGCGAGCTGCGCGCGGGCAAGTACCGCGACGTGCCGGTGCTGATGCTCACCGCGCGCAACGAGGAAGCCGATCGCATTCTCGGTCTCGAAATGGGCGCCGACGATTACCTGCCGAAACCGTTCGCCGTGCGCGAGCTGCTCGCGCGCATCCGCTCGGTGCTGCGCCGCACGCGCATGCTGCCGCCGGGAATGGAAGTGAGCGAATCGTCGCAAATGCTGGCGTTCGGCGACTGGCGCCTCGACACGACCGCGCGTCACCTGCTCGATGCCGAAGGCACGATGGTCTCGCTGTCCGGCGCTGAATACCGGCTGCTGCGCGTGTTTCTCGACAATGCGCAGCGCGTGCTCACGCGCGACCAGCTCCTGAACCTGACGCAAGGACGTCAGGCCGATGCCTTCGATCGCTCCATCGATCTGCTCGTGTCGCGTCTGCGCCAGCGCCTGCGCGACACCGCCCGCGAGCCGCGCTACATCAAGACGCTGCGCAGCGAAGGCTATGTGTTCTCGGCGGAAGTCAAACCGGTCGAGTCTTCGCAATGAGCACGGTTTCACCCGCTTCCCTGCTGCACTGGCCGCGCACGCTGTTCGCGCGGCTCGCGCTGATTCTCGTCGTCGGGCTGGCGCTCGCGCAGACGTTCTCGTTCCTTCTGACGATGCGCGAACGCGACGATTCGATGACCCACATGATGATGGGCTACGTCGAGCGCGAAGTGGCGAGCTCGGTCGCGCTGCTCGATCATCTGCCGCCGGACGAGCGCAAAGAATGGCTGCCGCGGCTCGCGCGCCGCAGCTATCAATTCATCCTCGGGCCGGGCGTGGCCGGTGCGCCGCCGGATGCCGCGTTGTCGGAGCGCTTCGCGCGTTCCATCGACGAAGGCATCGGCAAGCGCTATCCGCTGACGGTCAATGCCGTGCCCGGCGACAAAGAGCGCTTTCAGGTGCATCTGCGGCTGTCGGACGGCTCGCCGCTCACCATCGACATGCGTCCGATGGTCGGCATGCCCTTATCCGGCTGGTTGCCGCTGGTTCTGGTCCTGCAACTGATCGTGCTCGGCGCGTGCTGCTGGCTCGCGGTGCGCCTCGCGACGGGCCCGCTCAAGCGCCTCGCCAATGCCGCCGATACACTCGGCCCCGATCTCAAGGCCGAACGCCTGCCCGAATCCGGGCCGGAGGAAGTCGCGCGCGCCGCGAAGGCATTCAACGCTATGCAGGACCGCGTTTCGACATACATGACCCAGCGCATGCAGATTCTCGCGGCGATCACGCACGATCTGCAGACGCCGATCACGCGCATGCGCCTGCGCGTCGACGTGATGGACGACGAGTCGACCGGCGCGAAGCTCCAGCAGGACCTGAAGGAGATGGAATTGCTCGTGAAGGAAGGCGTGACCTACGCGCGCACGTTGCACGGCACGAACGAAGCGCCGCGCCGCATCGATCCGGATGCGCTTTTCGAAAGCATCGTCGACGACTACCTCGATGCCGGGCAGTCGGTGACGTTGCGCGGCAGCATCGGCGGCGCGCTGATGGCGCCTCCGCAGGCGTTGAAACGTGTCGTGGGCAATCTCGTCGATAACGCGATCAAGTATTCCGGCGCGGCGGAGATCGAAGTCTGCACGCGCAACGATGGGCGCGCCGTCATTGCCGTGCTCGATCGCGGCCCGGGCATTCCCGACGAATCGCTGGAGGCGGTGTTCGAGCCGTTCGTCCGGCTGGAAGGCTCGCGCAACCGGCAAACCGGGGGCACGGGGCTCGGGCTCGCCATCGCGCGGCAACTCACGCTCGCGATGGACGCCTCGCTGACGCTGCATCATCGCGAAGGCGGCGGCCTGGAAGCGCGTCTCGTGTTGAAGAAGGCGGCGTAACTCGCGCGAGACCGTATCGCGTTCGCGATGAACGCGACGTCACCGATCCGCGCCGATCATCGCCCCGACAGGCGTCTCGCGATGAGCAGCGGCAAGCGCAGCACGAAGCCGAAAAAAAGCCGCGCATGCATCCACGTGAGCAGCAGGTTGTCGCGGCCATAGTGGAAATGCGAGACGCCGCCCTCTTCCGGCGTGAAGTAGCGCACGGGCGCGTCGAGGTTGATCGGGCGCACGCCGCGCCAGCACAGACGCACCACCGCCTCGGGATCGAAGTCGAAGCGGCGCATCCACGTTTCCTTTCGCATCAGCGCGGCGAGCGGCTCGATCGGGTAGACGCGAAAGCCGTACAGCGAATCGCCAATGCCCATCCAGAGCGTCTCCAGATTCGCCCAGCCGTTCGAGATGCGCCGGCCCTGCACGCGCAATTGCGGCGCGCTGGCGTCGAATCTCGGGCGGCCGAGGATCATCGCGTCCGGCGCGCGCATCGACGTTTCCATGAACGTGCCAATCAGCGCGGCGGGATGCTGGCCGTCGGAGTCCATCGTCAAAGCGTGTGTGAAGCCGAGTCTCGCGGCTTCGTCGAGGCCCGCGAGAATCGCCGCGCCCTTGCCGCGGTTCTCCGGCAGCACGATCACGCGCAGGCCCGGATCGGAGTGCGCCATCGCGGTGAGGCGTTCGGCGCTGCCGTCCGTGCTGCCGTCGACGACGACCCAAACGGGATTCCACTGCGCCCGCGCGCCGCGCACGGTTTCGTCGACTTTCTCGCCGGGGTTGTAGCTCGGAATGAGGACGAGATGCGTGGACGATGCGCGTGTCGAAGGCATTGAGCAAAGCGGGGAGCAAAAGAGATACGACGAATTCTAACGTCTGCCGGCGCGGCGGCTTTCAGTCGCGCGAACGATGCGGGTCGAGTTCGCCCGCATAGAAACGCTGCAATTCGGCGATGAACGCCTGCAGCGCGGCATGATCGCGGCCCGGCGGCGCGAAGCGGCGGCCGAGCGTCACGCGGTACGTGATGGGCAGTGCGGGCTTTCTGAAGATCTGCCAGCCCTTGCCGAGAAACCCCGAATCCGTCTCGATGATGAGCGTCTGCACCGGCACCTGCGCGCGCCCCGCGATCAGCGCGATGCCGCCCTTCAGCGGATTCACGGACGCGTGCTCCGTGCGCGTGCCTTCGGGAAACAGCAGCAGCGGAGCGCCGCGCTGCAATTCGGCGACGGCGGCGCGAATCAGTCCGACCGGCGTATCGTTGACGATATAGCCCGCGAGCAGCGCGCCCGGCCCGAGAAACACGTTGCTGGCGACATCGCCCTTCATCACGCAACACGTATCGGGCACGCGCGACGCGATCAGGAGCGCGTCGAGCAGGCACGGGTGATTCGGCGCGAGGATCATCGCGGACTCATTTGCAAGCGAGTCGAGCCCGGAGAGATCGAAGCGGCATGCGCCGAGCGTGCGCAGGAGCACGAAGTAACCGTGCCACACGCGCTGCACGACGGTGCGCCCGACGCGCCGCCCGGCATCGGCGGAAAGCACGCGCCGCAGGATCGACGCGAACGGAAACCACGCGAGGCACACGAGCGCGAGCACGACGAGCGCGAAATAGAACGCCACGCATTGCCACGCGGCTTCGAGCGTCCGGCGAGGCGACGCCCTCTCGCCCGCGCCGCCGATTTTCCGATGGGCGTCACTCATCGCTCGCCACCATTTTCGACGACTGCCCGAACACCCACGCCACCGCCACGCCGCCCGAGAGCGCGCTCTTTTGCCGGACGAGCGGGCTATCGCCGAAGCTCGCGCCGGCGAGGTTCGCGTAGCGCATGAACGCGCCGACCCAGTAACGGCTGAAGCGCCGCGACATTGACACGAGCGCCTGCGTGCCCGCGTAGCCACCGTGCGCCCGAAACGCGGGACGGCCGGGCGTCGCGTATTGCGGGGCGACCGTGTAGAAGTGGTCGCTGTATTTGCCGTCGGCGAACATCGGCCCGGCAAGCATGCCGACGCGCAGCCCCGACACGCCCGCGACATCGATCAGATCGAGATTCAGGTTCGGCTCGAACTGCCAGCCGACCGTCTTCGGCGACGATTCCAGCGTGATGCCCATGCGCACCGGCAAGCGCAGATCGAGCAGCGTGTCGCGCGATGGCGAGCGCCACAGGTGCACTTCCATCGACGGGCCGATTTCGATCGTCGGCTTGAGATCGGGCATCCCGGCGCGCGCGTTGTCGTCGCGGCTGGAAACGGGCAGCGAGCCGAGCAGGCTGATATTGAAGTTGATGCGGTCGGTGTCGAGCAACTGGCCGCGCACGCCGTCGCGATCGGCGCGGAAGAACTTGCCGCGATAGATCACGTAGGGGAACGGAAAGACCCACGCGCGCGTCTGGTCCGAGCCCGGATAGTGGGGAAACGCCGCGACGCCCATGCCGAGGCCGAGCTCCCACAACGGCTTGCTCGGCGGCGGCGCTTCACCGGCGCACGCTGCCGTGCTCGCGACGAGCAACAGCAGGGGCAGCAGGCGCGCAAGAAGCGACGAGCGAAATCCCGGCATCGTGATCAATTGGCCGAAAGCTCCGCGCGTTTCGCGTCGCTCAGATTGCGGCGGCGCTGGCGATAAGCGCGCAGCGAATTGCGCCAGTCGAGCGCGGCCGAGACGTAATAGATGCCCTTGAAGGCGCGCAGCGAATGCCAGATCGGCGTCGTGCCGAAAATATCGCCCGCGAGCAGCGACAACAGCGCTTCCTTCATGCGCAGCGGGTTTCTCGGGCCCATGAAGAGATTGCGCATCGTGGGCGAGGTCATGCGGTAGATGAACCACGAAAACTCCCGCGGGCCGTGGCGCACGTCGCGGTCGAACTTCGCGAGCGCGGCTCGCGCGCTGGCGGGATTTTTCAGCGCCGTGTCGATCGCTTCGGCGCCCGCGAACGCGCTCTGCATCGCGAGCATCACGCCGGACGAGAACACCGGGTCGATGAACGCGAATGCGTCGCCAAGCAGCAGGAAATTGCGTCCGTGCGTCATGTCGCCGGTGTACGAGTAGTTGCCCGTCGCGTGGACTTCGCTGATCAGCTCGGCGTCTTCGAGCCGCTCGGCGAGCGGCGCGCACAGCGCGATGGTGTCGCGGAAGAACGTTTCGACCGACGTGCCCTTCGGACGCCGCTTCAGATACGCCGGCCACACGACCGCGCCGATGCTCGTCGCGCCGTCCGCGAGCGGGATGAACCAGAACCAGCCGTGCTCGAACCAGAACACGGTGATGTTGCCTTCATTCTGACCGACGTTGCGGCGGGCATTCCTGAAATGGCCGTACAGCGCCGACGAATTGTGGCGCTCGTTGCGGCGCTTCGTCTTGAAATGATTGGCGAGCAGCGTATCGCGCCCCGACGCATCGACGACGAAACGCGCGCGCACTTCCTCGATGCGGCCATCGTCGTGCTCGGCGCCGATCGTCGCGCTGGAACCATCCGGCGCGAACACGACGTCGCGCGCGCGGCAGCCTTCGCTCACATGCGCGCCGTGTTTCGCCGCGTTGCGCAGCAGGATCTCGTCGAGCTCGGAGCGGCGCACCTGATACGCGCTCGGCATCGACTTGTCCCAGGCATCGGCGAAGAGAAAGCGTTGCATGCGGTCGCCGTGCTGCGGCGATACGAACTCGGCTGCGAGCTTGACCATGCCGATCGCGCGCACTTCATCGGCGACGCCGAGCCGTTCGAAAAGCCGCAGATTCGCCGGCAGAAGCGATTCGCCGATATGAAAGCGCGGATGCCGCGCCTTCTCGAGCACCCGCACGCGATAGCCGCGGTCCGCAAGCAAGGTCGCCGCCGTCGATCCGGCGGGTCCGCCGCCGATCACCGCCACATCCCAGGTCTGAATCGCTTCGCTCATTGCGCTCCTTTCGATCCGATTCACGCGATTCCGCCGTTGATCGACAAAACCTGTCCCGTGACATAAGCCGCCGCGTCCGACACCAGATATGCGACCATGCCCGCGACCTCCTCCGCCGTGCCCGGGCGCTGCGCCGGCACCAGTTGCCTGATGCGCTCGGGCGGAAACGCGTTGCCGAGCATCGGCGAATCGACGACGCCGGGCGCCACCGCGTTCACCGTGATGCCGCGCGATGCAAGCTCCTGCGCGAGCGCGCGCGTCGCGCCGATCAACCCTGCTTTGGCCGCCGCGTAATTCACCTGCCCGCGATTGCCCATCAACCCCGAGAGCGACGACATATTGACGATGCGTCCCCAGCGCGTGCGGATCATCGGCATCAGAAGCGGCTGCGTGACGTTGAAAAAACCGTCGAGCGTGACGTCGAGCACGCGTTTCCATTGCTGGCGGGACATGCCGGGCATCGGCGCGTCGTCGTGGATGCCCGCGTTGTTCACGAGAATCTGCACCGGGCCGTCGGCGAGGATGCGCGCGATCGCGGTATCGGTGGCGTCGGGATCGGTCACGTCGAAGGCGATTGCATGCGCCGTGCCGCCCGCCGCGCGAATGGCTTTCGCGCAGCTTTCAGCGCGCTCGATGCCGCCGTTCGCGTGGATCCAGACTTCGTGGCCGGCCGCGCCCAGCGTCCGGCAGATGGCTTGTCCGATCGCGCCGCTGCCGCCTGTCACGAGCGCGCGCATGGCGTGGCTCCCGTCATCGATTGCATTGCACATTTCCGTTTCGATGTTGCGCGGCCGCACCGGCGAGCGCACGAGCGTGCGCGTCGTTCAGTTCCGATGCGGCGGATTTCACTTGCATGACAGCGGCGGGCAGCGCATGAAGCCGCGGCCCGCCTTATCGTGTGCGATGCGCGGCGACGTGCGCCGCAAGCGCGCCGAGGCTCGCGAAGATCGTCTCGTTGTCCGGATCATCCGAGCGCAGCTCGAAGCCGTATTTCTTCGAGATCAGGAGCGCAATCTCCAGGATGTCGATGGAATCGAGCCCGAAGCCTTCTTCATACAGCCGTGTATCGGCCGAAACCGCCTTGGGATCGACATCCTCGAGATTCAGTTCGGCGACGATCAGCTCGGCCAGCTCTCTTTCCAGTTCATTCATCGTATGTGCGGACCCGCGCAAAAACGCGCGTCAGGGGCGGCTCGAAAGACGTACGCCCCGGGTTCTCCGCACGCCGCCGGCCGCCTGTTATCGAGATAATTGCGGTGGCGAAATTCTAGTCGAAGCCCTCCGGGGCGCCTAGTAGGAAAGGTAACCGGCCGAAAGGCGTGCAGCAGCACGATATTTCCGAGGAAAATCAGCCGTTTCGCCGCCGGGCGGGCCCCTGCGCCGGTAGGGTAAAATTCGCCGGTCTGACGAATGTAAGAGCATCGAACAAACGGTTACAGACCGGTCGCGCACCCGCGCGGGAAAATGATCGTCAGGCAGGCGACTGCCGAGTTTTTTGTTCATTAACCGAGCGTTCTGGCAAGAGCGCCGCAGCCGCAATCCATGTTGCATACCTTTTTCCTTCGATCCGCGTCTTTCAACCGGCCTTCAAGTGCGTCGCGCGACGCGGGAGCGCGCCGATGAGCGCGGTCGGCTTCGTTCGCGCGGCGGGCGTCGCGGGCGCGATCGCCGCTTATCAACTTGCCGCGCACCATGCCGCTTCCGCGCCGGGCGCACACGGACTGGGTCTCGCGCTCGTCCTGGCGCCAATCCTGCTCATCGCGCTGAACGCCGCGTTGCGCTCGCCGGCGCGTCCGTGGCTGGTACCGCTCTGGGCGCTCGCATGTACCGGGTTGTGGCTGGCGCGCGCGCCGCTCACGGCGCATTTCGGCTGGGGCTTGTGGGCCGAGCACGCGAGCTTCAATGTCGCGCTCGCGTGGATGTTCGGCCGCACGCTCGTTCACGGCCGCGAGCCGCTTTGCACGCAATTCGCAACCATGGTCCACGGCAAGCTCGAACCCCGTGTCGCGCGCTATACGCGGCGCGTCACGGCGGCGTGGACGGTTTTCTTCGTCGCGACCGCGGTCGTGTCGACGGTGCTGTTCGCGTGCGCATCGATCGTCACGTGGTCCACGTTCGCCAACTATCTTGCGCTGCCGCTCGTCGGGCTGATGTTCGTCGCCGAATATGCGTGCCGCCGCATCGCGCTGCCGGACATGGAGCCGTCGAGCATCATGGACGCCATTCGCGCCTACACCCGTTCGATGCAGATGCGTCGCAGCGGGGCGCAGTAATGTCGTCGAACTCATCGCACATGCAGACCTTTCCGCTCGTTTTCCATTCGTCGCCGGATCAGACGATCGCCTGGCGCGACGGTGCGCCCGTCACCGTGCGCGCGTTTCTCGCCGACGTGCGCGCACTCGCCGATGCACTGCCCGAAGGTCAACACGTGTTCAACGTCTGCACGGATCGCTATCGCTTCACGGTGAGCCTGTGCGCGACGCTCGTCGCGGGCAAGACGAGCCTGCTGCCTTCGACGCATACGCCCGACATGGTCCGCGCGCTCGCCTCGTTCGCGCCGGACGCGTTTTGCCTGCACGACAACGACGATTGCGCAATCGATCTGCCACGCTTTCGATATCCGCAAACCGCCCCGTCCGACGACGCGGCGCGCGAGACGGCTGTCCCGCACATCGACGGCGCGCGCGTCGTGGCTTACGTGTTCACGTCGGGTTCGACCGGCGTGCCGGTGCCGCATCGCAAGACGTGGGGCTTTCTCGTGAAGAACGTGCGCGCGGCGGCGGCGCGTCTCGGCCTGCTCGGCGAAGCGCGCGCGACGCTCATCGGCACCGTGCCGCCGCAGCACATGTACGGTTTCGAATCGACGGTGCTGCTCGCGCTGCTCGGCGGCCTCGCGTTCAGCAACCGCCAGCCGTTCTATCCCGTCGATATCCGCGCGGAACTTGCGGCGGTGCCCGAACCGCGCGTGCTCGTCAGCTCGCCGATTCATCTGCGTGCGCTGTTCGCGAACGAGGAAGCGTTGCCGCGCGCGTCGCTCGTGCTGTCGGCGACCGCGCCGCTTTCCGAAAAGCTCGCGCGCGACGCCGAAGTGCGCCTCGGCGCGCCGCTCATGGAAATCTACGGCAGCACCGAAACCGGCCAGATCGCGACGCGCCGCACCGCGCGCACCGCCGCGTGGGAACTGTTTCCGGACATCGCCTTGACGCCGCGCGCCGACGATGCCGGCGAGCAGACCGTCTGGGCCTCGGGCGGCCACGTCGAAGTGCCCGTGCCGATGGGCGACGCGCTCGAACTCATCGACCGCACGCATTTTCTGCTGCACGGCCGCAAGGCGGATCTGATCAACATCGCGGGCAAGCGCACGTCGCTCGCGTATCTGAATCATCAGCTGAACGCGGTGCCCGGCGTGATCGACGGCGTGTTCTACATGCCCGACGAAAGCCCCGCCGACAGCGAAGCCGTGCGCCGTCTGACGGCGCTCGTCGTGGCCCCGGAACTCGCGTCGGCGGATCTTCAGCGCGCATTGCGCGAGCGTATCGACGCCGCGTTCATGCCGCGCCCGCTGCTGTTCGTCGATTCGCTGCCGCGCAACGCAACCGGCAAGCTGCCGCGCGAAGTGCTGACGCAACTGATCGAACGCGAACGCAACCGCAAGGCGGCGCTGACCTTTACCGTGCCGCCGGAACACCCCGCGCTCGCCGGGCATTTTCCCGGACGCCCGATCGTGCCCGGCGTCGTGCTGCTCGATCACGCGCTCGACGCGATCGGCTGCGCGCTCGGAAAGAGCTTCGGTGCATGCAGGATCGAATCTGCGAAATTCCTGAGCCCGGCCGAACCGGGCGAAGTGCTCGACGTTGCGTACGAAACGTCCGCGAGCGGCGCGATCCGCTTCACGGTTCGCGCCGGCGCTCGCACGGTGGCGAGCGGCGCCGTCGGCATGATCGACAACGACCGCCGGGACACGCAAGCATCGTGAACAAGCCGCGCAACCGCGACGACTGGGCTGACCGCCAGGAACGCAGCAACCTCGCGCTGCTGCGTTTCATGACGTGGGTGTCGCTGCGCTTCGGGCGGCGCATCGGGCGCGTGTTGCTGCGGATCGTCACCGCGTATTTCGTGGTGTTCGCGCCGCGCGCGCGGCGTGCATCGCGCGCTTATCTGAATCGCGCGCTCGGCCGGCACGCGGGCTGGCGCGATGGTTATCGGCACGTATTCTCGTTCGCGTCGACGATCCACGACCGCATCTATCTGCTCAACGAACGCTTCGATTTGTTCGATATCCGCACGCATGGCGTCGAGGATGTCGAGGCCGCGCTCGCGGGCGGACACGGCGCGTTCCTGATGGGCGCGCATCTCGGCAGCTTCGAGGTGGTGCGCGCGATCGGGCGGGCGCAGCCGCATATCCGCATCGCAATCACGATGTACGAAGAAAACGCGCGCAAGATCAACGCGATTCTCGCCGCCGTGAATCCGGCTGCGCATCACGACGTGATCGGACTCGGCAAGGTCGATGCGATGCTCAAGGTCCGCGAGCGGCTCGATGCGGGCGCGCTCGTCGGCATGCTCGCGGACCGCACGCTGCGCCAGGCCGGCGATGCCCTGAAGGAACGCGAGTTCCTCGGCACGCCGGCCGCGTTTCCGCTCGGGCCGCTGCATATGGCGGCCGTGTTGCGGCGTCCGGTCGTCTTCATGACGGGGCTGTATCTCGGCGGCAACCGCTACGACATTCACTTCGAAACGCTCGCCGATTTTTCGAAGGTCGGGCGCGGCGAGCGCGCCGCCGCCGTCGATGCCGCACTCACGCGCTATGTCGCGCTGCTCGACAAATATTGCCGCGCGGCGCCGTACAACTGGTTCAATTATTTCGACTTCTGGCAGACGAACGCCGCGCAGGAACCGGCGCAAGCGCGCACGGCCGGTGCGCGCCTGCGGGAAGTCGCGAGGGATTCCTGAGCTTATGCGAGCTTTTTACGCGGCGCTGGCCGCCGCCGTTCTTTGCGTCACGTCGACGCTGGCAGTTGCCGCCGACGCATCCTGGACGCTCGATCGCCTGATGAACACGCTCGGCGCGAAAAAATCCGGGCGCGCGCATTTTACCGAAACGCGTTATCTGAAGATCGCGCAGGAGCCGCTCGAATCGTCGGGGGAACTGGTGTTCGTCGCGCCCGATCATCTGGAAAAACACACGGCCAGCCCGAAGCCGGAGAATCTCGTCGTCGACGGCGACATGCTCACCGTCGATCGCAACGGCCGCAAGGTGACGATTCCGCTGCGCAACTATCCGGAATTGGGCGCGTTCATCGAAAGCATTCGCGCGACGCTTGCGGGCAACCGGTTCGCGCTGGAAAACGCGTACACGGTGTCGATCGACGGCAAGGGCGACGACTGGACGATGACGCTCGTGCCGACCGATTCGCGCATGAAGCAGAAAGTCAGCTCGATCACGCTCGCGGGCACCGGCGCGGCGCTCGCGCGCGTCGAGATCAGACAGGCCGACGGCGACCGCTCGCTGATGCGCCTGCAAGACGCGTCGGCGCACTGAACCCGGCATGCGCGCGGTTTCGCGGTCCTTGCGCCAGCCTGCGATCATCGTCTGGCTGTGCTTTCTCGCGGTTTGCGCGGGCGTCATCGCGCGTACGCACTTTTCCGCCGATCTCTCCGCTTTCCTGCCGCGCGCGCCCACCGAGCAGCAACGCGTGCTCGTCGAGCAATTGCGCGACGGGCTCGTCTCGCGGCTGATTCTCGTCGGCATCGACGGCGGCGACGCGACCGGACGCGCCAATGTCTCGCGCAACGTTGCGGCGAAGCTACGCGAGGACAAGCGCTTCTCCGCGATCAACAACGGCGAGCCGGTCGGACAGGCGCGCGACGAACGCTTCGTTTTCGAGCATCGCTATCAGTTGAGCCCCGCAGTGACGCCCGAGCGTTTCAGCGTGGCCGGCCTGAAGGACGCGCTCGCCGACAGCCTCGATCTGCTGACCTCTTCCGCCGGCATGATGACGAAGGACTTGCTGCCGCACGACCCGACCGGCGAAGTCGCCGCGCTCGTCAGCCAGCTGGACAGCGGCGCGCAGCCCGCCATGCAGGACGGCGTGTGGGCATCGCGCGACGGCCGGCGCGCCGTGCTGCTCGCGCAGACCGCGAGCGCCGGCTCCGACACCGATGCGCAAGCCAGCGCGATCGCCGCGATCCGCGAAGCGTTTGCGCACGCTGCGCCGGGCGCGTCGCCGTATCGCCTGCTGATGACGGGACCGGGCGTGTTCGCCGTCGATACGCGCGACACGATCATGCGCGACGTGCGCTGGCTGTCGGCGGCGAGCATCGCGCTGATCGTCGTGCTGTTGCTGGCGGTGTATCGCTCGGTGCCCACGCTGCTGCTCGGTTTGATGCCGGTGCTCTCCGGCGTCGCGGCGGGCGTCGCCGCCGTGAGCCTCGTGTTCGGCACGGTGCATGGGCTCACGCTCGGCTTCGGCACGACGCTGATCGGCGAGGCCGTCGATTATTCGATCTACCTCTTCGTGCAGTCGGCTGGGGTAGAGCGGCGCGAATCGCTGAAAGACTGGGTCGCCAGCTTCTGGCCGACGATCCGCCTCGGCGTGCTGACGTCGATCTGCGGCTTCGCATCGATGCTCTTCTCCGGCTTCCCGGGTCTCGTGCAACTCGGGCTGTATTCCATCGTCGGTTTGTCGACGGCTGGCATCGTCACGCGTTTCGTGCTGCCGCATGCGTTGCCGCAAAACTTTGCGATTCGCGACGTCTCGCGCCTCGGCAAACGGCTCGCGCGTTTCGCCGCTCATGCGTCGCGCCTGCGCGCGGCGCTCGCCGTGTTGCTCCTCGCGGCGGTCGCCATCTTGCTCATGCACCGACACGGGCTCTGGAGCCAGGAGCTGTCCGCGCTGAGCCCCGTTCCGAAAGCGAGCCAGGACCTCGATGAACGTCTGCGCGCCGATGTCGGCGCGCCGGACGTGCGCTATCTCGTCGTGGTGTCGGCGGCGAACGAGCAGGCGGCGCTCGAGCGGGCGGAAGCGGTCGCGCATCAACTTCAGCCTCTGGTCGATGCGCACGTCATCGCCGGCTATGAAAGTCCGGCGCGCTATCTGCCGAGCGACGCCGCGCAACGCGCGCGGATCGCGAGCCTGCCTTCGGCCGCGGATCTGCGCACGCGCCTCGCAGCCGCGCTGCGCGACCAGACGATCCGCGTGAAGCCCGAGGTCTTCGAGCCGTTCATCGCCGATGTCGAAGCGGTCCGCGCGCAACCGCCCCTGCGCCGCGCCGATCTGCAAGGCACGTCGATGGCGCTCGCAGTCGATTCGCTTCTCACCGAACGCGACGGCCGCTGGACCGCGATGCTGCCCTTGCGCGCGGCCGAAGGCCCGGAATTGCAGGCGCAGACAATTCGCGCGGCGGTGGCGGCATCGCAGGTGCCGGACGCGCTTTTCGTCGATATGAAAGCCGAAGCGGACCGCCTTTATCAGAACTACGTGCGCGAGGATATTCGCCTCTCGCTCGGCGGATTCGCCGCGATCGTCGTGCTGCTCGTGCTCGCGCTGCGTTCGCCGGTGCGCGCGGCGCGCACGCTGGCGCCGCTCGTCGCGGCGGTAATCGTCGTGATCGCGGGACTCGCGCTCGCGGGAAAGTCGCTGACGATCCTGCATCTGATCGGGATGCTGCTGATCGTCGCGGTCGGCTCGAACTACGCGCTCTTCTTCAACTATCGCGCGCACGCGGGCCGCGACGCGATTTCCCCGCAGACGCTCGTGTCGCTCGTGATCGCGAATCTCGCGACCGTGCTCGGCTTCGGGCTGCTCGCGCTGTCCAGTGTGCCGATGCTCAAGACTTTCGGCCTGACGGTCGGCCCCGGCGCGATCCTCGCGCTCCTGTTCTCGGCGATCCTCGCGCCGCGTTCCGGATTCTCGCGATGAACCCGCCCGGCCAGCCGCGCCGCTGGACCCCGACGCCTTTGATCGGCGGGGCGGCCGCCGTGCACGCTGGCGCGCTCGCGGCGCTCGCCGCAGCGCCCGCGACGTGGCCGTGGGCGGCAGGCGGCGTGATCGCGTCGCACCTCGCGCTGACGGCGGCGGGACTCTGGCCGCGCAGCGCGCTGCTCGGCCACAACTGGACGACGCTGCCGGAATCGGCGGGCGCATGCATCGCGATCACTATCGACGATGGACCCGATCCCGAGGTCACGCCGCGCGTGCTCGATCTGCTCGACGCGCATCGCGCACGCGCGACGTTTTTCTGCATCGGCGAGCGCGCGCGGGAACATCCGCGCATCGTCGAGGCGATCGTCGCGCACGGACACGCGGTGGAGAATCACAGCCAGCGGCATCGGCATAACTTTTCGCTGATGGGACCGGGCGCGATGCGGCGCGAGATCGACACGGCGCAAACGACGCTCGGCGACATCGCGGGAACGCGGCCGCTCTTCTTTCGCGCGCCGGCTGGATTGCGCAATCCGTTTCTCGAACCGGTGCTGTGCGGTCTCGGGCTGCATCTCGCGAGCTGGACGCGGCGCGGCTTCGACACGCGCACGGGCGATGCGGCCCTCGTCGCGCGGCGCTTGCTCGACGGGTTCGGCGCGCGCGACATCCTGCTCGTCCACGATGGCCACGCCGCGAAAGACGCGAACGGCGCGCCCGTCGTGCTGGCCGCGCTCGACACGGTCTTGCGTGCGGCGGCGGATCGCGGACTCGCAACCGTGACCTTGCGCGAGGCGATCGTGGGCTAGACTGCACGAGCCCTTCCCTCGATCCCGCCCGCATGGTGCCGAACGCGCTCATCGAAACCGCCAGCCGCCCGTATCGCGCGGCGGGCCGCTTTGCGTGGCACTTCGCGTCGGCCAAGCTGCGTCACGATCCGTTCTTCGCCTTCATCCTCGCGCACGGCCTGATTCCCGATGGCGCGCGCATCCTCGATCTCGGCAGCGGTCAGGGTCTGCTCGCCGCGTGGCTCATCGGCGCGCGCGCGTGGCATCGCGATCACGCGGATCAGGCGTGGCCCGCGAACTGGCCCGCGCCGCCCGCGCCGCAATCGATCTACGGCATCGAACTGACGCCGCGCGACGTCGACCGGGCTCGAATCGCGTTGCGAGGGAATGAGGCGCGCGTTCGCTTCTTCTGCGATGACATTCGCGTGACGCCGTTTCCACAGGCCGATGTCGTCGTCGCGTGCGATGTCCTGCATTACGTCGATTCGAACGCGCAGGAAGCCGTGCTGCACCGCGTGCGCACGAGTCTCGCTTCGGGCGGCATGCTTCTGCTGCGTGTCAGCGATGCCGCCGCGGGCTGGCGCGCGAGCGTGGATCGCGCCGTCGATTTCGGCATGCAGCTCGCCCGTTCGGGGCGCACCAGCGGATTGACGGTGCGCAGCGAGGCGCAATGGCTCGCGCTGCTCGGCGAGCTGCGCTTCGATGTGACGATCTGTCCGATGGGCAACGGCACGCACATGGCCAATCGTCTTTTGATTGCAAGGACCGCCGGCTGACGCGCGTCCGGGCAGAAAGACCCGTTTGTTACAATTCATCCCATTCGAAACCCGCCGCACATTGGGAATCCAAGCCGTAGTGAACCCTCTTCTGCTTACGCATTTCACCGCCACGAGCTGCGCGGGCCGTGGCCTCGAAGCGACGCTTGCCGCGCTGTCGGCGGCACGCAGCGGACTCGCCCCGTGCGATTTCGAAGGCGCCGCGCTGCGCACGTTCACGGGCCGCGTCGCCGGCATCGAGGACGCGCCGATCCGTGCGGAGCTCGCCGAATTCGACTGCCGCAACAACCGCCTCGCACAACTGGCGATGACGCAGGACGCCTTCGACGAACGCGTGCGCGAAGCGATCGAACGATACGACGCGCAACGCATCGGCGTATTCATGGGCACCAGCACGGCGGGCATTCTGGAAACCGAGCTCGCCTACCAGCGGCGCGACGCGCAAACCGGCGCGCTGCCCGCCGACTTCAATTACGCGACCACGCACAATCCCTACTCGCTCGCCGGCTTCGTGCGCGCGTACTTCGGGCTGCGCGGACCGGCGGTGTCGGTGTCGTCGGCGTGCTCGTCGGGCGCGAAGGTGTTCGGATCGGCGCGCCGCATGCTCGAAACCGGCCTGATCGATGCAGCCGTGGTCGGCGGCGTCGATACGCTCTGTCTCACGACGCTCTACGGCTTCAACTCGCTCGAATTGCTCGCGCCCGGACCGTGCAAACCGTTCGACGTGAAGCGCGACGGCATTTCCATCGGCGAGGCGGCGGCGTTCGGCTTGCTCGAACGGGACGCGGCCGGCCACGCCGATGACGACACGATCCGCCTGCTCGGCATCGGCGAATCGAGCGATGCGTATCACATGTCGTCGCCGCATCCCGAAGGACTGGGCGCGCGCATGGCGATGGAACAGGCGCTCGCGAGCGCCGGCCTCGATGCAGGCGATATCGGCTACGTGAACCTCCACGGCACCGCGACGCCCAGCAACGACGCCGCCGAAAGCCGCGCGCTCACGAGCCTCTTTTACCGCGTGCCGTGCAGCTCGACCAAGGGCGCGACGGGTCACACGCTCGGCGCGGCGGGCGCGCTCGAAGCGGTGATCGCGGCGCTCGCCTTGCGGCACCAGATGATTCCGGCGGGCGCCACCACGAGCGAGCCGGACCCCGCGCTCGGTCTCGATTACGTGCTCGAAACGCGCGGCGCACCGTTGCGCGCGGTGCTCTCCAACTCGTTCGGCTTCGGCGGGACGAACTGCAGTCTCGTGTTCGGGCGCAAGGGAGCGGGCTCGGCATGACTCCATTGCTTGCTTATATCGAAGGCGTCGGCGTGATCGGACCGGGACTCGGCGACTGGCCTCATGCCGCCGACGTGCTGGCGCAGCGTGCCGCACGAGTCGCCTCGCAGACCGTGCTGCCCGCGCCCGCGAGCCTGCCGTCCGCCGAACGCCGCCGCACCGGGCCGGTCGTGCGCGCGGCGCTCGCGGCCGCGCACGAAGCGGTCGCGCAAAGCGGCCGCGACGCCGCGACGCTCGCCGCCGTGTTCGCGGCATCGGGCGGCGATGGCGGGAATTTTCATGCGATCTGCGAAACCCTCGCGAGCGACGAACCGCAACTCTCGCCGACGCGCTTTCACAACTCCGTCCACAATGCGCCCGCGGGCTACTGGAGCATCGCGACTCGCGCGATGGCCGCATCGAACGTGCTGTGCGCGTACGACGGCAGCTTCGCGGCGGGCTTGCTGGAAAGCCTCGCGCAAGTGAGCGTCGATGGCGCCGCGACGCTGCTCGTCGCCTATGACACGGACTATCCGGAGCCATTGCGCCGCGTGCGCCCGATCGCGGATGCGTTCGGCGTCGCGCTGGTGCTGGCGCCGCGAAAGAGCGAGCGCACGCTCGCGCGCATCGAGGCGCGTCTCACGGATGCGAACGCGTCCTCCTTCGCCGATGCCGATATCGAAGCGCTGCGCCTGTCGAATCCCGCCGCGCGCGCGCTGCCGTTGCTCCAAGCGCTGGCGTGCGGGAAAACATCGCAGGTCGTCCTCGATTACCTCGACGGCACGCAACTCGCCGTGGACATCGACCCGTCATGACGGCGGCTCAGGTTCTCGATCACGACTGGATCGCCGCGCGCATTCCGCATAGCGGCGCGATGTGTCTGCTCGACGCGGTCGTCGCGTGGGATGCGCAACGCATCCGCTGCGCCGCGACGAGTCATCTTCACCCGGACAATCCGCTGCGCTCGAAGGGGCGGCTCGCGCCGGTGTGCGGCATCGAATACGCCGCGCAGGCGATGGCGGCGCATGGCGCGCTCGTCGGCGATGAAGGCAAGCGGCCGCGCGTCGGCATGCTGACGAGCGTGCGTGGCGTTCAGACGCACGTCGAGCGGCTCGATACGCTCGACGGCCCGCTCGATATCGAAGCCGAGCGCATGGGCGGCGACGACAACACCGTGCTGTACCGCTTCACCGTTCATTGCGCGGGACGCTTGCTGTTGAGCGGACGCGCCGCCGTGATCCTCGACGCGGCTCAGGCCGCCGGTTTCGTCGCGCAATAAGCGGAGAAGATGCCGAGTTCGACATCGCGGCGCACGTTCGCAAAGCCCGCGCGTTCGATGGCAGCGATCACGGCGGCGGGCGGCACGCACGCCTCGATCGTGTCCCAGTAATAGCGCATCAGTTCGACGCTTTCCCCTTTCCTTCCGACGATGCGGGCGATCATCGGCACGACGCCGCGCATGTAGAACTTCAATGCCGCGACGCCGACACCGTGCGCTGGCCGCGTGATCTCGAGCACGCAGAGCTGTCCGCCGGGCGCGAGCACGCGAAAATATTCATCGAAGGCTTTTGCGAGATTGCTGACGTGCCGAAGCGCGAAACCCATGCTGAGGAAGTCGTAAGCGGCACTGTCGCACGGCAGATCCTCCGCGGTGCCGATGCGTGTCTCCACGCCGATCGGCAGATGCGCCTCGCCGACCATGCCCGGACTCGGATCGACACCCGTGACGAGCGACGGATCGCCCGTGATCGCGACCGCTTCCTTCGTGACGAGCCCGGTGCCCATGCCGACGTCGAGCACGCGCATGCCGCGCGCGAGACCCGCCGACCGCAGCGCCCGGTTGCGATACCACGCGCCGGAGCCGAAGGCCATTGCGCGCTCGATGGCGTCGTAATCGGAGGCGGTGCGGTCGAACATGGCGCGCAGCCAGAGGCGCCTGCCGGGTTCGTCGGAATAGTAGGCGGTGAGCGGCTCGTGCGGGGCTTTATTGCCGGTTTCGTCGAGTTCTTTGCGCCGGGGGGAAGTCATTGGGTCTCCTGTGACTATTCGTGCGCCTGCAAGCTGCCGTCGCACGTTTTTATCACAGGGCGATCGAGGGCGTCACCCTCGCTCGCGCGCATGAATTCCGATCATTCGACGACAACCTCGCTCCGCACGGCCATCTCGGGCGCCGGCAACGTGAGCGTCAGCGCCTTGCGCGCGCGCATCAGCGAGTTGCGCACGCGCCGCTCCGGGCGGCTGAACATGCCGCCGCCCACCAGTGCGACGAACGACGCGATGAGAGGCACCGCGAGCAGCATCGTCTAGAATTTGAAGAGGCCGAGCTTCAGCGGGCTGCACGATGCCCATGCGGACCAGGCGACCGCGAACCCGATATACGCGATGGCCGCGGGCGCGCCCGCCAGTTCGGGCATGCCGATGCGTTGCGCGAGCGGCATCGGAAAGATCAGAACGAAGAGCGCAATACTCGACATCGCATGAACGAGCAGCGCGCGCCGCCGCTTCAGGAGGCTCGCGAGCGACCAGAACGCGAGCACGAGCACGAAAGGCGGACACGCAGCCACCACGGCTGCGAGCGCGAGATACATCACGACGCCGCTCATCAGATTGCGCAGATAGCCTTCCGACGACGCGTAATACACCATGTACCCCGCCGCGAGCGCCGCCACGCACGCGACGAACGCGGTGATGCCGCCCTGGCCGTCCGGCGAAACGACGAGTCTCAACATCGGGAGACTCGTGAAGCCGACCAGATAAATCAGGAACCGCACGACCGAAAAACGCTGTTTCATACCCGACCCCATTCCCCTGACGGTGCGAGCGGTCGCTTACGAGACCTGTCCTCGCCCATCTATCGCCCGCGTCCGAATTCGAATGACGGATCGCAAGCTCGAAAACGCCGCCGCGAATAGCCTGTCGGTCTTTCGCGGTCGACGTCTCTTTATCGACGGGGAAACGGGAAGCTTTAGCCCTTCGATGCGGGCTGAAGCGGGCGCACTAAACGCCCTGCGGTGGACATCAGCGCGTGAGCGGCTTCGCCTGCTCCATCGACGACGCGCGCACGAACTTGCCCGCGCCCAGATGGTGAATCGTATGCAGCGGCTGGTTCGAGTCGTCGATGACCCAGTGTCCGTCGACGAACACGCGCGCATCCGCGGCGGCGGCGACGACTTCCGCGAAGCAGGTGTCGTAGGCGTCTTCCGTGTGCTTCTCGTCGATGAGCCTGCATTCGAGCCACGCCGCGCAGTTTGTTTCGATGAGCGGCAGGCCGAGCACCGGCCCGGCTACCGTCTCGATGCCGAAGGCTGCGAACTTGTCGATCTCGCGCCCGCTCGTCGAACCGACCGCGTAGGTGAGGTCGATCATCGCGGCGCCGGGCACGATGAGGCCGAACGTGCCACTCGCGGCAGCCAGTTCGCGCGTGTAGGTGTGTTTGTCGATCACTACGGCGACGCGCGGCGGCGTGAACTCCACCGGCATCGACCAGGCGGCGGCCATCACGTTGCGGCGCCCGCCATGTGCGCTGGTGACGAGGACGGTCGGACCGTGGTTGATGAGACGGCTGGCGTGCTCCAGCTTGACGGGACGAAAGTGGCTCATGGTTTTACGAATGCAAAGGACAATGCGCGTGATTGTATGCGGCGTTCAAAATGCACGCCGGGCGACGCGTTCGTTCGGAGGCGCGTGGTGCTTGTGCTTTTGCAACGTTGCACAGCACTTCGGAAGCCTTCTCATGTCCATTGCTTTCTGACGGA
>Ga0105251_10000447_pt1 | contig 39853 bp, 34 predicted proteins | sample KBSS64metaG_FD_80424 | JGI IMG/M metagenome (GOLD analysis project Ga0105251, IMG submission 80424) | Switchgrass rhizosphere microbial communities from Kellogg Biological Station, Michigan, USA - KBS S6-4 metaG | ecosystem: Host-associated > Plants > Roots > Rhizosphere > Soil | place...
CTCCAAGCCAGGAGACCCGCTTCAAAGCTGGCGGTGTGAGCCGCTTTCTTTGCCTACTTTCTTTGCGGCGGCAAAGAAAGTAGGTGCCGCCCCGCACAGGGGCAACGCTAATAGACCACTAAGCCAGCAAGGAAAGGCCAACAACCCAAGCCCAACAAACCAAGCCCACAACCACAACCCAAACCGCCGAGCAGGCCAAACCCTTACCGCCTCCGAACAGTCAAAGCCGTCTCCGACAAATCCACCTCCCGCATGAGCTTGTTCAAAGTTTCATCGTTAATCGCCTGAGAACCACGCAGCGCGAGCAGCGTCTTCCTCTCGGCCCGCATCGCCGCCAGCTTCATCCTGAACTCCAACGCATCGGCGCGGCGCGCCAACTCGCGCGGCTCCTGGTCCTCTCCGAGCGTGGCGAGCCGCCGTCGATAAAGGTCCATCACGCGCGCGGTCACATCAGCGGCATACGCCGACGCCGCTTCGTCCAGATTCGCGCACTCGCTGTCGTGCACATCGTCGACAGCGCGAATCGCCGCCTGCGCCGCCAGCTTGCGCGCGAAAACTTCCTCCGCCGCATGCGGATCCTTGCCGCGCCGCCAGCCGCGCAGCAACAACGGCAAGGCAACCACCGCGACCAGCAGCGACAGCAGAATCACGCCCGACGCGATGAAAATCGCGAGGTCGCGGCCCGGCAACGGCACGCCGCCAGGCAACACCTCCGGCAACGACAGCACGCCCGCCAGCGTCAGCGCGCCGCGCACGCCGGCCACCGTCGTCACCGCCACCGTGCGCAAGCCCGGCACCGCGTTCGCCACGCCGTGCTTCGCCGCGCCGCGGCTCGCGAACCAGCGCAGCAGCCACACCCACACGAAGCGCATCGCATACAGCGCGGCCCCGACCGCGGCGATGTAGCCGATCAGCAGCCACACCTGCGCATCGCCGGTCTCGTGCGCGTCGAGCAGAGCCCGGCCGAAAATGTGCGGAAACTGCAGCCCCAACAGAATGAACACCATGCCATTGAAGACGAACTCGATCATCGTCCACGTGCTGTTTGCACGGATGCGCGACGACACCGAGCCGGCGTTCACGATGCTCGTGTAATTCATCATCATGCCGGCCGCGACCGCGGCGAGAATGCCCGATAACTCCAAACGCTCGGCGATCAGATAAGCGGCGAACGGAATCAACAGCGTCATCACGACGATCGGCGCCGGATCGCCTTCTTCCGTGAGGTTCAGAAAGCGTGTCGACACAATGCTGAACAGCCAGCTCGCGGCCGCGCCCGTCGCGAGTCCGCCGGCGGCGATGATCACGAAGCTGATCGACGCGTCGCGCAGCGAGAACACGCCGGTCAATGCCGCGGCAATCGCGAACTTCAACGCGACGAGGCCCGACGCGTCGTTCATCAACGCCTCGCCTTCGAGGATATGCATGAGCCGTCCGGGAATCTTGCCCTTGCCGGCAATGCCGGAGAGCGCCACGGCATCGGTCGGCGACAGCACCGCGGCGAGCGCGAATGCAACCGGCAGCGGCATCGACGGCACCAGTTCATGGACGAAGTAGCCGACCGCGAGCACCGTCATGAAAACCAGCCCGAGCGCGAGCATCAGGATCGCGCGGCGCGCCATGAAGAATTCGCGCTTGGGAATGCGCCATCCGTCCGCGAACAGCAGCGGCGGAATGAACAGCATCATGAAGATTTCCGGATCGAACGTGACGTGCAGTCCAAGCCGCGGCCACGCGAGCATGGCGCCGATCGCGATCTGCACGAGCGGCAGCGGCAACGTGACCGGCAAGAGGCGCGTGACGACGCCTGACGCGGCAACCGCAAGCAAAAGAATCAATACGGTGAAGACAATTTCCATCGGTCTGTTCTGAGCCTATAACGTGTTTATTCGCGATGTCGACGGCCTCGCCGCGTCATGCCGCGCAGGGCGGAAGGCCGAAGTTTAGCCCGAGGACGCGCGACGCCCATGCGACCCCGGCGCGGCTTCGAGCGAGTGAGCCGCCGCGAACGAGGCAGGCGAGCGCGCGAACCGGGCGGCGCACCTAAAGAGTGCCTGCCGCGCCCACGCGCGGCGCATTGGCCCTTTTGCCGGTGCAATCTTTCATGCGAATTACTTACCAAGGTGCGTTAGCGCGCGCATGGAGCTTGCTTAACCCATATCGACAACGCACATTTTGAGAGAGACGGCGCCGAGGTTGCTCGCTTCCGCGTTCGGACCGGCCCGGCTTTCGCGTGAGAGGATCGCATGACGATTGCGCAGCAGGAAAGGACGGCCAGTGCGCCGCATGGTTTCGACGTCGAGGTGACGTCGGGACTCGAACGTTTTTCGGTGCAGCATGGCGAGCTGACGCTCACCAGCGTGTTTCAACCGATTTTCAGCCTCTCGCATATGCGGGCGGTCGGCTACGAGGGACTGCTGCGCGCGCACGACGCGCTCGACCGTCCCGTGTCGCCGCTCGACGTATTCGGCGAGGCCGCGCGGGTCGGCGACGTCCTTCAACTGGACCGGCTCTCGCAGACGCTGCATCTGGAAAACTTCAAGGTGCTCGGCGCCGAGCGCGAATGGCTGTTCCTCAACGTGCATCCCGGCGCGCTCACCGATCCGTACCACGCCGCCGCATTGCTGGCCAATCTGCGGCGGCTCGATCTGCCGCCGCGGCGCATCGTGCTCGAAGTGCTCGAACAGCGCGCGGAAGATCTCGAACGTCTCGCCGACGCCGTGCGCCAGTTCCGCGACCGCGGCTTCCTGATCGCGCTCGACGATTTCGGCGCGGGACATTCGAACGTCGAGCGGATCTGGCAACTGAACCCGGACATCGTGAAGCTCGACCGCATCATGCTCTCGCACGCCGCGCATCGCGCCGACATGGCGACGATCTTGCCGGGACTCGTCGCGCTGCTGCACGAAGCGGGCAAGCTCGTGCTGATCGAAGGCGTCGAAACCGAGCACGAAGCGCAGATGGCGCTCGCCTGCAACGCCGACTTCGTGCAGGGTTTCTTTTTCGGCCGCCCGAGCCCCGCCGCGGCGGACGCCCTCCAGGCGACGACTTGCATCAGCGACCTCACCGAGCGCTATCGCGAACAGGCCGAAGCGCGCGAGCGCCACAATGCGAGCCGCCTCGCACCGTATCTGCGCGCCTTCGAGCGCGCGGCCGAGCGGCTTGCCGCCGGCGAGCCGCTAGAGGAGGTCTGCTGGAATTTTCTCGCGCTCGATCACGCCGCGCGCTGTTTCCTGCTCGATTCGAAAGGCCGGCAGGCGGGCCGCAATGTCGTGCTGCGCGCCGATCGCGCGGCGCATGAAACGCGCTTTCTGCCGCTCGCCGACGCGCAAGGGGCGAACTGGCTGCGTCGTCCATATTTCCGCGCGGCGATCAATGCGCCGGAACGCGTGCATGTGACGCGTCCGTATCTGTCGATCAACGAGGCGTTGCCGTGCGTGACGCTTTCGGTGGCGACGCGCGTCGGCGCGCAAACCTGCGTGCTGTGCGGCGACATCGACTGGGTGGACGAAGAGCGGTTCTGAGATGATGTCGTTTTCCACGACGCGCTTTCATCCTCATGTCCGTTCTGCTCGAAGTCATTGCCACCACGGTGGCCGATGCGCGCCTCGCCGCGCAAGCCGGCGCCGACCGTCTCGAACTCGTCACCGCGATGGGCGAGGGCGGCCTGACGCCGAGCGTCGGCTTGATCGAAGCGGTGGTGAGCGCGGTTGATATTCCTGTGAATGTGATCGTGCGGCCGCACAGCCGCTCGTTCGTCTACGACGCCGACGACTCCGCGGTCATGCTGCGCGACGTGGGCGCGGCAAAAGCGGCGCGCGCCAACGGCGTGGTGATCGGCATGCTGACCCAGGCAGGGCAGATCGACCGCGACACACTCGCCCGCGCGATCGACGCGGCCGACGGCCTTGCGATCACCTTCCACCGCGCATTCGACGAAGCGCGCGATCTGCAAGAAGCGCTCGACGTGCTGCTCGAATTCGAAGCGGTGACGAACGTGCTGACGTCGGGCGGAAAAGCCTCGGTGCTCGACGCGCAAGCAACGCTAGGCGACCTGGTCAGGCAAGCGTCCGGCTCGCATTGCACGGTGCTGGCCGGCGCGGGCTTGACGGTCGACGCGGTTGCCGGCTTCGTCCGCGCGACGCAAGTGCAAGCGGTGCATTTCGGCTCGGGCGTGCGCGTCGGCGGCAAGGGGCTCGCGCCGGTCGATGCCGCCAGGGTTGCGCAAGTGAGAGCGCTGCTGAACGCGGCATAGCGCGGCATAGCGCGTGCAAAGCGCGATAAAAAATGCCGCTTCGGAGCCGAACCCCGAAGCGGCATTTGCAACACGCACATGCCCACGCACACGAGCCTTACTTCGCGACCACCACCGGAATGCCGCGCAACTGCCCGGCGCCTTTCACCTCTTCCAGCGACTTCTTCACGCACGCGCCCGTTGCTGCTTCGATCTGCAAGCGCGCGGCGAGATCGCGTTCGCCACGCTTCACGCCCGCCAGATTCGCCAGCTTCACGTGACCATAACCGCGCACGCGGGCATGCAGGTCGGCCAGCTTCGCGACGTCTTCCAGGTTGTTCGCGTTGAGCTTTGCAAACGCGCGTTGCAGCGTGGTTTCGTAATCGTCGGCGAGTTCGCGCTCCATCTTGCGTTCGAGCGTGCGGCCGAACGGATCGAGCATCGTGCCGCGCAGGCCGCGCCATTTCGCCAGCATGCCGAGCACCGGCCACATCCATTGACCGAAGGTTTTTTTGGCCGGGTTGATGCCGGGCTGCGGATGCGTCAGCGTCGGCGGCGCGAGATTGAACCTGATGCCGAAGTCCTTGCCCGCCACGCCTTCGAATTGCGCTTCGAGCGCCTCGCGGAATGCGGCGTCCGTATGCAGGCGCGCCACTTCGTATTCATCCTTCACGGCGAGCAGACGGTAGAACGTGGTCGCCACCGCGCGCGTGAGGCGCTCGCTCCGTGCGTCCACCGCGGTCTCGGCGCGACGTGCAGCATCCACCAGCGCGCGATAACGCTTCACATAGCGCTCGCCGCCATACGTTTGCAGACGCCCCTCGCGATGCGCGATCACTTCATCGAGCGTATCGACGCGCACCGTTTGCTTCGCGACATGCCGCGCTTCCCACAATGCTTCGAGCGCGGCGGGGTCTTCGGCGGCGAGCCGGCCGATCGAGAACGCCAACTGATTCATCTGCACGGCGACGTTGTTCAACTCGATCGCGCGCATCATCGCGGCGAACGATACCGGCACGAGACCGAGCTGCCACGCATAGCCGAGCATCAGAATGTTGGCGCCGATGGTGTCGCCGAGAAAGCGCGTGGCAAGCGCTTGCGCATCGCACGTGGACATGCGTTCCGCACCCGCCGCGTGACGCATCTTGTCGATCAGCGCATCCGCATGCAGCGTCGCGTCGGGGTTCTGCACGAAGCTCGCATTCGGAATCGCATGCGTATTCACGACGATGCGCGTGCGGCCATGACGCACCGTTTGCAGCGCATCGGCGCTCGCGCCCACCACCATGTCGCAGGCGAGCAGCACGTCGGCCTGTTGGGTGTCGATCCGCACCTGGTTGAGCCACTCGTCGCGCGCGGCGAAGCGCACGAACGACAGCACCGAGCCGCCCTTTTGCGCGAAGCCCATGAAGTCGAGCACCGACGCGCTCTTGCCTTCCAGATGCGCCGCCATGCTGATCAACGCGCCGACCGTCACGACGCCGGTCCCGCCGACGCCCGTCACCAGAATGTCGTAGGGCGCGGCGTCGAGATGCGTCGCGGGAACGCGCAACGCAGCGACGCGCGCCGCCAGCGCTTGCGGATCGAACGCCACGCCCGCGGCTTTCTTCAGCTTGCCGCCTTCCACGGTGACGAAGCTCGGGCAGAAGCCGTTCACGCAGGAATAATCCTTGTTGCACGACGATTGGTCGATGCGCCGCTTGCGTCCCAATGCCGTTTCAACGGGTTCCACCGACAGGCAATTCGATTGCACGCCGCAATCGCCGCAGCCTTCGCAGACTTCCTCGTTGATGAACAGACGCTTGTCGGGATCGGGGAATTCGCCTTTCTTCCTTCTGCGCCGTTTTTCCGCCGCGCAGGTCTGGTCGTAGATCAGCACTGTGACGCCGTCGGTGTCGCGCAACTGGCGCTGCACGGCGTCCATTTCGCTGCGATGGTGAAACGTCGTGCCCTTCGGAAACAGATCGTGATGGCCGTCGTATTTCTCCGGCTCGTCGCTCACCACGACGAAGCGCGACACGCCTTCGGCTTCCACCTGGCGCGCGATCTGCGGCACCGAGATGCTGCCGTCGACCGGCTGCCCGCCCGTCATCGCAACCGCATCGTTATAGAGAATCTTGTACGTGATGGTGGCTTTCGCGGCCACCGCCTGGCGGATCGCGAGAATGCCCGAATGAAAGTACGTGCCGTCGCCGAGATTCTGGAACACGTGACGCGTTTTCGTGAACATCGAATGCGACGCCCAGTCGACGCCTTCACCGCCCATCTGGATCAGCCCCGTTGTGTCGCGCTCCATCCACGAAGCCATGAAGTGACAGCCGATGCCCGCTTGCGCGATCGATCCTTCCGGCACTCTCGTCGATGTGTTGTGCGGGCAGCCCGAACAGAAATACGGCGTGCGCTTCACGCTGTCCGCGGCGTTCGAGAGAATGTGCGGCGCGACCAGATCGACCACGCGCTCGCGCCGGTCGAGCGCGGGCTTGTGTTCGGCGAGCCAGTTCGCGAACACCGGCAAGATACGCGAAGGCCGCAATTCACCGAGCGACGACAGCAGCATCGTGCCGTCCTCGGCATGCTTGCCGATCACGATCGGCCGCGTGCCTTGCGTGCGGTTGTACAGATAGTCCTTGATCTGCTGTTCGATGACCGGGCCCTTCTCCTCGATCACCAGCACTTCGGACAAACCGGCAACGAACGCGTCGATGCGCGTCATCTCCAGCGGAAACGACAAGCCGACCTTGTAGATCCGCACGCCGGCGGCGTCCAGATCGGCGACCGTCAGATCGAGCCGGCGCAGCGTCTCCATCAAGTCAAGATGCGCCTTGCCGCAAGTGACGATGCCCACGTTCGCGTGCGGGCTCGGCGCGATCCATTTGTCGATGCTGTTGGCGCGCGCGAAGTGGCGCACCGCATCGAGCTTCGCGTGCATGCGCGATTCGATCGTGAGGCTCGGCAGATCGGGCCAGCGGTTATGCAGGCCGCCGGCTGGCGCCTGGAAATCGTGCGGCGGCGTCCATTCGGTATGCAGCGCGTCGAGGTCGACGGTCGAGCCCGATTCGACCGTCTCGGAGATCGCCTTGTAGCCGACCCACGCGCCCGAGAATCGCGACAACGCCCAGCCGTACAAGCCGAATTCGAGCATGTCGGCGATGTTGGACGGATTCACGATCGGCATATGCCAGGCCATCATCGCGAAGTCGCTCTGATGCGGCATCGACGACGACACGCAGCCGTGGTCGTCGCCCGCCACCACCAGCACGCCGCCGTGCGGCGACGAGCCGTATGCGTTGCCGTGCTTGAGCGCGTCGCCGGCGCGATCCACGCCGGGGCCCTTGCCGTACCACATCGCGAACACGCCTTCGACGGTGCGCTCCGGGTCGGCCTCCACGCGCTGCGTGCCGAGCACGGCGGTGCCGCCGAGTTCCTCGTTGATCGCCGGCAGGAAGCGAATATCGCTCGCCGCGAGCAGTTTGTTCGCTTTCCACAACTGCTGATCGACCATGCCGAGCGGCGAGCCGCGATAGCCGCTGATGAAACCGGCGGTGTTCATGCCGCGCGCCCGATCGAGCGCGCGCTGCATCAACGCAAGGCGCACCAGCGCCTGGGTGCCGGTCAGGAAAATGCGGCCGCGCGTCGCGGTGAGGTTATCGGACAGCTTGTAATCGGCGAGAGCGGGCGTGCCATCGATGGGCAGGCGAGCGGTCATGGGTGAGTCTCCATTATCTGCATCCGCGCGCCGTGGGTGGGGACCACATGGGCGACGCGGCGAAAGAGACTCTATTTTTCAGCGCCGATTAGAGTAGATTTTTTCTAGTTCGAACGGCTGACGGCGAATGAGCGAGAAGAGTCGCGCATTTTGCCGACGTTTCGAGAGGGATTTGCCAGGCGGGCGGAGGCTTCGGGTATGCCCTGGTGTCCCTCGCGACGCCCCGGGCGGCGTATTCAGTTCCCGGCAACCGTATCCGACTGCGCGGTCGCGGCGGCCCGCGCCGTGACGTCGAGCGGCGCCGCGTCTAGCGGCACGATCTCGTCGAAATGCGAGTAGTCGATGTGACTCACGCCATCCACCTCGCTCATGACGTCCACGAAGCGATGCTGCCAGTAGATCTCGTCGAACGTCCACACGTAGCGCGCCTGCATGGTTTGCGCGGTGGATTCGTCGACCCCTTCGAGCGTCAGCAGCAGCGAGGTGTCGCGATTCTTGAGCGTTTCGGCGGTTTCGCCGAACAGCGGACTGCTTTCGTCGATGACGTGCATGAGGCTCCAACCCAGCTTGAATACGGGATGCTGGTCCCGCACGAGCGTCAGATCGTGGAGCTTGCGCAGCGTATAACCCTCGGCGGTGGTTTCCCTGCGCAGAATGCGCAGCTTCGCGCGCGCTTCGGCGATGACGTTCTGACGCGCGTTGGCCGCGCGCACCATCAGCGTCATGCGGCCATCGAGCGGCCGCACGACCGCATAACGGGCGAACATGATCTTGGCGTGCGGACGCGAAAAGCGCGCGAAGATCAGGCCCGTCGCCAACGCGATGCTCGACATGCCGATGAAGATTTCGAGCGTGGCGATCCAGTGCGCGTAGGTGGTTCGCGGATGCATGTCGCCGTATCCGACGGTCGCGAGCGTTTCGACGCTGAAGAAAAACGCGCCGCCGAAGCCCGGCGGAAACTGATTGGCGATCGCCTCGTCACCGATCATGTAGAGCGCGGCGAACGCGGTGTTGAGCACCAGGAACAGCACCGCGAGCGAGACGAAGAACATCGGCCAGCGCACCACGAGCGCGCGGTGATAGAGGTCCTGCCAGAGCGGCGTGGGCATGCCGTGCGCGATCACCACGCGATCGTCGAGGCGCATCTCGCGGCCGCCGGGTGCGCGGCGCCGCCGCGCACGCACGCCAGCGTCGCCGAGGCCGGTGCCGGAAAATCGGTCTGAGGGTTCGCTAGCCATTGCGTGCTCGTGGAGATGAAAACGCGCAAAGCGTAGCACGGCGCCTTGCGCGCGTTCGCGCTACGGAAATGTTCGCGGCTTGGGTATGCCGGCGCCGTGCTCGATATCGTTGACGGCTTGCTGATGCGCGGCGGCGACCGCTTCGGCTTCGTCGGCGTAACCGTCGTCGCCGCCGACGGTGGTCCACGTTTTGACCGCTTTCTCGCGATGCCGGATTTCGTATTCCGCGTCCCAGCGCGCGCCATTGAGTTCGAGTGGGCGGACGTGAATGGAGTACACGCCGTAGAGGAAGAGCTGTTCAGCCATGATCGCCTCCAGCCGGTTGTTCGGGTGGCGCAGCGCGCGACGCAACGCGGCGCCGGTTTGACTACCTAGAGTTCGATTTCCCCGAGAATACGGTGAGCGAGCGCCTTGGCTTCCTCGAGCGCTTCCTCCGGCGTCGACGAAGTCGCTTCCACTTCGTAGACCGTCGTCTCCTGATCGTTGGCTCCGCCGCCTTCGTCGCGCGTGAGGGTGACGAGGCCCTGGTACGAGTCGGTCTGTAACTCTCTTACCGAGGCGGTAGCCGTGTAGATGCCTTTGGTGTAGGTGATGTCGTCCATGGCGTCGCTCCTTCTTCCAAAGGTTTCGGTTTTTTCATGCTAGCACGATGATCGAGCTTCGGTTTTCGCGGCGCGGCGCTCCGTCGTCATGACAATGCGCGCCGCGCAAGACAGTGGAATTACAGCAGCGCGACGACTTCATCCAGCGACGGCGCGTGCGCGCCGGCGTGCCGGCAAGCCGCCGCGCCAGCGGCCAGCGCGAACGCCAGGTGCTCCGGCCAGGCCCGCTGCGGCGCGGTCATCAAGCTGAACAGCAAGCCGCCGATGGACGCGTCTCCCGCCCCCACGGTGTCGACCACCTCGACGCGCGGCGGCCGTGCTTCCGTCAGCATCGCGCCGTCGATCAGCATGGCCGTTTCCGGTCCGCGCGTCACCAGCACGGCGGCGGACGGATTCATGGCTTGCAGTTGCGCGAGCGCGGCGGCCTCGTCGTCGGTCTTGAAGAGCAGGCGCAAATCCTCGTCCGAGACCTTGATCAGATCGGCGAGCGCGGCCATCTTGCGCAGCGTGGGCGCATACCCATGCTCCATCAGATTCCGGTAATTCGGATCGAAGCTGATCTTCACGCCGCGCGAGCGCAGTTCGGCCGCCAACCCGGCCAGCGTATCGCCGAGCGGCTGCCGCACGAGGCTGATGCAGCCGAAGTGCGCCCACTTCACCTGCTCGATCCAGCCGGCCGGCAAGCGCGCCGGGTCGAACGCCAGGTCCGCGCCGTTTTCGCCCATGAAAAAGTACGCGGGCGGATGCGTCTGATGAACGATCGCCAGCAAGGGCGGGCGCTCCACGCGCTGCATGAAGCGCATGTCGAGCCCGGCGGCGACGCTCGCGTTCCACAGTTCGTCCGAGAAATTGTCGACGCCGAGCGATCCGGCGCACGCGGTCGGCAAACCGAGCCGCGCGACGCAGCGCGCCACGTTCCAGCCGGCGCCGCCGGGACGCGACAGCCATTGCGAGGGGCCAGTGCGCACGAGATCGGTGAGGATGTCGCCGGCCGAGACGAAGAGAGGGAGTGCGCTATTCGCGCTGAGGTCGGTCATTTCGTCTGCTCCGCGGATTCCTTCGCAGCGGCCGTGCTGTCGGGCAGTGCGTGCGCCAGCACCTCGTAGCACGCGCCCATCGTGTGATAGTCGGTCTTGCCGGCGGGACTCTTTTCGTCGCTGTACTTGCGGTTGTCGCAGGTGAGGATGCGATACCACGCGCCATGCTTGTGATCGACGAAGTGCGCCCAGCTATAGCGCCAGATCTCGTCGTACCAGTCCCAGAAGCGTTCGTTGCCGGTGCGCTTGCCGAGCAGCGCGGCGGTGGCGAAGGTCTCGGCCTGGACCCAGAAGTATTTGTCGTGGTCGCACACGGTGCCGTCCGGGCCGAAGCCGTAATAGAGGCCGCCGTGGTCCTCGTCCCATGCGTGGGTCATCGCGGCGTCGAACAGTTCGATCGCGCGCGGCAGCAGCCACGGCAACGGACGGTAGCGCTCCAGAATCAGCAGCAGCTTCGCCCATTCGGTTTGATGCCCCGGCTGAAAGCCCCACGGGCGGAAGATGTTCGAGCTGTCTTCCTCGTTGTAATGCCAGTCCACCGACCAGTCCGCGTGAAAGTGCTCCCACACGAGCCCCTGCGAGAGCTTCGCCTGGCGCAGCGTGATATTCGACGCGACCCGTTCCGCGCGATCCAGATAGACGAGGTGGCCGGTCGCTTCATGCGCGGCGAGCAGCGCCTCGGTGGTGTGCATGTTCGCGTTCTGCCCGCGGTACGAACTCACGCGCCATTCGGGCGATGCCTCGTCGGCGTAGAGACCGGCGGCGGGGTCCCAGAAGCGGTGTTCCATCAGTTCGAAGGTCGCGCCGATCATCGGCCTCGCTTCCTCGACGCCCGCCATCGCCGCATGCGAATAGGCGAGCAGCACGAATGCGAGACCGTAGCAGTGGCGCGTGGCGTCGAGCGTGCGCTTCTTGTCGTCCCGCCATTCGAGCTCCCAGTCGTAGCCCTCGTGGTGCGGGTCCCAATGCACTTCGCGCAGGAAGCGCAAGCCGTGGCGCACGTACTCGAGATGCCGCGGGTCGCCGAACTGGCGATACGCCATCGCGTAGTTGAAAACATAGCGGCAACTGCTCACCAGATGCCGCGTGGTTTTGTCGTAGATGGAACCGTCGTCGCGGAAAAAATGAAAGAAGCCGCCGCTCGGATCGAGCACGTTCGGCGCGTAAAAGCGCAGCGTGTCCTGCACATGCGCGAGCAGGAAATCGCGGCTGCGGAAACTGTCGACGGGCGGCACGGCAGCGGCCGCGCCGTTTGCGGGTTGATGCGGATCGGATTGCGTCATGGCTTTTCCATCAAAGTACTGGCACGGGCAATGAGATGAACGGGCAAGCGGATTTCCAGTTCGGCAGGCGCGTCTTCGAGCAGCAACTCCACGCCGCGCCGGCCGAGCGCTTCCTTGTCGACCGAAATGGTGGACAGCGGCGGCGTGGCGTGGGCGGCGGCGGGAATGTCGTCGAAGCCGATGATGGCGATGTCCTCGGGCACGCGCAGGCCGCGCGCGAGGCACGCGCGCAGCGCGGCGAGCGCGGCGGCGTCGTTGTAGGCGAACACGGCGTCGGGCCGTGGGCCGGGCGCGTCGAGCAACTGATGCATCGCGCGCGCGGCGCCGCTGTCGGGGTCGAGGCCGGCGTCGATGGTCACTTCGAGCGACGGGTCGAACAGCAGCCCCGCTTCGAAAAACGCGCGCCGGTAACCGAGCGCGCGCTGGGCGATGCTGAAGTGCGCGAGCGAGCCGCCGATGAACGCGATGCGCTTGCGCCCCTGCCCGAACAGATGCCGCATGGCGAGCATGGCGCCGGCGGCGTTGTCGAGGTTCACCGAGCGCAGGCCGGGCGCCCACAGGTCGATCAGCACGAGCGGACGGCGCATCGCCACCAGCGTGCTCAACGTTTCAGGTTCGACGAAACCGGCGATCGCCACCGCGTCCGGCGCGTGCAGGCGCATCTGCTGGATCACGTCCTCGGTGGGACCGGCGGTCAGCACCGACGGGACGATGCCGCGTTCGCGGCACGCGTCTTCCACGCCGTGCAGCACGTGCGAAAAAAACGGGCTGACGGCGAAATTATTGTGCTGACGATGCAACAGGAAGGTGAGGCGGCGAATGCGCGGACGCAATTGGGCGGCGTCGTAACCGAGCTGCCGCGCCGCTTCGACCACGCGCACGCGCGTGGCTTCGGAGAGGCCGGGCTGGTTCTTCAGCGCACGGGAGACGGTGCCGATCGACACGCTCGCCGCGCGGGCGACGTCGCGGATGGTTGTGGCCATCGAATGACACGGCCGAGCAGGGCCGCACGGTGTTTGAATTCGGGCGATTGTATAGTAAAACCCGCCGGAAACACCTTTGGAAACCGGCGATCCACACCCGGAAATACCCGTAGATGTTGAGGTTGGCCCGGAATTTGTCGTTTAGTAAAATTCACTAAACATTGCGTGGATCGTGGCTCCAAGGGCTGTTGCTGTTGCGCATTCAGTCGAAGGGCGCTTGAAGAACGGCCTCGGCCTGGCCGCGTAATAACGTCAGGCTTTCCTCCGCGTCGATCAGGACGAAACCGCTTGTCTCGTGCTTCGCGCGACGCTTCGCCAGCGCCGCGACCGAGGCGATCTCCTCGCTGCTGTAGAGCGCGGGGCCGCCGTCCGGTGCCACGCGCACGCAGCCGATCGCCATCGTCACGAAACCGAAGAAGGTCGGATTGCCGCGCCGGTCTTCGCCGTGGATGCCGCCCGCGAGCCGGTCGGCGGGCGCATAGAAGCGCTGCGCGCCCTCGTTGAACACGTGGATCGCGCGCAGCACGCGCTCGCGCCAGTCCTCGCTCTGGAACAGGATCAGGAAGTCGTCGCCGCCGACATGGCCGAGAAAATCGCGCGTCGGATCGCACACGTCGGCGAGCACGGCGGCGGCGAATTTCAGCACTTCGTCGCCTTGCCAGTAGCCGTACTGATCGTTGAAGGGCTTGAAGTGATTCAGGTCGACGTAACACGCGTGAAAGCCTGCGTCGTTGCCGAGCAGGCGGGCGATATGCGAGCTGATCGGAATGTTGCCCGGCAGGAAGGTCAGCGGATTCGCGTAGCGCGCGGCTTCGATGCGCACCTCGGTCACCGCGCGCACGAGGTTCTCACCGGTGCCCAGCCCCGCGTATTTGCCGTTTTCGGTGATCACGAAACCGTCGGCGAGATAGCGCTGGTCGTCGCTTGCGAGCAGCCTGGCCATCTGCTCGACGGTCATCGATTTCTCGATGATCACCGGCGATGCGTTGGCGAACAGCAAGCACGGACGCTTGCCGAACAGCTCGCGGTGGTACGGCAGCGCGTAGCGGTCCATGAAGCTGCGGCGGTTGATCAGCGCGACGGGTTCGTCATGTTCGACCACCGCGACCGCGTGCAGGTCGGGCAGACGGTTGAACAGTTCGAGCACGTCGTTGTTGGTGGCGTGACGCGGCAGCGCGGGCGCATGCACCAGCATCTTCGCCGACGCCATGCCGCCCGACGGCGACGCGCCGCTAGCCATGCGCGTGGGCTCCGGAAATACGGCGATATGGCCGGCGCGCAGCGCGTCGCGGGCGTCGTCGGTTACGTGGCGCGCCGGCTGCGCATGCGGGCGGCCGAAGAAATAACCCTGCCCGCAGGCGATGCCCATGTCGCGCACCACGATCAGATCGGCTTCGTTCTCGATACCCTCGGCCACCAGTTGCGCGCCGCTCGCGCTGGCGAAGTGCTGCATCGCGCGCACGGCTTCGAACTTGAGCGGATCGCAGGCGATGTCGTGAATGAAGAAGCGGTCGATCTTCACCACATCCGGTTGCAGCCGCACCCATAGATTCATGCTGGCGTTGGCGGTGCCGTAGTCGTCGAGCGCGAATTGCGCGCCCGCCGTGCGCAGCGCCGAGATCACCGGCAGGAAGCTGCCGACGTCCGCGATCATGCTTTGCTCGGTCAACTCGATCACGATGCGCTGCGGGTCCAGCCCGCGATGCCGCAGCAGCGCGAGCGTGTCCTCGCGCGCGTCGGCCAGTTGGCGGATCGCGCCCGCGCTGAAGTTGAGGAACAGCTTGCCGTCCACGCCGAGTCTCGCGAACGCCTCGATGCAGGTGTGCGCGGCGGCGCGTTCGAGTTCGATCGCGCAGCCTTCGGCGAGCGCCTGCGAAAACAGCGCGAACGGCGCTTCGAGCGGCGTGCCGGCCGGGCCGCGGATCAGCCCTTCGTAGCCGAGAATCGCGCCGTCCTCGAAATCGATGATCGGCTGGAATACGGCGGACAGATCGCGCCGGGAAATCAACTCCGCGATGCGCGGCGTGGCGAATCGGGAGGGCGAGCGAGGTTGCATGGCGGGTAGGCGTAGCGATCGACGTTCGGCTTATCGGCCCGCCTGGCGTGGAATTAAGTGAAGTTTTAGTGAAGCGTCGCACTGGATTGGTGCGCGAGGCCAGGCGCCTCCAGGATTTTGCCTATGCCGTCCGGCCGAGGCGACAGCGGCGGCGTTTGCGCGTGAAATAACAAAAAAGCCGCACGCGGCGGCTTTCTTCAAATGACGCTCAGGGAGGGCGCTTATGAATGTCCTGATTGCAATGCGCGCGTATTCAACGGCGCGCCACGGCGGCGGCGGACCGCTCGCGCGCGGCGGCGCGGGTTTCGCCGCTGGTGTCGCGGGCGCCCCAGCGCTGCGCGAGCGCGGCGCACACCATCAACTGGATCTGATGGAACAGCATCAGCGGCAATACCACGGCGCCCACCGCATGCGAGGCGAAAATGACCTTGGCCATCGGCACGCCGGCGGCAAGGCTTTTCTTCGAACCGCAGAAGATGATCGTGATCTGGTCGGCGCGGTTGAAGCCGAGCCGCTTGCTGACGAACATCGTCGCGGCCAGCGCGAGCGCGAGCAGCACGACGTTGACCACCAGCAGGCCGCCGAGCGCGGAGAGCGGAATCTGATGCCAAAGGCCCTGGTTGACCGCTTCGCTGAACGCGCCGTACACCACCAGCAGGATCGAGCCCTGGTCCACGAATTTCAGCACGCCGCGATTGCGCTCGATCCACTTGCCGATCAGCGGCCGCAGCAACTGCCCGGCCACGAACGGCACCAGCAGTTGCAGCACGATATTGCCCACCGTATGCCACGGCGAACTGCCGCCGGCGGCGTGGTTAGTGACGAGGAGGCTGACGAGCGCGGGCGTGATGAAGATGCCCAGCAGGCTCGAGGCCGACGCGCTGCACACGGCGGCCGGCACATTGCCCTTCGCAATGGAAGTAAACGCGATGGACGATTGCACCGTCGACGGCAACGTGCAGAGGAAGAGGACCCCCGCATAGAGCGCCGGCGTGACAAGTGGCGAAAGGAGCGGCTTAAGGGCGAGGCCGAGCAGCGGAAACAGCGCGAACGTGCTGAGCAGCACTACCAGATGAAGACGCCAGTGCGTCGCCCCCGCAATAATCGCTTCGCGTGAAAGTTTTGCGCCGTGCAGGAAAAACAGCAGGCCGACCGCCACGTTCGTCACCCAGTCGAACCCGGCGGCGGCCTGCCCGTGAACCGGCAGGAAGCTGGCAAGGATCACGGTGCCGACGAGGCACAAGGTGAAGTTGTCGGGAAGCAGTTTCGGGCGAGCCATGTCGGAATCTCGATTCGGTGATGCGGAAAAGCGCACGGCAAACGCGCGTGCAAGTCGCCAGCCTCAAGCTATGGGAGACGTCTATTGTTGTTGAAAATCGATTGAAAAAGCAAATTCATTTGCCGAATTCATTAATGAATAACCTGCATCCAATCACATGAGCAAGCGGCTGGCCGGTTATCGGCGGTCGCCGTTCAAGATTCGCGAGGCGGTTTGTCCGGTCCATGGTTTCGACAATCGGGCGAAGAATCCGGGGGCGATTGTTCGTAAGCAAGCGTGAGCCAGGTGCCCGCGGCGATGCCCCCGAGCAAGCTGTTCCAAGGCTTTAACGCAAGCGCACTGTCGCGGAAAAACGTCGCAGTAACAAGGTGTTACATCCGCGGTTGGGGCATAACACTTTTTGGCTCGACACCCTTTGTCAGCACCCATAAATTACGCTTCAAAGGCCATCGGGATGCTCCCGCGCCGCGATATATCCGCAGCGCTCGTGCCAGTCCCAGAACAAGTCCATCGCAGCTCGAACGGTGGGTTTCAGGCAAGTCTTCGGGCATGAGAGTCACTGGGTGGACGCGTTGTCGAGAACGAAGCACTGGGTGTTGGGCGCAGTCATCGCCGCGCTGTGCTCGTTCGCCTATGCAAAAGCGCCGGGCATGCTGCACGGCGGCGGTGGCGGTGGGTACGCGTCGGGAGGCGCGGCACATGCGATGCGCGGTGACGCGCGCAACGACAACCGTTACTACGGCGCGCCCAACGCAAGGCCGGCCCGCAACGACACGGCTGACCGGAACATGCGCCTGCCGCGCGGCGGTGCGGACCTGGCTGGCGGCATTTACGCGAACGGCTTCGGCAACTACGAGCCGCGCATGCGTCGGGTTGCAGGACCGTCCGGCCCCGCCTATCCGGGCGCGGGACGCGGCGGCATCCAGTACGCGGGCGCGATTAAGCCGGTGAGCGCCGAATCGCGCTCCGCGCAGCGGCCGCCGGGCAATGGGCCGGTTCGCAGCGGTTCGATTCGCGCCGACGTCGCCCGCTATAACGAAGAGCGCGGCTCGACGCGCGCCATGCCGCGCCAGTCGGACGATCCGCGTCAACAGGAAGGTTCGCCGTACCGGAACTAGCCGTCGCACGGTGACGCACCCGTCGCCGTTCTTGTTGCACGGGCAGGCAAACGCTCGCTCGCGGGTACCACAAGCGCTGTTCGCTTCCTTCTTCCTCTCCTTCGCTGCATTACTGCGGCGCTTGCCAGTTTTCCAGGCGGCCTTGGCATCGTCCGGAATACCCCCGCCAATCTGACGTTTCGACGCCACACTTTTTTGAAAACGCTCGGCAGCGAACCGTCTCCCATCGTCAAATTTGGTGGTTTGCGCGGCGGCGCGTCATCCGCATGTCGTCTGAAGCGGTGTTACCCGGCCCGGCGCAATGTCAGCGCTGTTTTTCGTGGCGCGGCGAGCTTTGCGGCGCTGCCGCGCGGGCGGCTGGAACACGCGCTTTATCAGGCCGATAAGCGACAAAACTAATCAGACCGATATACCCGCAATAACCAACGATATTTTTGTCCATAAAAATGGTCCGCAAAGATGGTCCCGCCCAGATTGGCTCGATCACCGAACGGACAACAACAATGGTTCGCGCGAGCTTCCCCTTTCGCACAGCCACCCCCTTTTGACAAAGACAGGAGAATCCATGAAAACAAGCATCAGCCGTGCGCTGAAGACCACTCTCAAGGCAACCGCGTGTGCCGCTCTGCTGGCCAGTGCATCGTCTGCTTTTGCGCAATCGAGCGTGCAGCTTTACGGTCAGGTCGACGAATGGGTCGGCGCGCAGAAGTTTCCGGGCGGCAAAACGTCGGTGCAGGTGTCCGGCGGCGGCATGTCCACGTCGTACTGGGGCTTGAAGGGGGCTGAGGATCTGGGCAACGGCTACAAGGCGATCTTCACGTTGGAAGACTTCTTCCGCGCGCAGAACGGCCAGTACGGCCGCTTCAGCGGCGACACGATGTTCTCGCGCAATGCGTATGTCGGTATCGAATCGCCGTACGGCACGGTCACCGCCGGCCGTCTGACCACTCAATTGTTCGTATCGACGATCCTGTTCAATCCGTTCATCGACTCGTATGTCTTCTCGCCGATGGTCTATCACGTCTACCTCGGACTCGGCACGTTCCCGACCTACTCGACCGATCAAGGCGTGACGGGCGACTCGGGTTGGAACAACGCGGTGCAATACTCGTCGCCGAATTTCAACGGGCTCTCCGCGAGCGCGATGTACGCACTCGGCAACACGACGCAGAACGGCGCGAAAAAGTGGAGCGGCCAGGTGCTGTACTTCCACGGCCCGTTTGCGGCGACCGCGGTGTACCAGTACGTGAACTTCAACAACTCGCCGGGCGACCTGGGCAGCTTCGATTCGTCGGGCGTGCCTGGCCTGAAGGCGCAGGGCGTGGCGCAGCTCGGCCTGTCCTACGACCTCAAGTACGTGAAGCTTTTCGGTCAATACATGTACACGCACAACGATCAGACCTCGACGAGCTGGCACGTGAACACCGCGCAGGGCGGCGTCTCGGTGCCGGTGGGCCCGGGCACTGTGATGGCGTCGTATGCGTATTCGCGCGACGGCGGCGGCTTCGACCAGACCCGTCAGACGGCCGCGGTCGGCTACGACTATCCGCTGTCCAAGCGCACCGACATCTACGCGGCCTACCTGTACGACCACATCACCGGCCAGTCGAGCGGCAACACCTACGGCGTCGGCATGCGCGCCAAGTTCTGAGCGTGCCGCGCGGCGTCCGCTTCGCGGCAGTCGCCGCATGACGGCTAACCTGCCGCGGCAATATCCGCAAGGCCCGCTTTCTCCCGAAGGCGGGCTTTGACGTTTCTGACGTCCGCGCGCAGCCGATCCGCTCACCGTCTGGTTGATAAACCCTGCAAAATGACGCTGATTAATTCCCTCAGCGAGCGATTGAGATGGACACCCTCGTCAGCATGAAAGTGTTCCGCCACGTGGTCGAGATCGGCAGCTTTGTCGGCGCGGCCGAGCGGATGGAGATGTCGGCGGCGATGGCGAGCAAGCACGTGATGCATCTCGAACAGCAACTCGGCGCGCGTCTTTTGAACCGCACGACGCGGCGCGTCGCGCCGACCGAGGCGGGCCGCGAATACTACGAGCGCCTCTCGCAGGTGCTCACCGAACTCGAGGAGGCCGAGCAGGCGGTCGGCGCGGCGAGCGTCGTGCCGCAGGGGCGTTTGCGGGTGTCGTCGCTGTCGGCGTTCGGCTTGAGCCACGTGATGGCCGCCGTGGCCGACTACGCCGCGCAGTATCCGCAAGTCACCGTCGACATGACCTTGTCCGACCGCGTGGTCGAACTGATCGACGAGGGCTTCGACGTCGCGATCCGGGCCTCGCCGGGCGGGCTGAAGTCGTCGTCGCTGATCGCCCGGCAGATCGCGACCGCTCACCTCGTGCTGTGCGCGTCGCCGGCCTATCTGCGCCGTCACGGCACGCCGAAAACCGTCGCCGATCTCGCTCGCCACAACTATCTGCACTATGCGGGCGTGTCGGCGCTCGAAATCGCGCCCGGCATGGGCGACGCCTCGCGCATGCGTCTGTCGGGCAACCTGATCGTCAATCATCTGGAAGCGCAACGCGTGATCGTGCTGCAAGGCGCGGGTATCGCGTTGCTCGGCACTGAGGTGATCGGCGACGATCTGGCCGCGGGGCGTCTCGTGCCGTTGCTGGTAGACGAGGTGCCGCCGCGCGAACTGCCGATTCATGTGGTGTATGCGAGCCGCCGGCATCTGTCGGCGAAGGTGCGTTCGTTTGTCGACTTCCTGGCGGAGCGGTTCGCGAACGAATCGCTGTGGCCGTCGCTGGAGCAGATCAAGGCGTTGGCCGCGCGTTAGGCGCTGGCGGTGCGCCGCCGTTCATCGGTGATGACGGACGACGCCAAAGTTGCCTATCGGTGATGGTCGGGCTAACTGGCGCGCCGCACGCGGGGGGTAGGGGAAGCGGCCTGCCGCGTCAAACGCGCCAAACGCGTCAAACGCGTCAAACGCGTCAAACGCGTCAAACGCGTCAAACGCGTCAAACGCGTCAAACGCGTCAAACGCGCCAAACGCGCCAAACGCGCCAAACGCGCCAAACGCGTCAAACGCGCAAAAGACGCAAAAGACGCAAAAGACGCAAAAGACGCAAAAGACGCAAAAGACGCAAAAGACGCAAAAGACGCAAAACGTGGCAAAGGCGAAGGACGCCAGCCACGCCAAACCCCGCCTCCATCCCGCCCGGACGCCGCCCCTCGTTTAGCTATACTGGTTGCCAGCACCCATACGCGTAACGATCTGGGGGAGACATGACCGATCTGTCCACGCCGCGGCGCGCCGGTAGCCACAAGCTGCCAGCGGGCCGGCGTCTGCGTTTCGTCACGGCCGCCGCGCTATTCGACGGACACGACGCGTCGATCAACATCATGCGGCGCATCCTGCAGGCGAGCGGCGTCGAGGTGATTCACCTCGGCCACAACCGCTCCGTCGATGAAGTCGCCACCGCCGCGCTGCACGAAGACGCCGACGGCGTCGCCGTGTCCAGCTATCAAGGCGGGCATAACGAATACTTCCGCTATTTAGTCGAACTCTTGCGCGCGCGCGGCGGCGAGCGCATCAAGGTATTCGGCGGCGGCGGAGGCGTGATCGTCCCCGAGGAAATCGCCGAACTCGAACGCTACGGCGTGGAGAAAATCTATTCGCCGCATGACGGTCAGCGGCTCGGCTTGCAAGGCATGATCGACGACATGATCGCGCGTTGCCTGGAAGCCGCGCGTGCCGTCGAGGGCGGCCGGGAAAATGCGGTGGGTGCGTGGATCGCCGATCTGTCGGCGCGCAGGTTGCCGCGTTTGGAAGCGCGCACGGAGGCGTCCGCCGACCATCAAAGCGGCGGCGGTCGCGATCCGCTCCACAACGCTCGCGAAGCCGGCGAAACGGCGCAAGCGGACACCGTCCCGCACACCGTCGGCAAGGCGTCCGCCGACCATCAAAGCGGCGGCGGTCGCGATCCGCTCCACAACGCTCGCGAAGCCGGCGAAACGGCGCAAGCGGACCCCGTCCCGCTCACCGTCGGCGAGGCGCCCACCGACCATCAAAGCAGCGGCGACCCCGATCCGTTCCATAACGCTCGCCAGGCCGGCGAAACGCCCCAAGCGGACACCGCAACCAAGGCGCCCGCCGTCACGCCCACTGCGCCCGTCCTCGATGCACGCGATTCGGTATCGCCCACCTTCCGCCGACTCGCGCAACTGATCAGCGCGTTCGAAACGGGCGGCGTCGCGCCGGCCGAGCGCGAAAAACTGTCGGCGCTTGCGAAGGCGGCCGAGGTACCCATCCTCGGCATCACCGGCACCGGCGGCGCGGGCAAATCCTCGCTCACCGACGAACTGGTTCGCCGCTTCCGGCTCGACTACGGCGACGCGCTCACCATCGCCGTACTCGCCATCGACCCGTCGCGCCGCAAATCCGGCGGCGCGCTGCTCGGCGACCGCATTCGCATGAACGCGATCGGCGACTGGGGCGGCGGCGCGCGCGTGTACATGCGCTCGATGGCGACGCGCGAAGCGTCGAGCGAAATCTCCGACTCCTTGCCCGACGCGCTCATGCTGTGCAAAGCGGCGGGCTTCGATCTGATCGTCGTGGAGACGTCCGGGATCGGCCAGGGCGATGCGGCAATCGTGCCGTTCGTCGACGAATCGCTGTATGTGATGACGCCCGAGTTCGGCGCGGCCAGCCAGTTGGAGAAAATCGACATGCTGGACTTCGCCGGCTTCGTCGCGATCAACAAGTTCGATCGCAAGGGCGCGCCGGACGCGTTGCGCGACGTCGCCAAGCAGGTGCAGCGCAATCGCGGCGACTTCGCGAAGCCGCCCGACGCGATGCCGGTGTTCGGCACGATCGCCTCGCGTTTCAACGACGATGGCGTGAGCGCGCTGTATCAGCAAGTGGCAAACGCGCTGCGCAAGCACGGCTTGCGCGCGGGCGGCGGCCGTCTGCCCACGCTCGATAACGTGCGCTTTTCGAGCGGCCGCAACGCCATCGTGCCGCCGGCCCGTGTGCGCTATCTCGCCGATGTCGCGCAGACGGTTCACGCTTACCGTGAGCGCGCCGACGCGCAAGCGCGCGTGGCGCGCGAGCGTTGGCAACTGGTCGAAGCGCGCCGCATGCTCGGTGAAGCAAATGCGGGTGAGGGTGCGAATGCGAGCGCACATAGCAGTGCGGTCTCAACGTCAATGGCAAGCGTAGCGTCCTCCGCAGACCCAGCGCCCGAACAAGCGCCCGAACAAGCCACCACCGCCGAAACCCCGCTCGACAGCTTGATCGCCCAGCGCACCGCCGCCCTCGGCGAACGCGAACGCCAACTACTCGAAAGCTGGCCGCACACCGTCGCCGCCTATGCCGGCGACGAACACGTCGTCCGCATCCGCGACCGCGAGATTCGCACCGCGCTCACCGTCACGACCCTGTCCGGCTCCGAAGTCCGCAAGGTCGCGCTGCCGAAGTTCGTCGACCACGGCGAAATCCTGCGCTGGCTGATGCTCGACAACCTGCCCGGCTACTTCCCGTTCACCGCCGGCGTGTTCCCGTTCCGCCGCGAAAACGAAGACCCGACGCGCATGTTCGCCGGCGAGGGCGACCCGTTCCGCACCAACCGCCGCTTCAAGCTGCTCTCCCAAGGTATGCCGGCCAAGCGTCTTTCGACGGCCTTCGATTCCGTCACGCTCTACGGCGAAGAGCCGGACGAGCGGCCGGACATCTACGGTAAGGTCGGCAATTCGGGCGTGTCGGTGGCGACGCTCGACGACATGAAAGCGCTCTACGACGGCTTCGATCTGTGCGCGCCGGAAACCTCGGTCTCGATGACGATCAACGGCCCCGCGCCGACCATCCTCGCGATGTTCTTCAACGTCGCGATCGATCAGCAGATCGCGCGCATGGAACAACAGCACGGCCACCCGCTCACGCAAGACCAACTCGCCGCGGCGCGCCGAGCCGCGCTTGAAAACGTGCGCGGCACCGTGCAAGCCGACATCCTGAAGGAAGACCAAGGCCAGAACACCTGCATTTTCTCGACCGAGTTCAGCCTGAAAGTGATGGGCGACATTCAGGCGTATTTCGTCGAGCACGGCGTGCGCAATTTCTATTCGGTGTCGATCTCCGGCTATCACATCGCAGAGGCCGGCGCGAATCCGATTTCGCAACTCGCCTACACGCTCGCGAACGGCTTCACCTATGTCGAGGCCTATCTGGCGCGCGGCATGTCGATCGACGATTTCGCGCCGAACCTGTCGTTCTTCTTTTCAAACGGCATGGACCCGGAGTACACGGTGCTGGGCCGCGTCGCGCGACGCATCTGGGCCATCGCGATGCGCGAGCGCTACGGCGCGAACGAGCGCAGCCAGAAGCTCAAGTATCACGTGCAAACCTCGGGCCGCAGCCTGCACGCGCAGGAAATCGACTTCAACGATATTCGCACCACGCTGCAGGCGTTGATCGCGATCTACGACAACTGCAACTCGCTGCACACCAACGCATTCGACGAAGCGATCACCACGCCCACCGAGGACTCGGTGCGCCGCGCGGTGGCGATCCAGTTGATCATCAATCGTGAATGGGGTTTGGCGAAGAACCAGAACCCGAATCAGGGCAGCTTCGTGATCGAGGAGCTGACCGATCTGGTGGAAGAGGCGGTGTTGGCCGAATTCGATCGGCTCACCGAGCGCGGCGGCGTGCTCGGCGCGATGGAAACCGGTTATCAGCGCGGGCGCATTCAGGACGAATCGATGCTGTACGAGCATCGCAAGCATGACGGCTCGTATCCGATCGTCGGCGTGAATACATTTTTGAGCGCGCATCCGCATGAAGCGCCGCAGCCGATCGTGCTGGCCCGCTCCACCGACGCGGAAAAGCAAAGTCAGTTGAAACGTCTGCGCGACTTCCAGGCGCGGCATCGCGAGGACGCGCCCGCGGCGCTCGAACGCCTGAAACGCGCGGTGATCGATGACGAAAACGTGTTCGCGGTGTTGATGGATGTCGTGCGCGTTTGCTCGCTGGGGCAAATCACGCACGCGTTGTTCGAAGTGGGCGGGCAGTATCGCCGCAATATGTGAGGCGGGTATGAGCCGCGGCTCGGCAGTAGACGTATCCGAGCCGCGGCAAACCGCCTTGAAGCGAAGCCCTCGCCTCGCGCTCAGCGCGCAATCCCCAGCCGCGCCTTCGCATCGTCGTATTCCTTCGACAAGCGCCGCACCAGTTCCGCGACGCTCGGCACGTCATCCATCAAACCGACGCCCTGGCCCGCGCCCCAGATGTCTTTCCACGCCTTCGCCTTGTCGCCGCCGAAGTTCATCTTGGTCTTGTCCGATTCCGGCAGCGCGTCCGGGTCGAGCCCCGCGTTCACGATGCTTTCGCGGATGTAGTTGCCGTGCACGCCGGTGAACAGGTTCGTGTAGATGATGTCCGACGCCGTGGAATTGACGATGGCCTGCTTGTAGCTGTCCACCGCGTGCGCTTCTTTCGTGGCGATGAAACGCGTGCCCATGTACGCGAGGTCCGCGCCCATCGCCTGCGCGGCGAGAATCGAGCCGCCGTTGGCGATCGAGCCCGACAGCACGATCGGGCCGTCGAAGATGCGCCGCACTTCGCCCACCAGCGCGAACGGCGAAGTCGTGCCCGCATGGCCGCCGGCGCCCGACGCCACCAGGATCAGCCCGTCGACGCCCGCTTCCAGCGCCTTCTGCGCATGGCGCAGATTGATCACGTCGTGCAGCACGATGCCGCCGTAGCCATGCACCGCATCGACGATTTCACGCGCGGGCGCGCGCAGGCTAGTGATGAAGATCGGCACCTTATGTTCGACGCACACACGCACGTCGTGCTCGAGCCGCGTATTCGACTGATGAACGATCTGGTTGACCGCAATCGGCCCGATGATCGCATCGGGATGGGCGGCCTTGTGCTCGGCGAGCTGCGCCTGAATCTCCGTGAGCCATTCGTCGAGCAATTCCGCGGGGCGTGCGTTCAGCGCGGGAAACGAACCGACGATGCCGGCCTTGCATTGAGCCAGCACCAGTTCGGGATAGCTGACGATGAACATCGGCGAGGCGACGACGGGCAGCGCAAGTTTTTGCAGGACGGCGGGCAATGCCATGATGCGAGTCTCCTGATTTGAGCGACCGGTGCGGCGTGCAGCGCCCGGCGATGATGAGTTTAGCGGCACCTGGCTGACGGCGCTTCGACGCTCGCGCATCTGTCCACCATGCCGCCGTCTATTAAAGAACGGTCGTTCGATTATAGGCGAAGCGCCTCGCTTGCGTCCGCGTGTTGGTTTGGAACGGTTGGAGGGAGTGTTCAGGTTCTATGCTTGCGTGGGCTAACCCACTCGGGGTGTACATATTGCGCTCCTACAATGCACAGACTTCCAAACGACACGAGACTCCGTTATGGCCTTCGAGAATTTCACGCCTTTTCGCGTCGCCACGGGCGATGTCGACATTTTCGGAGTGAAGGGCGGAGCGGGGCCGCCGCTTCTGTTGCTGCACGGTCATCCGCAATCGCATCTGATCTGGCGGCGTTGCGCCGCGCAACTGGCCGAACACTTCACCGTCATCGCCACTGATTTACGCGGCTACGGCGCGTCGGACAAACCGCCGAGCGACGCCGCCCACACGCCCTATTCGAAACGCGCGATGGCGGCCGACCAGGTCGCCGTGATGCGCCACTTCGGCTTCGAACGTTTTCTGGTGTGCGCGCACGACCGCGGCGCGCGCGTCGCGCATCGCATGGCGCTCGACCATGCCGACGCCGTCGAGCGTCTGATGCTGCTCGACATCGCGCCGACGCTCGCGATGTACGAAGCCACCGACCGCGCGTTCGCCACGCATTACTTCCACTGGTTCTTCCTGATCCAGCCCGAGCCGCTGCCCGAGACGTTGATCGGCGCGAACCCGGCCGCGTATGTCGATTCGGTGATGGGCAGCCGTCATGCGGGGCTGGCCGCGTTCGAACCCGACGCGCTCGACGCCTATCGCTCCGCGCTCGCGCAACCCGGCGCGGTTCACGCGATGTGCGAGGACTACCGCGCGGCGGCGAGCATCGACCTCGAGCACGATCGCGCCGATATCGAGCGGGGCCACAAGATCGGCTGTCCGCTGCGTGTGCTGTGGGGCGACAAGGGGGTGATCGAAAAGTGCTTCGACGCGCTGGCGGAATGGCGCCGCGTGGCGCGCGACGTGAGCGGCCGGTCGCTGCCTTGCGGGCATTACATTCCCGAAGAGGCGTCTGAGCCACTGCTCGCGGAAATGCTGTCTTTCTTCGAAGCGGTCGAACAGTAAGCCGCTTCATTCATGCGCGAGCGCGCGCTTCTTTATGACCCGCCGCGCCCGCCGCTCAACCGAGCGGCGGCAAGCGGCGCGCGACCGGCGTCGACTTGACGATCGCGGTGCTGGTTTCCGCCCGCTCGGTGACTTTCGACAGAATCTCATCCAACTGCTCGATCGAATGCAGATACAGGCGGCAGATAAAGCAGTCGTCGCCCGTCACCTTGTCGCATTCGACGAACTCCGGAATGCGCCGGATCACTTCCTCCACCAGATGCAACTGACCGGGCAGGGGCTTCACGCGCACGATCGCCTGCAACGTGAAGCCGAGCGCGCGCGGATCGATCTGCACCGTGAAGCGCTCGATCACGCCTTGCGCTTCGAGCCTGCGGATGCGCTCCGCCGTGCTCGGCGCCGACAGGCCGACCGCACGCGCCAGTTCGGCGACCGGCTGACGGGCGTCCTCGGCGAGCGCGGCGAGCAGCGCCCGGTCGGTTTCGTCGAGCGACGCGGGCACGGAGGGAGCGAGGCGTTTAATCATGATGGCCTTCGATTCTTAGGTTTAATCGCCGGAAGGCTTAAGTTTAGCCATGTATTGGCGTCCTCGGATTAATTACACTGCCTGTCATGCAGGATTCAATTCGAGGATCGAATCATGGCTTCAAATGAAATTCGCCGCGGGGCCGCGGAGATGAGCATGGCCATGCTGATGTCGGGCACCATCGGCTGGCTGGTGGTGTCGTCGCAGCAGAGCTCGTTCAACGTGGTGTTCTTCCGCTGCATTTTCGGCGGCGCGACCTTGGCGCTGGTGTGCGCCGTATTGGGTCTCTTCAGGCGCAAGCTGTTTTCGTGGACGATGCTCGGCCTCGCCTTGCTCGGCGGCGCGGCGATCGTGCTGAACTGGGTGCTGCTGTTCGCGGCGTATTCGCGCGCGTCGATCTCGATGGCGACGGCCGTCTACAACACGCAGCCTTTCATGCTGGTCGCGCTTGGCGCGCTGATTTTTCGCGAGCGCATTAGCGCGTCGACGGTGGCATGGCTGGTGGTCGCGTTCATCGGCCTCGTGTTCGTCGTGAAAGTCGAGCCGGCGGTGTTGGCGGTGCCGGGGCAGTATCTGGTGGGCGTCGCCTATGCAGTGGGCGCGGCGGCGATGTACGCGGTGTCGTCGATCATCACGAAGCGGCTCAAGGGCACGCCGCCGCATCTCATCGCGCTGATTCAGGTGTCGCTCGGCGTGATGATGCTCGCGCCATTCGTGCGTTTCGACGCGCTGCCGACCAACGGGGTGCAGTGGCTCGAATTGATCGTGCTCGGCGTGGTCAATACCGGCCTCATGTACGTGCTGCTTTACGGCGCGATCCAGAAGCTGCCGACTTCGATGACCGGCGCGCTGTCGTTCATCTATCCGGTGGTGGCGATCATCGTCGATCGAATCGCGTTCGGGCAGACGCTCGCATGGATTCAGATACTCGGCGCGGTGCTGATTCTGCTCGCGGCGGCCGGTGTCAATCTCGGCTGGCGGATCGTGCCGCAGAAGCGCTTGTCGTCGACGTGACGAGCCTCCGCTTGCTCGCGTTCCGTGTGGATGCTACGGATTCCGGAACGAGGGATTGTTCATATGGGCGGATCAATGCGCGAACGGATCGCGCGCAAAGCGAGCGGCCATGCGGGTTCGCGCGACACCACCTGTATGCCGGATTAAAACGCGGCGTCAAACTTCTGTAGGGAAATCACTGATGCGGTCGCAAATCCGGCGCGCGTATCATTCGTAACGACGCTGATCACGTCCGACAGAATTTCCGCCGCTCGCCATTCTCATTGGTCGAGCGGCTTTCTTTTTGTGGCGACGGTTTTTAGCCGCACGCCGCTTGGACCCCACACCAGCGCGCGAGCGTCAAGCCTGACGGGCGACAAGGCGCGCGCCGTCCACCGCCAGCGGCCCATTTCGCGCCGCGAGTTCCTCGACGATCTCCCGCATCAGCGCCGGCCATTCGCCGCGCGGCTTGAGCATCGACGCGGCGGCGCGCATCGCGGCAGCTTCATCGAGCATTCGCAGCAGGACGTCGAAGCCCATCTCGCGGACTTCGAGCAGCTTGAACACGATCAACACCTTCAACGCATTCCTGGCATTGCGCGCCGGATCGGCTCGCAACCATGCGACGCGCGAAAACGCCCGCTCCAACGCTTGCCCGACATTCGTGAAAGGCGCGCCGTGGCCGGGAATCACTAGGCGCACGTCCCGCTCCGCAATCGCTTCGAGCACCGCTTGTTCCTCGGCGAAACCGCTTTCACCTTCCAGCTCGGGGAAAATCACGCCGAAGCCGTTTTCCCACAGCGCGTCCGCGCTGATCAGGATGCGCTCGTCCGCGCAATACAGCATCAGCGAATGCGGATCGTGGCCGGGCGCACCGAGCACCTGCCAATCGAGCGCGCCGAGCCGCAACCGCACGCCGGGCGCGATGGTCTCGGTGAAGCTGAAGCGCTCGCAAGTTTGCCCCGTCGCGCGAAACGTCAGACGCGTTTCGTCCCATGCGCGCACGGCGTCGGCTTCGGAGACGGGAATCGCGGTCCTGCACGGCCACGTTGCCTGCAAGAGCGCGTTACCGCCGCAGTGATCCGAATGCAGATGCGTGTTGACGATCAGATCGAGCGGCCGCGCGCCGAGCGTCTGCCGCACCAGGGCGAGCGTTTGCGGCGCATGTGTCGCATAGCCGGTATCGACGAGCGCGGCGCACGCATCGTCGATCAGCAGCACGTTGTTCGACGAGAGCCAGCCACGCTCGAATACCTTGATGGATGGTGGCAGCGCAATCACGATGCGTTCGCCGATGCTTCGGGCTTCGGCATCACCAGAACGGTGGAGGCGCCGATCAACACGGTGTCGCCGCGCTGGTTCACCACCGCTCCATCGAGATGCGTCAGATCGCCGTTCAGGCTCGGCTTCCAGTAGGCGTCGCGCACGCGCCAGGTGATCGTGAGCGTGTCGTTCGCATGGACCGCCTTTTTCAGCTTGATGTCGAACTCGAGACCGAGCGGCTGCGCGTAGGTCGAAAAATGCGTCGCCAGCAGCGCCATGAAATAGGCGGTCGGCTGCGTGCCCGAAGCGATCAACCCGCCGAAGCGGCTTTGCGCGGCATAGGTGTCGTCGTGATGCAACGGGTTCAAGTCGTTGACGAGCGTGGCGAACGATTTCACCGACTCCGCCGAAAGCGCGAGCGTCGAGCTGAACGTCTCGCCTATCGTGACGATGCGCGGCGGCGCGTTCATCGCGGCACCTTCGCTTGCGTCGCCATGAGCTGCGCGTGACGCGCCTCGATCGCGTCCCACACCGCGCGCTTCGCGTCGTTGTCGAACGAGGACCAGCCGGCGATTTCGTCGATGCTGCGCAGACACCCTTCGCACCAGCCGGTCGACGCGTCCATCTTGCAGACGTTGATGCAGGGCGACGGCACGGCAGCGCCGTCGTCGTCGTGGCCGAGGCTTTCGGTCATGGCTTCACGCGGTTTCGCGCAGCGCCACGTCGATCACCGGCGCGCCCGTCAGCGTAATCAATTCCTGCGCCGTGAGATTGAACACCGCATGCGGATGGCCCGCCGCGGCCCACAAGCTGTCGAGCGTCAGCAGGTCGGCATCGATCAGCGTCACCGGTTCGGTCGCATGGCCGATCGGACACACGCCGCCGATCGCATAGCCGGTTTTTTCGCGCACGAACTTCGCATCCGCGCGGCCGATCTCGCCGACTTGCGCGGCCACCTTCTTCTCGTCGACGCGATTCGCGCCGCTCGCGACCACCAGCACGGGCGCGTCGTCCTCGCGACGGCGAAACAGGATCGACTTGGCGATCTGCGCGACCGAGCAGCCGAGCCCGGCGGCGGCTTCGGCGGAAGTCTTGCCGGTTTCCGGCAGCATCACGATGCGGCCGGCGTGGCCGCGCTCGCGCAGCAACAGCGCGACGCGGCGCGCCGAGTCGGGCAGCGCGGCGAGATTGTCGGATTCGAGGAAAGCGTCGTCCATCATTGTTTTAGATCCTGATTGATTGGCTGAGGTCAAACACAGTTGCCCGCTTCGCTGCGCGCCTTGGCGAGCAGCGCCTTGCCGGCGCGCGATACGTTGGGCCGGCCGATCGACGTCGAGATGAAGTCGCCGATCGCCACGACTTGCGCGAGGTCGATACCGGTTTCGATGCCGAGGCCGTTCATCAGATACAGCACGTCCTCGGTCGCGACGTTGCCCGTCGCGCCCTTCGCATACGGACAGCCGCCGAGCCCCGCCACCGACGCGTGATAAATCTCGATGCCTTCCTGCAACGCGGCGTAGATGTTCGCGAGCGCCTGGCCGTAAGTGTCGTGGAAGTGGCCCGATAGACGTTCACGCGGAAACACCTTGGTCACCGCATCGAACACTTCGCGCGTGCGCTTCGGCGTGCCGACGCCGATCGTATCGGCAATGTCGATTTCGTCGCAGCCGAGCGCCGCGAAACGTTCGACCACATCGACCACCGAGGCCACCGGCACCTCGCCCTGATACGGGCAGCCCAGCGCGCACGACACGCTGCCGCGAATCCGCAGGCGGTTTTCCTTCGCCGCGCGCGCCACGGGTGCGAAGCGGTCGATGCTTTCCGCGATGCTGCAATTGATGTTCTTCTGCGAAAACGCTTCGCTGGCCGCGCCGAAAATCACGATCTCGTCGGCGCGCGCGGCGAGCGCGCCTTCGAAGCCGCGCATGTTCGGCGTCAGCACCGAGTAGATCGTGCCTGGGCGCCGTTCGATACCGGCCATGACGTCGGCGCCGTCGGCCATTTGCGGCACCCATTTCGGCGAGACGAATGACGCCGCTTCGACGTTGCGAAAACCCGCCGCCGATAAGCGGTTGATCAACTCGATCTTGATCGCCGTGGCGACGAATTCCTTTTCGTTCTGCAGCCCGTCACGCGGACCGACTTCGACGATTTTCACTTGCTGCGGTAAGGCCATGATGTGTCTCCTGCCGCGCTTGGCGGCGCTCCTTCATTGATGTCTCTCAGTGCCTGCTCGAAGCTCACCCGGCTCTCAATACCCGCGTTCGATATTCACCACGCCGCTGACCGTTTCGCCGCGCGCGAGCGCCGTGATTTTCCGCGCGACCTGCGCGACGCTTTCCTCGCGCAACGTCAGCGCGGAGATGTGCGGCGTGATCGTGATACGCGGCTCCCGCCAGAACAGATGATCGGGCGGCAACGGCTCCTCGCGGAACACGTCGAGCGTGGCGGCGGCGAGTTGGCCGCTCGCGAGCGCTTCGAGCAGATCCTGTTCGACCAGATGCCCGCCGCGCGCGACGTTGATCAGATAGGCACCGCGCGCGAGCTTCGAGAAGGTGCGCGCGTTCAGCACGCCGGCTGTATCCGGCGTATGCGGCAGCAGATTCACCAGCACTTTCACGCCGTCGAGAAAGGCATCGAACTGCGCCTCGCCGGCGAAGGTCGTGATGCCCTCGATGTGCCGCGCGCCGCGGCTATAACCGCGCACCGGCATGCCGAAGCCCGCGAGCGTTTGCGCGACATGCGCGCCGAGCACGCCAAGCCCGAGCACGCCGACCGTGAAGGTCTCGCGCGGATGCGGTTCGAGCACTTCCCAGCGGCGTTCGCTTTGCAGCGTCTGGTATTCGTCGAAACGGCGCAGGTAGCGCAGCACCGCGTGCGCGACGTACTCGGCCATTTGCGGCGCCATGCCGGTGTCCTCCAGGCGGATCAACTGGGCGTTGCGCGGCAAGATGCCCGGCTGTTCGCTTTCGAGCGCGAGGATCGCATCCACGCCCGCGCCCAGATTGAAGATCGCGCGCAAGTCGTCGCGGCCGGCCAGCATCTCGCGCGGCGGCCGCCACACGACCGCGAAGTCCGCCGGCGCGGTGTCGCCAGGCTGCCACTCGCGCAGATCGGCCTCGGGCAGCGCGCGGGCAAAGTCGTGAAGCCAGGCGGCGGCATCGGCATGCGGCATGTAGAAGAGGATTTTCATACGGTCAGAAAGACGCCTGCGTTGTCGGGGCGGATTGCGGGGAAGGCCCCTTGTGACGGCTGCGACGCGCGCGGCGCTTCAGACGACGCTTGCGGCATGGAGCCTCCTCCTTTTATGGGTAGGCTTCATTCTACTTTTTCGACGCCGATCGCGCGCGTTTGCGGACGGCCGTGCAATTCGCCGGTCACGCGGCACATGGCACCGGCCGTCGCTCGGGCCAGTCGCCGGCCACGTCGCCTGCTACGTCGACAGTCACGGCGCCGCCATCTCGACCGCCATTTAGCCCGATAAACAAAGCACAAAAACTTGGTTCGTTCGCGCGGCGCGCAGCGGGACAATACCTTCCCGGATTCCCTTTGCGAGGGACAGACATGCTTTCATGCACCAAATCGACATGGCCGCCGCGGCTCGTGACCGTGCCCGGTCTGCACGGCAGCGAGGGCGCGCATTGGCAAACATGGCTGGAGCGGCAGTTCGCGCGCTCGCTGCGCGTCGAACAGGCCGACTGGGACGCGCCGGACCTCGCACTATGGGCGAAGTCGCTGCGCGATCTGCTCGCGCGCGAGCGCGGACCGTTCGTGCTGGCCGCGCATAGCTTCGGTTGCCTCGCGACCGCGCATGCGTTGCAGCAGGCGTCGTATGCGAACGACGTGGTCGGCGTGCTGTTCGTCGCGCCCGCGAGCCCGGAGAAATTCGGCTTCGCGGGAACGTTCGACGCGCGGCGCCTCGGCGTGCCGTCGATCCTGATCGGCAGCGAAACCGATCCGTGGATGCCGCTCGCCGGTTCGCGCGATCTCGCGCAGCGTTTCGGCAGCGCGTTCGTCAATCTCGGCGACGCGGGACATATCAACACCGCGGCCGGTTTCGGCCCCTGGCCGCGAGCCAAGTATTTCATCGACACGCTGGTGCATTGCGCCGCGCCATTGCGCTTTCGCGAGGATGCCTTCGAGGCCGCGCAGCACGCATTCGTTTGAGGCTTCGCGCCGCGCTCGATGCACCGGCCCCGGCACGAGTGAGCCAGTAAGCGATCCGTTAGAATCCCGCTTCATGCCGCGCGTTCGTGCGGCCACCGGTTTTCATCATCGATAGGCGGGGACAAGATGGCAGGCAAGACGGGCACATCGCGCTGGCTGGCAGCCGGCATGACGGCAATCACGCTCGCGCTCGGCGGCGTGTCGACGGCGCACGCGCAAGCGTCGTTGCTCAACGTCTCGTACGACGTGACGCGCGAGTTGTACAAGGACATCAACGCCGGCTTCATCGCGGCGTACAAGCAGAAGACCGGCGAGACCGTGTCGATCCGCCAGTCGCACGGCGCGTCGAGCGCGCAGGCCTTGTCGGTGCTGCAAGGCTTGCAGGCCGACGTCGTGACGATGAACCAGCCGAACGACATCGACCTGCTCGCCGAAAAGGGCCAACTGGTGCCGACCAACTGGCGTGCGCGCATGCCGAACGACAGCGCGCCGTACACCACGACGATGGTGTTCCTCGTGCGCAAGGGCAACCCGAAGCACATCAAGGACTGGGACGATCTCGCCAAGCCCGGCGTGCAGGTGGTGATCGCCAATCCCAAGACCTCGGGTAACGGCCGCTATACGTATCTGGCCGCGTGGGGTTATCGCAAGCAGCACGGCGGCACCGACGCGCAGGCGCTCGACTTCGAAAAAGCGATCTTCAGGAACGTGCCGGTGCTCGACACGGGCGGCCGCGGCGCGACCACCACGTTCACGCAGCGCGGCATCGGCGACGTGCTGGTGACGTTCGAAAACGAAGTCGCGCTGATGAACACAGGTGTGGGCGCGGGCAATTTCGAAGCGGTGTATCCGTCGGTGAGCTTGCTGGCGGCGCCGCCCGTGGCGATCGTCGACAAGGTGGTGGACAAGCGCGGCACGCGCAAGGAAGCGCAGGCGTATCTCGACTATCTGTGGTCGGCGGCCGCGCAGGAAATCATCGCGCAACATCATCTGCGTCCGCGCGACAGGAACGTGCTCGCCAAGCATGAGGCGGAGTTCAAGCCGATCAAGACCTTCACCGTCGAAGAGATGTTCGGTAGCTGGCAGAAAGCGCAGCAAACGCATTTCTCCGATGGCGGGACGTTCGATCAGATCATCGTGGATAGGAAGTAAAGCTTCGCGTGAAGCACAAAGGCCGCCTTCGGTTCGTTACCGAGGCGGCCTTTTTTATTGCGCGAATTGCTATCGCATGCGCTTGTTGCGTTTAGTTGGGCGCAGCGTGCGAGTCATGACCGTGTTCGCAGCCATGCTCGCAACCGCTCTGATCGAGCGGCATCTGTTGCGCCGCTTCCGCCCGAATCCCCAGGCGCTCCAACAGCTTGCGATCCGCCTCCGCTTGCGGATTGCTGGTGGTCAGCAACTGATCGCCATAGAAAATCGAATTCGCGCCGGCGAGAAAGCACATGGCCTGCAACGCTTCGTTCATCTGCTCGCGTCCCGCCGACAGACGCACCATCGCGCGCGGCATCGTGATGCGTGCAATTGCGATCGTGCGCACGAACTCGAATGGGTCGATCGCTTCCGTGCCGGTCAGCGGCGTGCCTTCCACTTGCACCAGGTTGTTGATCGGCACCGACTCGGGATACGGCTCCATGTTCGCCAGTTGCGCGATCAAGCCAGCCCGCTCGCGGCGCGACTCGCCCAAACCGACGATGCCGCCGCAGCACACGTTGATGCCCGCGTCGCGCACCCGTTCGAGCGTGTCGAGACGGTCCTGATACGTGCGCGTCGAAATGATCTGGCCGTAGAACTCCGGCGACGTATCGAGGTTGTGGTTGTAGTAGTCGAGGCCCGCTTCGCGCAGAGCTTGCGCCTGGTGCGTCTCCAGCATGCCGAGCGTCACGCAGGTTTCGAGACCCATCGCCTTCACGCCGCGGATCATGTCCTTGATCGGCTCCAGGTGCCGGTCTTTCGGATTGCGCCACGCGGCGCCCATGCAAAAGCGCGTTGCGCCGTTTTGCTTGGCGGCGCGCGCGGCGGCGAGGACTTCGTCGACCGGCATCAGCTTGTCGGCCTGCAGGCCCGTGTCGTGATGCACCGACTGCGGACAGTACGCGCAATCTTCCTCGCAGCCGCCCGTCTTGATCGACAGCAGCGTCGACAGTTGCACGGTGTTCGCGTCGAAATGCTCGCGATGTGTTTGCTGCGCGCGGAACATCAGATCGTTGAACGGCAGTTCGTACAGCGCGACGATGTCGGCGACGCGCCAGCGCGCGAGCTGTTTGCCGTCCGATGCGGCGCTGTTGGCGTTGTGATTGGCATTGCTGTTGGCGGCCGCCGTGTCGACCGGCGTCGGAGCGATGTTCAGTTGCGTCATGTCGTCAATCCTCATGGATGGATGTGATGTTGATCAGCGCCGCGCGTCGCGCAGCGTCTGCAAGAGTCGGTCGATGTCGAGCCGGTCCGCCGCGAGTTCGGGCGAAGCCGGACTCAGATGCGGCACGATGCCGAGCAAGGGCGCGTCGTGTTCGCGCGCAAGATGCTCGCGGATCGACGCGATGTTTTCGTCGGGGAACGTCATGTCGGGGTCGACGCGGTTCGCCACCCAGCCGGCCAGCGTCAGTCCGCGCGCGGCGATCGCTTCGGCGGTGAGCAGCGCATGGTTGATGCAGCCGAGGCGCAGGCCGACCACCAGCACGACCGGCAGCTTCAAGGCGACGGCGAGATCGGCGGTGTCCGCAGTCGCCGTCAACGGCACGCGAAAGCCGCCGACGCCTTCCACGACCACGACGTCCGCGCGTTTCACAGCTTCGGCATGGCAAGCGACGATGTGCGCGATATCGAAGGTGACGTTTTCCAGCGCGGCCGCGATGTGCGGCGCGGCCGGTTCTTTCAGCAGATAGGGCGTGCGAATGTCGGGCGGCAACAAGACGTTCGATGCGGCGTCGAGTTGATCCGCGTCCTCGTTATGCAGAACGCCGTCGAGTTCGAACGCGCCGGCGGCGATCGGCTTCATCGCGGCGGCTTGCAGGCCTTCGCGAACGAAGCCGCGCAACAGCGCCGACGAAACGAACGTCTTGCCGATTTCCGTATCGGTGCCGGTGACGAAGAGAGACAGCGCCGTGCTCATGCCGCTTTCGCTCCCGCTTGTTGAAGGCCCGCTTCGAGCCGGTCGAGATCCGCTTGCGCGTGCGCGGCGGAAAGCGAAATACGCAAGCGCGACGTGCCGGTGGGCACGGTCGGCGGACGAATCGCCGGCACCCACAGACCCGCGCGGTCGAGCAGGGCGGCGATGTCGAGCGTGGCTTCGTTCGCGCCGATGACGAGCGGCTGCACGGCGGTATGCGAATCGACCGGAAGCCACGGCGTGGCTTTCAGCATCTCACGCGTGCGTTCGATCAATTGCCGAAGATGCGCGCGCCGCGCATCGCCTTCGTCGCCGCCGATGATGCGCAAACTCGCCGACACCGCATACGCGGCGGCAGGCACCGAGGCCGTGGTGAAAATGTACGGACGCGCGCGCTGCACGAGCCATTCGATCACGGTGCCGTGCGCGACGACGAACGCGCCCGAGACGCCCGCCGCCTTGCCGAGCGTGCCGATCGAAATCAGGTTCGGCGAGCGCAGCGCGGCCTGCGCGATCGCGCCGCGGCCTTGCGGACCGAGCACGCCGAAGCCATGCGCGTCGTCGAGAATCAGCCACGCGCCGTGTTGCTCAGCGAGTTCCAGCAGACGCGGCAGCGGCGCGATATCGCCGTCCATGCTGAACACCGTATCGGAGACGATCACTTTCACTTCCGCGTCGGAAGCGTCGAGCATCGCGCTCAACGCTTCGGTATCGCAGTGCGGGTAGATCTGCACGTCGGCGCGCGACAGGCGCGCGCCGTCGATCAGCGACGCGTGATTCAACGCGTCGGAGAAAAGCGTCGTGCCGCGGCCCGCGAGCGCGGTGAGCGTCGCGAGGTTCGCCATGTAGCCGGTGCTGAAGTACAGCGCGCGCGCATTGTCGACGAAGCCGCCGACGAATTCCGCGAGGTCGTCTTCGAGTTGCGCATGCGCGCGCGAGTGGCCGCCGAGCAGATGCGAACCGCCGCTGCCCGCGCCATAGCGCCGCGCGCCTTCCCCGATCGCGGCGATCAGTTGCGGATGCGCGGCGAGGCCGAGGTAGTCGTTACTGGCGAAGCCGATGATCTCGCGGCCGTCCACCGTCATGTGCGCGGCGCACGGCGTGTCGGCGGTGCGGCGGTGACGGCGCAGGCCGCGTGCGTCGATGTCCTTCAGGCCTTGTGCAAGTGTGTCGAGCAAGTGCATTAGCGCGCCTCCGCGAGCGTGGCTTCGAACGTTTCATGAGTGCGCGAGGCGAGCAGCGCGAGTTCTTCGTCGTCGAGAATGTACGGCGGCATCAGATACACGGTGGTCGAAATCGGGCGCAGCAGCAGCTCGCGCTGCAACGCGTTTTCGAAGAAGCGGCGCGAGAATGTCCTCGCGTGTTGAGCGTCGTCGATCACCGCGTCGAACGCGAAGATCGTGCCGCACTGGCGCGGATTGCGCACCTGCTCGTGCCCAGCGAGCGGAGCAAGCGCGGCCTTCAGTTTCGCGGACTTCTGCGCGTTGACGGCGAGGACGTTGTCGCTCGCGAACAGGTCGAGCGTGGCGAGCGCCGCGCGGCACGCGAGCGGATTGCCGGTGTAGGAATGCGAATGCAGGAAGCCGCGCGCGGTGTCGTCGTGATAGAAGGCCGCGAAGATTTCATCGCGCGACAACACGATCGAGAGCGGCAGATAACCGCCGCTAATGCCTTTCGACAGACACAGAAAGTCCGGCCAGATGCCCGCCTGCTCGCATGCGAAGAACGTGCCGGTGCGGCCGCAACCGACGGCGATTTCATCGGCGATCAGATGCACGCCGTACTGGTCGCACAACGCGCGCAATCCGGCGAGATACGACGCGTCGTGCATCGCCATGCCGGCTGCGCATTGCACGAGCGGCTCGACGATCAGCGCGGCGATTGTGTCGGCGCGCGCTTCGAATAGCGAGCGCACGTGATCGAGCGCGCGGCGCGCGACGTCGTCGGCGGTCTCGCCAGGCTGCGCGAGACGCGCATCGGGCGACGCGACGACGTGCGCGTGACGGATCAACGGGTCGTAGGCGTCCTTGAAGAGCGCGACGTCGGTGACGCCGAGCGCGCCGATGGTCTCGCCGTGGTAGCTGTTGGCGAGGCAGACGAATTCCTGCTTGTCGGCGAAGCCGCGATTGCGCCATGAGTGGAAGCTCATCTTCAGCGCTATTTCGACGGCGGATGCGCCATCGGACGCGAAGAACGCGTGGCCGAGCGTGTTGCCGGTGAGCGCGCCGAGGCGCTCCGCGAGTTCGATGGCCGGCTCGTGCGTGCAGCCCGCGAGCATCGCGTGTTCGAGCGTGTCGAGCTGGTCTTTCAGCGCCGCGTTGATGCGCGGGTTCGCGTGGCCGAACAGGTTGACCCACCAGGAGCTGATCGCGTCCAGATAACGGTGATCGGCGCGGTCGTAAAGCCACGCGCCCTGGCCGCGCGCGACGGGAATGAGCGGCAGACGCTCGTGGTGCTTCATCTGCGTGCAGGGGTGCCAGATGGCGCGCAGGCTGCGGGCGATCCAGTCTTCTCGTGATGACGGTTGTGTTGCCGGGTTTTGCAAAGCGGGTACTCCAGGATGCTTTTTGCCGCTGCGCGTAGGGCTTTTTAGGGCCGTTTCGTTGCGCTGCGCGCGGCGTTTGGCGATGCGCGCGGGGTCGAGATTAGCGGTTTATTTCGTTGCGCGCACCTGCGCTGGAATTTGGGGTTTTGCTTGCTGGGCTGGGGTTTGGGGCTGTTCGACGCAGGTCGTTTCTGTTTTCTCGTGAAGGTCGCTGATCGGTGCAGTTGACGACGGCAAAGTAGTGGGATGTAGGTGGGGTTTGGCCTGCTCGGCGCTGTTGTTTTGCGCGTTTTGGCCTTTCCTTATCTTGGCCTTTGCTTGATTTGTTAGTGGTCTATTGGCGTTGCCCCTGTGCGGGGCAATGCTCTCAACTTAAGCCTCAAAGAGCTTGTAAACGAGGCATTGCCCCTGTAAACTTCATCGCATAACTCACTGATAAATCAACGATATGAACTCAAATACC
>Ga0105251_10000450_pt1 | contig 39635 bp, 32 predicted proteins | sample KBSS64metaG_FD_80424 | JGI IMG/M metagenome (GOLD analysis project Ga0105251, IMG submission 80424) | Switchgrass rhizosphere microbial communities from Kellogg Biological Station, Michigan, USA - KBS S6-4 metaG | ecosystem: Host-associated > Plants > Roots > Rhizosphere > Soil | place...
CGCAAGGCCAGCGACCTGGCGATGGCGCCGTATGCGCGCGCCGAACGCGGCTATCTGCGGGTGTTGCCCGGCGCGCTGGCGCGGCCGTGGCTGGTGCTGGGCCTGGCCGCGCTCGCGTTCGCGGCGACCCTGGCGGTGGTGCCGCTGCTCGGCGCCGACCTGATCCCGCAACTGGCGCAGGACCGCTTCCAGATGACGGTGAAGCTGCCGGCGGGCACGCCGCTGCGGCAGACCGATGCGCTGGTGCGCGAGCTGCAGGAAGTGCATGCCAAGGATGCCGGCGTGCAGGCGCTGTACGGGGTCAGCGGCAGCGGTACGCGGCTGGATGCCAGCCCCACCGAGAGCGGCGAGAACATCGGCAAGCTGACCATCGCCATGGCCGGCGGCGGCAGCGCGCAGTTCGAAGCCGAGCAGAGCGACCGCATGCGCGAGACGATGCGCCGGCATCCGGGCGTGCAGGTCGGCTTCAGCCGCCCGGAGTTGTTCAGTTTTTCCACGCCGCTGGAGATCGAACTGCGCGGGCAGGATCTGGAGACGATCCAGTACGCCGGGCAGAAGCTGGTGGCGATGTTGCGCGGCAACGGCCACTACGCCGACGTCAAGTCGACCGTGGAAGAGGGCTTCCCGGAAATCCAGATCCGCTTCGACCAGGAGCGCGCCGGCGCGCTGGGGCTGACCACGCGGCAGATCGCCGACGTGGTGGTGAAGAAGGTGCGCGGCGACGTCGCCACCCGCTACAGCTTCCGCGACCGCAAGATCGACGTGCTGGTGCGCGCGCAGCAGAGCGACCGCGCCAGCGTCGACAGCATCCGCCGGCTGATCGTCAATCCGGGCAGCAGTCGGCCGGTGACGCTGGACGCGGTGGCCGACGTGGTCGCCACCACCGGCCCCAGCGAGATCCACCGCGCCGACCAGATCCGTGTGGCCATCGTCTCGGCCAACCTGCGCGACATCGACCTGGGCGGCGCGGTGCGCGAGGTGCAGGACATGGTCGCGCGCGAGCCGCTCGGCGCCGGCGTGGGCATGCACATCGGCGGGCAGGGCGAGGAACTGGCGCAGTCGGCCAAGTCGCTGTTGTTCGCGTTCGGCCTGGCGATCTTCCTGGTGTACCTGGTGATGGCCTCGCAGTTCGAGTCGCTGCTGCATCCGTTCGTGATCCTGTTCACCATCCCGCTGGCGATGGTCGGCGCGGTGCTGGCGCTGCTGCTGACCGGCAAGCCGGTGTCGGTGGTGGTATTCATCGGCCTGATCCTGCTGGTCGGACTGGTGACCAAGAACGCGATCATCCTGATCGACAAGGTCAACCAGTTGCGCGAGGACGGCGTGGCCAAGCGCGCGGCCTTGATCGAAGGCGCGCGCTCGCGCCTGCGCCCGATCATCATGACCACGCTGTGCACGCTGTTCGGCTTCCTGCCGCTGGCGGTGGCCAGCGGCGAGGGCGCCGAGGTGCGCGCGCCGATGGCGATCACGGTGATCGGCGGCCTGCTGATGTCCACGCTGCTGACGCTGGTGGTGATCCCGGTGGTCTACGACCGCCTGGATCGCCGCGCGGACGCCTATTACGCCGAACGCGGGCAGCGCGCGCGGCGTCGCCTGCAGGGCGCCGGACACGGCGCCGACGGCACCGCGGGTGAACCGGCATGAGCGTCGCCGAGTTCAGCATCCGCCGTCCGATCACCACCATCATGTGTTTCGTGTCGCTGGTGGTGGTCGGCCTGATCGCCGCGTTCCGGTTGCCGCTGGAGGCGCTGCCGGACATCTCCGCGCCGTTCCTGTTCGTGCAACTGCCGTACACCGGCTCCACGCCCGACGAGGTCGAGCGCAACCTGGTGCGGCCGACCGAGGAAGCGCTGGCGACGATGACCGGGATCAAGCGCATGCGCTCGACCGCGACCGCCGACGGCGCCAACATCTTCATCGAGTTCTCGGACTGGGACCGCGACATCGCCATCGCCGCGTCCGATGCGCGCGAGCGTATCGATGCGATCCGCGCCGACCTGCCCAGCGACCTGCAGCGCTACCACGTGTTCAAGTGGTCCAGCAGCGACGAGCCGGTGCTGAAGGTGCGGCTGGCCGGGGCTGCCGATCTGACCGGCGCCTACGACATGCTGGACCGCGAGTTCAAGCGGCGGCTGGAGCGCATTCCCGGCGTGGCCAAGGTGGAAGTGTCCGGCGCGCCGCCGAACGAGGTCGAGATCGCGATCGCGCCGGACCGGCTCAGCGCGCACAACCTCAGCCTCAACGATCTCAGCGAACGCCTGGGCAAGCTCAATTTCTCGCTGTCGGCCGGGCAGATCGACGACCACGGCCAGCGCCTGCGGGTGCAGCCGGTCGGCGAACTGCGCGACCTGCAGGAACTGCGCGACCTGGTCATCGACAACAAGGGCCTGCGCCTGGGCGACATCGCCGACGTCCGGCTCAAGCCGACCCGGATGAACTACGGCCGGCGCCTGGACGGGCGCCCGGCGGTGGGCCTGGACGTGTACAAGGAGCGCAGCGCCAACCTGGTCGAGGTGTCGCGCGCGGTGCTGGCCGAGGTCGAGCAGATCCGCACCCAGCCGGCGCTGAGCGACGTGCAGGTCAAGGTGATCGACAACCAGGGCAAGGCGGTGACCTCCTCGCTGAGCGAACTGGCCGAGGCCGGCGCGGTCGGCCTGCTGTTGTCGGTGACGGTGCTGTTCTTCTTCCTGCGCCACTGGCCGTCCACGCTGATGGTGACCCTGGCGATCCCGATCTGCTTCACCATCACCCTGGGCTTCATGTACTTCGCCGGGGTGACCCTCAACATCCTGACCATGATGGGCCTGCTGCTGGCGGTGGGCATGCTGGTGGACAACGCGGTGGTGGTGGTGGAGAGCATCTACCAGGAACGCGAGCGCATGCCTGGCCAGCCGCAGCTGGCCTCGATCGTCGGCACCCGCAACGTCGCCATCGCGCTGTCGGCCGGCACCCTGTGCCATTGCATCGTGTTCGTGCCGAACCTGTTTGGCGAGACCACCGACATCAGCATCTTCATGGCGCAGATCGCCATCACCATCTCGGTGTCGCTGCTGGCGTCGTGGCTGGTGGCGGTGAGCCTGATTCCGATGCTGTCGGCGCGGATGCGCACCCCGCCGCTGGTCAGCTCCGAGCGCGGCCTGATCCCGCGCCTGCAGCGTCGCTACGCGCGGCTGCTGCGCTGGTCGCTGGAGCATCGCGGCTGGAGCGTCGCGGCGATCGCGCTGATCAGCGTGATCAGCGTGGTGCCGATGCTGCAGACCAAGAAGGACATGTTCGGCGGCGACGGCGGCGAACAGATCTTCATCGGCTATCAGTGGAAGGGCTCGTACACGCGCGAGCAGTTGTCGGAGGAGGTGGCCAAGCTCGAACGCTTCATCGACGCGCGCCGTCAGCGTTATCACGTCACCCAGGTGTATTCGTGGTTCAGCGAGGTGGAAGGCAGCAGCACCACGCTGACCGTGGACATCAAACAGGTCCCCGACCTGGCGGCGCTGACCGAACAGATCCGCAAGGAACTGCCGCGCTCGGCGCTGGTCGACTACAGCGTCGGCCGCAATGGCAACGGCAATGGACAGGGCGGCGGCGCGCAGAGCGTGCAGGTGCAGTTGGTCGGCGATTCCACCCAGGCGCTGCGCGCGATCGCCGACGACGTGGTGCCGCTGCTGGCGCGGCGCAAGGAATTGCGCGACGTGCGCGTGGATACCGGCGACCGCAGCGCCGAACTGGCGGTGCGGGTCGACCGCGAGCGCGCCGCGGCGTTCGGCTTCAACGCCGAGCAGGTCGCCAGCTTCGTCGGCCTGGCGCTGCGTGGCGCCTCGCTGCGCGAGTTCCGCCGCGGCGACAGCGAGGTGCCGGTATGGGTCCGCTTCGCCGGTGCCGAAGAAACCAAGCCCGAGGATCTGGACAGCTTCAATGTCCGCACCAAGGACGGCCGCAGCGTGCCGCTGCTGAGCCTGGTCGAGGTGCAGACGCGGCCGGCGGCGACCCAGATCGGGCGCACCAACCGCCAGACCACGCTGACCCTCACCGCCAATCTCGGGCCCAAGGTCACCCCGCAGGAAGCCAAGCAGGCGATGGAGGAGACCCTCAAGGGCGTCAGCTTTCCGACCGGTTATCACTACAGCTTCGACGGCGTCGACGGCCAGGATGAGAACAGGGCCGGCCAGCAGATGATGTTCAACCTGCTGATCGCGCTGCTGATGATCTACGTGGTGATGGCGGCGGTGTTCGAGTCGCTGCTGTTCCCGGCGGCGATCATGAGCGGCGTGCTGTTCTCGATCTTCGGCGTGTTCTGGCTGTTCTGGCTCACCGGCACCAACTTCGGGATCATGGCCTTCATCGGCATCCTGGTGCTGATGGGCGTGGTGGTGAACAACGGCATCGTGATGATCGAGCACATCAACAACCTGCGCCGGCGCGGCATGGCCCGCACCGAGGCGCTGGTGGAGGGCTCGCGCGAGCGGCTGCGGCCGATCATGATGACGATGGGCACGGCGATCCTGGCGATGGTGCCGATCTCGCTGACCACCACGCAGTTGTTCGGCGATGGTCCGGCCTATTACCCGATGGCGCGCGCGATCGCCGGCGGCCTGGCGTTCTCCACCGTGGTCAGCCTGCTGTTCCTGCCGACCATCTACGCGATCCTGGACGATCTCAGCGGCGGCGTGGCGAAACTGGTGCGCCGCGCCCGCGGCGGCCGCGGCGTGCCGGCGCCGCTGGTGTCCTGACCCGCGGACCGATGCCGCGCGCCGGAATGGCTGGCGCGCGTCGGTCGCCTGCCGCATCGTGCGGAAAGAGGTGTGGGAGGGGCTTCAGCCCCGACGCCTCATCGATAAGACGTCGGGGCTGAAGCCCCTCCCACAATGTTCAACGACATGGTGCCGATGCGATGGGGCAGGGCGCATGGCCCTGCCACCGCGCTGCGCTCAACCGGCCAGCTTGCCGAAGATGCGGAAGCCGGCCAGCCACACCCCGAGCATGCTGCCGAGGTTGGTCAGCAGAAAGGTCAGCACCACCCGCGAGACGCGGTTGCGGTACCAGCCGCGCAGGTTCTGCGCGTCGTCGCGCAGCGCCAGGAAATCGCCGTAGGCCGGCTTGCGCATGTGCACCTCGACCAGCGCGCTGAACGCGCCGGCCGGCACGCCGGGACGAAACGGCTTCAACGGCGCGGCGATGGCGCCGGCGACGATGCTCAACGGATGGCCGCCGGCCAGCAGGCAGCCCAGCCCGGCCAGGCCGCCGGTGAACAGCACCCACTGCAGCAGCAGGTCGGTGCCGAGCGCGAAGCCGCCGCGCCAGTAGCCCCAGGCGACGCCGCCGAGCACCAGCGCGGTCAGGGTCAGGGTGATCCACGGGATCTTCTTCTTGGTCGGCACGTCTTCCAGCGCCTTGCGCAGCGACGCCGGATCGTCCTGGTCGCCTTGCAGGTGCCTGGCCAGGCCGGCCAGATGGCCGGCGCCGACCACCGCCAGTACCTCGCGGATGCCGCCGGCGTGCAGCGGGTCGGTAGCGTCGGTGGACATGACCGACGTTTGCGGCGGCGCGCTGCGCTGCGCCTGTTCCTCGCGCAGGCGCGTGGCCATGTAGCGGTCGCGCTCGGCGATGATGGTGTCGTACAGCGCCGGGCTCTCGCTGGCGAAGTCGCCGAAGCTGGCCTCGAGCATGTCGCCCTGCTTGAGCTTCTCGATCTCCGCCTCGCCGACCTCGTCGGAGGCGAACAGGCCGCCGAGCAGGCCGCTGCCGAGCTTGAGCTTGCCGAAGAAGCCGAGCCGGCTGGAGGCGCGCTTGAAGGTCAGGCCGACCTCGCGATCGATCAGATACACCGGCAATTGCCGTTCGCGCGCCAGCAGCACCGCGCGCTTGAGTTCGGCGCCGGGTTCGATGCCCAGTTGCTCGGCCAGGCGCCGCTGGTAGGCGGCCAGCGCCAGGTTGGCCGCGAACAGCGCCACCCGGCCCTTGCGGATCACCTGCACCAGGTCCAGCTTGGTCAACGCGTCCGGATCGGTCAGCGCCTGCAGCCGTTGCGGGTCCAGCTCGACCGCCACCGCATCGAAGCGGCCGCTGTCGATCGCCCGTTCCACCGCGGCGACGCTGGCCAGCGAGACGTGCGCGGTGCCGAGCAAGGTGTAGCGCACGCCGTCGCGCTCGACGATGCGGTACGGCTGGCCGGCGAACAGGGCGTCGTCGGCGCCGGGCTGGGAAAGTTCGTTCATTCCATCACTCATCGGAGGGCGCCTCGTCGGCGCCGGAGCCCAGCGGGCGTTGCATCTGTAGTGCGTCCAGCCAACGGCCATGCTTGCGACCGAGACCGGTGAAGACGCCGACCCGGATGAAGTCGTGGCGTTCGTGCAGGCGGATCGAGGCCCGGTTGGTCGCATCGCCGATTACCGCCACCATCTGCCGGAAGCCGCGCCCCTGGCAGTCCGCGATCAGCGCCTGCAGCAGCACCGACCCGATCCCGCGGCCGTGCGGTGCCGGGGCCACGTAGACCATGTCCTCCATGGTCCAGCGGTAGCCGCTGCGAGCGCGGTAGCCGGCTCGCGTAGGCATCGCCGGCGAGGCGGCCGTCGGCGGTCTGCGCGACCAGATAGAGGTAACCGCGTGCGACGATGTCCTGCATCCGCCGCAGCATTTCCGCCTGGTCCGGCGCTTCGTACTCGTAGGTATTGACGTTGCCGCGCACCTCGTCGGCGTACAGCGCGGCGATCGCGGCAATGTCGGCGGCCTCGGCGGCACGCAGCTGCAGGTCGTCCAAGAGGGGGCTCAATCGATGTAGCGCTTCAGCAGATCGCCATAGGCGTCGATGCGGCGGTCGCGCAGGAACGGCCAGATCCGCCGCACGTGCTCGCTGCGCTGCAGATCCACATCGCAGACCAGCACGGTCGGCTCGGCGCCGGCTTCGGCGATGAATTCGCCCTGCGGGCCGAGCACGTGGCTGTTGCCCCAGAACTGGATGCCGGCGGCGCCCACCACCCCATCGGCCGCCAGCGGCGAGGGCTCGTGGCCGACCCGGTTGCAGCTCAGCACCGGCACGCCGTTGGCCACGGCGTGGCCGCGGTGGCTGAGGATCCAGGCGTCGCGCTGGCGCTCCTGTTCGGCCTGTTCGTCGCTGGGGTCCCAACCGATCGCGGTCGGGTACAGCAGCAGTTCGGCCCCGGCCAGCGCCATCAGGCGCGCGGCTTCCGGATACCACTGGTCCCAGCACACCAGGACGCCGAGGCGGCCGACCGAGGTCTGGATCGGGGTGAAGCCGAGATCGCCCGGGGTGAAGTAGAACTTCTCGTAGAAGCCCGGATCGTCGGGGATGTGCATCTTGCGGTACTTGCCGAGCAGGCTGCCGTCCTTCTCGAACACCACCGCGGTGTTGTGGTACAGGCCGGCGGCACGGCGCTCGAACAGCGAGGCCACCAGCACCACGCCGTGGCGCTCGGCCAGCGCGCCGAGGCGCTCGGTGCTGGGCCCGGGAATCGGTTCGGCCAGGTCGAACTCGTGCACCGATTCGTGTTGGCAGAAGTACGCGCCGTTGTGCAGTTCCTGCAGCAGCACCAACTGCGCGCCCTGCGCCGCGGCCTCGGCCACCCGCGATTCGATGATCGCCAGGTTCGCCTCGGCATCGCCGTGGTTGCGCTCCTGGATCAGCGCGACGGAAAGAGTGTTTCGGCTCATTGCGGAAGAAGGTTCGGCGAAAACGCGCATGGTAGCGCGGATGGCGGCATGGCAGGTTCCCGGCAGATGAATGCGCCGCGCTCGCGTGCGCCGGCCTTGGCATCGTGCGGAATGGGCAAGGTGGCGCTCGCCGCTCGGACTGGCCGTGCGGGTGCGATCGATGCATGGTGGCGTGCCGCGCGCGGTCCTGCCGCGCGGCAAACGCCGCCTGTCCAGCGAGGCCATGGCGCTCGCGATCGCCCCTTGGCCCGACGTTGCGCGGTGGCGCCTCGCCACCGCCGCCGGCGTCTCAGCCGGCCAGCACGCCCTCGGGCAACTGCATGGTGATGCAGTGCAGGCTGCCGTTCTGCCAGATCAGTGCGCGGCAGGGGATCGGCACGATCTCATGCCGCGGGAACGCCTGTGCCATCACCGCCTGCGCCTGCGCATCGGCCGCATCGCCATAGGCCGGCATCAGCACCGCACCGTTGACGATCAGGAAGTTGGCGTAGGAGGCGGCCAGGCGCCGGCCCTGGTCGATCACCGGCTGCGCCCACGGCAGCGGAAACAGGCGATACGGGCGGCCATCGGCGGTGCGCAATGCGGCCAGTTCGGCGCCCATCGCCTGCAGCTCGGCGTAGTGCGAATCGCCTTCGTCGTCGCAGGCCTGGTAGACGATCGCATCGGCGCTGGCGAAGCGGGCGAGGGTGTCGATGTGGGCGTCGGTGTCGTCGCCTTCCAGGTAGCCGTGATCCAGCCACAGCACGCGTTGCTGCGCCAGCCAGTCGGCCAGGTCGTGGCTCAGCGATTCGCGCGAGCGCTGCGGGTGGCGTTCGTGCAGGCATTGCCAGGTGGTCAGCAGGGTGCCGGCGCCGTCGCTGTCGATCGCGCCGCCTTCCAGCGCGAAATCGATGCGGCGCACCGCGCTGCCGGCGAACAGGTCCTGCGCGGCCAGCGCGCTCACCAACTGGTCGTCGCGGCTGGCCTGGAACTTGCCGCCCCAGCCGGTGAAGCGGAAGTCCAGCAACTGGAAACCGCCGTCGGCACGCGCCAGGGTGATCGGGCCGGAATCGCGCAGCCAGGTGTCGTCGTAGTCGGTTTCGACGAACTGCACGCGCTGCATGTCCACCCGTGCCGAGCGCAGCCGCGCCTCGGCGTAGATCTGCAGGTCGGCGTCGGCCACGCAGATCAGCACGCGCTGGTAGCGCACGATCGCCGCGACCAGCGCGATGTAGGTCTCCTCGACCTCGGCCAGGCGCTCGGCCCAGTCGGTGCCGGCATGCGGCCAGGCGATCAGGATGGCGGACTGGGGTTCCCATTCCGCGGGAAGGCGGAGGCTGTCGCTCATTGCAGACCACTACTCACGTCGTACCGGACCGAAGCCGGGCTGTTAGTTAAGTCCCCGCACAGGGATGTGCGGGCTCTTGCGAAGGGACGCGCATAAAAACGCTTGCGAGGGACTCGCACTACCGGATCGCAGGCTTGGGGCCGACCTCGTCGGCATCGGCCTTGTTGGCCACCACGTCCACCACCTTGTTCTTCTCGAAGTACACGGTGAAGGCCGGATACACCCAGCGGTGGATCGTCGGCCACTGCCGCTTCTGCCCGCCGCGCGGGTCCAGCTTCTGCTGCGGGGCGCCGTAGCGCGATTGGACCTCGCCCATGCTCAGGCCGCGCGCGGGCATCGCCGCCACGGGTTCCTGCTTGACCCGCTCCACCAGCAGGGTCTCGGCGCGGGCGACGCCGGCAACGCCCAGGACGGCCAGCAGCAAGGCGGACAGACGATGCTTCATCACGGTGTGCTCCCCAGAGGACGAACGGCGATTACAGCAAACTTCGGCAACAAAAAACCGCCCGAAGGCGGCTTTCGTCGATGACCCGCGACCGTGGAGCGCGGCGCCGCAGGGCGGGTCGTCGTCGGATCAGCGCTGGCGCGCCTTGAAACGCGGGTTCGACTTGCAGATCACGAAGACCTTGCCGCGGCGGCGGACCACCTTGCAGTCGCGGTGACGGGCCTTCGCCGACTTCAGGGAGGACAGGACTTTCATGGCACACCTCGGCGTAAACTTGTGGATTCGAAAGGGCGCGGCGTGGCGGAAGCCGCGTCGCTGGATCAGTAAGCCGGCGATTGTAGCCTGGTTTTCTTCATGGTTTCAACTGCTTGCGCCAGCGCGGCCGGCGCCGGGGCTACAATGCGCCGCCCCACGTCCGAGGAACCGCATGAACGAGCCCGCTCCTGTCCTGACCATCGATGGCCCGTCCGGGGCCGGCAAGGGTACCGTCAGTCGCATCGTGGCCGCCAAACTGGGCTGGCATTACCTGGATTCCGGGGCGCTGTACCGCGCCGTCGGCGTGGCCGCCAGTTGGGCGAACCTGGACATTTCCGACGCCGCGGCCCTGGTGCGCTGCACCTTCGATACCCGGGTGGATTTCGAGGAAGTCGCCGGCGGCGGCCTGCGGGTCCGGATCAACGGGGCCGACGCCACCGACGAATTGCGCCTGGAGACCACCGGCGCGGTGGCCTCGGCGATCGCCGCGATTCCGGAGGTGCGGGCGGCGCTGAAGCAGCGCCAGCGCGCGTTTCGGCGCCCGCCGGGACTGGTCGCCGACGGGCGGGACATGGGTACGGTGATTTTCCCGGACGCCCCGTACAAGGTGTTCCTGACCGCCAGTGCCGAGGAGCGCGCCATGCGCCGGCATAACCAGTTGAAGGAAAAAGGAGTTTCCGTTATATTCGATGACCTGCTGCGCGAGATCATGGCCCGCGACGCACGCGATGCCCAGCGTTCGGTGGCGCCCCTGAAGCCGGCAGACGATGCCGTGCTGCTCGACACCACCGGCATGGACATCGACCAGGTGGTGGGCCGCGTGCTGGCGTTGCTGCCCGTCTGAGGGCCGCGCCGGGGCAGGGTGGCAGCATGGCGCCGATCCGACGCCATGCAGGCGAGTTGCATCGCAGGGCGCTTCACCGTCGTACCGCAACACCGTTGTTCCAGGCTCCGCCGCGCAATCCCGCGCTGCGGTTTTCCCATTTCACACCCGGCCGCGATTTGGGCCGACTAACAGGTGGGCAGTTCGCCGTTTCCCTCAGGCCACTGTCCGTGTGTCCACTAGAGTAATTTCAAATGACCGAATCTTTTGCCGAACTGTTCGAAGCCAGCCAAGCCAACCTGGCGAAGCTGAAGCCCGGCTCCATCGTCACCGGTACCGTCGTGGAAGTCCGCGGCGACGTGGTGGTGATCAACGCCGGCCTGAAGTCCGAAGGCATCGTGCCGATCGAACAGTTCCGTAACGACGCTGGCGAGATCGACGTCGCCGAAGGCGACCTGGTCAAGGTCGCCCTCGACTCGCTCGAGAACGGCTTCGGCGAAACCGTGTTGTCGCGCGAGAAGGCCAAGCGCGCCATGGTGTGGGACGAGCTGGAAGAAGCGTTGGAGAAGAACGAGACCATCACCGGCCGCATCAGCGGCAAGGTCAAGGGTGGTTTCACCGTGGACATCAAGGATGTCCGCGCGTTCCTGCCCGGTTCGCTGGTCGATGTGCGCCCGGTGCGCGACCCGGCCTACCTGGAAGGCAAGGAGCTGGAGTTCAAGCTCATCAAGCTGGACCGCAAGCGCAACAACGTGGTGGTCTCGCGTCGTGCGGTGGTCGAGAGCGAGCACTCGGAAGAGCGCGAGCAGCTGATGGACAAGCTGCAGGAAGGCGCGATCCTGAAGGGCGTGGTCAAGAACCTGACCGACTACGGCGCGTTCGTGGACCTGGGCGGCATCGACGGCCTGCTGCACATCACCGACATGGCCTGGAAGCGCGTGCGCCATCCGTCCGAAGTCGTGAACGTCGGCGACGAGCTGGACGTGCGCGTGCTGAAGTTCGACCGCGAGCGCAACCGCGTCAGCCTCGGCCTGAAGCAGCTGGGCGAGGATCCGTGGGACAACATCGCGCGCCGCTACCCGGCCAACAGCCGCGTGTTCGGCAAGGTCTCCAACGTCACCGATTACGGCGCGTTCGTCGAGATCGAGCCGGGCGTGGAAGGCCTGGTGCACGTGTCCGAGATGGACTGGACCAACAAGAACGTCAACCCGTCCAAGGTCGTGCAGGTCGGCGACGAAGTCGAAGTGATGGTGCTGGACGTGGACGAGGAGCGTCGCCGCATCTCGCTGGGCATGAAGCAGGTCGCCGCCAATCCGTGGGAAACCTTCGCCGCCACCCACAAGAAGAACGACAAGGTGTCCGGCCAGATCAAGTCGATCACCGACTTCGGCATCTTCATCGGCCTGGACGGCGGCATCGACGGCCTGGTGCACCTGTCCGACATCAGCTGGAACACCACCGGCGAAGACATCGTGCGCAACTTCAAGAAGGGCGACACGCTGGAAGCCGTGGTGCTGGCGGTGGACCCGGAGCGCGAGCGCATCAGCCTGGGCGTCAAGCAGCTGGAGCAGGATCCGTTCGGCCAGTACATGGCGGCCAACCCGAAGGGCTCCAAGGTCGAGGGCACGGTGCGTGAAGTGGACGCCAAGGGCGCCACCATCGACCTGGCCGACGGCATCGAGGGCTATGTGGCCGCGCGCGACATCGCCAACGAGCGCGTCGACGACGCCACCCAGCACCTGAAGGTCGGCGACAAGATCGAAGCCAAGTTCGTGGGCATGGACCGCAAGGGCCGCACCCTGCAGCTGTCGATCAAGGCCAAGGACGATGCCGAAATGCGCGAAGTGCTGGAGGAATACCAGTCCGCGTCGGGCGGCACCACCCAGCTGGGCGCGCTGCTGCGTGCGCAGTTGAACGGCAACAAGTCCGAGTAATCCGTTCCACGCAGTGTGTCCGCCACGGCCCGGTCGATCCGGGCCGTGGTGGCTTGCGACCCCACCGCACGAATCCGCGATGACCAAGTCCGAATTGATCGAAATCCTGGCGCGCAAGCAGGCGCATCTGAAGTCGGACGACGTCGATCTGGCGGTGAAGTCGCTGTTGGAAATGATGGGCGGCGCGCTGTCCGGCGGCGACCGCATCGAGATTCGCGGTTTCGGCAGTTTTTCCCTGCATTACCGGCCGCCGCGCCTGGGACGCAATCCCAAGACCGGCGAATCCGTCGCGCTTCCCGGCAAGCATGTGCCGCACTTCAAGCCCGGCAAGGAATTGCGCGAACGCGTCAGCGGCGTGGTCCCGATCGAGTCCGATTCGCCCTGAGTCGAGGCGGCGGACGGCGGGTTTGTTCCGGAATCCCGATCCGTTCGGCTAATCTAGCGCTCCCGACGCTGGAGACCTCCATGAAAATCGCCCGACTGCTGATATTGCTGGTGTTCCTGCTGGCCGGCCTGGTCATTGGATCGCTGAACTCGCAGCAGATCGTCATCAATTTCGGTTTCACCGGCATCGCCACCACTTCCGGCATCGCCATCATCGTCGCGCTGTTCGCCGGCGTACTGATCGGCGCGTCGCTGCTGCTGGCCACGCTGGTGATTCCCCTGTACGCCAAGCTGCGCCGCGCCAACAAGGCCGCGGTCGCCGCGAACACGCCGGCCGCCGCGCCGGGATCGACCTACACCCAGCCCGTGGACGGACGCTGATCTTCGATGGACTTCCTGACCGAGTGGTTCTGGTTCTTCCTGTTCCTGCCGCTGGCTGCGCTGAGCGGGTGGGTCATCGGCCGCCGCGGCGGCCAACGCCATGGCGATACCCAGGTCAGCCGCCTGTCCAGCACCTATTTCCGCGGCCTGAACTACCTGCTCAACGAGCAGCCCGACAAGGCGATCGAACTGTTCCTGCATATCGCCGAACTGGACAAGGAAACCTTCGAGACCCAGGTCGCGCTCGGTCACCTGTTTCGTCGGCGCGGCGAAGTCGACCGCGCGATCCGCCTGCACCAGGGCCTGGTGCAGCGCACCGACCTGAGCGATCAGCAGCGCGTGCAGGCCTTGCTGGCGCTGGGCGAGGACTACATGAAGTCGGGCCTGCTGGATCGCGCCGAGACCGTGTTCACCGAACTGGCGCAGATCGACCAGCGCGCACCGCAGGCGCTCAAGCACCTGATCGGCATCTACCAGGCCGAGCGCGACTGGGAAAAGGCGATCGACAACGCCACCCGTTACGAAGAGGTGACCGGCGAGCCGATGGGCAAGCTGATCGCGCAGTTCGAGTGCGAACTGGCCGACCGCTATCGTGCGTCCGGCAATGCCGAACTGGCGCGTGCCGCGATCGCGCGCGCCTACCAGGCCGATGCGACCTCGGTGCGCGCCGGCATCCTGGAAGGGCGCATCGACGTGGACAGCGGCAACGACGAGGCCGCGATCCGCGCTTTCGAACGCGCCGCGCGGCATGATCCGGACTACCTGCCGGAGATCATGCCGGCGCTGATGGACTGCTATCGCCGCGGCAACGACCTCAGCGGCGCGCGTGCGTTCCTGTCGGAAATGACCGAGCACTACCGCGGCATCGCCCCGGTGCTGGCGCTGACCCGGCTGATGGAGTCGCAGGAAGGCGTGTCCGCGGCGCGCGCCTACCTCGGCCGGCAGTTGAAGGATCGGCCGTCGGTGCGCGGCGAATCGGCCCTGATCGACCTGACCCTGGCCGAGGGCGCCGATTCCACCGCCACCCTGCAGGACCTCAAGCACATCACCGACCAGTTGCTGGTGCGCAATCCCAGCTATCGCTGCACGCGCTGCGGCTTCGGCGCGCGCACCCACCACTGGCAATGCCCGAGCTGCAAGGAGTGGGGCACGGTCAAGCCGCTGCTCAACTACGCGGTGGTGTAGGTGCCCGCCGCAGCTTGGGCGCTGCTCGCGGCGCTGGCGGCGCTCAGCGCGATCGGGACGTGGCTGTCGCGGCGCTACGCCCTCAACCGCAACCTGATGGACGCTCCCGGCGAGCGCCGCAGCCATACCGTGGCGACGCCGCGCGGCGGCGGCGTGGCGATCGTGGCCACGGTACTGCTGGGCTGCGCCTACGCGGCGTGGCTGTGGCCGCAACAGGGCATGGCGATCGCCATGTTCGCGACCGGACTGGTGCTCGTTGCCGGCATCGGCTGGTGGGACGACCACCGCCCGCTGTCGGCCGCGCTGCGGCTGTTGGTGCATGCGGTGGCGGCCAGCTTGCTGGCGGCACTTGTCTACCGTGTGCACCACAACCCGTGGCTGGCGGCGCTGAGCTGGCTGGCGACGATCTCGCTGATCAACATCTGGAACTTCATGGACGGCATCAACGGCCTGGCGACCAGTCAGGCGATGCTGGTTGCCCTTGGGTTCGCCGGGTTCCTGCCTGGGCCGCTGCGCTGGGCGTGCCTGGTACTGCTCGTGGCCTGCGCCGGCTTCCTGCCGTTCAACTTTCCGCGGGCGCGGATCTTTCTCGGCGACGTGGGTAGCGGGGCGCTCGGGTATCTGGTCGCGGCATTGTTCGCCTGGTGCTGTCTCGCGACCGACGTCACGCCATGGTTGCTGTTGATACCGATATCGGCGTTCGCCATCGACGCAGGCTTCACGTTGCTGTCGCGCATGCTCGCCGGCGAACGTTGGTGGCAGCCGCATGCGCAACATTTTTACCAGCGTTGGGTACATACGGGCAGGAGCCACACCGTGGTGACGCTTGCCTATGCCCTGTTCAGCATTGTCGCGATTACAATTGCCTGGTTCGGCGGCACGTTGCGAACCGGGGGGCAGGTCGGATTGGCGCTGGGCTGGTATGTGGCGGCGAGCGTGCTTTGGCTGACGTTGCGCAAGGGATTGCGCTGAATTCTCATGGATACCTGATGCTCTCGATCCGCGACCGTTTTACCGAGCTGTTCCCCAAGGCCTCCGTGGTCGTGCACGATCTGACCATCGTGTGGATCTGCTGGCAGCTGCTGCATGCAGCGCGCTACACCATGCTGCCCGGCGAGCATCCGCTGCCGTTGTGGAACCTCAATACCGCCATCGTGCTGGTGGCGCAGGGCCTGGTGTTCTGGAAGGTCGGCCTGTATCGCGGGCTGTGGCGCTTCGCCAGCGTTCCCGACCTGCTCAACATCTTCAAGGCCAGCTTCTACGGCCTGGTCGCGATCGTGCTGGGCCTGGCCTACAGCCGCTTCGATTCGATCCCGCTGTCGGTGCTGATGGTGTATCCGTTCGCGTTGTCGGCGCTGCTCGGCGCGCCGCGGTTGCTGTACCGCGCGTGGAAGGACTATCAGATCGCGCATTCGGATGAGACCGCGCGGCGCGTGCTGATCGTCGGCGCCGGCCGCGCGGCCGAAACCCTGGTGCGCGACCTGCGCCGTTCCGGCGCCTACCATCCGGTCGGGTTCGTCGACGATGCCGTCCATCTGCACGGCGCCAAGCTGCAGGGCCTGCCGATCCTGGGCCGGATCGACGAAGCCGGCGCGATCGCCAAGGAAACCGCGGCCAAGCTGCTGGTGATCGCGATCCCGTCGCTGGACGCGGCCGGCATGCAGCGGGTGGTGGCGATCTGCGAAAGCACCGGCCTGCCGTTCCGCACCGTACCGCGCCTGCTCGACGTGCTCGAAGGCCACTTCCTGCCGGGCGAGCTGAAGGAGGTCGCGATCGAGGACCTGCTCGGGCGCAAGCCGGTGACGCCGGACTGGAAACTGATCAAGGGCTGGTTGTCCGGGCGCACGGTGATGGTGACCGGTGCCGGCGGCTCGATCGGTTCGGAGCTGTGCCGGCAGTGCGCGCGGCATGGCGCGCAGAAGGTGGTGTTGCTGGAGATCGACGAACTGGCGCTGATCACCATCCACGCCGATCTGCATCGCACCTTTCCCGACCTGGAAATCGAATGCGTGCTCGGCGACTGCGGCGATCCGGCGGTGACCCGCCACGCGATGCGCCTGGCCGAGCCCGATGCGGTGTTCCATGCCGCCGCCTACAAGCAGGTGCCGCTGCTGGAGCGGCAGTTCCGCGAGGCGGTGCGCAACAACGTGCTGGCCACCGAGACGGTGGCCCGCGCCTGCATCGCCGCCAAGGTCTCGACCTTCGTGTTCATCTCCACCGACAAGGCGGTCAATCCGGTCAACGTGCTCGGCGCCTCCAAGCGCTACGCGGAGATGGTGTGCCAGTCGCTGGACGATCAGGCGGTGGGCACGCGCTTCGTCACCGTGCGCTTCGGCAACGTGCTCGATTCGGCCGGCAGCGTGGTGCCGCTGTTCCGCGAGCAGATCCGCCAGGGCGGCCCGGTCACGGTCACCGATCCGCAGGTGACCCGTTACTTCATGACCATTCCCGAGGCCTGCCAATTGATCGTGCAGGCCGCGGCCTCGGCGTCTCACGGCGCGATCTACACGCTGGACATGGGCGAGCCGGTGCCGATCCGGCTGCTCGCCGAACAGATGATCCGCCTGGCCGGCAAGCAGCCCGGCCGCGACATCGCGATCGTCTACACCGGCTTGCGTCCTGGCGAGAAGCTGCACGAGACCCTGTTCTACGCCGACGAGAACTATCGCGCCACGTCGCATCCCAAGATCCTGGAAGCCGGCGTGCGCAGTTTCTCGCGCGACGATGTCCTGCAGGGGTTGCAGCAATTGCGTGCCGCGGTGGCCGAGTACGACAGCGACGGCATCGAGAAAGTACTGCGCACGACGATGCCTGAATTCGCGCCATTGCGCCAACAGGGCGCTCACGATGGCTCCGCTACAATCGTTCCTTTCCCCGCACGCGAGGCCAGAAGGCTCTGATGAGCAAGAGAATCCGCAAGGCAGTTTTTCCGGTCGCAGGTCTGGGTACCCGCTTCCTTCCCGCCACCAAGACGGTGCCCAAGGAAATGCTGCCGATCATCGATCGGCCGCTGATCCAGTACGCGGTGGACGAAGCGATCGAAGCCGGGTGCGACACCTTGATCTTCGTCACCAACCGCTACAAGCACGCGGTTGCGGATTATTTCGACAAGGCCTATGAGCTGGAGCAGAAGCTCGAGCGCGCCGGCAAGCTCGAGCTGCTGGAAATGATCCGCAACGTGCTGCCCAAGGGCGTGCGCGCCGTCTTCGTGACCCAGGCCGAAGCGTTGGGTCTGGGCCATGCGGTGTTGTGCGCCAAGTCGGTGGTCGGCGACGAACCGTTCGCCGTCCTGCTGCCGGACGACCTGATCTGGAACCGCGGCGATGGCGCGCTCAAGCAGATGGCCGACCTCAACGAGGCCAGCGGCGCCAGCGTGATCGCGGTGGAGGACGTGCCGCACGAGAACACCGCCAGTTACGGCATCGTCGCCACCGACGCCTTCGACGGCCGCAAGGGCCGCATCGCGCAGATCGTCGAAAAGCCCAAGCCGGAAGACGCGCCCAGCGACCTGGCGGTGGTGGGGCGCTATGTGCTCAGCCCGAAGATCTTCGAACTGCTGGAAAGCACCGGTACCGGTGCCGGCGGCGAGATCCAGCTGACCGACGCCATCGCCGCGCTGTTGAAGAGCGAGGAAGTCGATGCCTACCGCTTCGAGGGCACCCGCTTCGACTGCGGGACCCATCTGGGCCTGGTCGAGGCGACCATCCGCTTCGCGCTGGAGAACAAGAAGCTGGCCAAGCCGGCGCGCGAGAAGCTGACCCAGATGCTCTCCGAGGAGTGAGCCTGGTGCCGCGCGCCGCCGCAGCCGGCGCGCGCGGGCCGAATCGCCCCACCAGTATCAAGCAGATCAGTCAACATCAAGCAGATGCCGTCGATCCAGATGAGTCGACTCTGATGAAAAACAAAAGAGGCAGCCGAGAGGCTGCCTTTTTTGTTGCCGCGCCGGTCTGCTGCCACACGTGCTTCGCCGTACCCTCACCCCAACCGCTCTCACGACAGGAGAGGGGCGAATGCGCCGCGGGTGGTCGGGCGGTCACATGCGGGACCGCGCCATGCCAGGGATCCATCGAGCGCGCTTACAGCGCCTCGATGATTCCCGCGGCGCCCATGCCGGTGCCGATGCACATGGTGACCATGCCGTACTTCTGCTTGTGCCGGCGCAGGCCGTGCACCAGGGTGGCGGTGCGGATCGCGCCGGTGGCGCCGAGCGGATGGCCGAGCGCGATGGCGCCGCCGAGCGGGTTGACCTTGGACGGGTCCAGGCCGCTGTCGCGGATCACCGCCAGCGACTGCGCGGCGAAGGCTTCGTTGAGCTCGATCCAGTCCAACTGGTCCTTTGTCAGTCCGGCCTGCTTGAGCGCCTTCGGAATCGCCTCGATCGGGCCGATGCCCATCACTTCCGGACGCACGCCGGCGACCGAGAAGCTGACGAAGCGCGCCAGCGGGGTCAGGCCGTAGTCCTTGATCGCCTGCTCGGAGGCCAGCAGCACCGCGCCGGCGCCGTCGCTCATCTGCGAGGAGTTGCCGGCGGTGACGCTGCCACCGAACTGGCCGTTGCGGAACACCGGGCGCAGCTTGGCCAGGCCTTCGATCGAGCTGTCCGGACGCGGGCCCTCGTCGGTATCGACCCGCTTCTTGCGCAGGGCGATGATGTTGCCGGCCAGGTCGGGCTGGTGCGAGAGGATCTCGTAGGGGCTGATCTCGTCGCGGAACTCGCTGGCGGCGATCGCGGCGATGGCCTTCTGGTGCGAGGCGAGGGCGAAGGCGTCCTGGTCCTCGCGCGACACCTTCCATTCCTCGGCTACCTTCTCGGCGGTGATGCCCATGCCGTACGCGATGGCGACGTGGTCGTCGGCGAACACGCTCGGCGACAGCGCCACCTTGTTGCCCATCATCGGCACCATCGACATCGACTCGGTGCCGCCGGCCAGCATCAGGTCGGCGTTGCCCAGGCGGATCTGGTCGGCGGCCAGCGCCACCGCCTGGATGCCCGAGGAGCAGAAGCGGTTGATGGTCTGCCCGGCCACCGAGTTCGGCAGGCCGGCCAGCAGCACGCCGATGCGCGCCACGTTCATGCCTTGCTCGCCCTCGGGCATCGCGCAGCCGATGATCGCGTCGTCGATGCGCGAGGTGTCGATGCCCGGCGCCTGCGCCACCACCGCGCGCAGCACGTGCGCCAGCATGTCGTCGGGACGGGTGTTGCGGAACATGCCCTTGGGCGCCTTGCCGACCGGGGTGCGGGTGGCGGCGACGATGTAGGCTTCCTGGATCTGTTTGCTCATTTGGCTTTCTCCGAAAGCCGGGAATGGGGAATGGGGAGTCGGGAATCGTAAGAGCGGATTCGCGCGATCTGCGGCATTCCTATTTCCGGCGGAAAATTAGGGAGAGAAGGAGGAGCCGGGAATGCCTTTCCATTCCCGATTCCCCATTCCCGATTCTCAGTTCCTCAACGGCTTACCCGTCTTGAGCATGTGCCCGATGCGCGCCTGGGTCTTCTCCTGCTGGGCCAGTTCGACGAAGTGCCTGCGCTCGAGCTTGAGCAGCCATTCCTCGTCCACCAGCGCGCCGCGGTCGACTTCGCCGCCGCACAGCACGGTGGCGATGCGGGTGGCGATCTCGTAGTCGTACTCGCTGATGAAGCGGCCTTCCAGCATGTTGACCAGCAGCATCTTGAAGGTGGCGATGCCGACGTCGCCGGCGACCTGGATGCGCCGCGCCGGCAGCGGCGGGCGGTAGCCGCCCTCGGCCAGGGCGCGCGCCTCGGCCTTGGCGATGTACAGCGCCTCGTAGCTGTTGAACACGACCTTGTCGGTGCCGCGCAGCAGGCCCAGTTCCTTGGCGTTGACCGCCGAGGTGGAGACCTTGGCCATGGCCACGGTCTCGAAGGTCTTCTTCAGCTCGGCGAACACGTCGCCGCCCGGACCCGCGGCCTGCGCCGCGCGCACCGCGATCTCCTTCAGGCCGCCGCCGGCCGGCAGCAGGCCCACGCCGGCCTCGACCAGGCCGATGTAGCTTTCCAGCGCGGCCACGGTCTTGGCACTGTGCATCTGGAACTCGCAGCCGCCGCCCAGCGCCAGCCCGCGCACCGCCGCGACCACCGGCACCAGCGAATACTTGATGCGCTGGCTGGTGGCCTGGAAGTTGGCGACCATCGCCTCGAATGCGTCGACCTTGCCGGCCTGCAGCAGGCCCAGCGCGCCGGCCAGGTCGGCGCCGGCGGAGAAGGGTTCCTTGTGCTGCCACAGCACCAGGCCCTTGAAGTCCTTCTCGGCGCGGCCGACCGCCTCCTGCAGGCCGTCCAGCACCTGGTCGGAGACGGTGTTCATCTTGGTCTTGAAGCTGACCACGGCGATGTCGTCGCCGTCGTGCCACAGGCGCAGGCCGTCGTTCTCGAACACGGTCTCGCCCGGGGCGAACTTCTCGCCCAGCAGCGGATCAGGGAAGCGCTGGCGCTGGTACACCGGCAGCGCCGAACGCGGCAGCTTGGCGTTGCGCGCCGGGCTGTAGCTGCCCTCGGCGGCATGCACGCCGTCGCGGCCGTCGAACACCCAGTCCGGCAGCGGCGCGCTGGACATGGTCTTGCCGGCCACGATGTCGTCGGCGATCCACTGCGCCACCTGCTTCCAGCCCGCCGCCTGCCAGGTCTCGAACGGACCCAGCGACCAGCCGTAGCCCCAGCGGATCGCCAGGTCCACGTCGCGCGCGGTTTCGGCGATGTCGGCCAGGTGGTAGGCGCTGTAGTGGAACAGGTCGCGGAACGTCGCCCACAGGAACTGCGCCTGCGGATGCTGGCTCTCGCGCAGCTTGGCGAACTTCTCCGCCGGGTTCTTGATCTTCAGGATCTCGACCACGTCCGGCGCCGCGCTGCGGTCGGCCGGGCGGTAGTCCTGCTTCTCCAGGTCCAGCACCACGATGTCCTTGCCGACCTTGCGGAAGATGCCGGCGCCGGTCTTCTGGCCCAACGCGCCCTTGCCGATCAGCGCCTCCAGCCACTTCGGCGCCTTGAAGAAGGCATGCCACGGATCGTTGGGAAGGGTGTCGCCCATGGTCTTGATGACGTGCGCCATGGTGTCCAGGCCGACCACGTCGGAGGTACGGTAGGTCGCCGACTTCGGCCGCCCGACCAGCGGGCCGGTGAGGCCGTCGACCTCGTCGAAGCCCAGGCCGAACTGCTCGGTGTGGTGGATGGTGGACAGGATCGAGAACACGCCGATGCGGTTGCCGATGAAGTTCGGGGTGTCCTTGGCGTAGACCACGCCCTTGCCCAGGGTGGTGACCAGGAAGCTTTCCAGGCCTTCCAGCACCGCCGGCTCGGTGTGCTTGGCCGGGATCAGCTCGGCCAGGTGCATGTAGCGCGGCGGGTTGAAGAAGTGCACGCCGCAGAAGCGGTGGCGCAGCTGTTCCGGCAGCACGTCGGACAGCGCGTTGATGCCCAGGCCGGAGGTGTTGGAGGCCAGCACCGCGTGGTCGGCCACGAACGGCGCGATCTTCTTGTACAGGTCCTGCTTCCAGTCCATGCGCTCGGCGATGGCTTCGATGATCAGGTCGCAGCCGCGCAGCTGCTCCAGGCCGGAATCGTAGTTGGCCGGGGTGATGGCCTCGGCCAGGGCGGTGCTGGCCAGCGGCGCAGGGCTGAGCTTGGTCAGGTTGGCGATGGCCTTGAGCACGATGCCGTCGGGATGGCCGTCCTTGGCGGGAAGATCGAACAGGACGGTGTCGACGCCGGCGTTGGTCAGGTGCGCAGCGATCTGCGCGCCCATCACGCCCGCGCCCAGGACGGCGGCACGGCGGACTAGCAGGGGATTGGACATAGCGATCAGCCTCTGTGGGTCAACGATTGCGGGATACGGACGAAAACGGGTCTTGCGGGATCAGGGCGCGGAGCCGGCCATGAAGCCGGCTTCGGCGAAACGGATCAGTTCGCGCGCGGCGTGGGCGCGGTGCGCGCCTTCGCTGACCCCGGCCGGGCGCTTGATCAGGCCGAAGTCGGCCATCGCGTAGGTCAGCGCGCCGGCCAGGAAGTCCAGGCGCCAGTACAGTTCTTCCTTGCTCAATCCGGGCACGCAGACGGCGATGGCCTTGCCGAACTCGCGCAGCACATGGCCGTAGTGATCGGACAGGAACTGGCGCAGGCTGTCGTTCTTCTCGGCGTAGGCGCGGGCGATCACGCGCACGAAGGCGCCGCCGCTCTGGCGGTCCTGGGCCATTGCCAGCGCCGGCTCCACGAACGCGGCCAGCACCGGCCCGAGCTGGCCCGGGTGCAGGCGCTGCGCGGCCTCCAACTGCGCCAGGCGCGCGGCGGTCATCTCGTCCATGCGCCGCCGGAACACCTCGTTGACCAGGTTTTCCTTGGAGCCGAAGTGGTAGTTCACCGCGGCGATGTTGACGTCGGCCTGGCTGGTGACCTGGCGCAGCGAGGTGCCGGAAAAGCCGTGCTGGGCGAACAGTTCCTCGGCCGCGCTGAGGATGCGGTCCTTGGTCGAGAAGTGCGCTTGCTTTGCCATGCGGCCGCCGGAATCAATCAAACGATTGTTTGAGTCTAGGCCTCGGCACCGGTGGCGTCATGCTGCGATGCAGCACGATTCAGCCGGCGGCCGTGCAAAGCCCGTTGCGATTGGATAGAATTGTCCATCGCAATTCTGGCTAAGCCCGCGTTTTGACGCGGGTTTTTTTCATGCTAACCTCGGGCCGTCTAGTGGCCCGCCCAACGGAGAACTTCCCATGGCGCTGGAGCGCACCCTGTCCATCATCAAGCCCGATGCCGTCGCCAAGAACGTCATCGGCGAGATCTATTCCCGCTTCGAGAAGGCCGGCCTGAAGGTCGTGGCCGCCAAGTACAAGCAGCTGTCGCGCCGCGAGGCCGAGGGCTTCTACGCTGTGCACCGCGAGCGTCCGTTCTTCAACGCGCTGGTCGAGTTCATGATCTCCGGCCCGGTGATGATCCAGGCGCTGGAAGGCGAGAACGCCGTGGCCGCGCACCGCGACCTGCTCGGCGCCACCAACCCGAAGGACGCCGCGCCGGGCACCATCCGCGCCGACTTCGCCGATTCGATCGACGCCAACGCCGCGCACGGCTCGGACTCGGTCGAGAACGCCGCCAACGAAGTGGCGTATTTCTTCGCCGCCACCGAAGTGGTTTCGCGCTAAGAGGTCATCGTGAACGAGGTCGCCCACACTCCCTTGGCGCTCCCCGATCCGGTTCGGACCGGCGGCGCGACCAAGCAGAATCTGCTCGACCTCGATCGCGAGGGGCTGGAGCGCTTCTTCGCCGAGACCCTCGGCGAAGCGCGCTACCGCGCCCACCAGGTGATGAAGTGGATCCACCATCGCTACGTCACCGACTTCGACCAGATGACCGACCTCGGCAAGGCGCTGCGCGCCAAGCTGCAGCAGCATGCCGAGGTCGTCGTCCCCAACATCGTGTTCGACAAGCCTTCCGCCGACGGCACCCACAAGTGGCTGCTGGCGATGGGCGTGGACGGCAAGAACGCGATCGAGACCGTGTACATCCCCGACAAGACCCGCGGCACGCTGTGCGTGTCCTCGCAGGTCGGCTGCGGCCTCAATTGCACCTTCTGCTCCACCGCCACCCAGGGCTTCAACCGCAACCTGTCCACCGCCGAGATCATCGGCCAGGTGTGGGTGGCGGCGCGGCACCTGGGCAACGTGCCGCACCAGATGCGCCGTCTCACCAACGTGGTGATGATGGGCATGGGCGAGCCGTTGATGAATTTCGACAACGTCGTGCGCGCGATGAGTGTGATGCGCGACGACCTGGGCTACGGCCTGGCCAACAAGCGGGTCACGCTGTCGACCTCCGGCCTGGTGCCGATGATCGATCGCCTGTCCACCGAGAGCGACGTGTCGCTGGCGGTGTCGTTGCACGCGGCCGACGACGCGCTGCGCGAGACCCTGGTGCCGCTCAACAAGAAGTACCCGGTCGCCGAGCTGATGGCCGCGTGCGCGGGCTACCTGCGCGCCAACAAGCGCCGCGAGTCGGTGACCTTCGAATACACCCTGATGAAGGGCGTCAACGACCAGCCCGAGCACGCGCGGCAGCTGGCGCGGCTGATGCGCCAGTTCGACAACGCGGTGCAGGCGGCGAATTCGGGCAAGGTCAATCTGATCCCGTTCAATCCGTTCCCGGGCACGCGCTATGAGCGTTCCGGCGACGCGGAGATCCGCGCGTTCCAGAAGATCCTGCTCGATGCGCAGGTGTTGACCATGGTGCGGCGCACGCGCGGCGACGACATCGATGCGGCTTGCGGGCAGCTGAAAGGGCAGGTCATGGACCGGACCCGCCGTCAGGCCCAGTTCCAGCGCGAGTTGCAGACGCGGGCGGACCGGGATGCGGCGGCTTAGGCAGACGCTGGCCATCGCGACACTGGCTGCGACCTTGCTGGCGCTGACGGCCTGTGCCGGGCGCTCTGGCAAGGCCGGTCGGGTGCGCAGCGTCGAGCAAGTGGCCCCGGACTACGAATTTCGCGATAGCGCCGCCGTCAAGGCGCGCTATGCCCTGCAGGAGCAACTGGGCCTGGCCGGCAACCGGCTCAACGGCGGCGACCTGGCCGGTGCCGAGCAGCACGCGCGCAAGGCGCTGGCGATGGCGCCGGAGTCGGTGCAGGCGCATACGCTGCTGGCCGTGGTCGCCGGCAGCCGCGGCGATGCCGCCACTGCCGGCGAGCATTACCGCAAGGCGGCGGAGCTGGCGCCGGAGCGCGGCGATACCTTGAACAACTATGGCGCCTGGCTGTGCGCGAACGGCTCGGTCGCCGAGTCGCTGCAGTGGTTCGATCGCGCCCTGGCCGCGCCCGGTTACGCCACGCCGGCCTCGGCGCTGGCCAATGCCGGCGGCTGCGCGCTGCAACTCGGCCAGCGCGAACGCGGCCTGCGCGACCTGCGCAAGGCGTTGGCGCTGGAGCCGGGCAATGCGTACGCCTTGGAAGCCATGGCGCGCGACGAAGCGACGCAGGGGCGCTTTTTCGAGGCGCGGGCCTTCTCGGAACGGCGGTTGTCGGCTGCGCCGGCAACGGCTTCCGTGTTACAACTTGCTATTCAGATTGAACAAGGGCTGGGCGACAAGGCTGCCGCCGGCCGTTACCAACAGCGGTTGCGCATGGAGTTTCCCGACGCCGCGACCACGACACCCGGGGCTAGTGCATTGTGATCAGCGAGTCCAATCCGAACGCTTTCGAAAGCGCCAAAGGTTGCGGGCAACAACTCCGCGAGGCGCGCGAAGCGGCCGGTCTGAGCATCGACGACGTCGGCAGCCGGCTGCGCATGCCGGTGCATGTCGTGCGCGCACTGGAAGAGGAAGAGTGGCAGCGCCTGGGCGCGCCGGTGTTCGTGCGCGGACAGTTGCGCAGTTACGCCCGCCTGCTCGGGGTGGATCTGGATCCGCTCCTGGAAAGCGCGCGCATCGCGCCGGTGCAGCCGGTGGAACTGATCAGCCACACGCATACGCCGCCGCTGCGGCGCATGCTGGAAAGCGCCACCCGACGCATGGTGTACGTGGTGATCACGGCCGGACTGGCGGTGCCGGTCTGGTATGCGACCCGCACCCATTTCGCCGAGGACGGTCCGAGCACCGCCTCGCTGGACGTGGTGCCGGCGGCCCCCGGCGACGCGGCGCGGTCCGCGCCAGCGGGCGTTGCGGGCAACGGCAATGCGCCGGCGGCCGCGCCGACCGAGCGTGCCGCGCCCAGCGCCGCCCCGTACATCGCCTCGCTGACGCCGCTGCCGCGCGCTTCCAGCGAGGATCACGCGGCGGCCGGCGCGGCGGCGCAGAAGGCGGGCCTGAGCCTGTCGTTCCAGGGCGACAGCTGGGTGCAGATCATCGCCCCGGACGGGACGCCGCTGGAAAAGGCGCTGTTGAAGGCGGGCGAGACGCGTACCTACGCGCCGGGCCAGGTGGGCCGTATCGTGCTCGGCAATGCCTCGGCGGTCCAGGTTCAGCAATCCGGTAGTACCGTGGATCTGACCCCGTACAAGCGCGCGAACGTGGCCCGCTTTGCGGTATCCTCTGACGGTTCCGTGGTGCCTGCCTCCGAGTGACGGCGGCGCGGTTCCTCAATCTCAACATTTCATGTCCCGCCGTCGCGGCGGGGCGAGAGTACGCATGGCGATCGACGACCTGCTCGACGAGCACGAACAAAGCGAACGCGTCCGCACTTGGCTCAGGAAAAACGGCGCCGGCCTGATCGGCGGCATTGCCCTGGGCATCGGCGCGATCATTGGCTGGCAGTGGTGGAGCAAGCAGCATTCCAGCGACCTGGCGCAGGCCAATGCCCGCTACGACGCCGTGCTCAAGAGCATCCAGGCCAAGCAACTGGACAAGGCGAGCAAGGACATGGCGGCGCTGCAGCAGGGCCCGGCCAACATCTACGCCGAGCTGGCCGCGCTGCGCCTGGCCAAGGCCCAGGCCGACGACGGCAAGTACGACCAGGCACTGGCCACGTTGCGCGGGCTCAAGACCGAGGGCGAACTGAAGCTGCTGGTCGACCAGCGCGTGGCGCGGCTGCTGATCCAGACCGGCAAGAGCGACGAAGCGCTGAAGCTGCTGGCCACGGCCGACGACAACCAGAGCCTGGAACTGCGCGGCGATGCGCTGATCGCGCTGGGCAGGCGCGATGCCGCGCGCGACGCGTACGCCAAGTCGTTGACCACCCTGGACGTGGCGGCGCCGCAGCGGCGACTGCTGGAAACGAAATTGATGGATGCCGGCGGCACCGTGCCGAATCCTGCGGAGCCGATCTGATGAAGGTAGTCATGTTCAAGCGCGTCGCGACGGTCGCCCTGCTGGGCCTGGCGCTGTCCGGCTGCAGCACGGTCAAGGGTTGGTTCGCGGGCAAGGACGCGGCCGCCAAGAAGGCCGCCGAGCCGGCCGAACTGGTCGATTTCAAGCCGTCGGTGAAGGTGTCCAAGCTGTGGTCCACCGATGGCGGCAAGGGTGAGCAGCGAATCGGCGTGCGCCAGCATCCGGCTGTGGCCGATGGCAAGGTGTATCTGGCCGCGACCTCCGGCTCGGTCTACGCGCTGGATCTGCAGACCGGCAAGACGGTGTGGGAATACGACGCCAAGAAGGCGCGCAAGGAGCGCCTGTCGCAGGTGCAGGAGCAGCCGGAAAGCCAGGTCGAGGGCGAGTCCAGCAAGGGCCTGTCCAAGGACGAGCGTGCCGCCTACAAGCAGCGCCTGCGCAACGAGAAGCAGCAGGCGAAGGAGCGCAAGCGACTGGAGAAGAACCGTCCGCTGCCGCGTTTCGCCGGTGGTCCGGGCGTGGGCGACGGGCTGGTGGTGGTGGGTGGCCTGAACGGCGAAGTGATCGCGCTCGATGCCGCCAACGGCAGCGAGAAGTGGCGCGCCAAGGTGCCCAACGAAGTGATCGCCGCGCCGGTGGTGGCGCAGAACCTGGTGTTCGTGCGCAGCAACGACGGCCGCGTCACCGCGTTCGACGCGGGCACCGGCCAGCAGCGCTGGTTCCACTCGCAGGAATTGCCGACCCTGACCGTGCGCGGCAACGCGCCGGTGGTGGCCGGCCCGGGCGTGCTGTTCATCGGCAACGACGACGGCACCCTGTCGGCGCTGGCGATGCCGGACGGGCGCGAGCTGTGGCAGCAGACCGTCGGTGTGCCGGAAGGCCGCACCGAACTGGAGCGCATGGCCGACGTGGACGGCGCGCCGGTGCTGGATGGCACCACCCTGTACGCGGCCAGCTTCAAGAACCAGACCGTGGCCTTGGAAGGCCCCAGTGGCCGTCCGCTGTGGACCCGCGATCACGGCAGCGCCGGCGGCGTCGGCGTCAGTTCCGCCAGCGTGGTGGTGGCCGACACCGCCGGTTCGGTGTGGGCGCTGGACAAGGCGACCGGCTCGGCGACCTGGTCGCAGGCGGCGCTGGCGCGGCGCTCGCTGACCGGTGTCGCGATCCAGGGCGACTATGCGGTGGTCGGCGACTACAAGGGCTATCTGCATTGGCTCAAGCTCGACAACGGCGAGATCGCCGCGCGCGAGCGGGTGGGACGTAAGGCGCTGTTGGCGCAGCCGGTGGTGGCCGATGGCATCCTGCTGGTCCAGAACACGAAAGGCGACCTGACCGCGTTCCGGTTGGGTCAATAAGGAAAGGAAGTTCGCGATGCTGCCGCTGGTCGCCCTGGTTGGACGGCCGAATGTCGGCAAGTCCACGCTGTTCAACGCGCTGACGCGCAGCCGTGACGCGCTGGTCCACGACCAGCCCGGCGTCACCCGCGATCGCCACTACGGGGTATGCCGGCTGCAGCCGGACACCCCGTTCGTGATCGTCGATACCGGCGGTATCTCCGGCGAGGAGGAAGGCCTGGCCGGCGCCACCGCCGAGCAGGCGCGCGCCGCCGCCGGCGAAGCCGATCTGGTCCTGTTCGTGGTCGATGGCCGCGAGGGCGCGTCCGCGCTCGACGACGAGATCCTGGCCTGGCTGCGCAAGCTGGCGCGACCGACCCTGCTGCTGATCAACAAGATCGACGGCATCGACGAGGACCAGGTCCGCGCCGATTTCGCGCGCTACGGCCTGGGCGAGGCGATCGCGGTCTCCGCCGCGCACCGCCACGGCATCGACGACCTGCTCGAGGTGGTGCTGGAGCGGTTGCCGGAGGAGGGCGCCGGCGAGACCCTGGACACCGATCCGGCGCGCATGCGCATCGCCTTCGTCGGCCGTCCCAATGTCGGCAAGTCGACCCTGGTCAACCGCCTGCTCGGCGAGGAGCGGATGATCGCCTCCGAGGTGCCGGGCACCACCCGCGACTCGATCGCGGTGGATCTGGAGCGCGATGGCCGGCTGTACCGGCTGATCGACACCGCCGGCCTGCGCCGCCGCGGCCGGGTCGAGGAGGCGGTGGAGAAGTTCAGCGCGTTCAAGACGCTGCAGGCGATCGAGCAATGCCAGGTGGCGGTGCTGATGCTCGATGCCGGCGAAGGCGTGACCGATCAGGATGCGACCGTGCTGGGCGCGATCCTCGATGCCGGCCGTGCCCTGGTGGTGGCGATCAACAAGTGGGACGGGCAGAGCGACTACCAGCGCGCCCAGGCCGAGGATCTGCTGTCGCGCAAGCTGGGCTTCGTCAACTGGGCCGAGGCGGTGCGGATCTCCGCCAAGCATGGCTCGGGCATGCGCGAACTGTTCCTGGCGATTCATCGCGCGCACGCCTCGGCGGTGCGCGAATTCAGCACCAGTGAGGTCAACCAGGCGCTGGAAGTGGCCTACGAGAGCAACCCGCCGCCGAGCATCCGCGGGCATGTCTCCAAGCTGCGCTACGTGCATCCGGGCGGCAGCAATCCGCCGACCTTCATCGTCCACGGCACCCGCCTGAAGGTGTTGCCGGAGTCGTACAAGCGCTACCTGGAAAACTTCTTCCGCAAGCGCTTCAAGCTGGTCGGCACGCCGGTGCGGTTCCTGTTCCGCGAAGGCGCCAATCCGTACGAAGGGAAGAAGAACGTGCTGACCGAGCGCCAGATCGCCAAGAAGCGGCGCCTGATGAAGCACGTCCGCGGCAAGTAGGCGGATGATCGACGCGCGGCGCGAGGTCACGCTGGGCATCCTCGCCGGCGGCCGCGCGCAGCGCCTGGGCGGCCGCGACAAGGCCTGGCTGCTGCGCGATGGACAACCGCTGGTGCAGCGCCTGGCCCAGGCGCTGGCACCGTCGCTGGCGGCGGTGCTGGTCAGCGCCAACCGCGCGTTGCCGCGCTATGCCGATGCCGGCTTGCAGGCGGTGCCCGATCGCGTCGCCGCGGCGCGGGACGCCGAGCGTTCGCTGGGGCCGATCGCCGGGCTCGATGCACTGGCCGCGGCGTGCGCGACGCCCTGGCTGCTGACCGTGCCGGTCGACCTGTGCGTGCTCCCGCCGACGCTGCCGGCGCTGCTGGTTGCCGCCGGCGGCGATGGCGCCGGCGCCTATGCCGAGGACGACGACGGCGTGCAGCCGCTGGTGGCGCTGTACCGCATCGATGCGCTGCGACCGGCGCTTGCGGCGGCGCTGGCCGCCGAGCGCTATGCGCCGAGCGCGTTGCAACGGCAACTGGACATGGCCCGCGTGCGCCTGCCCGGGGTCGTGCTGGGCAACCTCAACACGCCGCAGGATCTGCGCGCAGCGGGTATCCTGCCCGCGCCATGACCGACTATCCGACCCGTATCGCCTATTCCGAGGCGCTGGCCATCGTCGCCGCCGTCGCCCAGGCGCGGCCATTGCCGGCCGAACGCCTGGCGCTGCCGCGCGCCGACGGCCGCGTCCTGCTCGAACCGCTGCACGCGCCGATCGACCTGCCGCCGTTCGCCAACAGCGCGATGGACGGCTTCGCGGTGCGCCACGCCGACCTGGCCGCGCAGGGGCCGAGCCTGCTGCGGCTGGCCGGCGAGCAGTTCGCCGGCGAGGACCTGCGGCAAGCGCTGGGGCCCGGCGACTGCCTGCGCATCACCACCGGCGCGCCGCTGCCGGCAGGCGCCGATACGGTGGTGATCAAGGAGAACGTGGCCGAACGCGGCGGCCAGGTGGAAGTGCCGGCCGCGCCTGTCGCCGGCGCGCACGTGCGCGCCCGTGGCGAGGACGTGCGCGCCGGCGAGCGCGTGCTCGATGCCGGGGTGGCGCTGACGCCGTCGCGGATCGGCCTGGCCGCCGCGCTGGGCGTGGCGCAACTGGCGGTGGCGGCGCGGCCGGCGGTGGCGGTGTTCGCCACCGGCGACGAATTGGTCGAGCCGGGCATGCCGCTCAAGCCGGGACAGATCTACAACAGCAACCGCGACATGCTGATGGCGCAGTTGCGCCTGCTCGGCCTGGAACCGACCGCATGGCCGACGCTGCCGGACGATCCGCAGCGGATCGACAGCATGCTGCGCGATGCCGCCTCCGCGTTCGACGTGGTGCTGACCTGCGGCGGCGTGTCCGCCGGCGAGAAGGACTACCTGCCGCGGTTGCTGGCCGAGCGCGGCCGCATCCATTTCTGGAAGGTGCGCATGCGCCCAGGCATGCCGCTGCTGTTCGGCGAACTGGACCGTGCCCTGTTCCTCGGCTTGCCGGGCAATCCGGTGTCGGTGCTGGCGACCTTCCTGGCGATCGGGCAGCCGTTGCTGGATGCGTTGCAGCAGCGCACCGAACCGCGTCCGCAATGGCGCGCGCGGCTGGCCTCGGGCTGGGACAAGCGCCACGAGCGCCTCGAGTTCCTGCGCGGGCGCATGCGTTGCGACGCGCACGGTCAGCTGTGGGCGGAGCCGAATCCGGCCGATGGCTCGCACCGCCTGCGTGGCGCCGCCGACAGCGACGTGTTGCTGCGTCTGGACGAGGGCGCGCGCCGCTTCGGGGCCGGCGAGGTGGTCGAGGTGTTCCCGTACTGATCCGCCAACGCGCCGCCGAGCGGCGTACGGCGGAGTGCCGGGGCGTGCGGCCTCGTCGACATCGCGCCGCCGGATTGCGCGGATAATGCGGCCATGAGCATCCTAGAGTTGACCCCGCAACAGGCGCGCGCGCGCGCGTCGGAGGGCGCGCGCCTGATCGATGTGCGCGAGGAGCACGAGCGCGCGACCGGCATGGCCGAGGGCGCGCTCGGCGTGGCCCGGTCCGACCTGCAGCACGATCCTGTCGCGTATCTGGGCGCTGTCGATACCGAAGTGATCCTGATCTGCCAGAGCGGCAAGCGCTCGCATGACGCGGCGCTGTTCCTGCAGCAGGCCGGCTATTCGGCGGTGGCGTCGGTGCTGGGCGGCACCACGCGTTGGCAGCGCGACGGCTTGCCGTTGCGGCGGCCGGCGCTGGCGCCGGAGCAGCAGGATTTCTACGAGCGCTATTCGCGTCACCTGCGCCTGCCCGAGGTCGGCGTCGAGGGCCAGCGGCGCCTGCAGGCCGCGCGCGTGCTGCTGGTCGGTGCTGGCGGGCTGGGCTCGCCAGCCGGGTTCTACCTGGCCGCGGCCGGGGTCGGCCAGCTACGCATCGCCGACGACGACGTGGTCGAGCGCAGCAACCTGCAGCGGCAGGTCCTGCACACCGAAGCGCGCATCGGGCAAGCCAAGGTGACGTCGGCCGCCGCGGCGCTGGGCGCGCTGAATCCGGGCGTGGCGGTCGAGGCGGTGCGCGAGCGGGTGACCGCGGCCAACGTCGAGCGCCTGCTGCGGGACGTGGACGTGGTGCTGGACGGCTCGGACAACTTCCCGGCCCGCTACCTGCTCAACGATGCCTGCGTGAAGTTGGGAAAACCGCTGGTGTATGGGGCGGTGCAGCGCTTCGAGGGCCAGGTCAGCGTGTTCGACGCCGGCCGCCGGCGCGGCCAGGCGCCGTGCTACCGCTGCCTGTTCCCGGAACCGCCACCGCCGGAATTCGCGCCCAACTGCGCCGAGGCCGGCGTGCTCGGCGTGTTGCCCGGCATCGTCGGTCTGCTGCAGGCCAACGAGGTACTGAAGCTGCTGCTCGACATCGGCGAGCCGCTGCGCGGCCGCTTGCTGTACTTCGACGCGCTGGCGATGCGCTTCCGCGACACCCGCCTGGCCGCCGATCCGCAGTGTCCGGTCTGCGCGCCGGGGACGCCCTTTCCAGGCTATCTCGACTACGCCCACTTTTGCGGAGTGGGGAACTAGCCCCTCTCCCACCGGGAGAGGGGTCGGGGTGTGGGTACGGCGCGAAGCGCCTCGCGATGCAAGCCTGTGCTGGCTTTCGTTGCATGCAGCGGCAGCCGTATCCTCATCCGCCCCTTCGGGGCGCCTTCCCCCGAAAAGGGGGCCATGGGTCCCGGTGGGAGAAGGGGCCTGGCCATCGAGGTGCGCCGCGTCTCATGCCGCATTCCGATCCATGGGGATGTCCCGGCCTTGTGCGTAGAATCGGCGCATGACCAACGCAGCCGACAGCAGTGAATTGATCAAGGTCGTGGCGCTGCTCGGCGCCGCGGTGGTGGCGGTGCCGGTGTTCCGGCGCCTGGGCCTGGGCTCGGTGCTGGGCTATCTCGCCGCGGGCCTGGCGATCGGGCCGTTCGGACTGGGCTGGTTCTCCGATCCGCAGGCGATCCTGCACGTGGCCGAACTGGGCGTGGTGATGTTCCTGTTCGTGATCGGCCTGGAGATGCGGCCGTCGCACCTGTGGAGCCTGCGCAAGCAGATCTTCGGCCTGGGCGCGCTGCAGATCTCGGTCTGCGCGGTGGCGCTCACGCTGGTCGGACTGGCCCTGGGCATGCCGTTGCCGGTGGCCTTCATCGCCGCGTCCGGCTTCGTGCTCACCTCCACCGCGGTGGTGATGCAGTTGCTTGGGGAGCGCGGCGACATCGCCTTGCCGAGCGGGCAGAAGATCGTCGCGATCCTGCTGTTCGAGGACTTGCTGATCGTGCCGCTGCTGGCGGTGGTGGCCTGGATGGCGCCGGTGCCGGCCGCCGCCGATGCGCCCTCGCGCTGGATCGGCATCGGCATCGGTGCGGCGGCGATCGTCGGTCTATTGGTGGCCGGGCGTTGGCTGCTGAATCCGCTGTTTCGCTTGCTGGCCGCGGCCAAGGCGCGCGAGGTGATGACCGCGGCGGCGCTGTTGGTGGTGCTGGGCGCGGCGTTGCTGATGCAGCTCGGCGGGCTGTCGATGGCGATGGGCGCGTTCCTGGCCGGCGTGCTGCTGTCCGAATCCACCTTCCGCCACCAGATCGAGGCGGATATCGAGCCGTTCCGCGGCATCCTGCTCGGGCTGTTCTTCCTGGGCGTGGGCATGGCGCTGAACCTGGCGGTGGTGGCGGCGAACTGGACGCTGATCCTCACCGGGGTGCTCGCGTTCATGGCGGCCAAGGCCGCGTGCATCTACCTGGTCGCGCGTCTCACCGGCTGCGGCAATGCGCGGGCGCTCGATCGCGGCGTGCTGATGGCGCAGGGCGGCGAGTTCGCGTTCGTGCTGTTCGCCGCAGCCAGTGCCGCCGGGGTGATCGATGCCCGGATCAACGCCAACCTGACCGCCATCGTGGTGCTGTCGATGGCGCTGACCCCGCTGTTCGCGCTGCTGTACCGGCGCTGGGCGCCGGTGGAGGCGCCGTCGCTGGACGGCGTGGAGGCCGCGGAGGGGCTGACCGGCAGCGTGCTGATCATCGGCTTCGGCCGCTTCGGCCAGGTCGCCAGCCAGTCGCTGCTGGCGCGCGACGTGGACGTGACCATCATCGACAACGATATCGAGATGATCCAGAGCGCGGCCGAGTTCGGGTTCAAGATCTACTACGGCGACGGCACCCGGCTGGACGTGCTGCATGCCTCCGGCGCGCACAGCGTGCGCGCGATCGCGGTGTGCGTCGACGATCGCGAGGCGGCCAACCGCATCGTCGAACTGGCCACGCAGGAGTTTCCGCACGCCAAGCTGCTGGTGCGCTCGTTCGATCGCGAACATTCGCTGAAGCTGATCGCCGCCGGCGTGGACTACCAGATCCGCGAGACCTTCGAGTCGGCGGTGGAATTCGGCCAGGCGGCGCTGATCGAACTGGGCATGGCCGAGGACGAGGCGGCCAGCATCGCCCGCGAGATCCGCCGCCGCGATGCCGAGCGACTGGAGCTGGAGATCGCCGCCGGCGACGTGCGCGCGGGCAGGGGCCTGATGTACGGCAACGCGGTCCCGGCCGTGCCCAAACCCACGCCGTTCACCACGCCGCGGCGCGAAAGCCGCACGCTCAATCCAGAGGCGGTGCCGGCGGCGGAGGCGGCGGACGAGCGCAGTAACGACTGAGGCGCCGCGAATCTGTAGGAGCGGCTTCAGCCGCGACGGGGGCGTTACCGATAGCCCAGGTCGCGGCTGAAGCCGCTCCTACAGGTGCTGCCGAGTGAAGGGCTTCAGCGCAAAAATGCCCGCAATGCTTGCGCATAGCGCGGATCGGCGCTGATGTCGTCGTGCCCGGCGCGAGGCAGCTCGGCCAGCGTCGGCGCTTGCGGTAGCGCGTCCAGCAGCCGTTGCGTGCTCGACGCCGGTATCACCTGGTCGCGCCCTGCGCGCAGTACCAGCAGTGGCCCGCGGTAAGCGCGCAGCGCGCTGGCGGAGTCGTAGCGATCGCGCAGCAGCCAGCGCACCGGTGCCCACGGATAGTGCGCTTGCGCGGCCGAGGCCAGGCTGTCGAACGGCGTCACCAGGATCAACCGCGCCAGCGGCCGCCGCGCCGCCAGTTGGCTGGCGACGCCGCTGCCCAGGCTGCGTCCGAGCACCGCGATCTCGGCCTGCGGCTGCGTCATGCGCACGTGGTCGTACAACGCCAGCGCATCGTCGACCAGCGCCGCCTCGCTGGGCGCGCCGTCGCTGGCGCCGTAGCCGCGATAGGCCAGCAGATACACGGTGTAGTCGGGCAGCAGGGGCGCCAGCTGCGCGCGGGCGTGGCGCAGGTCCTCGGCGTTGCCGCCGAAATACAGCAGCGCCTTGTCGCGTCCGGGATTGACGCGCCAGCCGCGCAGCGCCAAGGCGGGGCCACGCTGCAGCGCGAAGTCGGTCTGTGCCGGCGCAACCCGCGTCGTTTGCGGGAAATACAGCAGGTCGCGTTGGCCGAAGTAGAGCAGGGCGCAGACCACCAGGTAAGCGGCGATCGCGATCGCCGCCACGATGCCCAGGGGGCGCACCATCTACGGGTGCCGGCGCTGCGCGTCGGCGAAGGCCGCCAACTGCTCCGGGGTGGCCTCGGCCTGGTGCTGCGCCTTCCACTCGGCGAACGGCATGCCATAGACGCGCTCGCGCGCCTGCTCCTTGCTCAGGACCTCGCCTTCGGCGGCGGCGGCCTCGCGATACCAGTCGGCCAGGCAGTTGCGGCAGAACCCGGCCAGGATCATCAGGTCGATGTTCTGCACGTCGGGGCGGTCCTGATTGAGGTGCTGCAGCAGCCGGCGGAAGGCGGCGGCCTCGATGCGGGTGGTGTCGGTCATGGCGGAATCGGGGACAATGGACATCCCCCGACTCTACACCCGCCCGCCCCGATGACCGATTCCGCGTCCGCCTCCTCCGTCCCGGCCCGCATCCTCGACGGACGGCGCATCGCCGACGACCTGCTCGACCAGCTCAAGGCCCGGGTCGACGCGCGGCTGGCGGCCGGACAGCCGCGGCCCGGGCTGGCGGTGGTGCTGGTCGGCGGCGATCCGGCCTCCACGGTGTACGTGCGCAACAAGCGCCGCGCGGCCGAGAAGGTCGGCATCGAGGCGTTCGACTACGACCTGCCGGCCGGTACCAGCGAAGCGGAACTGCTGGACTTGATCGACCGACTCAATGCCGATCCCAAGATCCACGGCATCCTGGTGCAATTGCCGCTGCCGGGCATCCCCGACGCCAGCCGGCTGATCCACCGCATCGACCCGCGCAAGGACGTGGACGGTTTCCATCCGGAGAACGTCGGCCACCTGGCGCTGCGCGAATTCGGCCTGCGCCCGTGCACGCCGCGCGGCATCGTCACCCTGCTCGCGCATACCGACCAGCCGGTGCGCGGCCGCAACGCCACCATCGTCGGCGTCAGCAACCACGTCGGCCGGCCGATGGCGCTGGAACTGCTGATCGCCGGCTGCACGGTCACTTGCTGCCACAAGTTCACCCCGCCGGAGGTGCTGCAGGCGCGGGTGCGCGACGCCGACATCCTGGTGGTGGCGGTGGGCCGGCCGGGGCTGATCCCGGGCGAGTGGGTCAAGCCTGGCGCGGTGGTGATCGACGTCGGCATCAACCGCCTGGACGATGGCCGCCTGGTCGGCGATGTCGGCTTCGACGCGGCGGCGCAGCGCGCCAGTTGGATTACGCCCGTCCCGGGCGGGGTCGGGCCGATGACGGTCGCCACGCTGATGCAGAACACGATCGAGGCCGCTGATGCGGCCGGGAGTCGGGAATCGGGAGTCGGGATTCGTTAAAGGCGGTGGACGGGAGTGGGGATTCGGGATTCGTTAAAGCAACGGCGGAAGCACATCGGCAGGCTATCGAAATCGGCCGCCTGAAAGCCAGGCAAACGGCGCGGTCGCGCGAGGCGCCGCTTTAGCGAATCCCCACTCCCGACTCCCCAATCCCCGCCCCAATGCGTTAAAATGCCGCGCTTCCCCACACTCGGGTCCGCCGATGCTCCGCATCCAGGCTGAAGCTCTCACCTACGACGACGTTTCGCTCGTCCCCGCCCATTCGATCGTCCTGCCGAAGGACGTCAGCCTGGAAACCCGGCTGACCCGCAACCTGCGCCTGAAACTGCCGATCCTGTCGGCGGCGATGGACACGGTGACCGAACACCGCCTCGCGGTGGCCATGGCCCAGCTCGGCGGCATCGGCATCATCCACAAGAACCTGACCCCGGAACAACAGGCCGCCGAAGTGGCCAAGGTCAAGAAGTTCGAAGCCGGCGTGATCACCGAGCCGTTCACCGTCGGCCCGGAAACCACCATCGGCGAAGTGCTGAAACTGACCCGCGCGCGCAACATCTCCGGCGTGCCGGTGGTCGACGGCAGCGAGCTGGTCGGCATCGTCACCAGCCGCGACATGCGCTTCGAGAAGAAGCTCGACGATCCGGTCCGCCACATCATGACCAAGAAGGATCGCCTGATCACCGTGCGCGAAGGCGCCAGCGACGAGGAAGTGCTGCAGCTGCTGCATCGCAACCGCATCGAGAAGATCCTGGTGGTCAACGACAGCTTCGAGCTGCGCGGCCTGATCACGGTCAAGGACATCCAGAAGAAGACCGACAACCCCAACGCCGCCAAGGACGCCGCCACGCGGCTGCTGGTCGGCGCCGCGGTGGGCGTCGGCGGCGATACCGAACAGCGCATCGAACTGCTGGCCGCGGCGGGCGTGGACGTGGTCATCGTCGATACCGCGCATGGCCACTCGCAGGGCGTGATCGACCGCGTGGCCTGGGTCAAGAAGACCTATCCGCAGCTGCAGGTGATCGGCGGCAACATCGTCACCGGCGATGCCGCGCTGGCGCTGATGGACGCCGGCGCCGACGCGGTCAAGGTCGGCGTGGGCCCGGGCTCGATCTGCACCACGCGCGTGGTCGCCGGCGTGGGCGTGCCGCAGATCACCGCGGTGGACATGGTCGCCGAGGCGCTGCAGGACCGTATCCCGCTGATCGCCGACGGCGGCATCCGCTACTCCGGCGACATCGGCAAGGCGCTGGTCGCCGGCGCCTCCACGGTGATGGTCGGCGGCCTGTTCGCCGGCACCGAGGAAGCCCCGGGCGAGGTCGAACTGTTCCAGGGCCGCAGCTACAAGAGCTACCGCGGCATGGGCAGCCTGGGCGCGATGGAGAAGGGCAGCAAGGACCGTTATTTCCAGGACGCCTCCGACGCCGACAAGCTGGTGCCCGAAGGCATCGAAGGCCGCGTGCCGTACCGCGGCCCGCTCAGCGGCATCATTCACCAGCTGATCGGCGGCCTGCGCGCCACGATGGGCTACGTGGGCTGCGCGACCATCGAGGACATGCGCACCAAGCCGAAGTTCGTCACCATCACCGGTGCCGGCCAGCGCGAAAGCCACGTGCACGACGTGCAGATCACCAAGGAACCGCCGAACTACCGCATGGGCTGATGCCCATGCGCGGGATTGGGGAGTCGGGATTGGGGATTCGTAGTAGCCCGCCGCGTCTCCACCGGCAGTGCGCATCGCCGCCATCCCGCTGTTGCGAATCCCCAATCCCGCATCCCCAATCCCGGCCCCAATGACCAACATCCACAGCGACAAGATCCTCATCCTCGATTTCGGCGCGCAGTACACGCAGCTGATCGCGCGCCGCATCCGCGAGCTGGGGGTCTACTGCGAGATCTGGGCCTGGGACCACGATCCGGCCGAAATCGCCGGCTTCGGCGCCAAGGGCATCATCCTGTCCGGCGGCCCCGAATCGACCACGCTGCCGGGCGCGCCGGTCGCGCCACAGGAAGTGTTCGACAGCGGCCTGCCGGTGTTCGGCATCTGCTACGGCATGCAGACCCTGGCCGCGCAGCTGGGCGGCGCCACCGAGGCCGCCGACCAGCGCGAGTTCGGCCATGCCGAAGTGGACGTGGTCGCGCCCGACGCGCTGTTCTCCGGCCTCAGCGACCATCCCGGTGCCGCGCGCCTGAACGTGTGGATGAGCCACGGCGACCACGTCTCCCAGGTGCCGCCGGGCTTCACCATCACCGCGGTGACCGAGCGCATCCCGGTCGCGGCGATGGCCAACGAGGCCAAGCGCTGGTACGGCGTGCAGTTCCATCCGGAAGTCACCCACACCCTGCAGGGCCAGACCCTGCTGCGCCGCTTCGTGGTCGACGTCTGCGGCTGCCAGACCCTGTGGACCGCGGCCAAC
>Ga0105251_10000452_pt1 | contig 39601 bp, 36 predicted proteins | sample KBSS64metaG_FD_80424 | JGI IMG/M metagenome (GOLD analysis project Ga0105251, IMG submission 80424) | Switchgrass rhizosphere microbial communities from Kellogg Biological Station, Michigan, USA - KBS S6-4 metaG | ecosystem: Host-associated > Plants > Roots > Rhizosphere > Soil | place...
GATCCGCCGCGACCTGCGCGAGCTCGCCGCGCAGGGCCTGTGCCGGCGCGTGTACGGCGGCGCGCTGTTGCCCACGCCCGCCGTGGCGCCGTTGCCGCAGCGCCACGGCGAGCATGCCGAACGCAAGCGCGCGCTGGCGCTGGCCGCCGTCGCCCTGCTGCAGCCCGGGCAGCGCCTGCTGATCGACGCCGGCTCCACCAACAGCGCCGTCGCCGCCGCGCTGCCGGCCGGGCGCGGGCTGAGCGTGATCACCAATGCGCCGGACATCGCGCAGGCGCTGCTGCAGCGCGGCGGCTTCGAGATCCTGCTGATCGGCGGCCGCATCGACCCGCGCATCGGCGCGGCGGTCGGCGCGCAGGCGCTGCAGCAACTGCGGCAGTTGCGCGCCGACGTGTGCTTCCCCGGCGCCTGCGCGATCGATCCGGAGCGCGGCCTGTGGGGCGTGGACGGCGAGGAGAGCCTGTTCAAGCGCGCGATGGTCGAAGCCAGCGCCGAGACCGTGGCCGTGGTCACCACCGACAAGCTCGGCACGCTGGCCGCGCACCAGGTGGTGGGGGTGGACGCGATCGACCGCCTGGTGGTCGAGCACGATGCGCCGTCCGGCCTGCTCGACGCCTTCGCCGCGCGGGCGGTGCAGGTGCACCGCGCCGCTGCCGTCGAGGCGCCCGGCTAGTCGGCGCGGCGCGCGGCGGGCACGGCATCGGGCGCGCGCTGCCGATGCGCGGCGCGCGCCGATCCGCCATCGCCATCCCCGCCGGCGGGGTGAACCCGCCCGCTCGTCGCCGGGAGACCTCCCGCAGCGCCGCGGCACGCGCCTGAGCGCGCCGGCAGCGTCCGCAACCGGTCTGCGATGTCCGGAAACGGACGGAGCGGCGTTGTGCGGGAATCCGTAATGCATTGAATTAAATGGTATTTCATCGCCGTTCCGGTTGGCATGCAGCCTGCTCCCGCCATGGCATGGATATCGCCAAGCCTTCCGCCCGCTCTCGCCGTCGCCGTCTCCTCATCGCGTCCGTCGCCAGTGCCGTGGCGCTGCTGGGCATGCTGGCCGTGCTTGGCCTGGGCAAGGCGGCGCCGCGCGTGGCGCGCAGCGAGCTGTGGATCGATGCGGCCACGCGCGGCGAGATGCGCCGCGAGATCCGCGCCAACGGCGTGCTGGTGCCGCGGCAGATCCGCTGGATCACCGCCGGCGCCGCCGCCACCGTGCAGCAACAACTGGTCGAGGCCGGTGCGCGGGTGGAGGCCGACACGCCGATCCTGCAACTGGCCAATCCCGAACTCGACGCCGCCCTGGACCGCGCCCGCGCCGCGCTCGCCGCCGCCGACGCCGACCTGGCCGCGCTGCGCGCGGCGTTGGCGGCGCAACTGCTGGACCAGCGCGCGCTGCAGGCGCAGGCCGAATCCGATCTGCAACTGGCGCAGATCAAGGCGCAGGCCTACAAGCGCGGCCACGACGGCGGCGCGATCTCGGCGATCGACCTGACCCAGAGCCAGATCGTGGAAGCCCAGCAGCGCGGCCGCGCCGGCATCGAGACCCAGCGCGTGGCCGCGTTCCGGCAGAACATGGCCGCGCAGGTACGCGCGGCGCAGGCGCGGCGCGCGCAGGCCGCCAGCGCGCTGGCGATCGCCGCGCAACAGGCCGCGTCGCTGCAGGTGCGCGCCGGCAGCGCCGGCATCCTGCAGCAGGTGGACGTGGAGCCCGGCCAGCGCGTGGAGGCCGGCGCCAAGCTGGCCCGCGTCGCGCGCCCGGACGACCTGCTGGCGCGGCTGCAGGTGCCCGAGGTACTGGCCAAGGACGTGATCGACGGCCTGCCGGTGGCGGTGGACACCCACAACGGCGTGGTGCGCGGGCAGGTGGCGCGGATCGATCCGGCGGTGCGCGGCGGCAGCGTGGTGGTGGACGCGCGGCTGGCGCCGCCGCTGCCGGCCGGCGCGCGCCCGGACCTGTCGGTGGACGGACGCATCGTGCTCGGCACCCTGCGCGACGTGATCAGCATCCCGCGCCCGGCGCTGGCGGTGCCCAACGGCCCCGGCGACCTGTTCGTGCTGCGCGACGGCGGCGACCGCGCGCAGCGCATCCGCGTGCGCTTCGGCGCCGCCTCCAGCGACCGCATCGAAGTGCGCGCCGGCCTGCGTGCCGGCGAGCAGGTGGTGCTGTCGGACACCAGCCAATGGAACGCCTACGACACCCTGCGCTTACGCTAGCGCCACCAGGAGAGACCGCATGACCGCCGTTGCCGCATCCGCACCTTCCGCCGCGCCGCTGATCCACCTGCACGGACTGGGCAAGGTGTTCCATACCGACGAGGTGGAGACCCACGCCCTGGCCGAGATCGCGCTGGAGGTGGCGCGTGGCGATTTCGTCGCCATCACCGGGCCGTCCGGCTGCGGCAAATCGACCCTGCTGTCGATCCTCGGCCTGCTCGACGCGCCCAGCGGCGGCACCTACCGGCTCAACGGCCGCAGCGTGGCCGAGCTGGACGCGGTCGGCCGCGCGCGCATCCGCAACGCCGAGATCGGTTTCATCTTCCAGGCCTTCAACCTGATCGCCGACCTCACCGTGGAGGAGAACGTGGCGCTGCCGCTGACCTACCGCGACGGCGCCGAGCGCGGCGGGATCCGCCAGCGCGTGCGCGAGGTGCTGGAACTGGTCGGCATGCAGCATCGCCACAAGCATTACCCGGGGCAGTTGTCCGGCGGCCAGCAACAGCGCGTGGCGGTGGCGCGCGCGCTGGCCGGCGACCCGGCGATCCTGCTCGCCGACGAACCCACCGGCAACCTCGACAGCCGCAACGGCGAGGCGGTGATGCAATTGCTGGAACAACTGCACGGCAACGGCACCACGCTGTGCATGGTCACCCACGATGCGGCATTCGCGCGGCGCGCGCAGCGCATCGTGCACATGCTCGACGGCCGCATCGTCGACGAGGACACCTTCGAGCGCCTGCGCCACGAACAGGACCTGGTGCTGCCCGCCCGCGCCGCGGAGCAGGCGCGATGAGCGCCGCCGTGTACTGGGCCGAAGCCCGGCAATCCTGGCGCACGCTGGCGCGCAAGCCGGGCTATCTGCTGCTGGCGGTGCTGACCCTGGCGCTGGGCGTGGCCACCACCACGGCGGTGTTCGCGCTGCTCGACCAGGCCTTGCTCAAGCCGCTGCCGTTCCCGCAGCCGCAGCAACTGGTCACGCTCGGCCTGTCCATCGAGAACGGCCGCAATGTCGCCGCGCCCGGTTATTACCCGGTGTTGCGGCGCATGCCGAGCCTGCAGTCGATCGGCATCGCGCGCGGGTTCCCGGTGCCCACCAACATCGCCCGCGGCGGTACCAGCGAGGTGGTCGCCTCGATCAATGCCGACGCCGGCTTCTTGCGCACGTTCGGCCTGCCGATGGCGGCCGGGCGCAACTTCAGCGACGAGGAAAGCCGGCCCGGCGGGCCGCAGGCGGTGATCCTCACCCATCGCTTCTGGCAGCGCTACTTCGGCGGCGATCCGGCGGCGGTGGGGCGCACCCTGCAGGTGGAGGGCGCGCCGGTGCAGATCGTCGGCGTGCTGCCGGCGGCGTTTCCCTGGGCCGAACCGTTCGACCTGATGCGCAACATGCAGCCGGACCTGGCCGCGACCAACCTGTCCACCAACGAGATCATCGTGGCGCGTTTGCGCCCGGGCATCAGTGTGGCGGCGGCCTCCGCGCAGACCGCGGCGGTGCTCAAGGCGCTCTTGCGCAACAGCCCGTACATGGACGCGTCGTGGTGGGCGTCGCTGCAACGACGGCCGCCCAACGCCCTGCCGTTGCAGGACAGCCAGTACCGCTCCTACAGCGGCAACACGCTGTGGCTGTTCTTCGCCGCGGCCGCCTGCGTGCTGCTGATCGCGGCGATCAACCTGACCAGCCTGATGCTGCTGCGCGCGCTGGGCCGCAGCCACGACAGCGCGGTGCGCGCCGCGCTGGGCGCGCCGTGGCTGCGGCTGAGCCTGCCGGCGCTGGCCGAAGGCCTGCTGATCGGCGTGCTCGGCAGTCTCGCGGGGCTGGCGCTGGCCTGGCTCGGGCTGCGTTTGCTCGGCAGTTGGGTGCCGCTGGTGTGGATGCGCGGCGAGGCCGCGCACCTGACCGGCGCCAGCGTGCTGTTCGCGCTGCTCGCCGGCGGCGCCACGGCGCTGTTGGCGGCGATGCTGGGCATCGTGCGCGGCCGCCGCCGCAATCTGGTCACGGAGCTGGGCGGCGGCGGCCGCGGCGGCTGGAGCCTGCAGGCGGGCCGCCTCGGCCGCGCCCTGGTGATCGCGCAGGTGGCGGTCGCGGTGGTGCTGCTGATCGGCGCGGCGTTGTTCACGCGCACGCTGCAGAAGCTGGCGGAGGTGCCGATGGGCTTCGAGAGCCGGTCGGCGGTGGTGTTCACCCTGGCGCCGGTGAAGGAACGCTATGCCACGGTGGGCGATGCGGTGGAGCAGGCCCGGCGCATCATCGCCCGGCTGCAGCAGGTGCCGGGCATCGAGCGCGCCGGGGTGTCCAGCAATCCGCCGACGGCGACGCGGCTGAGCTGGAGCGTGGAAGTGGACGGCGCGCCCACCATCGATAGCCAGTACCGCCTGGTCACCCCGCAGTTCCTGGAGGTGTTCCGCATCCCGTTGCTGGCCGGGCGCGGCTTCGCCGACGGCGACGTGGCCGGTGCCGAGCGCGTCTGCGTGGTCAACGCCACGTTCGCGGCGCGGTATCTGCACGGGCAGGCGCTGGGCAGGATCGTCAGCGTCCCCGACGACGGCGGCAACCATCGCCTGTCGATGCGCGTGGTCGGCGTGGTCGGCGACGTGCGCCACACCAGCCCGGCCGAGCCGCCGCAGCCGACCGTGTACCAGCCGCTGGCGCAGATGAGCGAGCCGATGTGGCAGATCATCCGCGGCTTCGGCGCGCTGACCTATGCGGTGCAGCTGCGTGCCGGCGCGCTGGGCGCCGACGAGCGCGCGCTGCGCGCGGCCATCGACGAAGTGGCGCCGCAGCAGCCGATCGCCGACCTGCAGCCGATGCAGGCGCTGGTCGCAACCACCACCGGCGAGCAGAAGCTCAACCTGCTGCTGGTCGGCCTGTTCGCGGGACTGGCGCTGCTGCTGGCCGCGGTCGGCCTGTACGCGGTGATGGCGGTCGCGGTCGCGGCACGCCAGCACGAATTCGGCGTGCGCGCCGCGCTCGGCGCGCCGCCGGCACGGCTGCGGCGGCAGGTGCTGCGCGAGGCCGGCGTGCAGATCGGCGTGGGCCTGCTGCTGGGCCTGGGCGTGGCGATGGCGCTGTCGCGGCTGCTGCAGCGGTTCCTGTTCGAGGTGCGCGTGGCCGATCCGCTGGCGATCGGCGCGGTGCTGCTGGTGCTGGCCGCGGCCGGGCTGCTCGCCGCGCTGGCGCCGGCGCGGCGAGCGGCGCGGGTGCCGCCGATGCAGGCGTTGCGCGCGGAATGATCCACGCCGCGCACCGATGCGTGGGCGCTGCGGCCGCGGCCGCGGCGCCTGCCTGCCACGCGCAGTCGCTAGACTCGGCGCCATGACCGAGACCCGCACGCCATCGCCGCCCCGCATCCTCGTCGTCGACGACCAGGCCGACGTGCGCGAGGCCTTGCGCATGCTGCTCAAGAGCGCCGGCTACGGCATGGTCGGCGCCGAGTCGCCGGAACTGGCGCTGGCCTGCCTGCGCGGCGACGAGTTCGCCGCGGTGCTGGTGGACATGAACTACGCCCGCGACACCACCTCCGGCGCGGAAGGCCTGGCGCTGATCGCGCAGATCGCCGCGCAGTGGCCGGGGCTGCCGGTGATCGCGATGACCGCCTGGGCCAGCATCGAACTGGCGGTGGCGGCGATGCGCGACGGCGCGGTGGATTTCATCGAGAAGCCATGGCAGAACGCGCGCGTGCTCGGTGTCCTGGAGAGCCGCATCGCACTGACCCGCAGCCGCCGCGATGCGCAACGGCTGGGCGAAGCGCAGGCGCTGTTGTTGCAGGACACCGCCGCCGGCTTCGTCGTCGAGTCCGCGCCGATGCGGCGCCTGGTCGAGGACCTGATGCGCATCGCCGGCAGCGACGCCAACGTGCTGCTGCTGGGCGAGAACGGCACCGGCAAGAGCATGCTCGCGCAGTTGTTGCACCAATGGTCGGCGCGCCACGCGCAGCCGTTCGTCAAGGTCAACATCGGCGGGCTGGCGCCCACGCTGTTCGAGGCCGAGCTGTTCGGCCACGTGCGCGGCGCCTACACCGACGCGCGCCAGGATCGCGCCGGGCGTTTCGAACTGGCCGATGGCGGCACCCTGTTCCTGGACGAGATCGGCAACCTGCCGCTGCAGCAGCAGCCCAAGCTGCTGCGCGCGATCGAGGACGGCGAGTTCGAGCGGCTGGGCTCCTCGCGCACGCAGCGGGTGGACGTGCGCATCGTCGCGGCCACCAATGCCGATCTGGACGCGGAGGTGGCCGCCGGCCAGTTCCGCCAGGACCTGCTGTACCGGCTCAACACCTTCCAGGTACGGGTGCCGCCGCTGCGCGAGCGCGATGCCGACATCCTGCCGCTGGCGCGGCACTACCTGGCCGCCGCCTGCGCCCGCTACCGGCGCCCGCTGCCGACGCTGGCGCGCGATGCCGAGCGCGCGCTGCTGGGCTACGCCTGGCCCGGCAACGTGCGCGAACTGGCGCATGCGATGGAGCGCGCGGCGTTGCTCGCCGATGGCGCGACGCTGGGCAGCGACGCGCTGCGCCTGCAGCCCGCGCAGGGCGCCGCCGTCCCGGCGCTGTCGGCGCAACTGACCCTGGAAGAGGCCGAAGCGCTGCTGCTGCGGCAGGCCCTGGCGCAGCAGCAGGGGAACTTGCAGCGCACCGCCGACCAGCTCGGCATCACCCGGCAGAGCCTGTACCGGCGCCTGGGCAAGCACGGCCTGCGCAGCGATGACGGCGGCTGAGCGCGTGCGCTGGCGGCCGCTGTGGCTGGCGGCGCCGGCCATGGCGGCATTGCTGCTGGTGCTCGCGGTGGGCGCGCCGCGGCCGCCGGAGGCGGCGCTGCTGCTGGGCTGCGTGCTGCTGCTGACCGCGGCGCTGTGGCGGTGGCAGCAGCGCGGCAGCGGCCAGCGGTTGCGCACCCTGGGCGGCCTGCTCGACGCCTTGCGCGAGGGCGACTACAGCGTGCGCGTGGCGCGCACGGCGCGCGATCGCGACGACGACGGCCTGCTGCAGCGCTTCAACGCGCTGGCGCAGCGGCTGCAGGACGAACAGCGCGATTCGCACGAGAGCCTGCAACTGCTGAGCAAGACGCTGGCCGCGCTGGACGGGGCGGTGTTCGCCTTCGAACAGGACCAGCGCCTGCGTCTGCTCAACCCGGCCGGCGAGCGCCTGCTCGGCGCCCCGGCCGAACAGCTGATCGGACAAACCGCGCAGGCCCTGGGCCTGGCCGATCTGTTCGCGCTCGCCTCGGGCAGCATCCATGCGCATGCCTTCGCCGGCCAGCAGGGACGCTGGCAGATCGGCCATGCGTCGCTGCGCAGCCGCAGCCAGGCCGGGCGCCTGCTGCTGGTGCAGCCGATGGAGCGCGCGCTGCGCGAGGAAGAGGCGCAGGCGTTCCGGCGCCTGCTGCGCGTGCTCAGCCACGAGATCAACAACTCGCTGACCCCGATCGCCTCGATCGCCGAGACCCTCGGGCGCCTGCTGCCGGCGGAGCCGGCCACCCTGGACCCGGAACTGCATGCGGATCTGCATAACGGGCTGGGCCTGATCGAACAGCGCAGCGCGGCCCTGCAGCGCTTCCTCGGCGGCTACGCGCGCCTGGCGCGGCTGCCGGCGCCGGTGCCGGCGCCGCTCGACCTGGCGCCGCTGTGCGCGCGCGTGCGGCGGCTGCTCGGCGATGCGCGGGTGCAACTGGACCTGGCGCCGGCGCTGCGGCTGCGCGCCGATGCCGACCAACTCGAACAGGTGCTGATCAACCTGCTGCGCAATGCCCTGGAATCCGGCGGCGACGCGCCGGTCGCCTTGCGCGCACGCCGCGACGGCGCGATGGCGCGCATCGAGGTGATCGATGGCGGCGCCGGCCTGCCGCCCAGCGACAACCTGTTCGTGCCGTTCTTCACCACCAAGCCGGGCGGCTCGGGGATCGGCCTGGTGCTGTCGCGGCAGATCCTGGACGCGCAGGGCGGCGGCCTGGACCTGCAGCCGCGCACCGACGCGCCCGGCAGCGTCGCCACCTTGCGCCTGCCGTTGGCCGGCGGCGAAGGCGACGCCCAGTAGCCGGTCACGCTCGGCAAGCGCATGCGCAAGCGGTGCCGAGCGTCGCAGGCCGTTCGCAACGGGAGACCTTCTGCGCTGTCCCGATGCCGGCGGGCCAGCGCGCCGCGCGGGCCGCCATGGCAGAGGCCGTCCTGCCGCCGCCACCGCTGCGCCAGCGTGGCGCCCCGCGCGCGCATCGCCCATGACGCCGCCGCAACGGGCAAAATAGCCGCTTCCACAGGGAGCCCGCATGCTGCAGGACGACACCGCCGCCACGCATCCCGCGCGGCGCACCCGGCGCTGGACGCGCCTGCTGCCCTGGCTGCGCTGGGGCACGGTGGCGCTGTTGAGCACGCTGTTGCTGCTGGACCTGGCGTTCCCGCTGCCGCTGCCGAAGTCGCGCGACACCTCGACCCTGGTGGTCGCCGCCGATGGCACCCCGCTGCGCGCGTTCGCCGACGGCAACGGCGTGTGGCGCTATCCGGCCACCGCGCGGAGCGTCTCGCCGCTGTACCTGCAGGCCTTGCTGAACTACGAGGACCGCTGGTTCTGGCACCACCCCGGGGTCAATCCCTGGGCGCTGCTGCGCGCGGCCAAGCAGTGGGTGTTCTCGCGCCACATCGTCTCCGGCGGCTCCACCCTGACCATGCAGGTGGCGCGGATCCTGATGCCGGCCGACGTCAGCACGCGCACGCCATGGGGCAAGGCGCAGCAGGTGCTGCGCGCGGTGCAGTTGGAAGTGCATCTGAGCAAGCGCCAGATCCTGCAGCTGTACCTGGAACGCGCGCCCTACGGCGGCACCATCGAGGGCGTGGAGGCGGCCAGTTGGGCCTATCTGGGCAAGCCGGCGGCGCGCCTGTCGCAGGCCGAGGCCGCGCTGCTGGCGGTACTGCCGCAGGCGCCGAGCCGGCTGCGGCCGGACCGGCACCCGGAGGCCGCGCGCGCCGCGCGCGACAAGGTGCTCGAGCGCATGGTCGACCTGCGGGTGTGGCCGCGCGAGCAGGTCGACGACGCGCGCATCGAACCGGTGGTGGCGCGCTCGCTGCAGGCGCCGCTGCACGCCGCGTTGCTGGCCGAGCGCCTGCGCCGGCAGACCCCGCGCGCCGCGCACATCGTCTCCACCATCGACGCCGACCTGCAGCGCACGCTGGAGGAGCGGGTCAGCGCCTACTTCTCGCAACTGCCCGAGCGCACCTCCGCGGCCCTGCTGGTGGTCGACAACCGCGACCTGCAGGCGCGCGCCTACGTCGGCTCGGTGACGTTCGGCGACCGCAAGCGGCTCGGCGACGTGGACATGGTGCAGGCCTGGCGCTCGCCCGGCTCCACGCTCAAGCCGTTCCTGTACGGCATGGCCCTGGACGATGGCCTGATCCACTCGGAAAGCCTGCTGGTGGACGCGCCGCAGAGCTTCGGCGACTACCGGCCCGGCAATTTCGACGAGGCGTTCAACGGTCCGGTCGGCGCCGCCAGCGCCCTGCGCCTGTCGCTGAACGTGCCGGCGGTGGACCTGCTCGACCGGGTCGGGCCGGCGCGCTTCGCCGCGCGCCTGAACAACGCCGGCATCGGCCTGAAGTTCCCGCGCGGCAGCACCCCGAACCTGGCGCTGATCCTCGGCGGCACCGGCGCGCAACTGGAGGAACTGGTCGGCGCCTTCGCCGCGCTCAACCGCGACGGCATCGCCGGACACGTGCGCTACACGCCGAGCGACAAGCTCATCGAGCGGCGCCTGATGTCGCCCGGCGCGGCGTGGATCGTGCGCGAGATGCTGGAGGCCAATCCGCGTCCGGGCTACGGCGTGGGCACCTTCGACGTCGGCACGCGCCCGCGCGTGGCCTGGAAGACCGGCACCAGCTACGGCTATCGCGACGCCTGGGCGATCGGCAGCACCCGCCGCTACACCGTCGGGGTCTGGGTCGGGCGCCCGGACGGCACCCCGCTGCCCGGCCAGTACGGCGCGGTGACCGCGTTGCCGCTGATGTTCGAGACCATCGACAGCCTGCCGCGCGCGCGCGGCGACAATGCGCCGCGGCCGATGCCGGGCAACGTGCAGCAGGTGGACGTGTGCTGGCCGCTGGGCATCGCCGCCGAACAGACCCCGCCGGCCCTGTGCCAGCGGCGCTTTTCGGCCTACGCGCTGGACGGCGCGGTGCCGCCGACCTTCGCCGAGCGCGACGCGCGGCTGTGGAGCGCCGGCCGCGACACGCTGCAGGTGGATGCGCGCAGCGGCCTGCGCCTGTCGCCGGACTGCACGCAGCCGCACCCGGCGGTGCCGCGCGAGATCGCGCGCTGGCCGGCGCTGCTGACCCCATGGCTGCACGCCAGCGAACGCCAGGCGGCGCAGTTGCCGCCGCTGTCCCCCGACTGCCGCGACGACGGCCGCGGCCGCAGCGACGTGCTGCGCATCGAAGGGCTCACCGACCGCGCCACCCTGGCACGCGCCCCGGGCAGCGCCAGCGTGCGCCTGCAGGTGCGCGCGCTGGGCACCACCGCGCCGGTGGATTGGCTGCTGGACGGACGCTGGATCGCCCGCACCGACGGCGCGCGCACCTTCCAGCGCGATTTCGCCGAGGCCGGCGACCACACCCTGACCGCCCTGGCCAGCAATGGCGCCTGGACCCAGGTGCGGTTCCGGGTGCTGCATTGAGCGGGCGCGCGGGCGATCGCCTGGATGCGTTGCGCGCGGATTGCGTGGGTCGGTGGGCGGCGGCCGTCGCGTCGCGCGGCGCCGGATTCCTGCAGCCCGCGAAGTGCTGTGGGAGCGACTTCAGTCGCGACGGGCTTTCCCGATAGAGCCTCGTCGCGACTGAAGCCGCTCCCACAGGGGCTTCGGTGGCCTGTCAAAAAGGCCAGGGCCTGCGAACGATCGCGGAGATTGTCGCTCGCGGCATCCTTGCAAAATGGAGAAGGAGCCCGAAGAGGCTTGACCCCTGTAGGAGCGGCTTCAGCCGCGACAGGGGCCTTCGGTGAGTTCGTGTCGCGGCTAAAGCCGCTCCTACAGGGAGTGCGGGGTGCGTCGTGCAGATGCACGAATCCTTGTTCCGATCGCGGCGCGCTCCACCGGCGATTCCCGCCGCGGTCGCCACAAAAAAAAGCGCCCGGCAGGTGCCGGGCGCGATGTCGTGCAGGTGACTGGTCGGGTTACTTCCCGATCCAGCCTTCCAGCAGGTCCGAGAACTCGTCGGCGTGCTCTTCCTCCTGGGCCAGGATGCTCTCCAGGATGCGCTTGGTGGTGGTGTCCTTGTCGCCGATGAAGTTGATCATCTCGCGGTAGCTGTCGATGGCGATGCGCTCGGCGATCAGGTTCTCCTTGACCATGTCGCGCAGGTCCTCGCCTTCCTTGTACTCGGCGTGCGAGCGCGCGGTCAGGGTGTCCGGGTTGAGGTCCGGCTCGCCGCCGAGCTGCACGATGCGCTCGGCCAGCTTGTGCGCGTGTTCCTGTTCCTGCTGGGCGTGTTCCAGGAACTCGGCCTTGACCGCGTCGGCGAGCATGCCCGAGGCCATGAAGTAGTGGCGGTAGTAGCGCAGCACGCATACGTATTCGGTGGCGAGCGCATCGTTGAGCAGCTTGATCACCGCCTCGCGGTCGGCGCTGTAGCTCTTGGTGATGGCACCGTCCTCGATGCTCTGGCGCGCGTTGGCGCGCAGCGTGGCGGTGTCGGTGAGGCCGGCGGTGTTCTGCAGCGGCTTGGCGTCGTTGGCTGGCTTGTTGGACATGGCTGGCCGGTTCCTGTGTGGTGGGTGAAGGGAGATCAGTCGGGGAGATGCTGCAGCACGTAGTCGGCGGCGGAGACCTTGAATTCGCCCGGCGCCTCGACGAACAGCGCGCGCACCACGCCGTCCTCGGCGTACAGCGCGAAGCGCCGCGCCCGCACGCCCATGCCGTAGCTGCTGGCGTCCATTTCCAGGCCCAGCGCCTTGGCCAGTTGGCCGTTGCCGTCGGACAGCATCTGCAAGCCGTCGGGCACCAGTTGGCTCTTGCCCCAGGCCTGCATCACGAACGGGTCGTTGACCGCCATGCAGTACACCTCGATGCCGCGCTTGCGGAACTCCTCGAAGTGCTCGATGTAGCCGGGCAGGTGCTTCTCCGAGCAGGTCGGGGTGAAGGCGCCCGGTACCGCGAACAGCACCGCGCGGTGGCTGTCGAACAGGGTGCGGGTGTCCACCTGCTCCACGCCGTCGCGGATGCGCTGCAGGACCACTTCGGGAATGCGTTCGCCGGGCTGGATGGGCATGTCGGGCTCCTTGAATGAATCGAGTCTAGAAATGGAAATGGGAAGGTGGCGTCAACGCCTTGAAAAGCGCCGCGGCACACCTATCTGGCAGGCATGGCGGCCGGGCGTGCCCGCCGCCGCGAACCACCCGTCAGGGTTTACCTCATTCACGTTTCAGGAGACCACGAGATGAGCATCGTCCGTTATCGCCAGTGGCCGGCCCAGGCCGCGTTCCAGAACGAGATCAAGCAGGTGTTCGACTGGTTCTTCGATCCCAACGGCGGCACCGACGAGTCGGCCGTCGTCACCGCGCAGTGGGTGCCGCGCGTGGACATCAAGGAGGAGACCGACCGCTTCGTGCTGTATGCCGACCTGCCGGGCATCGACCCGTCCGAGATCGAGGTGTCGATGGACAAGGGCATCCTGTCGATCAAGGGCGAGCGCAAGAGCGAGTCGGCCGCCGACAGCGAGCGCTTCTCGCGCGTGGAGCGCCGCTACGGCAGCTTCCACCGCCGTTTCGCGCTGCCCGATAGCGCCGATCCGGACGGCATTTCCGCCACCGGCTACCATGGCGTGCTGGAAGTGCGCATTCCCAAGCGCCCGGCGAGCACGCCGCGCCGGATCCAGGTCGACACCGGGGCCACGATCGTGCAGTAAGCGCCCGCCCGCGCCGGCGTCGCCACCGCGACGCCGCGCCTGCCGGCCGGCCAGTAGAATGGCCGGGCGATGGTGCGCAGCATGCAACCGGCCCGTTGCCGCAAGGCGGCGGGCCGACTCTTTTTGAGGTGATGGATGGAATTCAAGGATTACTACGCCACCCTGGGCGTGGAGCCCAGCGCGGGCGATGCCGAGATCAAGACCGCGTACCGGCGGCTGGCGCGCAAGTACCATCCCGACGTCAGCAAGGAAGCCGGCGCGGAAGACAAGTTCAAGGCCATCAACGAGGCCTACGAGGCGCTGCGCGATCCGGCCAAGCGCGCCGCCTACGACCAGTTGCGCGCGCAGGGCTACCGCCCGGGCGAGGAGTTCCATGCGCCGCCGAACTACGGCGGGGCGCAGGGCTTCGACTTCGAGGAAGTGTTCGGCAACGGCGGCGCCGGCGGCGGCTTCAGCGATTTCTTCGAAAGCCTGTTCGCGCGCCAGCAGCGCGCGCGCCAGGGCGGTGCCGGTCCCGGTCCGGGCGCCGCGCCGCGCGGCGACACCCGCGCCAAGCTGGCGGTGCCGCTGGAAGCGGTGTACGCCGGCGACAGCGTGCGCATCACCATCAACGGCAAGCAGTTGGACGTGCGCGTGCCCAAGGGCGTGCGGCCGGGCCAGGTGATCCGCCTGAGCGGGCAGGGCAACGGCGGCAGCAACCTGCTGCTGGAGATCGAATACGCCGCGCACCCGCAGTTCGAGGTGGACGGGCTCAACATCCTCTACACCCTGCCGGTGATGCCATGGCAGGCGGCGCTGGGCACCAGCATCAGCGTGCCGACCCTGGGCGGGGCGGTGGAACTGAAGATCCCGCCGGACTCCGACGCCGGGCGCAAGCTGCGCCTGCGCGGACGCGGCCTGCCGGGCAACCCGGCGGGCGACCAGATCGTCGAGCTGGAAGTGCTGGCGCCGGCGCCGGAGACCGAGGCGCAGCGCAAGGCCTATCGGACTCTGGCCAAGGCGTTCGGCGAGGCGGTTTGATTGGGGGCAGGGATTGGGGAGTCGGGATTGGGGATTCGCAACAGCGACATCTTCCTCGCCAGGCCGCATCGTTGTAGGAGCGGCTTCAGCCGCGACGGGCATTCCCGGTAACGCCTGTCGCGGCTGAAGCCGCTCCCACAGGGACGTGGTGTGGACCACGGCTCACGCCGCGCGCCTAAACGCGCCCGGAAGCCGCCCTTGCGAATCCCCAATCCCCCAATCCCCAATCCCGGCTTCTAAGGCGCATCCTCGCCGCTGAACACCCGTTCGATCACCTCCGACAGTTCGTCCTCGGAGAACGGCTTGGTGATGTAGGCGCGCGCGCCCTGGCGCATGCCCCACATGCGGTCGGTGTCCTGGTCCTTGGTGGTGACCAGGATCACCGGGATGTGCTGGGTGCTCGGCTCGCGGCGCAGGGTGCGGGTGGCCTGGAAGCCGTTGAGATTGGGCATCACCACGTCCATCAGCACCAGGTCCGGCAGCGACGCCTTGGCCGCTTCCACCCCGGCCGCGCCGTCGGTGGCGGTGATCGTTTCGTGGCCCAGCTTCTCGACGATGCGTTGGATACCGAGCAACTGCGACGGCGAATCGTCGACGATCAGGATGCGTGCCATGTGTTTCCCCCTAGGAGACAGGAGTGTAGTGGCAGCACCGCGCACCCGGAAAGCGGTGCGCGTCACAAACGCTTCGGGGCGTCTACGCGGCCGGATCCAGCCGCACCACGGTGCGCCCGAACGACTGCCCGGCGAGCATCGGCGCGAACACCTCGGGGAGCCCGGCCAGGTCCACTTCGCGGGTGCAGATCGTCTCCAGGTGACGTGGCTTCCAGTCGCTGCCCAGGTGCTGCCAGATGCGGTCGCGCAGGTCGCGGGCGGTACCGGCCGAGCCGATGCCCAGCAGCGCCACGCCGCGCAGGATGAACGGCATCACCGTCATGTCCAGCTCCGCGGTCGCCGCCAGGCCGGCGCTGGCGACATTGCCGTACGGCGCGGTCTGCGCCAGCAGGCTGGTCAGCATGGCCCCGCCGACATTGTCCAGGCCGCCGCCGAAGCGCACCGATTCCAGCGGGCGCCTGGTCTGCAGCGCCTCGCGGCCCAGCACCTGGGTGGCGCCCAGCGCCTTGAGGTGATCGGCGCGGTCGGCCTTGCCGCTGACCGCGTGCACCTCGAAGCCGGCACGGCTGAAGATGTCGATCGCCAGCGAGCCGACCCCGCCGGTGGCGCCGGTCACGCACAGCGGGCCCAGCGCCGGGGTCTGCCGGTTGTCGAGCAGGCGCAGCAGCGCCAGCGCCGCGGTGAAGCCGGCGGTGCCCAGCACCATGCTCTCGCGCAGGCTCAGCCCGGCCGGCAGCGGCACCACCCACTTGGCCTCCAGCCGCGCGTACTGGCTGTAGCCGCCGTCGCGGGTCTCGCTGAGGCCGCAGCCGGTGACCAGCACCGCATCGCCTTCCTTGAACGCCGGGTCGCGGGATTCGACCACGTGCCCGGCCACGTCGATGCCGCCGACCAGCGGGAAACGGCGCAGGATCTTGCCCTGGCCGGTGCCGGCCAGGGCGTCCTTGAAGTTGACCGACGACCAGGCGCCCCGGATCACCACCTCGCCCGGACTGAGCTGGTCCAGGGCCACCGGCTCGACCGCGGCGCGGTAGCCGGCGTCGTCCTGGTGGATGCGGAAAGCGGGGAACTGGGCGGGGATCGCCATGGGCACACCTTGGTCGGCACGAAGGAATGCACCAAGATAGCCCTTTCGAACCGTCGGATCTGCCCCATCTTGTAGAATCGGCGACTCACTTCCGGTGACCGGCGCGGACCGACGCGCCGCCACCTACCTTCTTGGAGCATGCATGGCCTGGAACACACCCGGCGGCAAGGGCGGAGATGGCCCGGACAATCACGGGCGCAATCCCTGGAAGCCTCGTGGCGGCAACGGGGGCGGCAAGTGGGGCGGGATGCCCGGTCCCCTGAAGGACATGTTCGGCGGCGATGGCGGCAACATCGGCCGCTGGGTGTTGGCGGCGGCGGTGCTGTTGCTGCTGTTCAGCAGCTTCCAGCTGATCGGCGAGCAGCAGCGCGGCGTGGTGCTGCGCTTCGGCCAGTTCTCGCGGATCCTGCAGCCCGGCCCCAACTTCAAGCTGCCGTGGCCGATCGAATCGGTGCGCAAGGTCAACGCCACCGAGATCAAGACCTTCAGCAACCAGGTGCCGGTGCTGACCCGCGACGAGAACATCGTCAGCGTCTCGCTCAACGTGCAGTACCGCATCGACGATCCGCGCATGTACGTGTTCGGCTCGCGCGACGCCGACCAGGTGCTGGAACAGGCCGCGCAGAGCGCGGTGCGCGAACAGGTCGGCCGCGCCGACCTCAACGTGGTGCTGAACAACCGCGGGCCGATGGCCACCGCCGCGCGCGACCGCCTGCAGGCGGCGCTCAGCGCCTACCGCACCGGCCTGATCGTGACCGGGCTGACCCTGCCCGACGCGCGCCCGCCGGAAGAGGTGAAGCCGGCCTTCGACGAGGTCAACGGCGCCCAGCAGGTCAAGGAGCGGCTGATCGACGAAGCCCGCGCCTACGCCGCCAAGGTGGTGCCGGAAGCGCGCGGCCAGGCGTCGCGCACCCGCACCGTGGCCGAGGGCTACAAGGAGGCGGCGATCGCGCGCGCGCAAGGCGACGCGCAGCGCTTCAGCCTGTTGCAGCAGCAGTACCAGAACGCGCCGGAGGTCACCCGCAAGCGCCTGTGGCTGGAGACGGTGCAGCAGGTGCTGGCGGAGAACCGCAAGGTGGTCGGTGGCGACGGTCGCCAACTGATCTACGTGCCGATGCCCGCCGATGGCGCCAAGGGCGGCGCCAGCGGCGCCGCGCCGGCGCCATCGCCATCGTCCAGCGGCGGCGTGCCGACGCTGCCGCAGGAGGTCCTGATGCCGTCGCTGTCCAGCAGCCCGGCCGAGAGTATCCGCAGTCCGGAGCGCACGCCGCGCCCGAGCGGCCGTGAGGAGGTGCAGCGATGAGGATTTCCCTGTGGGCCGGTGTCGCGGTGGTCGTGCTGTTCGCGCTGCTGAGCTCGGTATTCGTGGTGCGCGAGGACCAGACCGCGATGGTCCTCAACCTGGGGCGCGTGGTCCGCGCCGACCTCAAGCCGGGGCTGCACTTCAAGCTGCCGCTGGTGGAGACGGCGCGGGTGTTCGACCGCCGCTTCCAGGTGCTGGACATGCCGCCGGCGCGTTATTTCACCGCCGAGCAGAAGGACGTCAGCGTCGACTTCTTCGCCATCGGCTATATCTCCGACGTGCGCGCGTTCTACCGCGGCACCGGCGGCGACGAGAAGGTGGCCAATGCGCGCCTGGCGCCGATCATCGTCGACTCGCTGCGCAACCAGATCAACGCGCGCACCCTGCAGCAGCTGGTGTCGGGCGACCGCAGCGAACTGATCGCGCAGCAGCTCGGCGCGATCAACGCCGCCAGCAAGACCCTGGGCATGCAGATCACCGACCTGCGCATCAAGCAGATCGACCTGCCGACCGACAGCCAGGTGATCACCGACGTGTACGAGCGCATGCGCGCGCAACGCAAGCAGGAAGCCAGCAAGCTGCGCGCCGAGGGCGAGGAGCAAGCGCTGACCATCCGCGCGCAGGCCGACCGCGAGAGCACCGTGCTGGTCGCCGAGGCCGAGCGCGACGCGCAGAAGCTGCGCGGCGAGGGCGATGCCGAGGCCGCCAGCATCTACGGCAAGGCCGGCTCGGTCGACCCCTCGTTCTACGCGTTCTACCGCAGCCTGGAGGCCTACCGTGGCGCGATGGGCGACGGCAACGCGGTGATCGTGCTGGACAAGAACGATCCGTTCCTGCAGTACCTGAAAAGCGATCGCTGAGGGCTGGGATTGGGGAATCGGGAATGGGGAATCGTAAGAGCGGGTCCCCAGCGCCTGATGAAACAGGGCCGCCGGTTGCAATACGGCTTGGCGGCCCCGCGCTCCAAGCATGCCCGGATAGTCCCAGCCTTCGGACTGTGGTGGGAGCGACTTCAGTCGCGACGCGCCTTCCCGGTAACGCCCGTCGCGACTGAAGTCGCTCCCACAGGGTCAGGGCGCTTCCGTGCTGACGCGCTTCATCCATCCCCGCTTGCCGAGGCCCCATGCACGATCTGATCGCCGCGGTGTGCCTGGTCGTCATCTTCGAGGGGCTGATCCTGCTGGTGGCGCCGGAGGCCTGGAAGCGGTTGGTGCAGCAGATGCTGGCCATGCCCGCCACGCAGTTGCGCACCGCCGGCGGCATGGCGCTGGCCGTGGGGTTGCTGGCGCTGGTCTGGACCCGTGCTTGAGCCTGGTGCGGTTCGTTCGACCCGGGCGCGCCGCTGAACACGCTGCCGGAAGGGGTGGTGACCGCCACCCAAAACCCGGATAATGCACAAAAGCCGGCCGGGCCCGCTCCACGCGAGCGTCTCGACCGGCTTTTTCCGTGTATGGGTCCGCCGTTGCCTGGACGCTCCCCGATGGAGCAACCGCACCGGCGCCGGTCGGTCCCCGCACGGCCACCACATCCGCGTGGCCCCGATGGTCGCGCAGCAAACCAGGAGTTACCCAGCCATGGGTCAGTCAGTTGTCGTGCTCGGCGCCCAGTGGGGCGATGAAGGCAAAGGCAAGATCGTCGATCTGCTCACCGAGGAAATCGGGGCCGTCGTGGGTTTCCAGGGCGGCCACAATGCCGGCCACACCCTCGTCATCAACGGCAAGAAGACCGTCCTGCACCTGATCCCGTCCGGCATCCTGCGCGACGACGCGCTGTGCCTGATCGGCAATGGCGTGGTGATCTCCCCGGCGGCCTTGATCAAGGAAATCAGCGAGCTGGAGGAAGCGGGCGTGGAAGTGCGTTCGCGCCTGAAGATCTCGCCGGCCGCGCCGTTGATCATGCCGTACCACATCGCCCTGGATCAGGCCCGCGAGAAGGCCGCCGGCGGCAAGGCCATCGGCACCACCGGCCGCGGCATCGGCCCGGCCTACGAAGACAAGGTGGCGCGCCGCGGCATCCGCGTCGCCGACCTGCATTACCCGCCGCAGCTGGAAGAGCTGCTGCGCACCGCGCTGGACTACCACAACTTCGTGCTGACCAAGTACCTGGGCGTGGAGGCGGTCGACTTCCAGAAGACCTTCGACGAGGCGCTGGCCTTCGGCGAGTACGTACAGCCGATGAAGTCCGATGTCGCCGGCATCCTCCACGACCTGCGCAAGCAGGGCAAGCGCGTGCTGTTCGAAGGCGCGCAGGGCGCGCTGCTGGACATCGACCACGGCACCTATCCCTACGTCACCAGCTCCAACACCACCGTCGGTGGCGCGCTGGCCGGTACCGGCGTGGGCGCGCAGGACATCGACTACGTGCTGGGCATCGCCAAGGCCTACGCCACCCGCGTCGGCGGCGGCCCGTTCCCGACCGAACTGGACGACGCCATCGGCCAGGGCATCCGCGACCGCGGCGCCGAGTACGGCGCCTCCACCGGCCGCCCGCGCCGCTGCGGCTGGATGGACATCGTCGCGCTCAAGCGCGCCGTGGCCATCAACGGCATCTCCGGCCTGTGCATCACCAAGCTCGACGTGCTCGACGGCATGGAGAAGCTGAAGGTGTGCATCGCCTACGAATACCGCGGCAAGCGCACCGAGTACGCGCCGCTGGACGCGCAGGGCTGGGAAGAGTGCACCCCGGTGTACCTGGAGTTCCCGGGCTGGAGCGAGAACACCCACGGCATCACCGTGTGGGAGGAACTGCCGCCCGCCGCCCGCGCCTACCTGCGCGCGCTGGAGGAACTGGCCGGCTGCCCGATCTCCATCGTCTCCACCGGCCCGGACCGCGACCACACCATGGTGCTGCAGGATCCGTTTGCCTGATCCAAGCGTGCGTTGTCGGCTTTGGCCCATGGAAAGCCCCGCTCCGGCGGGGCTTTCTTGTAAGAAAATTCCCGATGCGGCGTCTGCGATGAGCGGGCGACGCATCGCGCATCCCATCATGATCAAGGAAGACCGAAAATGCTTTCCGCACTGCTCGACACGCTGTTCAATCGCAAGCCCAGCCCCGCTGCCTTCGCCAAGCGGTTTCTCGCCGCGCTCCACGCGCGCGGGTTCGGCGGGGATCTGGTCTATCACCCGGACACGTTCCAACTGATCGGCGGCAATGGCCGCCTCATCAATCTGCACAACCTCTACCACACCTATCGCAATGCCGATTGGCGCGGCCGCGACGAGGCGATCCGCAGCTACGTCGCCGCGTTCGGGCAAGGGTACGAGGAGCAGAACCAGACCAAGCCATTCGAGCAGGTGCGCTCGATGCTGATGCCGGTGGTGCGCCATCGCGGCATGTTCGAGGAAATGCGTCTGAACCATCGGCGCGAGCACGGGCCGAACGCCCCGTTCGTCGTCGCCTGCCGCGACATCGCCGAAGACTGCGTCGAACTGCTGGCGATCGACCGCCCCGATGCCACCTCGACCCTGATGCAGGGGCCGAACAAGGAATGGGGCATCACGCTGGAGGAGGGGCTGGCCATCGCCCACGACAACCTGCGCGACGCCACCCCGGACCGCTTCGCGGAGGTCGCGCCGGGCGTGTTCCGCGGCGCCTGGCAGGACGCCTACGACACCAGCCGCGTGCTGCTGCCCGACGTGCTGGAGCGGGTGCCGGTGAAGGGGCGTCCGGTGTTCATGCTGCCCACCCGCGACTGCCTGCTGGTGGTCGGCGACCGCGACGAAGCCGCGATGGCCGCCATGCTCGAACTGAGCGTGGAAGCGGCCACGCACGGCCGCTGCATCTCCGCGCTGGCCTACACTTACGACGAGCGGCGGATCGTGCCCTTCGCGCTGCCGCAGCCCGAGCATCTGCGCCGCCAGGGCGACCTGCGACGCATGATGGACGCCTCCAGCTATTCCCTGCAGAAGGAATTGCTGGAGAAGGTGCTTGAGGCCGAGCAGTTGGACGTGTTCGTCGCCTCCTACCGCGTTTACGGGGATAGCGACGGCGGCCAGCAGTTCTCGCTGGCCACCTGGACCGAGGGCGTGGACACCCTGTTGCCCAAGGCCGATCGCATCGCCTTCGTCGCACCGAAGGAAGAAGGCGACGCCGGCGTGGTGGTCGCGCCGTGGGACCAGGCGGTCGGCGTGGTCGGCGCCCTGATGGAGCCGCAATCCGAGTACTACCCGCCGCGCTTCCGTGTGCGCAGCTTCCCCAGCCAGGCCCAGTTGCAACAGCTGACGCCGCTGTAGCGCGGAGCCGCGTGTAGCGTCCGCGGCGGCCGCGGCACGGGAACGAGGTGCCTGCATGAACCGGGCAGGCGCCGCAGTGCAAAGCCCCTCTCCCTCCGGGAGAGGGGTTGGGGTGAGGGTCGGGCACCCAGTACATCCTGGCGACAGGCAATCCATGCCGCCCAATCTTGTAAATGCCCAAATTGGGCAGTAATGTGCCCATTATGGGTACAAAGGCCTCCGCCGGCACCACAACCAGCGCCACGCCGTCCGTCGCCACGGGGCGGCCAGTGGGCCTGGCCGACGCCCTGTTCACCCGCACCCAGCAACGCGTCCTCGCCCAGCTGTACGGCCAGCCACAGCGCGATTTCGGCGTCAACGAACTCATCGCCGCCACCGGTGCCGGCTCCGGCGCCGTGCAGCGCGAACTGGCCAAACTGGCCGACGCCGGCCTGCTCAGCGTGCAGCGCACCGGCAACCAGCGCCGCTACCAGGCCGATCCGCGCGCGCCCATCCACCAGGAATTGCTCGGCATCGTGCAGAAGACCGTGGGCCTGGCCGGCCCGCTCGGCGAGGCCTTGCAGCCCATCGCCGCCGACATCGTGGCCGCCTTCGTCTACGGCTCGGTCGCCAAGCACAGCGACACCGCGCGCAGCGACATCGACCTGATGGTGATCTCCGACACCCTGGGCTACGCCGACCTGATGCGCGCCCTGGACGACGCGCAGGCGCGGCTGGGCCGCCCGGTCAATCCCACCCTGTACACCCGCGCCGACTACGCCAAGCGGCTGCGCGACGAGAACGCGTTCCTGCAGCGCGTGCTGCAGCAACCCAAGATCTGGGTGATCGGAGGCATGGATGACCTCGCGGCTTGAGAACCTGTCCGGCACCGGCCCCGGCAAGCAACTCAGCGCCGAGCCGACCGACGCGCGCGAGCTGGAGGGCCTGATCCGCTCCGGCCTGGCGCGCCTCGGCGACGCCAAAAATGCCACGCTGGCGCTGGAAAGCCGCTTCGACCTGGCCTACAACGCCGCCCACGCGCTATGCCTGGCCGCGCTGCGCGCCAAGGGCTACCGCGCCAACAACCGCTACATCGTGTTCCAGGTGCTGCCGCACACCCTGGGTCTGGGCCCGGAGGTGTGGCGGGTGCTGGACAAGTGCCACCAGCAGCGCAACGTCGCCGAGTACGAGGGCGAACTGGATGTGAGCGAGCGGCTGGTGCTGGATCTGATCGCGGCGTGCGATGCGGTGCGGGTGGCGCTGGGGCGAGAGGGGTAGGGCGGGGCGGGACGATGGTGGCGGGCTGCTGTCGGTCTGGGGGATTCGATGGCGTGCATCCGCAGGCGTCCGCCGACCGAACGACGGTGCCCGCCGTTCGCCTATTCGCCGCGCTTGCAAGGCGGCCTTTTCCCGACACATAGTGTGATACGCGAGCGCGCCCTGTTCAGGCGCCACGATGGCAGCGGTCTCGCTCGCCACAGGCGCCGTCGCTTTGCATGGGTGCCGCGTACGCAAGGAGATATGACATGGATCGCATTGGCTCGGGTGGATTCGTTGCAGGGATGCTGCTGTTGGTCGCCCTGGGCTGCACCCAGGATCGCGCGCGTTCGACGACGTCACCCGCGTCATCTCCGCCTGCATCAGCGCCGGACGCGCACCGTTATCCGGAACCGGGCGCCACGCCACAGCCGTGGACGCGTTTCGCGCTGGAGCGCGCCATGGGCGCCAAGTGCACGACCCGAGCCGAACGCAGCGGATCTGGACGCAGCGTGCTTTTGCCTGCCGACGAATGCATCGGGCCGGCACCGCGTCCGTTGGCCAGGATCGTGTTGGCGCTGGCTGCATCCGACCTTCCGATGACCGAAGAGGTGCGCCTCAAGGCGCTGGACAATGCGGCCTATGTGGCCTCGCCCGGTCTAGGCAAGCGCGCGGACTTCCTGCTGGCCACCGATAGGTTCTGGGTGCGTTCGTTCGAAGCGCCCGACCCGCGCGATACCGTCTATGTGGTGCAGGGGGTGGCTTGCACAGCGCAGGCGATTTCATGCGGAAGCCAGAGCGGAACGCGCGCGTTCCGCCTCACGGCGGATGGGCGGCTGCTCGACGTCGGCACGCAGGTCTTTCCCGCCACGCCCTCCCTGAGCGATGCGGAGATCCGCCGCTATCAGCCCTATGCCGAACCGGTGCCGTTGCTGGATGCCTCGCGCCTATGGAAGGTGCCGGTACTGCGTTGGGTGATCGAACTGGATCCCGATGCGCCGTTGGCCAAGGATCCTCGCTACTACAACGATTGGGCTTATGTGCATTTCGGCTTCCTGGTGTGGAAAGGCCAGCGCTTCGCGTTGGCCGATAAAGTCGACCGCGCGCATTGGCCGTGCCGGCCGGTTCCCGAAGGGGAGCCGGCGTGCTCTGGATCGCTTGACAGGATGGGCGATCGGTTCGTCAGCCCGTAGGCGGCAGACAATGGCCACGGTGGAAATATCTGCGCGCGGGTCCGGTACGATGAAGAAAACACGCTGTGGTAGCTAGAGCCCAATCGGTGCCGGATACCTCGAAGCGGGAGTCCAATCAGCGACTTCCTTTGAGTGCAATGGAGGACACTGTTGTGTGGAGAATTTTCAGGATTCGCACGACGCTGACATGGATGCTGTGTCTGGCCACGCTCGGCTGCATCCAACAGCATGCCCTGGGACAAACCCAGCCTCGCCCCTTGCTTCAAGGCGATCCGCCTGCAACCGATGCAGGAGATATGGCCGGTTTCCCCAGGTTGCTGGAAACCACGCCGCGTCCCTGGATTCCCTTCAAGGTGGAGCGTGAACTCGGAGCCGTGTGCGTGGATCGCGACCATACGCATGGTTCGTCACCCGCGTCCATCCTGCTGGACGCTTACTGTCGCGGTCCTGCGCCCGAACACATGGCGCGGGCGCTGTTGGCGATCCCCTCCGAGGCGCTTGCCGAGCGTACGGACACCCGCGTCACGGACTTGCGCAGCGCGAGCTACCTTGCGACACCAGGACTGGGGCGCCGCCCGGATTTCACAATCGCCGCCGGCGACATGGTCATTCGCTCCTTCGAAAGTCCCGATCCGCAAAAAACGGTGTACTTGGTATGGCCGGTGAAGTGCGACGCAGGCAAGGCGAGCATGGAGTGTCGCGCGGGCCGGGGGCGAAAGGCCTATCGTCTCGGCGCCGACGGCGGGGCGCACGATGTCAGTGCGGATGTGTTGCCGAGCGATCCGCAGTTGAGCGCCGAAGATCGCGCCCGCCAGCACCGCCATGGCGGCAGCGACCTGTTCCTGTTCGACGACAAACTCCCTTACGCGCCGACGATGCGCTGGCTGATGGAGTTCGATCCCGACCAGCCGCTGGCGGCGGACGATCCGCGCCGGGTGGAGGCCTATGCCCATTTCGGCTTCGTGCGGTGGACCGGCGAGCGTTTCGAACGCGTCGAACGGGTGACCAGGGCGCAGTGGCCCTGCCGTCAGGTCCGCTCGCATGCGCCCGAGTGCTCGGATTATCCGGATGCCGGCGAGGATCCCTTCGTCGTCAAGTAGGCAACCTCGCGTCATTCACGCATGGAGCATCGCAATGGCCAGATCCAACGACTTGGATATCCGTTCCAGTGCGGACCGGATCACCGCACTGTTCAATGCCAATCGCTTCGGCTGAGACCTTGGCGCTCATCGAGGAGCGCCCGCAGGACCAGCCCGAGATTTGCAAGATGCGCTGGACCGTATGTGGGCGTAGGCGCAAGCATTGCGACCCATCTGCGTGGAACTTCCGATCCTGCCGCCACGACAACGCTGCAGCGCGTGCGCGCGGCGGCAACCGACCAGCCGCGCTTTCCTGCGCAAACGCAGATGAACGGGTTGAGCGACGCGCAAGCCTACGAGGTCTATGCCAGCACCGTGAAGCTAAGGGGCAACGATGCCGCGCACGACGCATTGGCGCGCCAACGAGCGTCTCATGCTGGGCTTGCGCCTGGAGAAGAGACGTATCTCGCGGCCATGCCGCCTTACGATTTCCGGAAACTCGTCGGCGCGCTGCGGAAGGCGATGGGCTATCACGTGGTCTGGATCGCCCCGCCCGGCAAGATGGGGGCGCCGACATCATCGCCTACAACGATCCGCTCGGCACTCGGCCGCCGCGCATCAAGGTGCAGGTCAAGCGCAACGCGAATTTTCCGCGCATCGACGTAATGGGCCTGCGCAGCTTCATGGCCGTATTCGGCGAGGGCGACGTGGGCCTGTTCGTGGCCTTGTCCAGCTTCACCAAGGACGCGGAGAGGCCCGGCAGTCGCCCCGACGCATCAGCCCAATCGATGCGCGCAAGCTGCTGGGCCCGTGGACTGCGCGGTATGCTCAGCTGGACGATATCGCGTGCGCTCGACTCCCGCTCGAGCCGGTGTGGTTCCTTGCGGGGATGAGTGAGCGCTGAGGCGTAAGGCTGCTGCAAAGCCGCCTTGGCTGTTGTAGACCGTGGCAATTGTCGAAGATTTCGACGCGACACACCTGTCGCTAATTCGGCCGGGTATGCGTGAGCGGGCCTGGTGGCTGCGCCGTTTCGTGAAACGCGGCTAGTGCGTCACTGCGTTGATGCGGCCTCGCCTGCTCCCTCGGCCATAACGCAGACTCGTCGATCGGATGTCCCTGCGCGGGTGCTGCCCGCGATAGCGCAGTTCCTCGGTGCGCTCCAGCGACAGCATGCGGTTGCCGATGCCAGGTTCGATGCGGCCGCGGAAGCTGTTCGCCGGCACGCCCATCAGTTCGCCGAAAGTGCGAAAGGCGGAGTTGCTGTTAACGGTTTCGCCGAAAAGCCTGAAACCGTAGCTGGGGTAGTCCAGGTCCTGCGCATTGAGTTCGGGCACCGCGCGCACGGCGGCATTCCAGCGCGCCAGGATCTCGTCCTTGTCGCCGGTGGCCACGGTACGGGAGGGCTGGTTCGGCCGGATGTAGCTGGTGCTGTCGACCTGGGCGCCGATGGACCGGGCGTAGCCCGCGTCATGCGGGTAGTGCCAGGCGCGCAGCGCGTGCCTGCGTGCGTCGGTGCCGACCGGAATTGGCGTGCCGGTCCGCCGGTCGGTGGCCAGGCCGTGCAGTTCGGCCAGGGCCTTGCCCTGTTCGTCGCGCAGCACCCAGTACGCATGGCCGGCAATGCCGAGAACGCTGAGCGAGCGCGCTTCGATGGAATGGGTCGGCATGGGGCGCTGCTTTCCAGGTGAGCGGAACTACAGCGGTTGGCTGGCGATGCAGGTGTCCAGTTCCGACTTGAGTTCCTTCATCGCCTGGTCTACGCCCAGATCCACAAAGTAGGCGCCCGCGCCCTTGAGGGTGATCTTCGCCTGCACGGCGCCCTGCGGGCGCTCGATGCGCATGCGGAAGCCGGTTCGGTTCTTTTCCGGGAAATCGCCCGATTCCAGTACGCCAGCGGCGACATCCCTGCGGGTGACCTTGGGCCAGGAACTGCTGGTGTCGGAGAACCGGGCGATGGTGTCCTCGGTACAGGTGAACAGCACGTGGGTCGGCACGTCGGCGGGGACGGCCAGCACATCGAAGGCCATCGGTGTCTTGCCCGCGGCGGCGGGCATGCAGGCACTGGCAGCAAGCATGAGGCCTGCGATCTGGGCGGTGGCGCGCCTTGGCTTCATGCGGGGTCTCCTAATGGACGGCGGGAAGTGTCGCTTCCTGCGTTGCGCTGATGCGCTCACTGTAGCGCGTGGTCCGCGGCTGTCGAGCGGGCCGGCGCGGCGTGGCCGGCGGCCGCTCGCGTGGAAAGGCGAGCGTGGCGCTCACTTGCCGGCGGTGACGTAACGGTCTTCGTCGGTGCACAGCGACGGCTTGCCTGCGAGGCATGGCCACTGCGCAGCGGTTACCGTCTGCCGGTAGTGGAAACGGTCGCCCTCCCACACGAGGAAGCCGGCGTGCACCTGATTGCCGTGGTCGAAGACGCCTGCCGCTGTGGCGGGCAGCGGCTGCTCGGGGTCGGCTTCGGCGGTCCAACGCAGCACCGGTCCCTGCGTCAGCCGCGAGGTATCGGCGAAGACGTCGCCGGCTCCCTGGCGCTGGTATGCGCCGCTGGTTTTGCGCACAGCGGCGAGAGTGGCGGGGGCGATGTCGCCGGTGACGTTTTCCGGTGCGTGCCCGCCCACCACACGGTAGGCGCGCAAGCCTGTGTCGACGACGCCGGTTCCCTGCGCGCTGCAGCGCTGCCACGCTTCGTCCGCGGGATTGGCGGTGGCCAGTTCTCGGCACGGCACGCGCAATTGCACGAGATAGCCGGTGACGTTCGGCGCGGTCCCGCTGAATGTGCGCAGCCAATAACGGAAGTCGGGGCCATCGCGGTCGGCGGCCAGGTAGTCGTGACGCCCACCAGGCTGCGGAAGATCGACGACGTAGGCGTCCTGCGCGAGGATGCGCTGGCGGATGTCGGCCGGCAGCAGCGCCTGGTGCGTGAACAATGCGGAGAGGACGGCCGCCACGTCGGCAGGCAGGCGCTGCAAGCGCGCGCCATCGAGCTGCGGGCCGCTGGCCGACGGCAGGCCGGGCAGGCGCATGCCTGGCCCGGACGCGTTGTCGTCGGGTACCGGGATGGCCGGTGAGGGAGCGTCGGCGGTGCGTCCGGCTGCGCTCGCCGGCGCTTGCGCCGCGGCGGGTGCCGCCACAGGGCCGCTGGCGGCCGGTTGTGCGCAGCCGGACAGCAGCGCCGCGGCCAGCACCAGGCCCGTGACACATGGGCTCATGCCTGGTCTCCCGCGGCCAGCGCGACCGAGGCAGCCATCAGCGCCCGCCCATCGCGGGCGGCGCGTGCTGAGATGCCTGTGGCGGTTCTGCGGTGCGTGTTTGCGCGGCCGTTTCGCGTGCCTGCTGCTGCAACCGGTCCAGGCTTGCCTGCATTGGCGCCTGTGCCACCTCGGCGCTGGGCATGGCCACCCTGGTCGAGGCGGGGCCGGTCGCGCTCCAGCATCGGGGCCGCGGCAGGCGCGTCCGCTGACGGAACGCCGCCTGGCTGGCGCATTGCCGCCAAGCGCTCGCTAGCGCGCGCGGCGACCATGCGGTCCAGGCTTTCTTGTACTACCAGGCTTTCGTTCTGGCGCAAGGCAAGGCATCCAGGCGGGCGGCGTCGTCGCGCCCCCGGTTCTGGTTGAGCAAGGCGGCGACCTCGTTTGCGGAGGCGGCGATATCCAGTTCGGGCATGATCTCTGTCCTTGAGTCGCGGCCAGCGTCCACCGCATGGGAATGGACGACTGGCCGAGGATGCCATAGCCGGTCGCGGCGTCGCTGAATACGGCAGCGTCGGTAGCAACCGTCTTCGCCGCAACGGGGCCATTGTGACTCGCGAGATCGGCCTTCTACGAACTAACGCCAGCGCTCGGCATCAGAGTGTGCGGCGCCCATCGAGGTCGCGCGGCAGCCTGCACAGAGCACGGTGCGGCGGCGTGTGTCGGTCAGCGGCGCGCGCGACGCCAGGCGATCAGGGCGATTGCGGCCAGCGCCGCCACGGTGCCGATCGCGGCAACCTGGGTCAGCCGCTGCGCGCGCCGACGCTGTTCGGCGTCCGCGCCGCCCGCGGACAAGGGCGACTGGAAGACGTTGCTGTTGGAGGCACGGGATGTGCCGCGCGCCAGTGCGGCGGTCGGCGGCGGCGCGCGCGAGGCCGGCGCCGCGCCGTGCGCGCCGGAGCTGGAGGTGCCGTGATCGGTCGGGATGCCTGCTGTCGTGGTGCGCGCTGCGCTCATGCGTGCGTATCGCCTGTGCTGAAATGGGACGGAAACCTGCATTGCATGCTGGCAAGCCTAACGTTAACGCGGTGCAGGCGAAAAGTAAGCATCCGTCGCAGTGCGCGTCCGGTCGCGCCACTCGCAGCCGCTGAGCCGTTCAGATGATGCCATGGCGCCTCTTCCACCGCGTCCCCATCTTGCACGCATGGACCTGTTCGCCCACGTCGACGTTGCCCCGCACTGCCTGGTGGATGATGCCGAGGGCGGTATCCGCTACTGGCCGCAGGTGTTGGATCCGGCCGTGGCCCACGCCTGGTTCGCGGCGTTGCGCGATGGGGCCGCCTGGCAATGCCTGCGTCGGCCGATGTACGACCGGGTGGTGGATGTGCCGCGCTTGCTGGCGTCGTATGGCCTGCAGGCGCTGCCCGAGGCGTTGCCGCTGGGCGATCTGCACGTGCTGGTGCAGGCACGGCTGCCGGCGCCGTACACCACGGTGGGCCTGAATCTCTACCGCGACGGCCGCGACAGCGTGGCGATGCACAACGACAAGCTGCACACGCTGGTTGCGCCGCATCCCATCGCGCTGGTGTCGCTGGGGGCGCCGCGGCGCATGAATCTCCGCGCCAAGGCCGGCGACCGCCGTACGCTCTCGCTGGACCTGGCGCCGGGCAGCCTGCTGGCGATGAGCCACGCCTCGCAACTTACCCACGAGCACGGCATCCCCAAGACCGTGCGCCCGGTGGGGGCGCGGATGAGCGTGGTATTCCGGGTGCGGCCGGGGTGACCGCGCGGCGGTTGCGGCGCGCGGTTTTGGCGATAATGCGGGCTTGTCCCGTCAGGAAGCCCGCATGACCGCTCTCACCGAACGTTACGCGCGCGCCGTGGACTACGCCCGCATCGCCCATGCCGGCCAGTTCCGCAAGGGCGGCACGGTGCCGTACTTCAGCCATGTGCTGGGGGTGTCCACGCTGGTGCTGGAGGCCGGGGGCGACGAGGACCAGGCGATCGCGGCCTTGTTGCACGACGTGGTCGAGGACTGCGGTGCCGGGCACGAGGCGGTGATCCGCGCGCAGTTCGGCGATGCGGTCGCGGCGATCGTGATGGCCTGCACCGACGCCAGTGCCGAGCACAAGGCGGCGCAGGACGACGTGCCGGCCAAGCGCCGCGACTGGCGCATCCGCAAGCAGGCCTATCTGGTGCATCTGGGCCAGGCGCCGGACGCGGTGCTGTTGGTGTCGGCCTGCGACAAGCTGTACAACGCGCGCAGCATCGTCGCCGACCTGGAGGATCCGGAGGTGGGCGTGGAGGTGTTCGAGCGCTTCACCACCGGGCGCGACGGCACCTTGTGGTACTACGCGGCGCTGCATGCGGTCTTCGCCGAGCGCGGTGTCGCGGTGCTGCGCCCGTTCGCGGCGGCGGTGGCGCGGATGCATGCGTTGGCGGATGTGGCGTTTGATGCGGATGTGGCAGGGAGAAGTGCCGCGCCGTCGTTGGCGTAGTTGTTCCTGATGCGCTGTCGAACCGACAGCCCTTCTGCGCACCGCCGTTCCTTCTCCCATCGGGACCACGGCCCCCTTTTCGGGGGAAGGTGTCCCGCAGGGGCGGATGAGGGTGCGGGCGCAGCCTCGTGTGCCCACACTCCGCGAGTCGCTTTCGCGCCGGACCCTCACCCCAACCCCTCTCCCGGTGGGAGAGGGGCTAGCGGCTGTTCCTTCTCCCATCGGGACCACGGCCCCCTTTTCGGGGGAAGGTGTCACGCAGGGGCGGATGAGGGTACGGACGAAGCCTCGTGCATCCAACTCCGCGAGTCGCTTTCGTGCCACACCCTCACCCCCAGCCCTCTCCCGACGGGAGAGGGGCTTAGGCCGTCTCGGTGGCTACTGTGTCGAACGGTCCCAGGTAATCGAGCTTGCCCACCGCCACGCCCTGTTGGCGCAGGATCGCGTGCGCGGTGGCGACGTGGAAGAAGAAGTTCGGCAAGGCGAAGGTCAGCACATAGTCGCTGCCGTTGAACTCGGCCTTCAGCTTGCCCGCGCTCAGCGACACCGCGCGCTCCTGCGCGCCATCTAGCGCCGTGGCGTCCACGCCGTGCAGGAAGCGCTGGGTGGCGGCGATGCGCTCGCGCAACTGCGCCAGGGTGGTTTCGTCGTCGGGCATGCGGGGCGGCGCGATGTCGCTGAGGCGGCCGATGGTGTTCTTCGCCGTGTCCGAGGCACGTTGGATCTGTCCGGCGAAGCCGAGCATGTCCGGGGCCAGGCGCGCGTCGACCAGGGCTTGCGCATCCTGGCCTGTGTCCTGCGCATGGCGCTCGGCCAACTCCACGTAGTGGTGCAGCACGCCCAGGCCGCGCAGGAACACCGGGACGGTAAGGCGATACATCGAGACGGACATGGGGCTGATTCCTTGTGGGCGATGGGGCCGGACGAACGCCAGCGGAAACCTCGCCACACCTGGATGGGGCATCGCCGCGCGAACACAAGAGCACCGCGCCGCAGCGGAAGCGTCTTCCCAAAATGGGTGATTGCCGGGGCCGCCCCCGCGTCGCATGCTGTGCGCGCCGCCCGATTCCCAAAGGATGCCGATGAGCCTGGCCGATACCCGTCGCCATCAGATGTTCCCGGAGCTGGATCCGACGCAGATGGAGACCGCGCGCCGTTTCGCCAGCGGCGCGCCGCGCAGCTTCGCTCCGGGCGAGGAGGTGTTCGCGGTCGGCGATCATCCGGCGCCGGTGTGGCTGGTGGTGCAGGGCTCGATCGCGGTGGTGCGCCGCGATGGCCTGGGCCACGAGAAGCCGGTCACCGAACACACCGCCGGGCAGTTCACCGGCGAGGTCAGCCAGTTGGCCGGGCGCGCCTCGCTGGCCGGGGGCCGCGCCGGCGCGGAGGGCTGTATCGCGGTGCCGTTCGATGCGGCGCATCTGCGTTCGCTGATGATCAGCTCGGCCGATGTCGGCGAAATCGTGATGCGCGCGCTGATCCTGCGCCGGGTCGGCCTGATCGAAGGCGACACCGCCGGTTCGGTGCTGATCGGCGAACCGGGCGAGGCGCGCCTGACCCAGTTGCAGGGCTTCCTGACCCGCAACGGCTATCCCAACACGTTCCTGGACGCGGCCAACGACGACGAGGGCCGCGCGCTGGTCGAACGCCTGGGCATCCGCCACGACGAGCTGCCGCTGATGGTCTGCCCCAGCGGCGAGGTGCTGCGGCGTCCCGGCGATGCCGAGGCCGCGCATTGCCTGGGCATGATTCCGGAGCTGGATCCGCGCAAGCGCTACGACGTGGCCATCGTCGGCGCCGGCCCGGCCGGGCTGGCGACCGCGGTGTACGCCGCCTCCGAAGGACTGTCGGTCCTGGTGCTGGACCAGCGTGCGATCGGCGGCCAGGCCGGCGCCTCGGCGCGGATCGAGAACTACCTGGGCTTTCCCACCGGCATCTCCGGCCAGGCCCTGGCCGGGCGCGCCTACAACCAGGCGCTGAAGTTCGGCGCGGAACTGGCGTTGCCGCTGGAAGTGAGCCATCTGCACTGCGATGCGGCCACCGCCGAGGAGTGCAGCGCCGCACCGCTGCAACTGCAAATGCGCGACGGCCTGCGCGTGCAGGCGCGCACCGTGGTGATCGCCTCCGGCGCGCGTTACCGCCGTCCGGACATCGCCAACCTGGCCGCGTTCGAAGGCAACGGCGTGTCGTACTGGGCCTCGCCGGTGGAAGCGCGGTTGTGCGAGGGCGAGGAGGTGGCCTTGGTCGGCGGCGGCAATTCCGCGGGCCAGGCGGTGGTGTTCCTGGCGCCGAAGGTCAAGCGCCTGCACCTGATCGTGCGCGGCCCCGGGCTGGAAGCGTCGATGTCGCGCTACCTGATCGAGCGCATCGCCGCGCTGCCGAACGTCGAACTGCATACCGGCACCGAGGTGGTATCGCTGCAGGCCGATGCGACGCAGCGCCTGGCCAGCGCGGAGTTCCGCGACCGCGCCACCGGCGCGACCCACCGCTGCAACCTGCGCCATCTGTTCCTGTTCGTCGGCGCCGACCCCAACAGTGGCTGGGTGGACGGCTGCGTGCGCCTGGACCACGCCGGCTTCGTCGTCACCGGCGCCGAGCCGGCGCTCGGGCAGGTGCCGGCGCTGCCGCTGGAGACCGACCGGCCGGGCGTGTTCGCGATCGGCGACGTGCGTGCCGGTTCGGTCAAGCGCGTGGCCGCGGCGGTGGGCGAGGGCGCCGCGGTGGTCGCGCAGATCCATCAGTTCCTGGCGCGGCGCAGCGCGCCCGCCGCCAACGAGAGGGCCAGCGCATGAGCGCACGCTGTACGCATCTTTCCAGCATCGCCGAGGTCACCCCGAGCGCACGCGGTTGCGAGGAGTGCCTCAGGATCGGCAGCCCGTGGGTGCACCTGCGGCTGTGCCGCAGCTGCGGCCATGTCGGCTGCTGCGACGATTCGCCCAACCGCCACGCCAGCAAGCACTTCCACGCCACCGCGCACCCGATCATCGAAGGCTACGATCCGCCCGAAGGCTGGGGCTGGTGCTACGTGGACGAAACGGAGGTGGAACTGCCGGACCAGACGCCGCAGTTGGGGCCGATCCCGCGCTACGTGTAGGACGCGCTGCGCGGTGCGTTGCGGCGCCGCCACGCGCTGCATCGGCGTGAGTCAGCCCCGGTCGTCGCCCAGCCCGCGCTCCGGTCCACCACGTGCGCTGGCGCGCATGCCGGCCGCTTGGTCGACGCGGCGCACCATCACCAGGACACGGGTGCCGTGCGCGTCGGCCTCGGTGACGGGCTGCCAGCCCAGGCGTGCGTACAGGCCGCCGTCCATCGCCTCGGTCTGCAGGTGCAGCGCATCCAGGCCCAGGGCCGCGGCCGCGCCCAGCGCGTGCGCGATCACGCGGCTGGCCAGTCCGCGGCCGCGATACGGCTCGGCCACGAACACGCCGCCCAGCCAGTAGGGGTATTGCGGAAACGCATCCATTTCCTGGGACTTCAGTTGCGCGGCGGCCACCGGTTGCTCGCCCTCGAACGCCGCCAGCACATGGGGCAGGCCGCGCGCATCCGGCACGCGCCGCAGTTGCCGCAGTTCGTCCTCCAGCGAAAAGCCCGCGTCCCGCCCCCACGCCGCGTGATACCACGCGGCCAGCACCGGCACGGCGGACGCGTGCGGGTCGAGGTGGCGGATGTCCATGCGGTCGTGCTCCAGGAGGCGAACGGGGCGGCAACCTTATACTGGATGGAGGTCGCGCCGCCGCGCGGCGGCCCGCGTGGACATGGCGACCGCGCGCGACCCGCTAAGCTTGCCCGCCGCCTCGCCGATCGCCCGCCATGTCCAAGTCGCCCGCTTCCATCGATTCAGGCTTCGTCCGCGTCCGCGGCGCCCGCGAGCACAACCTCAAGGACGTGGACGTGGCGCTGCCGCGCGATGCGCTGGTGGTGTTCACCGGCGTGTCCGGCTCGGGCAAGTCGTCGCTGGCGTTCGGCACCTTGTTCGCCGAGGCGCAACGCCGCTACCTGGATTCGATCTCGCCGTACGCGCGGCGCCTGATCGACCAGGCCGGGGTCCCGGACGTGGACGCGATCGAAGGCCTGCCGCCGGCGGTGGCGCTGCAGCAGCACCGCGGCGCGCCGAGCACGCGTTCGTCGGTGGGCAGCGTCACCACCATCTCCAATTCGCTGCGCATGCTGTACTCGCGCGCCGGCGACTATCCGCCGGGGCAGGACATCATCTACGCCGACGGCTTCTCGCCGAACACGCCGGCCGGCGCCTGTCCCACCTGCCATGGCCTGGGCCGCATCTACGACGCGACCGAAGCGTCGATGGTGCCGGACCGCACGCTGAGCATCCGCGAGCGCGCGGTCGCCGCGTGGCCGCCGGCGTGGCACGGGCAGAACCTGCGCGACATCCTCACCACGCTCGGCCACGACGTGGACGTGCCCTGGGCGAAGCTGCCGAAGAAGACCCGCGACTGGATCCTCTACACCGACGAGCAGCCGACGGTGCCGGTGTATCCCGGTTTCACCCTCGCCGAGACGCAGCGCGCGCTGAAGCGCAAGCAGGAGCCCGCCTACATGGGCACCTTCAGCAGCGCGCGCCGCTACGTGCTGCACACCTTCGCCACCACGCAGAGCCCGCTGATCAAGAAGCGCGTGGCGCAGTATCTGCTCAGCACGCAATGCCCGACCTGCGACGGCAAGCGCCTGCGGCGCGAGGCGCTGTCGGTGACCTTCGCCGGGCTGGACATCGGCGCGCTGTCGCAGCGCCCGCTCACGCAAGTGGCCGACCTGCTGCGCCCGGCGGCGGAAGGACGCATGCGCGATGCCAAGCGCCATCCCGAGCAGGCCATCGCCGCGCAACGCATCGCCGAGGACCTGCTGGCGCGGATCCGCATCCTGCAGGAACTCGGGCTGGGCTACCTCACCCTGGAGCGCAGCACGCCGACGCTGTCGCCGGGCGAACTGCAGCGCCTGCGCCTGGCCACGCAGATCCGCTCGCAACTGTTCGGCGTGGTGTACGTGATGGACGAACCGTCGGCCGGGCTGCACCCCGCCGACGCGCAGGCGCTGCTGGCGGCGCTGGACCAGCTCAAGGCGGCGGGCAATTCGCTGTTCGTGGTCGAGCACGAGATCGACGTGATCCGCCACGCCGACTGGATCGTCGATGTCGGCCCGGGCGCGGGCGAGCAGGGCGGGCAGGTGCTGTACAGCGGGCCGCCGGCGGGCTTGGCGCGGGTCGCCGCCTCGTCCACGCGCCGCTATCTGTTCGCCGAGCAGGCGCCGGTCGCGCACGCGCCGCGCACGCCGCGCGCGTGGCTGCAGTTGCGCGGCATCACCCGCAACAATGTGGCCGCGCTGGACGTGGACATTCCGCTGGGCGTGTTCACCACGGTCACCGGCGTGTCCGGCTCCGGCAAGTCCTCGCTGGTGAGCCAGGCGCTGGTGGAGTTGCTCGCGGCGCACCTGGGCCAGGCGCATGCCGATCCGGAGGAAGACGTGGACCCGCTGGAACGCGGCGCGCAGGTCGCGACCGACGGCCGCATCGCCGATGGCCTGCAGCACGTGCGGCGGCTGGTGCAGGTGGACCAGAAGCCGATCGGGCGCACGCCGCGCTCCAATCTGGCCACCTACACCGGGCTGTTCGACCACGTGCGCAAGCGCTTCGCGGCGACGCCGGCGGCGCGCAAGCGCAAGTACGACGCCGGCCGCTTCTCGTTCAACGTCGCCAAGGGCCGCTGCGCCACCTGCGAGGGCGAGGGTGCGGTATGCGTGGAATTGTTGTTCATGCCCAGCGTGTACGCGCCGTGCCCGACCTGCCACGGCGCGCGCTACAACGCCAAGACGCTGGAGATCGAACTGCGCGGGCACACCATCGCGCAGGTGCTGCGCATGACGGTGACGCAGGCGTTGGCGTTCTTCGCCGACGATGCGGCGATCGCGCGGCCATTGCAGGTGTTGGGCGAAGTGGGCCTGGGCTATCTGCGGCTGGGTCAGCCGGCGACCGAGTTGTCCGGCGGCGAGGCGCAGCGCATCAAGCTGGCCACGGAACTGCAGCGCGCGCAACGCCGCGACACGGTGTACGTGCTGGACGAGCCCACCACCGGCCTGCATCCGGCCGACGTGGACACCTTGCTGCGCCAGTTGCATGGCCTGGTCGAGGCGGGCAACAGCGTGGTGGCGGTGGAGCATGACATGCGCGTGGCCGCGGCCAGCGACTGGATCATCGACATGGGGCCGGGTGCCGGCGACGAAGGCGGGGCGGTGGTCGCCGCGGGCGTGCCGGAAGCGGTGGCGCGGCATGCGCGCAGTCGCACCGCGCCGTTCCTGGCGGAAGTGCTGCCAGGGTAGCGGGTCGCCGAGCGGCGTCAGCCGCGACAGGCGTACCGATGGTGCCCGTCGCGGCTGACGCCGCTCCTGCGAGCGCCGCAGTAAGCGCGATGGGCGCCAGGTCTGGCTTCTACGTTCGCGCGGACGCGCGCGAGCGCTGCGGCCACCGTCTCGAAGGCGTCTCCGTCGCCTGCGGGCGTGTCGCGCTAGGCCATGCCGATCCGGCTCAGGCCTGGTACCACGCCAGCGCATCCAGAAAGTGCGTCGCCTCGGCCGCACTGCCCAGGTACGCCGCCAGGGACGTGGCGACCGCGGCGCGTGCCGTGGCGAGCAGTTCGTCGCTGTCGTCGAACGCATCGTCGCCGAGTTCGGCCATGGTGTTGGCCATGGTCGCCAGGCCGCCGAACGCGGTTTCCAGCGTGGCCGCCAGCCGATGGGGTTCCCATGCGCCGGCACCGTGGAACGCGAACAGGACCTCGCCGCTGGCGGTGTCCAGGATGAACGGGTCCGCGCCCTGGTCCGCGATCACCAGCCAGTGCTCCGGCCAGTCCGCCAGCCGCTTGCCGTCGGCCGCGTTCCAGCGATAGCCGGCCTGCAGCGGCCACAGCTTGTGCAATGGCGGAATGTCGACCGGGTTGCCGCCGATCTCCAGCGACAGGCCGGTCGGGCCGATCTGCGCGTGGCGGGTTTCGCCCCACGGCCCCACCTGCGCATAGAAATCGGCGAGCGCCTGCGGCAGCGGCAGCGTTCCCTGCCAGTCGGACGCCGGTTGCGAGCGCAATTCGCCCCAGGGTGCGAGCAATGGGCGAAGTGAGGTGTAGGACATCGGCTTCCTGCGGCAGGCGTGTGGCCGACAGTATGCCCGGGCGCATGCCGGTGCGGCGCAGCCACTGCGCGACGTTGCAGTTCGGACGCTGCGCCGCATGCATGCGCGTCGCGCGCATGGCGTGCGCCGTCATGACGAGGGCCGATGCCTCAGCCGTCGAGGCCGACCGCTTGCGCCGCGCTCGCTTCCGGCAGATAGACCCGTTCGTCCGGCACGCGCAGCGACGCCTCGCCATGGCGCAGGTTGGCGGCTTGGGCGTGCACGAAGTCGGTGATGTCGGTGATCGAGATGGCCTGTTGTTCGCCGTATCGGCGCAGCGTCTCGCCGCGCAGGCCCAACTGCAGCGCCCGACGCGACAGCGTGCCGCCGTCGGGCGCATGGTCGGGGTCCCACTGCAGGCGCACGTCGGAATGCTGGACCGCTTCCTGCCACGCATCGCGGCTGGAGAAGCGCGCCGGGTCGAACGTGGAGGGCACCGCGGCGCGCAGCAGGTCGTCGAAGAAGGCGCGCGGCAGGCGGATCGCCAGGATCCGTTCCTGTCCTTCCTTCTGCGCCCATCCAGAGCGATACATCATCCACAGGAAGTTCGGCTTGATCCAGCTCATCCGCGCGTAGCTGAACTCGCCGCCGAAGCGCTGCTGCGCGACCGCGTACTGCGCGATCGCGGGACGATACGCCTGGTAGACGTCGATCGAGGTGGCGTCGAAGTGGGCCAGGATGTGGCGGCCCTGCCGTGGCCAGGTGGCCTGCACTTGCGCATACGGAGCATGTTTCATTGCCGCGGAAGTCTACGTGGGCGCGTTGCCTGCGTCGATGCCGCTCGTATCCGAGACGCTGCACGCGGGGCGTCTCGACGGTGTGGGCGCGCTATTGGACGTGCCCTGATGTCGCTCCTTCCCCGCAAGAGGCTTGCGGGGAGCCGGCTGGATACGCCGTAAGCGGGGCCTCGGACCCGGCTGCAGGTGGTGGGAGTCGTGAGGCTTCCTTGCTGAATCGCTCAGTCTGTTCACGGCCGCCGGGTCGCGCGGTGAGACGCGGCCTGGCTACGCTGGCGCTCCGTTTTTCCCGGAGTTCCACGCATGAGCCGACGTTCCGGCAGCGCCGATCTGCCCCTGCACGGCGGGCGCGTGCCGCACTGGCTGGGCGAGCGCATGACCCGGCTCGGGGCGGTGATGTGTCAGGCCATCGTGCACAGCTATGGGCGCGACGAATTGTTGCGGCGCCTGGCGCATCCGTTCTGGTTCCAGTCGTTCGGTGCGGTGATGGGCATGGACTGGCATTCCTCCGGCATCACCACCAGCGTGCTCGGTGCGCTCAAGCGCGGGCTGACGCCGCTGGCCGGCGAACTGGGCATCCACGTCTGCGGCGGGCGCGGGCGGCATTCGCGCGCCACGCCAGACGAGTTGTGCGCGGTGGGCGAGCGCACCGGGCTGGACGGCGCGGGCCTGGCGCGCGCCAGCCGGCTGGTGGCGAAGGTGGACAGCGCCGCGGTGCAGGACGGTTTCGATCTGTACCTGCACGGCTTCATCGTCGGCGACGACGGGCAGTGGGTGGTGGTGCAGCAGGGCATGAACGGCGCCAGCAAGCAGGCGCGGCGCTATCACTGGCTGTCCGACGGGTTGACCAGTTTCGTCGATGCGCCGCATGCGGCGATCGACGGGCCGGGCCAGGGCCGCATCGTCAATCTCGCCGACCACCGCGCCGGCGCGGCGCGTGCCGCGCAGGTGGAACTGTTGCAGGCGCTGGGACCGGACCGGATCGCGCGGGAGTGCGCCGCCTTGCAGGCCGCCGCGGGCAATGCGGCATCGCCCGCGCCGCGTGCCGTCGCGACCGCACGCGCCGCACGCGACCCCGCAGCTGGCGCGCGCGCCGCGGAGGCCGATCCGCTGTTCGCGCCGAGCGGCGATCTGTTCGCCGTCGCGTCCGCGGCGCCACCGGCGCGCC